>Ga0213872_10000861_pt1 | contig 21979 bp, 24 predicted proteins | sample VelepicomBERX_R2_FD_160071 | JGI IMG/M metagenome (GOLD analysis project Ga0213872, IMG submission 160071) | Rhizosphere microbial communities from Vellozia epidendroides in rupestrian grasslands, the National Park of Serra do Cipo, Brazil - RX_R2 | ecosystem: Host-associated > Plants > Roots >...
AGCACCGCATGCCCGCCGCTTGCAAGCGTGCGCACCGTCACGCGCGCGCCTTCGCCGGCGTACAGGACGGCGTTGTGCACGAGGTTCTCGATGAGCTCGTGCAGCAGGAAGGGCTGGCCGGTGACGGCGGCGGGCTCGAGCTCGAAGCCCAGGTCGATGCCGGCACGCAGGGCGCGCGGCACCCAGTCTTCAGCCGACTGCGCCACGACATCGCGCAGCTCGACACGGCGCGGCGGCTCGATATTGAGCTGCGCGGCCTCGCTGCGCGCCAGCGAAAGCATCTGCTGCGCCAGCCGCGCGCTGCGCTCGACGCCGCTCTTGAGGCGCTGCAGCAGCGGTTCCTGCGCGGCGTCATGGGGTTCGAGCAGCGCCAGCTCGATGTCGGTCCGCAGCGAGGTCAGCGGCGTGCGCAGCTGATGCGCCGCGTTGGAGATGAAGTCCTGCTGGCTGCGCGCCGCGCGTTGCAGGCGGCCGAACAGGCGGTCGAAGGCATCGCGCAGCGGCACCATCTCGGCCGGCACCCAGGCGCCGAGCGGCTCGAGGCGGTCGAGGTCGCGGCGCTCGAGTTCGGCGCTGATGTCGGCGATCGGGCGCAGGCCCTGGCGCACCGCGATCCAGCCGGCCACCACGATCACGGCCGAGACCAGCAGCATGACGCCGCTGACGCCGATCAGCAGCTCGCGCCGCAGCTGCTGACGCTTGTAGACGGTCTCCGCCACGTGCACCTGGCAGAGATTGCCGGGCGCGCCGCAGGCCACGCCCAGGCTGATGAGGCGCACCGGCTCGCCGGCAACTTCGGAGTCCTGTATGCGCCATTCGCCGGCCGCGAGCTTGAAGTGGAAGTTGGCCATCTGCGCATCGCCGGCCAGCAGCTGGCCGCCCGGCGCGAGCACGGCGTAGTAGATGCGGTCGAGGCGATCGAAGCGCAGCGCGCGGTCGGTCTGCTGCGAGACCTCGAAGGCGACTTCGCCGTCATGCGTGCGGATGAAGTTGCCGATGGCCTGGACGGTGTCGCCCAGGGCCTGGTCCAGCCATTTGGAGCTCGCATCGTGGACGAGCGTGTAGAGCACCATCGCGCCGCAAGGCGCCGTGACGAGCAGCGGCAGCACCAGCCACCAGAACAGGCGCTGCTTGATCGAAAGCGGCTCGCGCCGCCAGGCGCTACGCGCGGGCCGCGGCGGCGTGGAACTCACGACGGAAGGCGCTGACGCTCACGCCGATCGGCGCGCTTCCTGCTCCTCGAGCAGGTAGCCGAAGCCGCGCACCGTGCGCACGTTGATGCCGGCCGGCTCGATCTTGGCGCGCAGGCGCGAGATGCAGACCTCGACCGCGTTGTCGGTCGTGCTGTGATCCCAGCCATTGCTGGCGGAAACGATCTGTTCCTTGGCGATGACCTTGCCGACGCGCGCCAGCATGAAGCTGAGCACTTCCCACTCGCGCGCCGACAGCGACAGCGGCTCTTCGCTGATGAAGGCGCGGCGCGCGTCGAGGTCCATGCGCAGCGCGGCCATGCGCAACTCGTTGGAGAAGCGCGCCTGGCTGCGTCGCACCAGCGCGCGGGCGCGCGCGATCAGCTCGGACAGCGCGAAGGGCTTGACGAGGTAGTCGTCCGCGCCGCCTTCGAGGCCGCGCACGCGGTCCTCGACGCCGTCGCGCGCCGTCAGCACGAGCACGGGGATCGCCGTGCCCTGGGCGCGCACGCGGCGCAGGGTCTCGAAGCCGTCGATGCCGGCCAGGCCGATGTCGAGGATGAGCAGGTCGTAGCGATCCTCGCGCAGCGAAATCGGCACCGGCTCGCCGCGCGCCGTGCAATCAACGACCCAACCCTGCGAGCGCAGGGCGCGGGCGGTGGAATCAGCCAGGACAGCGTCGTCTTCGACTAGCAGGATGCGCACTTGGAGTACCTCGGAACGAACTCAACGCCGCGAGCTTAACGCCGACGTCGCAATGCCCTCAAAACCAAACTTGCGGGTGACTTGCGCGTACATCTCTTGGAGCGCCTCAGGCCAGGCCTTTGGGCGGGCCGCTCGCGAGCCAGCTTTCGATCTGGACCTGGCGGTCATTGCCCCAGAAAGGCTCGCCGTCGACGACGAAGAAGGGCGCGCCGAACACGCCGGCGGCCAGCGCCTGTTCGTTCACCTGGCGCAGCTTGTCCTTCCAGGTCGCGTCGGCCCAGGCCGCTTCCGCCGCGGACGCGTCGATGCCGCATTCCTCGGCCAGCGCACGCAGGGCGGCCGCGTCGTTGATGACGATGCCGCGCGCGAAATAGGCTCGCAGGCAGGCGCGCGCCCAGGCCACGGCCTGGGCATGGTCGCTGGCGGCGAGCCACCAGAACACGCGGGCGGCGTTCTGCGTGGCGATCGGAAAGACCGGCGGCTGCTTGAAGGGCACGCCGGCAAAGCAGGCACTGCGCTCGATGTCGCGCAGGGAGTATTCACGCTTGACCGGGTACTCGACGAGCGGCTTGAGGCCCGTCGTCTGGAACAACGCGCCGAGCAGCACGGCGTTCCACTGCACGCGCCGGCCATGGCGCGCGGCCACCGCATCGACCCATTCGGAAGCAATGTAGGAATACGGCGACGAGAAGTCGAAATAGAACTGTATCGGCGCGCGCTGCACGGCCGCGCGATCGGACAGGGAAAGGGCTTCGCTCATGGCACGACGGTAGTGCATCCGGCGCCATGCCGCACGAAGGGTTTACGTCAGGTCCGGCGCGACGCCGCGTCCGCAGCGCGCACGGTGTCAGAGGATCGGCGAAGCGAAGCGCGCGGGGCGCAGCTGCCAGCGGTCGAGGATGTCGGCGGACACGAGGACGTGGTGCGCGCGGCCGATCAGCAGCGCGCGCGGCACGAAGCCGAAGTAGCGCGAGTCGGCGCTGTTGTCGCGGTTGTCGCCCAGCATGAAGTACTGGCCGGCGGGCACGACGAGCGGCGCGAAGTCGCGCCGCGCCCGCACGGCCGGCATCGTCTGCATGCGGTGCTCGCGGGCGCCGAGCTTCTCGGTCCCGTGCACGGCCTCGACCCAGCGGCCCGGCATCACGGCCTCGGGCTCGCGCTGGAGCTCGGCGTAGGCCAGCGGCAGGCCGTTGACGTAGAGGTGCTCGTCGTGCATTTCGATGCGGTCGCCCGGCAGGCCGACGATGCGCTTGATGAGCCGCGTGCCGTCGCTCGGCGAATCGAAGGTCACGACATCGCCGCGCTGCGGGTCGGCGATGTGGGCCAGGATGGTGTTGGACAGCGGCAGCTTGAGGTCGTAGGCGACCCGGTTGACGAGGACGACGTCGCCCTCGAGCAGGGTCGGCCGCATCGAGGCCGAGGGAATCGGGTTCCAGTCCGCGACGGCAAACCGGAACAGCCCGAACAGCAGCAGGAAGACGATGAATCCGCGGTTGTTCCTGAGCCAGCTTTTCATGGGCGCTCCCCGTATTGAGAGCGCGATGCTCGCGGCGCCGGCTGAAACGGAGCTTAGGCTTCGACGACGCGATTGCGTCCGGCGCGCTTGGCCTCGTAGAGCGCCTCGTCGGCCCGCGCGATCAGCGCCGCGGCCTGCTCGGCCGGGTCGCGCACCGTGCTGTGCGCCGGCAGCATGGCCATGCCGATCGAGACGGTGATGGGCAGGGCCTGGCCGCCGGTGCCTTCGAAGGGCCGGCGCGCGACGCTGGCGCGGATGCGCTCGGCGATCTCGCGGGCGTGCACCGCCGGTGTCTGCGGCAGCATGACGACGAATTCCTCGCCGCCCCAGCGGGCGATCGTGTCGCCGGCGCGCAGCTGCGCCTTGACGGTCTGGCCGACCGCGCGCAGCACGGCATCGCCGCTGGCGTGCCCGTGGGTGTCGTTGACGGCCTTGAAGTGGTCGATGTCGAGGAACATGCAGGCCATTTCGTGGCGGTAGCGCCGCGCCTGCGCGATCTCGATCAGGGCGCGGTGCTCGAAGTAGCGGCGGTTGTGCACGCCGGTCAGGCTGTCAGTCAGGCCGGCGAGCTTGAGGCGCTCCTGCGTCAGCGCGTTGTCGAGGCAGATCGCGACGATGTCGGCCAGGCGTTCGAGGAACTCCGTGCCGTCGCCGCTGGTGTAGCGGCGTGCGTCGACGCTGCCGAAATGCAGCGTACCGATCAGCGTTTCGCGGCGCCGCAGGGGCAGCGTCGCGAGCGAGGCGACGTAGCCGGCGCGCGCGCCGAACAGGGCGGCATGGCGCGTGGGATCGAAGGGGCCGAGCCACGCCTGTGCGGGCGCTTCGAGCGCTGCGGGTGCGGGCAGCAGGCCAAGCCCCGCGAGCAGGCCGTCGTCGGGCTCGCCGGCGAGCACGCGCGCGACCTCGCCGTCGCTGTCGACGAGGCGCAGGCCCACGGCTTCGAGGCCGAAATCCTGCTTGTAGTCGCCCAGCAGCAGGCGCAGCAGTTCGGCCAGCGAGCGCGCGCTGATCAGGCGGTGTTCGAGCCGTTGGAAGCGCCGCAGCTTGTCCTCGTTGGCGCGCGCCTCGCGCAACAGCGCGGCGAGCTGCTCGCGCAGGGCGGCGTTCTCGCTTTGCAGCTGGGTTTCGAGGCGGGTGGCTTGCATGGCGGGAGGGACCATAGCAGAAGCGCGTGAAGCAACTTGTCCCGGCGATCGGCGCTCGCACCGGGGCGAACCCTGCGCTCCTCAGGCCAGGGCGCGCTGGATGAGGATCTTCTGCACCTCGGACGTGCCTTCATAAATCTGGCAGACCCGGACATCGCGGTAGATGCGCTCGACCGGGAAGTCGCTCAGGTAGCCGTAGCCGCCATGGACCTGGATTGCCGCGGAGCAGACGCGCTCGGCCATCTCCGTGGCAAAGAGCTTGGCCATGGCCGCTTCCTTGAGGCAGGGCTGGCCGGCGTCCTTGAGGCTCGCGGCGTGATGGATCAGCTGTCGCGCCGCCTCGATCTGCGTGGCCATGTCGGCCAGTTTGTGGCCCACGGCCTGGTGCTCGAAGATCGGCTGGCCGAAGGCGACGCGGTCCTTGGCATAGACCAGCGCCGCCTCGAAGGCCGCGCGCGCCATGCCGACGGCCTGCGAGGCGATGCCGATGCGCCCGCCTTCCAGGCCCGCGAGCGCGATCTTCAGGCCCTGGCCTTCGGCGCCCAGCCGGTTGGCGACCGGCACGCGGCAGTTCTCGAACACGATCTGCGCCGTGTCCGAGCTGTGCTGGCCCATCTTCTCCTCGACACGCGCCACGACATAGCCCGGCGTCTTCGTCTCGACGATGAAGGCGCTGATGCCCTTCTTGCCGGCAGCCTTGTCGGTCACGGCCATGACGATGGCCACGTCGCCGTGCTTGCCGCTGGTGATGAATTGCTTGACGCCGTTGAGGACGTAGTGGTCGCCATCGAGCACGGCCGTCGTGCGCAGGCCGCCGGCCTCGGAGCCCACGTGAGGCTCGGTCAGGCAGAACGCGCCGAGCATGTCGCCGCGCGCCAGCGGCTTGAGATAACGCTCTTTTTGAGCGTCATCGGCAAAGCCCATGAGGATCGAGCAGACCGGGCAGTTGTTGACGCTGACGACCGTGGACGTGCCGCCGTCGCCGGCCGCGATCTCCTCGAGGATCAGCGACAGCGCCAGGTAGTCGAGGCCTGCGCCGTCCCACTCGGGCGGCACGGCCACGCCGTAGCAGCCGAGCTGGGCCAGGCCCTTGAGTTGGTCAGCGGGGAAGTGATGGTTCTTGTCCCAGGCCGCGGCGTGCGGGGCGATCTCGGCCTGGACGTAGGCGCGCACGGCGTCCTGGACGGCGCGGTGGTCTTCGCTGAGGAGCATCGTCTTGTCTCGTCTTGTTCAATGGAATGGGCCCTGCAGGACGCCCGCGTGAGTACGACCCGTCAGGCCCTTCCGCCCGCGTTTTCGGCAAACGGCCGGACGGCAGACAACTGCCGCAGCAGTTCCGGCAACGCCGACTGGGCGGTGTCCCAGACCAGGTCAAGGTTGATGTCGAAATAGCCGTGCGTGATCCGGTTGCGCATGCCTCGCATGCTGCGCCAGGGCACCTCGGGATGTGCTTCGACGAAGGCAGGCGCGGCATCCATGACCTTGGCCGCGACTTCGCCGATGATTACCAAGCTCATGACCACGGCTTTCTGCGTGCGCTTGTCAGCGAGAAAGTCCTGCTTGCTCAGGCCGTCGACAAACTCGCAGGCCTCGATCGCAGCTTGCCTCATGTGGTCGAGGTAGTCCGGCAGGCGGTTTGGACTCATACAGGCCGGGCCTCGGCTAGCACTTGGTCGCGGAACTTGGGCGGCAAGTCCGCCGGAGTCAGCAGTTCCACGCGAATGCCCATCAGTGCCTGCAAGTCTTCCTGCAGGCCTCCAAGATCGAACAGCGTCGCCCCGGGCAGCGTGTCGACCAGCAGATCAAGGTCGCTACCTTCGCCATCCGTTCCGTGCAGCACCGAGCCGAACACCCGCAGGTTCACGGCGCAAGACTGGCTCACCACCTGCCTCACGGTCGCTCGATGCAGCTCAAGTGCAAGAGAAGGACGCATGGTTCCGTATAGAAATACGTGGGAATGGTAGCGAGGTGGGCAGCTGCCTCACCATGGAATCGGCTGGCCGTCGTAGTTGAAATAGCCGCCGTTGTGCTCCGGCGTCAGGCCCGCGAGCAGCGTGCGCATGCCGGTGACGCTGGTCGCCACGTCGATGTCGGCGCCGGCGCCGCCCATGTCGGTGCGCACCCAGCCCGGGTGCAGGCTCGCGCAGATGGCGCGGCCGGCCAGGGCCAGCGAGGCGTCCTTGAGGACGGAGTTCACCGCCGCCTTGGAGGCGCGGTAGAGCCAGTCGGAATCGGAGGCGCGCGTGCCGATCGAGCCCATGCGCGAGCTCAGCACGGCCAGGCGCGCGCCGGGTGCGAGCGCATCGGCGAGCTGCGCGATCACGCGCATCGGGCCGAGCACGTTGGTGCGCATGACCTCGTCGAAGACGGCTTCGGTCGGCGGCGCGAGGCCGCGGCTGCGCGCGTTGATGCCGGCGTTGACGACCGCCGTCTCGAACGCGCAGCCGTCGATCTGCCAGGCCAGGCTGGACGCGCTGGCGGCGTCGGCCACGTCGAGCTTGAGCGCCGTGGCACCGAGCGCGCGCAGGTGTTCCAGATCCTCGTCGCGGCGCGCCGTCGCCCAGACGGCATGGCCCACCGCGCGGTACTGGCGCACGAATTCGAGCCCGATGCCGCGCGACGCGCCGACAATGAGGACCTGGCTCATGCGGGCCTCAGATGAGCTCGATGCCGACCGCGGTGGCTTCGCCGCCGCCGATGCACAGCGCCGCGACGCCGCGCTTGAGGCCGCGGTGCTTGAGCGCGCCGATCAGCGTGACGATGATGCGCGCGCCCGAAGCGCCGATCGGGTGACCCAGCGCCACGGCGCCGCCGTTGACGTTGACGATCTCGTGCGGGAGCTTGAACTCGGTCATCGCGGCCATGGTCACGGCGGCGAAGGCCTCGTTGACTTCCCAGAGGTCGACGCTCTTGGCGTCCCAGCCGTTCTTCTTGAGCAGCTTGTCGATGGCGCCGACCGGGGCCGTCGTGAACCACTCGGGCGCGTTGGCGTGCACGGCCGTGCCGACGATGCGGGCCACGGGCTTGACGCCCATCTTGGCGGCGGTGCTCTCGCGCATCAGGACCATGGCGGCGGCGCCGTCGCTGATGCTGGAAGACGTGGCGGCGGTGATGGTGCCGTCCTTCTTGAACGCGGGCTTGAGGCCGGGGATCTTGTCGAGCTTGGCCTTGAAGGGCTGCTCGTCCTTGTCGAACACTTGGTCGCCGGCCTTGCCGGCGATCGTCACCGGCGCGATTTCCCAGGCGAAGCTGCCGTCGGTATTGGCGCGCTTGGCGCGCTCGGTCGACGAAACAGCAAAGGCGTCCTGCGCCTCGCGCGTGAAGCTGTACTTGCCCACGCACTGCTCGGCGAACACGCCCATGGCCTTGCCGCGCTCGTAGGCGTCTTCGAGGCCGTCGAGCGCCATGTGGTCGTACAGGGCGGCGCCGCCGTACTTGATGCCCTTGCGGGCGAACATCAGGTGCGGCGCGTTGGTCATGCTTTCCATGCCGCCGGAGATCAGGATGTCGGCGCTGCCGGCCTTGAGCGTGTCGTGGGCGAACATGGTGGCGCGCATGCCGGCACCGCACATCTTGGACAGCGTCACGGCGCCGACCGATTGCGGCAGGCCGGCCTTGAGCACGGCCTGGCGCGCGGGCGCCTGGCCCTGGCCGGCCATCAGGCAGTTGCCGATCAGGGCTTCCTCGATGGCGTCGCCGGGAATGCCGGCGCGCTCGACGGCGGCCTTGATGGCCACGGCGCCGAGCTCCCAGGCCGAGAGGCCGGCGAAGTCGCCGAGCAGGCCGCCGATGGGCGTGCGCGCGGCGGAAACGATGACGATGGAATCACTCATGTCTAACTCCTCAGTTCATTGGACAGGAAGGTCGTCGTGCGCGGAGTCGGCACTGGCGACGGGAAGCGTGCCGGCAGTTGCGCCGGCGTTGGGCTGGGCCCGAAAGCGCTTGTGCGCGTCGTACGGGAACACATCATGCACATGGCCGGCAAGAATGCGCTCCTTGTGGGATTGCCAGAAGGCGGGATCGAGCAGGTCGCCGTGATGGCGCAGGAAGGGCTCGCGCACGCCGGGGTGGCCGAGCAGGAAAGGGCCGAAGGTCTCGGGGAAGACGTCGCGCGGGCCGACGCGCCACCACACCTCGCCGGACATCTCGTCTTCCTCGTTGCGCGGCGCGGGCACGGCGCGGAAGTGGCAGTCGGTGAGGTATTCGATCTCGTCGTAGTCGTAGAACACGACCTTGCCGTGGCGCGTGACGCCGAAGTTCTTCCAGAGCATGTCGCCCGGGAAGATATTGGCCGCCACCAGGTCCTTGATCGCGTTGCCGTACTCGACCACGGCCGCTTCCATCTGCTCGCTGTCGGCTTCCTGCAGGTAGATGTTCAGCGGCACCATGCGGCGCTCGATGTAGACGTGCCGGAGCACGATGTCGTCGCCGCGCTCTTCGAGCAGGCTGGGGCAGAAGTGCTTGATCTCGGCGATCAGCTCGGGCTCGAAGCGCGCGCGCGGGAAGGCGACCATGGTGTATTCGAGCGTGTCGGCCATGCGGCCGACGCGGTCGTGCTGCTTCACCAGCAGGTACTTGCTCTGGATGAGCTCGCGCGTCGTGTCCTTCTGCGGCGGGTAGAAGTCCTTGATGAGCTTGAACACGAAGGGAAAGCTCGGCAGGTCGAAGACCAGCATCACCATGCCCTTGATGCCCGGTGCGATCCGGAAGCGGTCGCTCGAGTGGCGCAGGTGGTAGAGGAAGTCGCGGTAGAAGAGGTTCTTGCCCTGCTTCTGCAGGCCGATGGCCGAGTAGAGCTCGCTGCGCGGCTTGCGCGGCATCATCGAGCGCAGGAACTGCACGCAGGCGCTGGGCACTTCCATGTCGACCATGAAGTAGGCCCGCGCGAAGCTGAAGAGCAGCAGCAGGTCGTCTTCGCCGAAGAGCGCCGCGTCGACGTACAGGCGCCCGGTGCTCGCGCCCTGCGCGTCGGCGCGGTGCAGGATGGGCAGCGCGAACGGCGTCTCGGAGAAGCCGTTGATGATCTTGCCGACGACGTAGGCGCCCTTGTTCCGGAAGAACAGCGACGACAACACCTGGATCTGGAAGTTGGCGCGCAGCCGCGTGCTGCCGAGCTGCCCGCGCAATGCGCCGAGCAGGTGCTGCACGTCGCGGCCGAGGTCTTCGAACTCGGGCTCGAGCTGGAAGTTCGTGATGAGGCGCGAGAGCGTTTCTTCGAGCGTCTCGCGCGTCGGGTAATAGGCGCGGTAGGTCGGCTTGGCGGCGGGCTCGTCGTTCTCGATGTATTCGGTCGAGACGGCCGGGCGCACGAAGATGAAGTCGTTGTGGAAGTAGGCGTGGTGCAGGATGCGCGTGCACGCCGAGTTGAAGAAGGTCTCGGCCAATTCGGGCTGGTGGTGGTTCACCAATAGCCCGATGTAGTGCAGCTTGACCTGCTGCCAGACTTCCATCGGCAGCTGGCTGGCCTGGAAGCGCTCCTCGAGCAGCTCGACGGCCTCGTCGACGCGCTTGTCGTAGAACTCGATGCGCTCACGCTGGGCGCGCTGCTGGCCGTGCCAGTCGGCCTGCTCGAAGCGGCGCTTGGCTTCGGCGCTGGTGGCGCGGAACAGGCGGTAGTGGCGGTTGAAGCCGCCGAGCAGGGCTTGCGCGATTTCGAAGGCGCGCGGGTCGGTCAGCTTCTGGGGAAACATCGGCGCGCCCTGCTCCCTGGCTCAGCCGTAGCGGCGCTTGAGTGCCGCCAGCGCGCGCTGGTAGGCGGCGCCGACCTCGTCGGCCGAGCCCGCAGTGATGGACAGATCCTGCAGCAGCCCGTTGTGCAGGCCGTAGACCCAGCCGTGCACCGCGACCGACTGGCCGCGCGCCCAGGCGTCCTGCACGATTGTCGTGTGGCAGGCGTTGCGCGCCTGCTCGAGCACGTTGAGCTCGCACAGCGCGTTGACGCGCTTGTCTTCGGCCACGCCGTCGAGCCAGTCCTGATGTGCGTTGCGCACGTCCTGCACGTGGCGCAGCCAGTTGTCGACGAGGCCGACGCGCTTGTCCTGCAGCGCTGCCATCACGCCGCCGCAGTTGCTGTGGCCGACGATGATGATGTGGCGGACTTTGAGCTGGTCGACCGCGAACTGCATGACCGACAGGCAGTTCAAGTCCGAGTGCACGACGACGTTGGCGACGTTGCGGTGCACGAACAGCTCGCCCGGCAGCAGGTCGACGAGCTCGTTGGCCGGCACGCGGCTGTCGGCGCAGCCGATCCACAGGTACTGCGGCGTCTGCTGCTTGAGCAGGCGCGAGAAGAAGCCCGGTTCGCGCGCTTCGGTCTCGGCCGCCCAGCGGCTGTTGTTGTCGAGGAGGTCTTGAAGTTCGTGGCTCATGCGGACATTGTCGCTGCAGTGCAGCAATCGTGCACCCCGGGATGCTTCCTACATCGTCTCGGCAAACAGCTCGCGCCCGATCAGCATGCGCCGAATCTCCGACGTGCCCGCCCCGATTTCGTAGAGCTTGGCGTCACGCCAGAGACGGCCCAGCGGGTACTCGTTGATATAGCCGTTGCCGCCGAAGATCTGGATGCCCTCGCCGGCCATCCAGGTCGCCTTCTCGGCGCACCAGAGGATGACCGAGGCGCAGTCCTTGCGCACCTGGCGCACGTGCTCGACGCCGAGCATGTCGAGGTTCTTGGCCACCGTGTACGCAAAGCTGCGGCCGGCCTGCAGCACCGTGTACATGTCGGCGACCTTGCCCTGGATGAGCTGGAATTCGCCGATGCTCTGGCCGAACTGCTTGCGGTCGTGGATGTAGGGGATCACGTTGTCCATCACGCTCTGCATGATGCCCAGCGGCCCGCCGGTCAGCACCGCGCGCTCGTAGTCGAGGCCCGACATCAGCACCTTGGCGCCGCCGTTGACGGCACCCAGCACGTTTTCGGCCGGCACCTCGACGTCCTGGAACACCAGCTCGCCCGTGTGCGAGCCGCGCATGCCGAGCTTGTCGAGCTTCTGCGCGATGCTGAAGCCCTTCATGCCCTTCTCGATCAGGAAGGCCGTCACGCCGCGCGCGCCGAGCTCGGGCTCGGTCTTGGCGTACACCACGAGCGTGTCGGCGTCCGGGCCGTTGGTGATCCACATCTTGCTGCCGTTGAGCAGGTAGTGGCCGCCCTTGTCCTCCGCCTTGAGCTTCATGCTGATGACGTCGGAGCCGGCGCCCGGCTCGCTCATCGCCAACGCACCCACATGCTCGCCGCTCACCAGCTTGGGCAGGTACTTGGCCTTCTGCGCCGCGTTGCCGTTGCGGTGGATCTGGTTCACGCACAGATTGCTGTGCGCGCCGTACGAGAGGCCCACCGAAGCCGAGCCGCGGCTGATCTCCTCCATCGCCACCATGTGCGCGAGGTAGCCCATGCTCGTGCCGCCGTACTCCTCGGACACGGTCATGCCCAGCACGCCGAGCTCGCCCATCTTGCGCCACAGGTCCATGGGGAACTGGTCGGAGCGGTCGATCTCGGCCGCGCGCGGCGCGATCTCGGCGTCGGCAAAGGCACGCACCGCGTCTCGCAGCGCGTCGATGTCCTCGCCGAGCTGGAAATTGAGGCCGGGCAGGTTCATGGCTTGTCTCCTCTTGTCCGTCGATCGGTTTACGTTAACGTAAACGTCAATTGTAGGCGCGAAAGCGGGCTGGCGGGCACCAGCGAGCGCGTTCGATGGGGTCACGACACAGCGACCGCGCCGACCCCAATTCACGCCATCGCCATGACGCTGAGGCGCAAGCTCGCTGGGCCCTTCCCATCGATGGTGACTGGACAGCACGCTGACCCGAGCCGTAGACTATGCGCACAAAAGATGCGCATCGTTTCGCGCGCATCCATCGGAAGTTGTCATGCCTGCCACCTCATCCCCCGACCGCTCGGCAAAGCGCGCCGTCAACTTGTCCCTGAGCGTTGACACGCTGGCCGCCGCCAAGGCCCTCAATTTGAACGTGTCATCGCTCTGCGACGCGCACCTGCGCGAGGTGGTGCGCCAGGAACAGGAACGACGCTGGCGCGCCGAGCACGCCGAGTTCGTCGGCGCCTACAACGCAACCGTCGAGGCGGAGGGGCTGCCGCTAGAGGCATGGAGGGCGTTCTGAGTGGCGCGATTCGATGTCTACCGCAATGCAGGTCCACATGCCGCTTCCACCCCGTTCTTGGTCGACGTCCAGAGCAACCTGCTGGATGGACTCGAAACCAGCGTTGTCGTTCCGCTGCGGCGCCTGGACCGGTTTGCCGTGGAGAAGCTGCCGACCCAGCTGTGTCCGGTCTTCGAGATCGAAGGTATCCGCTGCCTGCTCGAAACCCCGAAGATGGCTGCCGTTCCGCGTCGCCTGCTCAGGGAGCGCGTGACCTCGTTCGCCGAGGAAGCGCACCGGGTTACGGGAGCGCTGGACTTTCTGTTCCAGGGTTACTGAGCTCCAAGCGCTCGAGCTTGCGCCGCACAGCCCATTGTTGACCACGTCCAGCACCATGCCCGTGACGCCGCCACCCCGCTCGACCGACGCCTTCTTTGCCCGCGCCAAGACCTGGCGCGAGGAAATGGCCCAGTTCCGCGCCATCGCCCTCGCCTGCGGTCTCGACGAAACGCTCAAATGGGGCAAGCCCTGCTACACCGCAGGCGGCGCCAACATCGCGCTGATCCAGCCCTTCAAGGACTACTGCGCGCTGCTCTTCTTCAAGGGCGCACTGCTCAAGGACGCCAAGGGCCTGCTCGTGCCGCCGGGCGAGAACAGCCAGTCGGCGCGCCAGGCGCGCTTCACGAGCGCCGCCGACATCGCCAAGGCCGCGGCGACGCTGAAGACCTATATCCGCGAAGCCATCGCCATCGAGAAGGCCGGCCTCAAGGTCGAGCTCAAGACCATCGATGAGCACGCCCGCCCCGCCGAGCTCGACGCCGCGTTCGACGAGGCGCCCGCGCTGCGCGCCGCCTTCGAGGCGCTGACGCCGGGCCGCCAGCGCGCCTACCTGCTGCACTTCGGCGGCGCCAAGCAGGCGGCGACGCGCGCCTCGCGCATCGCCAAGTGCGCGCCGCAAATCCTCGCCGGCAAAGGTTTGAACGATTGAGGCTCGCGTCGCTACAATGCGGCCCTTGCCGAGGAGCGTTGCGACCTTCACACCCTTGAAGGCCAGGCTCGGCCACCGCCGCGGACGCAAGTCCGCAGCGCCTGCCAACCGCGCTCACCCGCCATGCCGTCGTGGGTGATCGTTATGCCTCCTCACCCCTGCGCCGGCATTGCGGCTTCCGAACGAAGGAGCATGCAATGAACGCCCAGACCCAAGCCAATGCCGCCCACATCGTCCGCGACCTGTCGCTCGCCGACTGGGGCCGCAAGGAAATCCGCATCGCCGAAAGCGAGATGCCCGCGCTGATGGCCATCCGCAAGGAATATGCCGCCAGCCAGCCGCTCAAGGGCGCGCGCATCACCGGCTCGCTGCACATGACGATCCAGACGGCCGTGCTCGTTGAGACGCTGCAGGCGCTCGGCGCCGAAGTGCGCTGGGCCTCGTGCAACATCTTCTCGACGCAGGACCACGCCGCCGCCGCGCTCGCCGCCGTCGGCACGCCGGTGTTCGCCTACAAGGGCGAGACGCTCGAGGACTACTGGGACTACACGCACCGCATCTTCGAGTTCGGCGGCAAGGGTCCCAACATGATTCTCGACGACGGCGGCGACGCGACGCTGCTGATGCACCTGGGCCAGAAGGCCGAGAAGGATCTCGCCGTGCTGGCCAACCCGGGCAGCGAGGAAGAGCGCGTGCTGTTCGCCGCGATCAAGGCCAAGGTCGCCGCCGACCCGAGCTGGTACACGCGCATGAGTGCCGAGATCATCGGCGTGACCGAAGAGACGACGACCGGCGTGCACCGCCTCAAGGAAATGTCGGCCAAGGGCACGCTGCTGTTCCGCGCCATCAACGTCAACGACTCGGTCACCAAGAGCAAGTTCGACAACCTCTACGGCTGCCGCGAGTCGCTCGTCGACGGCATCAAGCGCGCCACCGACGTGATGGTCGCCGGCAAGATCGCCGTGGTGGCCGGCTACGGCGACGTGGGCAAGGGCTCGGCGCAGGCGCTGCGTGCGCTGTCGGCCCAGGTGTGGGTGACCGAGATCGACCCGATCTGCGCCCTGCAGGCCGCGATGGAAGGCTACCGCGTCGTCACGATGGAATACGCCGCCGACATGGCCGACATCTTCGTCACCACGACCGGCAACAAGAACGTGATCCGCCACGAACACATGGCGGCGATGAAGAACAATGCCATTGTCTCCAACATCGGCCACTTCGACAACGAGATCGACGTCGCCTCGCTCGAGAAGTACGAGTGGGAGGAGATCAAGCCGCAGGTCGACCACGTCATCTTCCCCGACGGCAAGCGCATCATCCTGCTCGCCAAGGGCCGCCTCGTGAACCTGGGCTGCGGCACGGGCCACCCGAGCTACGTCATGTCGTCCTCCTTCGCCAACCAGACGATCGCCCAGGTCGAGCTGTTCGCGCACAAGGACGCCTACGACATCGGCAAGGTCTACGTGCTGCCCAAGCACCTCGACGAGAAGGTCGCGCGCCTGCAGCTCACGACGCTGAACGCGATGCTGACCGAGCTGACGGAGGAGCAGGCCGCCTACATCGGCGTGCCCAAGCAGGGCCCGTACAAGCCCGACAGCTACCGCTACTGATTCCGCGATGCGAGCCGATCAGCTGCTTCTCGCGCAAGGCCTCGCGCCGACGCGCTCGGCCGCCCAGCGGCTGATCGACGCCGACGCGGTCGAGTGGGAATCGCCCAAGGGCTGGGCCGTCGTGCGCAAGAGCGGCGAGGACCTGCCCGAAGGCGTGGCCATGCGCGTCACCAACGATGCCGAGCTGCGCTACGTCTCGCGCGGCGGGCTCAAGCTCGAAGGCGCGCTGGCCAAGGCCGGCATCACGGTGGCTGGCCTTGCGGTGCTGGACATGGGCCAGAGCACCGGCGGCTTCACCGACGTGCTGCTCAAGGCCGGCGCCGCCCACGTGACCGGCATCGACGTGGGCCACGGCCAGCTGCACGAGAGCTTCAAGGCCGACAGCCGCGTCACCGCCTTCGAAGGCATGCACGTGCGCGACTACGTGCCGGCGGCGCCCTTCGATCTGGTCGTCGGCGACCTGAGCTTCATCTCGATGATCGGCACGCTCAAGCACGTCGTCGACTGGCTGAAGCCGCAGGGCCAGGCGCTGCTGCTCGTCAAGCCGCAGTTCGAGCTGGGGCCCAAGGCGCTCAACAAGAACGGCATCGTCAAGGACCGCGCCCAGTACGCCGTGCTCAAGGAGCAGGCCCTGGCCGCCGCGCACAAGCGCGATCTGGTCGTCAAGGACTGGTTCGAAAGCCCAGTGACCGGCGGCGACGGCAACACCGAATTCTTCCTCTGGGTACAAAAACAATGAGCACGGCAACGAGCACCCCCGTCAGCTTCGAGTTCTTCCCCCCGAACACGCCCGTCGGCAGCGAGAAGCTGCGCGGCGTGGTGCAGCAGCTCGGCGCCTTCAAGCCCGAGTACTTCAGCGTCACCTACGGCGCCGGCGGCTCGACGCGCGAGAAAACGTTGGCCACCGTCAGCGACATCGCGTCCGCCGGCTTCGAAGCCGCGCCGCACCTCTCCTGCGTCGGCTCGACGCGCGAAGGCATCCGCGAGATCCTCGCGACCTACCGCGCGCAGGACATCCGCCGCGTCGTCGCGCTGCGCGGCGACCTGCCCAGCGGCACGGCCACCGTCGGCGAGTTCCGCTACGCGTCCGAGCTCGTCGAGTTCATCCGCCTGGAAGAAGGTCCCGACTGGGACATCGAAGTCGCCGCCTACCCCGAGTACCACCCGCAGCAGCGCTACGCGGCCAAGGACCTGCAGCACTTCGCCGCCAAGATGAAAGCCGGCGCCAGCGGTGCGATCACGCAGTTCTTCTTCAACCCGGACGCCTACTTCCACTTCGTCGACGCGGTGCGCCGCTTGGGTGTCGACGCGCCCATCGTGCCGGGCATCATGCCCTTCCACAACTTCGCGCGCATCGCGCAGTTCGCCGCGCGCGACGGCATCGAGATCCCGCGCTGGGTCGCGCTGAAGATGGAAGGCTTCATGGACGACGCCGCCTCGATCCGCGCCTTCGGCCTCGACGTCGTCACGCAGCTGTGCCAGCGCCTGATCGACGGCGGCGTGCCCTCGCTGCACTTCTACACGCTCAACCAGGCCGGCCTGGCCGGCGAGATCTGCACGCGCCTGGGCCTGGGCGCCCGCACCTGATTCGACCGAGGACCACGCCATGCCGATGCCCGCCCACCAGCTCTCCATGACCGTGCTGATGACGCCGGACATGGCCAACTTCGCCGGCAACGTGCACGGCGGCACCATCCTCAAGTTCCTCGACCAGGTGGCCTACGCCTGCGCCAGCCGCTACGCCGGCCGCTACGTCGTGACGCTGTCGGTCGACCAGGTGATGTTCCGCGAGCCCATCCATGTCGGCGAGCTCGTGCACTTCCTGGCCTCGGTCAATCACACGGGCACCTCGTCGATGGAAGTCGGCATCAAGGTGATGGCCGAGAACGTCCGCACCCAGGCCACGCGCCACGCCAACAGCTGCTTCTTCACGATGGTCGCCGTGGACGACGAGCGCAAGCCGGTGGCCGTGCCGCCGCTCGTGCCGCACACGCCCGAAGAACACCGTCGCCACGCCGCGGCCGAAGTGCGCAAGCAGCTGCGCCGCGAGTTCAGCGAGCGCGCGCGCGCCATCGGCGCCAAGCCCTGAGGCGAGGCCCCGCTTGCGTGTCCTTGCCGCCGCGACGCCCGCGGGCCCGATCACGCTCGAACCGCTGATGCGCGGTCATGCAGCCGAGATGTTCGAGCTGCTCTGCGACCCCGCGCTCCACGAGTTCGAAGGCCGAGCGCCCGCTTCGGCCGAGTGGCTCGCCGAACGCTATGCGCAGCGCGAGTCCCGCAGCTCGCCCGACGGCATGGAGCTCTGGCTCAACTGGGTCGTGCGCCTCGGCGCCGGCCCCGATCGCGGTCGCCTGGCCGGCTATGTGCAGGCCACCGTGCTGCCGACCGACGACTGCTTCATCGCCTACGAGCTTGGCAGCCGCCACTGGCGCCAAGGCATCGGCAGCGCCGCCGTGCGCGCGATGCTCGCCGAGCTGCGCGCGCACTATGGTGTGCGGCGCTTCGTGGCCGTGCTCAAGGCCGCCAACCATCGCTCGCTCGGCCTGCTGCAGCACCTCGGCTTCGGGCGGGCCGGAACATCCGAGCAGGCGCTCTACTGCGACAGTCACGACGAACTCGTCATGGCGTGCGCCGCCACGGACGCGCACTGAGTTGTCCCACGACTTACATCCGATCAGTTCGCTCATCTACTGCGCTAGGTCTGTTGCGTAGACATCAAGCGGCTGCCGGCGCTTGAGAATCGTCAAACGCAGCGCCCGCCGCGACGATCGAATGACTCCACAGGGAATGTTTCCTTCATCTGGAGTCCAAGCAATGAAACCCCTTCGCACGCTCGGCCTGATCACGCTTGCGCTCGCCGGCCTCGCCGCGCAGCCCGCCCGCGCCGACGATACGCCTTGGCTCGTGCGCGTCCGCGCCGTGCACCTCAGCTCGGCCAACAGCGACAGCACCGGACTGGGCCTGACGATCAACAACAAGACCTTCCCCGAGGTCGACTTCAGCTACTTCTTCGCACCCAACTTCTCGGCCGAGCTGATCCTGACCTATCCGCAGTCGCAGACGCTGTACTCGGACGGCAGCGCCATCGGCTCGCTCAAGCATCTGCCGCCGACGCTGCTGGCGCAGTACCAGTTCATCCCCGGCGGCACGGTCCATCCCTACGTCGGCGTCGGCATCAACTACACGAACTTCTCGAGCGTGAGCTTTGCGCCGGCGGTCGTGACCGCCCTGCACCCGAGCATCAAGAACAACAGCTTCGGCGCGGCCGCCCAGATCGGCGTGGACATCGACATCGCCAAGGGCGTGGTCCTGAATTTCGACCTCAAGAAGGTCGAGATCGGCACGACGGTCTATTCGAGCGGCGTCTCCGCGGGCAAGTTCAAGGTCGACCCGACACTGCTGGCGGTCGGCGTGGGCTGGCGCTTCTAAGTCGCCCCGGGCGCCCGGACCGGGGCGCCAATCCCGCGGTAGCGGCCCGGGAATTTAGTTGGCATATCATCTATTGGTATTCCAGTCTATTTTCCGAGCCGTGCCCTCCTCCCGCCCCGACGCGCCCAGCCAGATCATCGGCATCCTCATCGGCCAGGCCCACCGCCGCTTGCGCCGCGCCGTTGACGCACAGCTCCAGCCCTTCGGCCTGACCGAGGCGCTGTGGCTGCCGCTGCTGCGACTGTCGCGCGCCACGGGGCCGCTGCGCCAGAAGGACCTGGCCGCCCTGCTCGCGCTGGACGGCTCGTCCGTCGTGCGCCTGCTCGACGGCCTGCAGGCCGCCGGCTATATCGAGCGCCGCGAGGACGACGGCGACCGCCGCGCCAAGGCCATCACGCTGACGGTCACCGGCCGCAAGGTCGTCGCCCAGGTCGAGGCCACGGCCACGCGCGTGCGCAACGACGCGCTCGCCGGGCTGGCGGCCGAAGACGTGGCGACCGCAGTACGCGTGCTGCGCCACCTCTGCGACACCCTGGCCGAGGACGGCGAAGCTTCCTGATCCCGACATGACGCTCGATACCCCGATCACGCCGCGCATGCGGACGCTGATCACGCTTTCGGTCATGCTGGCGACGATCATGCAGGTGATCGACGGCACCATCGCCAACGTCGCGCTGCCGCACATGCAGGGCACGCTCTCGGCCACGCAGGACCAGATCAGCTGGGTGCTGACGTCTTACATCGTCGCCGCCGCCATCGCCACGCCGCTGACCGGCTGGGCCGCCGGGCACTACGGCCGCAAGGAAGTCTTCCTGGTCTCGGTCGTCGGCTTCACGGTGGCCTCGGTGCTGTGCGGCATGTCGAGCACGCTGCTGGAGATCGTCGTCGCGCGGCTGCTGCAAGGTTTGTTCGGCGCGGCGCTGGTGCCCTTGTCGCAGGCCGTGATGCTCGACATCAACCCGCAGGAGAAGCACGCGCAGGCCATGGCCGTCTGGGGCATGGGCGTGACGATCGGCCCCATCATCGGCCCCTCGCTCGGCGGCTGGCTGACCGACAACTATTCCTGGCGCTGGGTGTTCTACGTCAACGTGCCGGTGGGCATCCTCGCCTTCGCCGGCATCTGGGCCTGCATGCCCAAGACGAAACGCCACGAGCGTCCGCTCGACCTCTTCGGCTTCGCAACGCTCTCGCTCGCCATCGGCGCGCTGCAGATGTTCCTGGACCGCGGCGACGACCGCGACTGGTTCAGCTCCGCCGAGATCAAGATCGAGGCCTTCATCGCCGTCGTCGCCTTCGCCTACTTCCTGCTGCACACGCTGACGGTGCGCGGCACCTCCTTCTTCAACCGCCGCCTCGCGCTGGACCGCAACTTCATCGCCGGCTGCGGCTTCTACTTCGTGCTCGGTGCCGTGCTCTACGCCACGCGCGCGCTGCTGCCGCCGCTGCTGCAGAACCTGATGGGCTACTCCGTGCTCGACGCCGGCCTCGTCACCGCGCCGAGCGGCGCCGGCTCGATGCTGGCGATGATGCTGGCCGGCAAGCTCGTCGGCCGCTTCAAGCCGCGCACGATGATCGCCGTGGGCTTCAGCGTCTCGGCGCTGTCGCTGTGGCAGATGTCCCAGTTCACGCTGGACATGGACTCGCACCTCATCATCGTCTCGGGCTTCGTGCAGGGCCTGGGCCTGGGCCTGATCTCGGTGCCGCTGACCGCCGCGAGCTTCTCGACGCTGGACCCGCAGCTGCGCGGCGAGGGCACCGCCATCTACTCGCTGGCGCGCAATATCGGCTCGAGCATCGGTATCTCGTTCATGCAAAGCGAGCTGACGCGCCACCTGCGCGTGGCCCACGCCCAGCTCGCCGAGAACGTCTCGATCTACAACCCGCTGGCCGCGCCCTGGCACATCGACACGCCCACGGGCCTCGCGCTGGCCGAGCAGGAGGTCAGCCGCCAGGCCGGCATGATGGCCTACCTGCACGACTTCCGGCTGATGCTGTTGATGACCGTCGCCGTGATGCCGCTGCTGGTGCTGATGAAGACGGCGAAGCGCAAGAACAGCGAGCCGCCGCCCGACATCGCCGAGCACTGAGCCCGCCCCGCGGGCCGCCGCCAAACCGTGAACAGCTTCGCGGTTTCGGCGCCAGCAATACTCTGTTTCGGCCGCGCTTGTCGGCTTCGGGCCGGACCTCGGCACAATCCGCCGCTTCGCCGATCTACGCGCCCGATTCCATGTCCCGTCATTCCAACTGGCAGCGCTTTGCCGCTGCCGCGCTGTCCGCTGCCTGCTTCGCTGCCTCCGCCCAGACCATCTCGGGCGCCGGCTCCTCGGCCGCCGCGCCGGTCTACAAGATCTGGGCCACGGAATACGCCAAGGACCACGGCGAGCCGCTCACCTACGAGCCGATCGGCTCCGGCGCCGGCATGGCGCGCATCGAGGCCGGCAGCGTCGACTTCGGCGCCTCCGACGTGATCGCCAGCAAGGCCGACATGGCCAAGCACGACCTCGTCATGTTCCCGACCGTCATCACCGGCGTCGCGCCGGTGGTCAACCTGGCGCACCTCGGCCCCAACCAGCTGCACCTGAGCGGCGAGGTGCTGGCGCGCATCTTCCTCGGCGAGATCACGCAGTGGGACGCGCCCGAGATCCGCGCGCTCAACCCGAACCTGATGCTGCCCGCGCGGCCCATCGTCCTCGTCGTGCGCGCCGACGGCTCGGGCACGACCTACCACTTCGCCGACTACCTCGGCCGCAAGAGCCCGGCCTGGAAGCAGCGCTACGGCGCCGCGACCAAGCTCGCCTGGCCGGCCACGGCCACCGCAGTCACCGGCAGCGGCGGCGTCTCCAAGGCCGTGCGCGCGACCGAGGGCGCGATCGGCTACATCGACTACAACTACGTGGTCGACGACGGGCTCAACGCCATCTCCATGCGCAATGCCGACGGCCAGTTCGTCAACATCAACGCCGACGGCTTCCGCGAGGCCGTGCTGCACAGCACCTGGTTCGCCACCGGCGACTTCGCCTCCGAGATCAACGACATGCCCGGCGCGAAGTCCTGGCCCATCACCATGGGCACCTACATCGCCGTGCCGCGCGTGGCCCAACACGCCGCCCAGGTCGAGCATGCGCTGCGTTTCGTCACCTGGGGCTACCTGCACGGCGACCTGCTCGCCCGCCAGGCCAAGTTCGTGCCGCTGCCGGACAAGGTCCAGGCCAGCGCCTACAACGAGATCTCGCGCGTCATGGGTCCGGACGGCAAGTCGCTCGGCGCGGCGGCGCTGGCGGATCTGGTGAAGGCGCGCTGAG
>Ga0213872_10000862_pt1 | contig 21950 bp, 22 predicted proteins | sample VelepicomBERX_R2_FD_160071 | JGI IMG/M metagenome (GOLD analysis project Ga0213872, IMG submission 160071) | Rhizosphere microbial communities from Vellozia epidendroides in rupestrian grasslands, the National Park of Serra do Cipo, Brazil - RX_R2 | ecosystem: Host-associated > Plants > Roots >...
CAAATGCGATTCGTCGAGCTTTCTAGCCGCAATGAGCGCGTCGATTTTCACACCGCGTGATTCTTGCGGGCTAGCGTGATATGCGGTTCCTTCAAATAGATGGGCTCGAGCACGGATCGGAAACTCTCCCGGCATCCAATTAGGTATTCCGCCCGCGGACGAAGAACGGGTAGATCGGTACAGCCAGACACAGGACCAATCGAGAATACAGGCTTGGCTCTCAATGCTGGAAGCAAGGAGTGAAACTCTTCTATCGGCAACAGTTCCGGGCCCCGGACCAGTCGCCTGCCCTCGATTCCGGCCAGGAACACCGAACCAAGTCTGGCATCGCCAACGACGTGGTATGAGGTCTCCTCATAGCCGAGAACGGACGGACATCCGTAGGCTGGGCATCGCAACGCCAATTGCAGCCCAATGGCAGTAGCCGCCGCTACCCGGAGTCCGGTGTAAGAGCCAGGCCCGATTCCGACAACGATTTCATCCGGAGCACCCAGTTCCAGAAAAATCTCCTGCACCGCCAACGAAAGCTGTCCTGCCTTTGAGAATTCTCGGCGTATCAAGACTCCGCCCGCCTCGGCAACTACCAGGCTTCCGCTCTCGGTCGAGTTCTCAATTAAGAGACTCTTCACCAGACGATCGTCCTTCTATCCTGGTCATGAATAGTAAACCGAATCGAAACCGTATCTTGCGGCAGACGTTTCGGAAACTTATCCCCCCATTCAATCGCGCAAACACCGCCGGCCGCGAGATAATCTTCAAATCCCAGTTCGTCCAATTCGCCTTCCTCATTGAGACGATAGAAGTCCATATGAAAAAGTGCCAGCCGACCTCCCTGATACTCGTGCACAAGCGTAAAGGTCGGGCTCGTGACTTCATCGTTGGTCCCGAGCCCGGTTGCAAGGCCCTTCACGAACTCTGTCTTTCCGGCCCCGAGGTCACCGATCAGGCTCAAGACCGTCCCTGCCCGCAGGTGTCTGGCAAACTCAGCAGCAATCAGTCGGGTCTCGCCCGGGTTTGCTGTCACGCGATGACTCGGCGGCTCTGTTTTCATCGCGCGAAATGATCATAGCCCTTTCCGATAAATTGGCTCGGGCCATTTTCCACCAGACGGCCGATCGCAGTCAATCGCAGTTTCGGAAACGTCGTTCGCCATCCCGCTTCCAGCTTCCGTTTCGCACCTGGCGGCACGGCAAAGAGCAATTCGTAGTCTTCGCCGTCTTGCAAACCGTTTTCGAGGCTGCAGCCCTGGTGGAGCGGAAGAGTTGCCAAGTCTACTTCAAAGCCGACTCGGCTCGCCCTCGCCAGCCGGGGCAGATCGCTGGCGAGACCATCGCTGAGGTCCATCATTGCGTGCACGGGGAAGTGTTGGACGAGCCAGCGAGCTTCGGCGACGCGGGGACGAAATCGCAGGTGTCTGCCCGCGATAGATCCGCCTAATTTCCCCGTGACGTATAACAAGTCGCCTTTCTGCCCACCAGAACGGCTCGCATACCTCCCTCCGGCTACCGTTCCGGTCACTGTAACCGACAAAAAGACCGGGCCTGGCGACTTCGCAGTCTCCCCACCTACCACATTGACCGCGTACGACTTAGCAGCCGTCTGTAAGCCAAGATAAACCCGCTTGAGCCAGGTGAATTCCGTGTCCGGACGAACCGCTAATGTCACCAAAGCGTCCAATGGTGTCCCCCCCATCGCGGCAATGTCGCTGATAGATCGACAGATCGCCTTCCAGCCGATCCATTTGGGGTCGGCATCGGGCAAAAAGTGTATCCCCTCGATAATGCAATCAGACTTCAATAGCTGCAGGTCACCGGTCGTTTCGACGACCGCGCAATCATCTCCGGCGCCCAACTTGACCCTGCTGTCCAGACGCAACGACCGGGTCAGTTGAGCCACCACAGCGTCTTCCCCAAGTTCGTCCAGCTTCATCTGGTCGCGAAAAAGACCCCTACGAGAGTGACACTGTTGAAGAGCGCGTGCATGGCCATCGGGACCAGCAGCGAGCCGGACAGTTCGTAAGCGAGCGTCAACACGCAGGCCAGCAAAAAGAGGGGCAGCAAAGAAGGCGCATGCAGGTGTACTAGCGCAAAGGCAATCCCGGTGAACACCAGAGCCGGTACAGCCCCTGCGTATCGCTTCAAAACTCCATACAGGAACCCGCGAAAAACGAACTCTTCTGCCAACGGAGCTATGACGACCGCCAACAGAATAATCGGGATCCTTCTGGTCGGTTCCGCCACTTGTTCAAACAGCTGGATGATTTGCTGGGAGTCCTTCTGCGGATCGGTGTGCATAAGACTCGAGACCACCGCGCTACTGGCTAGAATCAGCGGGAATGCGGCAATTAAGAGCCCTGCGCCCCAGATGAAAACCTTCAAAAAGCCGAGGCGGTCGAATCCAAAAAGCTCGCTCGGACGCATCCCGCGAAACAGGAAAGACAGTAAGATGGTTCCAATAATGAACGTCCAGAATCCCAGCTGCACAACAACTAATAAAGTTGTGTCAATCTTCGCCGGCAAAAGGCTCCCTTGAGCCCGGAGATTTTGTAAACACTGCAGGGCGAATATCACTATGCAGCCGAGCGCCAGATAGCCGTCTGGCCGTGCGAAACGGTCAGAGACGACTTTCCCGCCACCTGAAACATAAATGAACCTGAAAATCCGAAGGTAGATCGCGGCACTGGCGCCAACCAATAAAGCGAGAATCAAAACAGTGATAAAATCCATCAAATAGTGCGCGCAACCTACACGGGAACCGCAAACGTTTCAAAGCCTCCGGCTCGGTAGGGCGAGGACTTCGGCGAGCTCAGTCGAGTCGCTCCCGACTTCGCCCCCGTTCCCCCCTTGCTACGTCGGGCCAGCAGGGGCGCCATAGTTCCGCGTCCGCGGAACGACGGCGGCCGTCCGAGCCGAGACGCGTGACGTCACCAAAGTGACCGGGCGGCGTGTTCCTCGCACGCCTCGGGCGGAGCGGCTCGACTGAGCTCGCCGAAGTCCTCGCCCTACCCGCGGGAGCACGCCCCTTGTCATCTACGGATTTGTGAGCGATGCAGACCATCGCCATGCGCGCCGTTATCCAACGCGTCCTTCGCGCCTCGGTTGAGGTCGAACAAAAAATTGTGAGCCGAATCGATCAAGGACTCCTGATCTTACTAGGTGTCGAATCGACCGATGTCCGCGAAGATGTCGTCTGGTTAGCGAGTAAGATAGCGCGCCTGCGTATTTTCCAGGACGACAACGGCGCCATGAATCACTCCGTGCAAGATATCGGAGGAGATCTCCTGGTTGTTAGCCAGTTCACATTGTTTGCCAGCACTCGAAAAGGGAATCGGCCTTCGTTTATTGCTGCAGCCGCTCCTGAGCTGGCCTTGCAACGTTATGAAGAATTCTGCCAGCAACTCGAGACCGAGACCTGTCAGCCGGTGCGCCGGGGCATTTTCGGCGAACACATGAAAATTGATCTGCTCAATGACGGCCCGGTGACCATCTGCATCGATACCAAAAGAAAGGAATAAGCCTGCAGCGCGCACAAATCCTAAGAGATTTGCGCGCGCTGCAGGCTGGGAGCTCGTGTACCGTCTCCTAAATCCCTTGGGCTTCGCCGCAGGTCAGTTGGCTGTTTTTGAAGGCGCGAGCGACGCGCATATCTAGATCGATACGTAAGGAGCGAGCAACGCGGAAAAACAGCCAACCGGCCGCGGCCCGGAGGGTTGCGTTGAAAATGGGCCGGCGGCTGCGTTGCTCGTCAGTTACGTATCGCTTCAGATATGCGCCCTCCTCGCGTCTTGCCGGCGGCCCATTTTGAACGCAACGAAACCCATGGGATTTAGGAGACGGTACACTAGGGATTTGTGAGCGCTGCAGACTCCATGGTTCCCTTGAACTTAGGCGGCTCCTCATCCTCAATACCGAAATTCGCCTCGGACAACTCCGCTATCCTAGCCATCTCATCGTCGGTGAGCTCTGGACATTCCGGACTCGCTGCGAATTCGGCGAGTTGCTTTTCATCATAGATGTTCGGGAGCGTTGACGCGACCCGTTCATCATTCAGCAACCAAAGCAGAGCAGCCTGGCCCAAGGTTCGGTTGGACCTTTCCAGGAACCGGAGTTGCTCGACTTTCCTGACGCCGTTAAGCAACCAGGAACGAGGGCGATGGCTTCGGTGATCGTTCGGCGGAAACTTGGTGTCGACCGTGTAATGGCCCTCCAGCATTCCCGATGAATGTGGGACCCGCACCAGAAACATAGTATCCTTTCCAGACGCAGTCGCAGAATTCTGAATGTCCGCACCCGGATGTTGCTCCAGCAGGTTGTAGATATGTTGCACGCTTGTCACTGGGCGTTCTTTCACGCAGTTGATCCCTTCGTACCTCCATCCGATCGCAGGCCCTAGTGCGATTCCGTAATAGCGAACCAAGCCCCGCGCACGCAGCTTTTCGAGCGTTTCCCAGACCGCGTCGTCCGTCACTTGCTCCATCCGGATATTATGAAGCTGCAAAAGGTCGATCCGATTCGTTCCGAGCCGTTTCAGCGCAGCTTCTGTGGCGCGGACCAACGCCTCCGGCGAAAAATCCTGCGGAATTTCGCGTTGCCCGCGCCGTTCATTCCCATGATGCACGAAATCGTAGCCAATCTTGGTCGCTATGACAATTTGATCACGCTGGTGCAAAAAGGCCTTGGCGATCAGTTCTTCACTCAGACCGTTCCCGTAAGTGTCGGCTGCATCATAAAGGGTGATGCCAAGATCGAAGGCTTTCCGCATCAAATTGATAGCCTCTTGCTCACTGAAACTGCCCCACCACCCGGTAGACACGGTCCACATGCCAAATCCGACCTCGCTCACGGTGAGGTCGGTATTTCGATAAGTGCGATATTTCATTTGCGTGCGAGCCCACTATCGAACGCGCACCAGCGCACGTCAACGACGCCCGATGGTAGCATAGGCTTCCAGCCTGTATCCGCGCAGCCAGGCTACTCGCCCGACAGGCAGGATGCCTATGCGACGTTGCTCATCGGTCCGGTTTTCGTGCGATTGTTGTTGGCTCGTTGCCGTTTGTTGACTAAAGGCTTGCAACGTCGTCAAGCACAGGTTGTGCTATAAAAGCTACCGTCGTCCGATGAGGGAATCTCGACGGAGAGAATCTGAGGAGAACAGCCATGCAACCTGTACAAACGTTCAATGTATCGCCCCGATTACCGGAGATCTTGGAACCGCTTCGTGAACTCGCTCATAATCTATGGTGGACTTGGGAGCCAGATGCCCGCCGGCTTTTTCGGCATTTAGACACGGAACTCTGGGATAGAACCAACCATAATCCAATCCGCATGTTGCAACTCTCCCGCCAGGCTCGTCTCCTGGAGCTTGCAGCCGACGACGACTACATCCGCGAGATGCAGGCTGTGTATCAAAAATTCAACACCTACTTGGGGCGGGCTGACACTTATGGAAAACTCCGGGTCACCGCACCACGCGTCGCCTATTTTTCGGCGGAGTTCGGGTTCCACGAGTCTGTGCCGAATTATTCCGGCGGTCTCGGCATTCTCTCGGGCGACCATTGCAAGTCCGCGAGCGACCTTGACCTCGATTTCTGCGCGGTAACGCTGCTGTACCGCCATGGATATTTTAAGCAACAAATCAACAAGGACGGTTGGCAAGAGGCAGTGAGCCTGAACCAGAACTTCAACCATCTACCTCTGCGAGAAACCAAGGTCGGTGATCAGCCTCTCCAGGTGTACGTATCCATTCTCGGAAGGAGCGTATCGGCCAAGGTCTGGGAGTTACAGATCGGCCGGATCAAACTTTACCTGCTCGATAGCGATGTTCAGCAGAATTCCCCGGAGGACCGCCTGATCACGCAGCAGCTTTACGGTGGTGATCTGGAGATGCGAATACGGCAAGAGATAGTCCTCGGGATAGGCGGCGTACGCACTCTGGACGCCCTCGGCATCCATCCCGAAGTCTACCACATGAATGAGGGTCACTCAGCGTTTCTTGCCCTCGAAAGGATTCGCCAATACGTCCAGGATAAAGGCTTGGAATATTACACCGCTCTTCAGGTGGTGGCCTCTTCCAACGTTTTTACTACGCATACCCCGGTGCCTGCCGGAAACGACGCATTCCCGCGCGAAATGATGGTACGTCACTTCTCCCGCTATGCGGAGGATTTCCGGATCAGTTTTGACGATTTCTTCCGGCTCGGGCAGCCGATGGTAAACGCCGCGGACACGTTCAGTATGACTGTTCTCGCGCTCAGAGTCAGCCGGCACGCCAATGGGGTGAGCCAGCTTCATGGCGAGGTCAGTCGAGGCCTATGGCAAGATGTCTGGGCGGGGGTGCCGATTCAGGAGGTACCCATCACCAGCATCACCAACGGCGTCCATACGAAAACCTGGACGGCGCCTGAATTTCATCGCATCTACGCTAAATACCTGGGTTCCGATTGGGAGGAACATCTGACCGACCCGGAATATTGGCGGAGGGTCATGGATATCCCGGATGATGTGCTCTGGGAGACTCATCATTTGCTGAAGGCGCGCCTGATCGAATTCATTCGCGACCGACTGCGGCGCCAGCGCATCCGGATTGGGGAATCGCCTCAGCAACTACGAAAGATTAACAGCGTCCTGAATCCTGAGGTTTTGACGATCGGTTTTGCGCGGCGCTTTGCGACATATAAGCGCGGTACTCTGCTGTTCAGTCAGAAGGAACGACTTTTGCGGCTGGTGCAAAACCCCGAACGTCCGGTTCAATTTATTTTCGCAGGGAAGTCACACCCAAAAGATGAACCGGGAAAGCGGTTTATTCAGGAGGTTTATAATAAATCGCGTGAACCCGACCTCGAGCATGCCGTCGTGTTTATTGAGGACTACGACACCTATATCGGACGCAGGTTGTATCAAGGAGTTGATCTCTGGCTTAACAATCCGCTTCGCCCTCTCGAAGCAAGCGGAACCAGCGGTATGAAATTGCCGCCGAATGGTGGATTGAATCTCAGCGTTTTAGATGGCTGGTGGTGTGAAGGATACAACGGCAAGAACGGCTGGGCGATCGGGTCGGAAATTTCCGATGGCACTCCGGAATTCCAAAACGAAGTCGACGCCGACAGCCTGTTCAACGTATTGGAAAATCAGATTGTCCCCCTTTACTACGCCAAACCTGACGGCCGGATTCCGATCGCCTGGATCCAACTGATGCGCGAATCAATGCGCAGCGTGACTCCGGTATTCAATACCCACAGAATGGTTAAGGAATACACTGAGCGATTGTATGAGCCGGCTGCGGCAAGGTTTAAAGCGCTCAGTGCGAACAATTGCCAAGCCGCTGTGGATCTGGCGAAATGGAAACACAGTACGCGCGTCGATTGGCCGCATATCCGAATCGATTCGGTGGAAACATCCCAAGCAGGTCGAGCGTCTATGTTTGTGGGCGATAAATTGGAAATTATCGCTCGAGTCTTTCTCGGCCCGGTAAAACCCACCCACGTTCGGGTTCAGGCCTACGTGGGCGAGTCGGACGATACCTCGATTCGAAATCCTTATACGGTGGATCTCCTGGATGTTGAAAGAGCTGGAACCGACGGCATTTATCGTTTCAGCGGGATGATTCCGGCCTCCGAAAGCGGAAGTTACGGATTCAACGTGCGGGTCATCCCGACGCATCCGCACCTGATTCAAGATCATGAATTGAGATTGATCACGTGGGCACAGTAGGAGGTGCGCTCCCGCGCGACCAGCTGGACCTCGCGCAAAGGAACGCAAAGGTGGGATTGATATGGGATCGATTCGTTGAGGCACAACCCGATGTATGAAAAGATGGGGGTTTCTAGGGGAACCCGATTGCGCAACTGGCTCTAACCAAACCTTTGCGTTCCTTTGCGTACCTTTGCGCGAGGCTGCAGGGTGCCGCGCAAAAACCAGGGTTGGCGCAACGCTAACGCCATGCAACTAGCATTCTCGACCTGTTGGAATTCGCCTCGGCACACGCGGGGTGACGAAATGCTGGATGAAATTTTCCGTCTCGGCTTCGATTGTGTCGAACTCAGCCACGGAATCCGGCTTTCGCTGTGGGACGGTATTGAACACTTCCTCGCCGACCATCCCATGACGGTGACAAGCCTCCACAACTTCTGCCCATTGCCCGTCGAGATTCTGCAAGCCGCACCGGATTGTTATCAGTGTACCGCTGCCCGCGCAGATGAACGCGCCCGAGCGTTACGCCACACCCTGCAGACCATAGACCACGCGCACAAGCTTGGCGTGAAACGTGTGGTCATGCACCTCGGCTCCGTTCAAATGCCCAACTATACCGAGCGGTTATTTCGGCGCATCGTTTCCGGCCGATACCTTGACCGTCGATTTGTCACCATTAAGCTCAATGCAATCCGTAAACGGGAGGCCATTACGGTATACCACCGGGTTGTAGAATGGCTGCAGCCTGTGCTTGCACACGCAAAGGCGGCCGATGTTAAGCTGGGGATCGAGAACCGCATCGGGATTGAGACTTTCCCGTCAGAACGAGAGTTCCGTCGCTTGTTTACTGACATCACAGACAGCTCGATTGGTTATTGGCATGATTTTGGCCACGCCCAGATTCGCCATAATTTGACTTTCATCGATCATGCAGAGTGGTTAGCGGAAATGGGCCCGCGCCTTATTGGTTGCCACGTTCATGACGTCAGCTTCCCCGATACCGATCACCAGGTGCCGTTCAGCGGAATGATCGATCTTGTCGGCCTCATCCAGTCCTTGTCATTCGAACTGCCCATGATTTGGGAACTCAGCTCCACCGCCTCCGAAGACGATATCGTAGCCGCCTTGGCTCATTGGAAACAGAGATTCTCTCTGATGCATTCCGAGAATGGCTGATGGGAATAAACCTTTCTCGAGAAGTGTATTAATTTTATGCAGCGCCCTCGAATCATCGTGAATTTTGCGATCACCGTCGACGGCAAAGTGTCAACGTCGGCGCTGACTCCAGCCCGATTTACTTCCTCCAAAGACAAGCGTCGCCTGCTCGAGATCCGTTCACTCGGCGACGCGTTGCTCGTCGGCCGGAACACGGTACAGATCGATAACATGTCAATGGGTTTGCCTGACGAAGACCTCCGGTCAGCGAGAGTCCAGCGAGGTCAGACCGAATACCCGCTTCGTGTCGTCGTCTCAAATTCAGGTAACCTCTCCACCGATTTAAATATTTTTAACCATCGCTTTTCCCCCATTGTGATCTATTCCACAACAAGTATGCCGGAAGCGGTTAAAGCAGCACTGCAAACCAGAGCCACTTTGCATCTCGCGGACGGTGATCGCCTGAGCTTACCTGAGGTCCTAAGCGATCTGTATAGGACACATCGCGTGCACACTCTGGTCTGCGAGGGAGGGCCTGGCTTGGCGAAAGGCCTCGCCGAAATCGACGCCATCGACGAGTTATTTCTGACCATTGCTCCCCTCCTCTTCGGCGGGGCCGGCGCGCCCGGGATTCTCGGAAACCCCGGCAAATTTCTTCCCTCCAGCCGGATCTACCGGCTCAACTCGATGAACGTGGAATCGACCGAGTGTTATCTGCACTATGTGGCAGACAGACCGTAATGCATCAAACCAATACGATCATCATGAACGCCACTGAGGAGGCTATCTTCGAGGCCGCAGCCAACCTCGAACGCTGGCCGACATTTCTGCCTCATTATCGCTACATCCTTTATTACCAGAAAGGTCCGTTCAAGAACCTGGTAAAGATGGCGGCCCGTCGCGGTTTTATTCCAATTTCCTGGGTATCCGAACAGATCATCGATCGCGAGCGTCGCGAAATCCGTTTCAAACATCTTCGGGCCTGGACGAAGGGGATGAACGTTGTCTGGAGATTTCACCGGCTTCCGGCCGGGGTAAAGGTGGAGATTATCCACGATCTCCATTTTCGAGTGCCACTACTGGCGTCTCTGGCTGAACGGATCATTGGCGGCTTTTTCATTGGTCACATCGCCGCGCAAACATTGCACCACATGAAGGCCTTCGTAGAAAAGAAATGAGGCGAGTTGTTATCACCGGCGTTGGCCCTATCACTCCGATCGGGATTGGTAAGCAAGCATTCTGGGAGGCGATCAAGTCTGGGAAATCAGGAATCGGTCCCGTCTCGGCATTCGATGCTTCGATGTTCAAGGCGACCAGCGCAGGCGAAATCCTGAATTGGTGTCCGGAAAATTTCTTCCCTCCTCATCGATTGAAGCGTTTGGACCGCTACGCGCAATTCTCGGTGGCGTCAGTGAAACTCGCCCTTGAAGATAGCGGATTGGAGTATTCCCCAGACGTTCCGCAGGAACGCGTCGGAGTCAGCTTTGGCACCGCACTTGGCGGGGTCGCCAATGCGGAAGGTCAGCACAAAGCTTTCGTACACGGCGGACCAAAGTCGGTCCATCAAACGCTCGCGCTGCAGGTTTTTGGCGGATCAGCCCATTGCAACACGGCTATCGAATTCGGACTCCGCGGAGTTGGCACAACCAACTCCAATAGTTGCGCCAGCGGCAACGTTGCCATTGGGGAGGCGCTGAGATACATCCGCGACGGTTGGGCCGATGTGATGATCGCCGGCGGCGCCGAGGCTCCGTTGAGTCCGCTGAGTTACGGAGCTTTCGCCTTTATCCGAACCATGAGCCGAGCACATCCGTCGGTCGCCTGCCGCCCTTTCGACCAGGATCGCGACGGATTCGTCATGGGCGAAGGCGCGGCAAGTCTTATTCTCGAAGAGTATGAACATGCCAAAGCGCGCGACGCGGACATTTACGCAGAAGTCATCGGCTACAGCCTGAATAACGACGCTTTCCACATGACCACACCTCTGCCCACCGGCGAATCCTGCGTCCGCGCCATGTCTGACGCGTTGAACTACGCCCGGTTAAACGCCGATCAGATCGACTATATCAATGCTCACGCAAGTTCCACCCAACTGAACGATGCAAATGAAGCCTTCTGTATCAGGAAGGTATTTGGTGACCGGGGAAGACATATTCCGGTCAGCGGAACGAAGGCTTACTACGGACATCCACTCGGTGCCAGCGCTGCCATCGAAGGTGTGATCTGCGCCCTGGCAATTCGCGATCGATTGATCCCACCGACTCTGAATTACCAAACGCCTGACCCCGCCTGCGATCTCGACGTCGTCCCGAACGAGCCTCGCGAAGCCGAACTCCACCACGTGTTAAGCAACGCGTTCGGTTTCGGCGGCATTAACTCCTGCGTCATTTACGCGCAGGTCTAACCGGCATCGCCGCTTATGCGGCGGAGCCGCCACAAGGCCAAGGTGAAACTTGGCCCTACCGGATCGTTCGGTAGGGACGCGCTTCGTCGCGTCCTAGCCCGTGTGACGGCGCTAGGAATGGAGTGGTGTTCTTTGCACCTCTGGAGGTGCTTTTTGCAGCTTCCTGATCGAGGCTTCGGCGCTTTGAACCTCCTCGCCTGAAATCAGACCCCTGAATGTGACCCTGCTCCGGTAACTCTCACCACCGTTTAGTTTCGGGACGCGGCCTGCCATCCGCTCTATCGGTTTCGGATATGGGAAGCTGGTACCGGGTTCCAAGCCGGTCACATATCCGGTTTTGGACGGTGCCTCGTTCTTCCAAAGCGTCATGAACGGTAATTCACGAATATTGAAAGACAAAAGCGCCCCTTTTGTTCCGTCAGGGGACTTTAACAACGCGTCGGTGAGGCCTGTATCGTCAGCGTAGAGCTCTATCAGATAGACCTGCTCGGTATATCCAGGCTGATGCGGGCCGGTGTAACTATTCCACCCAGCCATGTCGCCTTCCGTCGCCCGTGGATCACGCGGCGCCACTTTTTTAACCGGCGCGACAAATTGTGCCCCAGGACCTAGCAACGGAGGACCGAAATTTACATGATAAAGGCTTTCCATCTCCTGCGGCGCGTCAGCAAGGTTGGTCACAGTATCGTCGAAGGTCAATGCCGGTTTACCGATCTCGGTTGAGATCTCCGTAGTCAATCTGAGTTGCGGCCCGAACATGAGCGTTTCATCAACGGTTCCGCGAAGAATAATCCGCGGCACCGGAACCGGCTCGAAACGAACCTCGACGTAGCTTGCTGGAATGTAATTGATGCGGCCATGCAGCGTCAGTATGAGGTTGCCATCCTTGCATGGGGCACCCATAGATTCGAGACCGCAACGAGACATCCATTCCCCGAAGCCGTTTAGCCAACCAAGGCCGCCGCGCTCAGCCAGATTCACAAATTGGGGATGAACAATCTCCTTGACCGGCGAGTCCCATCCTAAACGGAGATCGCCGACACTGGCTGTCCAGACATTGAAGCCGCGCGTTGGGACAACGGTGAATTTCATCACGCCATTGTCCACATCAATGACCTCGACACCTTCTTGCCGACCACCCGATAGATTGTATTTGGTAACACTCCATTGGGATGTGCTCGGATCGCCTCCGGCGTCGCCGGAAGTGAGTTTCCATTCTTTTACAGAAACGCTTTGAGCCGCATCCGTGAGCACTTTTGAATGATCGATCGGTTTTGGTGCCATCAGTTCACCTCCGGTTAAGCCACAATTGCGAAGAACACCATAGAAGATGCGCGGTAGGCAATCTCATTCGCCTCGAGAATTCAAGGAGCTAACAATTCAAAGATGCTCCGCAACGAGCCGTGCTACTTTCGAGAGCCATGGAAATTTCGGTTTTGAAATTCTGGCGCGCGTACACTGACAGTCTGCCTGCAGGCAGTCGGCGCCAGGAGATGCCAGCTGACGTGTTCGCCTTTGGAGACTCCCGGGAGATGGCCGATCGGTTAGCTAAGCTCGTACAAGACGGCGTCAAAACTGCGACTTGCTCGGCGCTCTGGAGTTACGAAGACGACCAAAAACCGCTGCCTCAAACAGAGGATCAATCCGTCGTTATCGACGGAAACGGTGCCCCAGTCGCCATTATTGAAACCGTTGCCGTTTTTGTTGTGCCTTTCAACGAAGTCCCTGAGCAGTTCGCCTACGACGAAGGAGAAGGAGATCGATCGCTAGCGTATTGGCGGGAAGCTCACCGGAATTACTTTAGCCGGCAGCCATTCAAGGATCGCGTGTTTGATGAACGCATGCCGCTCGTTTGTGAACGATTCCGGGTCGTGCACATCGCGCCCACCTAACTTTCAATCGTGCTCGTGCTCGTCGTCGTGCTCGTGCTCGATCCGTGAGCCGCGGCTCGACTACCGGAGTTTCATTGTGACTCGGGCGCCCCGCCCGTGATCTTCGCCCATCTCACGTTGCCCAGTTCGCGTATTCGAGTAAGAAATCGGCATGGCACGGCAGCCCAGGCTGGCAGCACGCGAGATTGCTTCCTCTCAGTTCGTGGATCCGATCACGAAGACTTTGTGGATCGACGATATATCGCCCCACTTTTCTCGATTCAGTACCGGTCAAAAACCAGTCGCGGTATTTCTGCACGACTTCCTCCCTCGTACCATCCCGGCCGATCTCGAACGGATTGCCCCAGCGAGAGGTCCGATCGACGCATTTAACCGGCAGCCCATTGGGACTGACAACCTTAACCCCTCGCCGGTGATGCAATCGAACCGGTCTCGGCTGCACCTGTTTGGGGCCAGATGCTGGTAAATAGATTGCGGCAGATCGTTGATATTGTTCCTCAAGCTCCGCGCAAAATCGCTCCACGTATTCACGGTGGCACGCGGCCGTGAAAAAATCATCGCACGCGACCCCGTTTTCGCCTTTTTGCAGGCACGTAATTTGAAACAAAATCTGCCCATCGGTGGATTCACCAATTGGGACCCCTCCGATGAGAGTCCCGGGTTGGCGTGCGCTCGCAGCTTCCAACGCGCCCACAAAACAATTCATTGCAAATTGGTGATCGAAAGCTGACCGAAGCTTCTGCTCCTGACCGTTATTGAAGCGAGCGTAGAATCTGAACGGCTTCAAATCGAATTGTGAAAGATCTACTTTCAGTGGCATGTGCGTGGATACTACTCGGTTCAGGCTCTTGCTCTTTACTCTACCATGGCATTCTATCATAGCTCGAGACAAAGAAGCATGGCCAAAACCCAAAAGATCATCATCTCATGCGCCATCACTGGCGCCATCCACACGCCGTCAATGTCGCCCTATCTTCCGGTGACGCCGGAGCAGATCACTGAGGCGTCGATTGGCGCAGCTAAAGCTGGCGCTGCGATTGTACACCTGCATGCGCGCAATCCGGAGACTGGTAGGCCGGATCACAGCCTCGCGGCGTTTGCAGCATTTCTGCCACGAATCAAACAATCGACCGACGCCGTGTTAAATCTGACCAGCGGCGGTGCACCCTATATGAAAATCGAGGAACGCATTCAGCCTGCGACCGCGTTTAAGCCGGAACTCGCATCGCTCAACATGGGCTCGATGAACTTCGGGCTCTTTCCGATGCTGGACCGATTCAATGAATTCCGACACTCATGGGAGCGCGACTATCTGGAAGGCAGCCGAGACCTGGTATTCCGCAATACCTTCAAAGATGTTGAGTACGCCCTACGAGCCTGTGCCGGTAATGGTACCCGCTTCGAGTTCGAGTGCTACGACGTAGGCCACCTTTACAATTTGGCACATTTTCTCGATCGTGATTTGGTGCAGCGGCCCCTTTTCGTTCAGTTGGTGTTTGGAATCCTGGGCGGCATCGGGACGCACGCAGAGGATGTGATGCATATGAAGCGTACCGCCGACCGCTTGTTTGGCGGGGACTATCGCTGGTCTGTCTTGGGTGCGGGACGCAGGCAGCTTCCCATTGCCGCCATGGCTTTGGCCATGGGTGGCAATATTCGTGTGGGCCTGGAGGACAGCCTCTGGATTGGACCAGGCCAGCTGGCGATCAGCAACGCCGCTCAAGTCCTCCGCGCCCGTCAGATCATCGAAGGTCTCGGTCTCGAAGTCGCGACGCCGGCCGATGCACGTGAGATCCTATCGCTCAAAGGCAGCGATAACGTCGCCTTCTAGCATATAGGACCTATACGACCTATAGGACCTATGCGACCTATGAGTTTGACCTCGACTAAGGTACAGACCTAAAATGCCGCACACTAATTTTATATATGAGGACCGTACGCGTCTGGGTTTTATGGATGGTCGCCGGTATCTTCGGTCTTGCGTACGGTCAAGACGTTTATCCTCAGGTGAACCCGCCTTTCGGACTCTATTGGGCCGAAGGCCAAAAAGAAATAGCGCGGGTTCTCGACCGTGCCGGCGCCCGAATCGTTGACAAGGGCACTGTACAGGGACGCGATGCTTGGACCATCGAAGGGCTGATCCAGCCGGCCCTCAAACGAACGATCCTTTACTTTGGCAAGGAAAAGACGCTCGTGGAAGTCGAGCTTCAATACCAGCATCCCGATTGGGATCTCGTTGCGTACGAAGAATTCCTGAACAGCGCTCGGCAGCGGCTGGAAGCCCGGTACGGGCCTGCGACAGTGCTTGCTCGCGATAAAAAACCAGAAGGAGATGTCATGCAAACGCTTGTCGGCTACCAATGGCAGCAACAGGCCAGCAGTATCCAATTGTTCTTCTTTTCGGCCGAACGCAACAATGAGGTTTACCGATCCATCAGCGTTCACTACCGGGCAGGCTAAAGAAACCTTTCGACCCAGCGCAATGCTTCACCCATTGCGGCATATCCGAAGTGCCCCTGTGTGACCATGCTGAATTGGGACTCCGGCCAAATCCGAATTAATTCTTTCAAGACCGATGGCGGCGTGATCGTGTCGTGTTCCCCGGCGACGATCAGAATCCGTTTTCGATCGCAAGCTGGTCGTCCATGTAAGGGCGACGTCAAATGGGCGTGTCTTCGCGACACCCCACGCTCAATCCCCGCCGCCAGTAATGTTCTCCTGATCGTCCAAGAGGCCGGGCTTTCCCAAATCGCGTGTTCAATGTCCGCGATCGGTTGCAATAGCGCCACGAACCGAAAGTCGCTTTCCAGGAAGCTTAGTAACGCTCCCACCCATCCGCCGTAACTTGTGCCGATGACTCCAAACTCCTCACAACCATTCACACGAAAAAATTCCATCATTTGGCGGACCTCTATGACTGCCTGCCGTAGTGTCTCGGCGTTCTGTGGAAGATTTGCCGTCAACGCCAGAGCCCCGTTAAAATAGCCCCGCGGTACGCGCGAATAGTGAAAGGGCAAATGCATCAGGACCGCGTTCCAGCCGCGACAATTCAGCCTCGCAGCAATCCGGCAATAACCAAAATCATGAGCGGACATCAGCGCATGCAGGAAAATGACCGTCGGCGCGCGCAAGCCCCGGGCTGAGAGAAAAATACGCGCGCGTGCAATGTCATTCTCTGGAAAAGCGCTTTTGACCGGGCTTGGCCATTGGAGAAAGTTCCGGGTCCGGGTGGCATTCGATATGCGGGGGACCTCATAGAACACGCTGCGTGAGATCATTTCACAAGCAGAAAGGTAGCCGTCGAGCTCTGCCGGTGCGCAAACAAGATGCCGTAGTTGCCATTGGATGCCGTTGATTAACCCGCACATCACTGCATCGACACCCACAGCTGTTTTCAGCCGGATCAGAGTCGCGAACTTACTGCGGTCCCGACCTTTCAAGGCAGGTAGTCCTCTCCCTTTCTCGCCTGCGGTGTGTTCGGCAGATCCGCTTCGGTCAGTCGAAACTCGAGAACCAGCCTCTCACGCAATGAAATGAAGGCCTGTGCAAGCGAGTCTTCAACCAGCTCCCGCGCACGATTCCGGGGAATATCGGATCGCGAATAGATCGCCTCACCGAACCCGATCCAGACAGGTACTCGCCGTAACGGCAACCAGTTCATTTTATTGTACAATCGATCGGTCCCCAGGATTACAGTTGGGACGATTGCCTTACCCGAAAGAACGCAGAGAGCGCTGACTCCCGGCCACATTCGAGCCCCTTGCAGAACGGACCCTTTCCCCGCTCGGATCCCACCCTCAGGGAAGACTCCGACGACTCGGCCTTCTTCGAGTCGCCTCAGTGCAGTCCGGATACCGGCACGGTCCGTTCCGTCGCGACGCACCTTAAACGCACAAAGCCAATACATGAGAGTCGCGCTCGCGCGGTTACGAAACAATTCTTCCATCGCCATCCAGTCGACGTATCGCCGAAACCGCGAGCCGAGCATAGGAGGATCGAAATGACTGATATGATTGCTCGCAAGAATGTATCCGGTTCCAGTCGGAACGTTCCCGAAGTAAACAATTTTCGTCCGGCAGACAGCAAAAAAGATCACTCGAACTATCCAGGCGGAAAGATGCGAGGACACTCGCCGCGCAAAATTGATTTCCCGTATGGTTTGTAGCATGGGCTTTCAGCCTGTCACACCATTTGTAGCAATCTCTGGAACGTTGAGCCACACGCCCGACAGGCAGGATGCCTATGCTACTTTCGTGATTTTGCGGCCAGCGAGGCCTCCGACGGCCGGTTCAACAAAATAATACGCGAGCCACAACTGCCGATCGGAACCGACTCCTCCGGCCCTAACCCTAGATAAGCATTCTCGTCGGTGAACGCACTACGTTCGATCACCAGAAATACTTGACTATCTCCTCGCCAGAACTTTGCCACCTGCTCATGGGTCAGAAAGTGGTCGCGCCCTATCCCTAGTATGCGTGTCGCAAACTCTATTTCAGGACGGCCATCAACCCAGAATATCGGCCGCTTAACATAAAAAAATAGTGTTGTGTTCTCATTTGGATTGCCCTGACAGATGACGGTGCTTCCCGGACCCGCCCGCGAATCGATAATCTTAGCCACCTTTGCCGAGGAAAATTCATCCTGCACTAGCTCTAGTCCTCGCGTACTGATCAGGAAAATTCCGGCCATGCAGAAGCCGAATCCAGCGAAAGCCAGATCAAACCTCCCTTTGCGGTTGCACAGCCATACTAAAATCCCCGTCAAAAGCGTGGCCGTCGAGCCGAGATAAAGGAGCGGAGTGAAATCCTTCCAAAGCGATGGCGGCAAGATCTGGAAAACATTCGAGATAGTGTCTCCGACGATCGGGTCCGAGGTCGCAGACTCGCCCGTTTCATGAATACGCCAGATTGAGAGTAAACAGGCGCCCACTAGCCCCGCCATTCCTAGCACGATAAGAATAATGGCAGGCCATTTGAAGGAAATCCGCTGCTTGGTGATTGCCCAGGCAATCCATACCACAACCGGTGGCCACGCGATCATCAGATAGTAATCCTGTACATTTGCGAAGCTGATACCCAGACCGGTCACGACAAACCAAAACAGCAGGAGCAGTGTGCCCCCTTTTAAAGGTAGTCGGCCATCCTTGTGCGCGCCGACAGCCGCTTGTATGGCAGCGGGAAACAAGAGTGTTATCGGGAAAAAGAGAACTAGATGCTCGAGCCAGAAAATCCACAACGGCACGCGATCACTGTCGGGCGGCCATCGCCGACTCAGGGCCGAGCCAATTTGCTCGTTGAAAAAGTGGTCTTTCAAGAATCCCGGATATCGCGATTCCATCACCAAATACCAAGGCATGACCATCGCGAGACACAGGATCCATCCTTGTGGCCGGAGGAGAAATCTCCGCCAGACCGCCCTGATTGACGGAGTGATCCACGCGGCACAAGACATCGCCACGATAGGAACAACCAGCGCATGAATACCCTTCGACAGCGTACCCAGAGCCATAAACAACCAGGCCGCAATCAGCCACCGGTCAACGTCGGCGTGTCTCTCGAGTCTCACGTTTATCGCCCCCAGCAACGACCAGAACGACAGAGCCATGAAGCATCCCAGAAAAGGCTCGGGCATCACCAGATGAGTGAAGAAGAAAGTGCCAGCGCACATCCCCAGCGCGAGTCCGGCCGCTAATCCCGCCGAACGAGTACCGATCAATCGCCACGCAATCAGGCCAGTTGCAAAAAACCAGCCGGCTGTAGCCAGCGCCACCGGAAAGCGTGCTGCAAACTCATTGACTCCGAAGACGCGCAGCGAAAGTAGTTCGCACCAGTAGACCAAGGGTGGCTTTTGCAGTCTAGGCACCCCATTCTGGGTCGGCGTCAACCAATCGTCGCGCACCATCATTTCTCGCGCGGCGCCCGCATATTGACCATCAATTTGGTCGAATAATCGTGGGGCCCCACATGCGGCGAGATACACAATTAGCATCAGGGCAAAGGCCGCCAGCCAGGTCACAGGTACTCTCTCCCGAATGAACCGGTTAAAGGGTGGTGCGGCGAGATCTAGCGTGCTCACGTGTCCGGCCGTCTCGAGCCCCGAGTCCAGCCGCGGCGCAGCGGCCGATCCCTCGAACGAAAAGTTGTTAAATGACGACGTCCCATCCATTCGACGTGCGCCAAAAGTTCTCCAAATTCGCAACAAACGATCTACCATCCCGTAAATGATATTGGTTAAAAGTGCTGTCTAGTGTCCTGTCCCCGAAATAGCATGGCTTTCGCCGCAGGTCAGTTGGCTGTTTTTCAAGGCGGTCCGAGCCGGACTGGCGGTAACGACGCGCATATCTGAATTGATACGTAAGGAGCGAGCAACGAAAGACATGTTATTTCGGGGACAGGACACTAGGCCGCGTCGTGTAGATTCGTGAGCACGGCAGGCTAAATCGTCTCTTCAGGTATGGCCAGTACTTGACCGGAACTTGCTCCATCTGAGCTTCTATGGTGCTTTCGATTCGGCAGCGAGCCGCTTCAACTTGCCGGCCAGAGACGCTTTCGCGGCCGACGACATGCGGTCGATAAACAGTATTCCATTCAAATGATCATTCTCATGCTGTGCGGCTCGCGCCAGCAGGCCCGCTGCCTCAAACTCTATTTGATTACCTTCCAGATCTTGCGCCTTAACTTTGACTTTTGCCGCTCGCGGTATCTCGGCTGTGATCTCCGGAAAGCTCAGGCATCCCTCAGTTCCAATCTCCTGTTCGTCATCTAATTGCAGTTCCGGATTAATTAGGATAAGCGGCATGTGTTCATTCGGATCGACCTCTTCGCCGCCCAGCCACATCCGGCTCGGTCGGCTCTCGGCGTTGCTCACGTCGATGACGGTTAATTGCAGAGCCTTTCCCACTTGTTGCGCAGCCAGACCAACGCCGTTGGCTTCGTGCATGGTTTCGAGCATATCAGCCGCCAAAACTCGGATCTCGTCGTCGATCTTCTCGAGGCTTTTCCCTTTTGTGCGAAGCACGGGATCTCCGTATATGACTATTTCTCGAATCATTTCTGATCGGGTGCTTTCGTGAACGTCGGCAGATTTTTAACGCCCGCCTTTTTTAGCGAGTCAAGTACTTGCACAAGAAATCCAAACGAGACTTTTTGGTCCGCTTTCATGGCTAGCGGACGCTCCGGAGCCTTTTTTTGCACCTCTTGCAGCGCGGAGGTGAGCTCGTCAACGCTCTTCAGCGGGTGATCCTCCAACATTATTTTTTCATCGGCGGTAATGGCCAATACTATCGGATCAGTCGGGTTTTCAGCCTGCGTGGCGGTCTTGGATTCCGGCAGCTTGATCGACAGCTCTGTTTGCGCCGTTTTAAACGTCGTCGTGACGATAAAAAAGATGAGCAGCATCGCGAAAATATCGATCAGCGAAACGATAATGACCGTCGGGGTCCGTCTCCGCTTGACGTGGAACCTCATCGCGCTGCTCCTTCGAGCGATTCACCCTCCGGCGCGAACGTTTCCTGGCCACGGTTCGTTTGAAAAATCTTCTCGACCAGATCGGTAAGCAGGGACTCCATCTCCACCGCTAGTCTCTCAACGCGTCGGGAAAAATATGTGTAGGCCACCAGAGCCGGGATCGCGATGGCCAGTCCTACGATCGTCGTGCTCAAGGCCTCACCAATGCCCGAGGCTATCCCCTTCAAGTCCGAAGTCGACATCGCCCCTGATCCGATATTGCCAAAAACTTTCACCAGGCCGGTCACCGCGCCGAGCAGGCCCAGCAACGGCGCAATTCCGACTACGATCTCCAGAATGAAAAGCCCGCTCTCCAAGCGAACGATCTCCTGTCTCGCACGCGACTGCACCACCTCCAATGTCTCCTGCTTGGTGGCATTGTAGGGTCGTACCGCAACCTCAACAATTCGGGAGAGAGGTGACATGTCGTCCTGGATAAGGTGGCGCAAGTGTTCCGGTTCGGAACCCGGCCGTATTTTGTTGATCTCCTTCTCTATCAAAGCCGGGATGACCGCGCGGCGCCGCAACGCAAACGAGCGCAAAAGAATGACCGTCAGCGCGACAAAGGAGCACACTAACAAAAGGGCCATAAATACGCCGCCTTTGATGAAGAAATCTAACGTGTTTTCAAACAGGGCTAAATGGAACATGGCTAGTAGGTGAAATTAAAACTCATTGTGAATTCCATGCGATCCCCGGAAAGCAGCGGAGCGAGTTCATCAGGCATCGGTGGTATGTTTGCTTCTATGATCGACTGTAATGAAGTGGAGGCCAAAGTCTCGTTCGACGAATTGCGGAGAACCTTCACATCTTCCACCTTTCCGTCGGGACGCACATAAAATTTGATCTGGACCGTCCCGATGTTAATCAAGTCGCTCCGTTCCCTGACATAGAAATACCACCTCGAACCAATGGCATCTTGCACGGCTTTTTCAAATCTCCCCTGAGGCGTTCCTAAAGCGGCAATCGAAGATCTTCCCCGGTTGTTAATGTTACCCTGCATCCGCGTGATCCGCTGTTCCTGCCGATAAGCCGTCTGCGGCGCGCTTTGCCGTTGAGGCATTCTCTCGGCCTGACGGACCCGAGTCGGTCTTGGAGTCGGCGTCGGGCGTAACATCGCCAGCTCTTCATCAGTTGGGAAGACCTCCTCGGGCGTCGGGACCGGAGTCGGCGTGGGCTGCGCAACCGTCGGAGTCGCTGCCGGCGTTGGCGCCGGGCTCGCCGCGGGTGGCGGCCGTAGCATCGCAAACTGCTGATCCGACGGCACGACTTCCGGCGTTGGAGCAGGCGTCGCCGTAGGTTCTTT
>Ga0213872_10000863_pt1 | contig 21945 bp, 17 predicted proteins | sample VelepicomBERX_R2_FD_160071 | JGI IMG/M metagenome (GOLD analysis project Ga0213872, IMG submission 160071) | Rhizosphere microbial communities from Vellozia epidendroides in rupestrian grasslands, the National Park of Serra do Cipo, Brazil - RX_R2 | ecosystem: Host-associated > Plants > Roots >...
GTCGAGCGACTTCTGCTCCAGCCTTTGTCCGCCGCGCACCTTGTGGGAAAGCAGAAGCTTGCGGTCGCCGAGCAAATCGACGTCGGTGATCTCGATTTCCGGATCCTGGCGCGCGCATTCATATTCGCGGGCCAAGGCGGCGCGGATGTCGCGATAGCCCGCCTCGTCATGGATGGCGGTCACCTCGAAATAAGGCACACCCTCGTCGTCGCGCAGGGCGATCATTTTGAAATCGCGAATCACCTTGGGACTGAGGAACTGCAGGATGAAGCTTTCATCCCGGTAATTGGCCCAGACCTCTCGCAAGGTTCCGAAGGCGTCGCCATTGCCGGCGATGTCGGGGAACCATTGGCGGTCTTCTTCGGTCGGCTCGCTGCAGATGCGCTGGATGTCGCGCATGATGGCGAAGCCCAGCGCATAGGGGTTCAGCCCGCCATAGCCACGCTCGTAAAAAGCCGGCTGGCGGGTCACCGAAGTATGGCTTTCGAGGAACTCGAAAAAGGCGCCGTCATCGATGCGCTTCTTGTCGTGCAGCCGGTTCATGATCTCGTAGTGAACGAAGGTGGCGCACCCCTCATTCATCATCTTGGTCTGGCGCTGCGGATAGAAATACTGGGCCAAAATCCTCACGATCCTGAGGATTTCCCGTTCCCAGCCATGCAAAGAGGGAGAATATTTCTCGATGAAATAGAGCAGATTTTCCTCGGGCAGCTCGATCGGCGGCGTCCTTTCGTCGGACGCCCGCCTTTCAACGCCGATCAGCCCGCTTTGCTTGGAAGCGGGAAGCGTCGCCCAGAGCGGGTTCCAACTGCTTTCCTCGTAGCTCCGACGATCTTTTTCCCGGGCCAGCTCGTCGGCCAGATTGCGGCGCGTTTGGCGCTTATAGCGGTTCACCCCCTGAAGCTGCAGAGCGTGGGCGGCGTCCAAGATCCGCTCGACCGCCTCGGACCCGTTCTTTTCCTCGCAGCGGGCGACGAAATCGCGCGCGAAAGCCAGATAGGCGAAGATCGCCTTGGCGTCGGTCCATTGCCGGAACAGGTTGTTGTTCTTGAAGAAGTGGTTATGGCCGAAAGCTGCGTGGGCCATCACCAGGGTCTGCATGGTCATGGAATTCTCCTCCATGATATAGCTGATGCAGGGATCGGAATTGATCACGATCTCATAGGCGAGGCCCTGATAGCCCTTGCGGTAGAGAATCTCGTCCCGCACGAAGCGCTTGCCGAACGACCAATGGTGATAGAGAACCGGCATGCCGTTCGAAGCATAGGCGTCGAGCATCTGCTCGACGGTGATCACCTCGATCTGGTTGGGATAGACGTCGAGGCCGAGTTCACCGAGAGCGATCTCCTCGACCGCGTCATAGGCCCGCTTCAGCTTGTCGAAATTCCACTCGCGGCCTTCGAACAGCAAGGACATATATCTTCCTATTTCTCAGCGACGCCCTCGCGGGCGAACAAATCGTGGAACACGCCGAAAATCTGGCCGGCCGACCCGGCGCGGCGCAGCGCCAGCGGCACAGTGGGGCCGCATAAGCCCTGATAGGTCCGCCACAGCTCGCTGTCGGTGTACTCGCCGGGGGATCCGGCATCCGGCTCGTCCCCGACCTCGAGATAGGCGAAATATTGGCAGGCCGGCAGCAGGCGGGCCCGCATGACGGCCAGCACATGGTCGCGGTCCGAGGACATGTTGTCACCGTCCGAGGCCTGGGCAATGTAGATGTTCCAGGCATCGATGGGGAAACGCTCGGCGATGATCCGGTGCGCCTCCTCCAGCGCCGTGGAAACGATGGTGCCGCCGGTCTCGCGCGAGGTGAAGAAGGTCTCTTCATCGACTTCCTTCGCCTCATGGGTATGGCGGATGAACACCACCTGTACCGCTTCGTATCGGCGGCGCAGGAACAGATAGAGCAGCATGAAGAAGCGCTTGGCCAGATCCTTGCGGTGCTCGTCCATCGAGCCGGAGACATCCATCAGACAGAACATCACGGCTTGCGCCACCGGCACCGGCCGAGGCTCGAAACGCCGGTAGCGCACATCGAAGGGATCGACCCAGGGAATGCGCTTCGTGCGCCTCAGCAGTTCCTCCAGCTCGGCGCGCAGCCGGACGGTTTCGGCTTCGTCGCCGGCCGCCTCGGCCGCTGAAAGGCGAGCCTCGGCTTCGGCGATGGCGGCGGCGGAAGGCCGGCCCAAGGCAAGCCGCCGGGCCATGGAATTGCGCATGGTCCGGGTCACGTCGATCGATTGCGGGCTGCCGGTGGTGGCGTAGCCGGCGCGGGCGGGAACCGCCGAAGCGGCTTCCTTCAGGCGTCTCTTGACCAGGTCCGGCAGTTCCAGATCCTCGAAAAACATGTCGAGGAACTCGTCGCGATTGAGAGTGAAGGTGAAATCATCCTCGTTCTCGCCCGATACCGCCCCTTTCCGGCCGCCGGCGCCTTCGCCTTGCGGCCGGTCGATGTGGTCGCCTTTTACCAGCTTGGGGTTACCGGGCCAGACGACGTCGCGGACCCCGCCCTGGTTTTTGCGGAAACTGGGTTCTCCAATCCCCTTGACCGGCACCTGGACCGATTTGTCGGCCTCGATCTCGGATACTTTGCGACCAGCGATGGATCGCGCGACCGCATGGCTCACCTCCGTCTTCAGCCGGCGCAGCAGCCTCTGGCGGTTGGGAACGCTTTTTCCCTTGGGGTTGAGCCGGCGGTCGATGATGTTCATGCCGGTCGCCTTTCCCTTCGTTAACCCGCTTTATCCACGCGCATATACCACTCCACCAGTCGCCGCACCTGGCGCTCGGTATAGCCGCGGGCCACCATGCGTTCGACGAAATCATGATGTTTCTTCTCGGTGTCGGCGTCCTGCTTGGTGCCGAAACTGATCACCGGAAGCAGATCCTCTACCTGAGTGAACATCCGTTTCTCGATGACGTTGCGGATCTTCTCATAGGAAGTCCATGACGGCGTCTTGCCGGAATTGCCGGCGCGCGCCCGCAGAACGAACTTCACCACCTCGTTACGGAAATCCTTGGGATTGGCGATGCCGGCCGGTTTTTCGGTTTTGGACAGTTCCTGATCGAGCAGCGTCCGGTTCATCATCTGCCCGGTGTCAGGATCCTTGAAATCCTGGTCCTCGATCCAGGCGTCGGCATAAGAAATATAGCGCTCGAACAGGTTCTGGCCGTAATCGGAATAGGATTCCAGATAGGCCTTTTGGATCTCATGGCCGATCATCTCGGCATATTTCGGCGCCAGCTGCCCCTTGATCAATTCGATCAGTTTTTTCTCGACATCCTCGGGAAACTGCTCGCGATAGATCGCCTGTTCGAGGACATACATCAGATGCACCGGATCGGCGGCGATCTCGAGCGTGTCGTAATTGAAGGTCTGGGACAGGATTTTAAAGGAGAAGCGGGTCGAAACCCCGTCCATGCCCTCATCGACCCCGGCCTCGTCGCGATATTCCTGCACCGTGCGGGCCTTGGGATCGGTTTCTTTGAGATTCTCGCCGTTATAGACGCGCATCTTGCTCATCAGGGTCGAATTCTCGTGCTCGCGCAGGCGTGACAGCACCGCGAACTGGGCCAGCATGTCGAGCGTACCAGGAGCGCAGGGCGCATTGGCGAGATCGGAAGAGCGCAGCAGTTTCTCATAGATCCGCCCCTCCTCCGACCAGCGCAGGCAATAGGGCACCTTGATCACGCAGATGCGGTCGATGAAGGCTTCATTGTTGCGGTTGTTGCGGAAGGCATGCCATTCCGCCTCGTTGGAGTGAGCCAGTATGATGCCGTGGAAGGGCATGCCACCGATATTCTCGGTGCCGACATAGTTCCCTTCCTGCGTCGCCGTCAGCAGCGGATGCAGCATCTTGATCGGCGCCTTGAACATCTCGACGAATTCGAGAATTCCTTGATTGGCCCTGTTCAGCCCGCCCGAGAAGCTGTAAGCGTCGGCGTCATTCTGGCTGAGCGTCTCGAGCTTCCTGATATCGACCTTGCCAACCAGACTGGAAATGTCCTGATTGTTCTCGTCGCCCGGTTCCGTCTTGGCCACCGCGATCTGGCGCAGCCGCGACGGCAACAGCTTGACCACGCTGAATTTGCGCAGATCGCCGCCGAACTCGTCCAGACGCTTGATCGCCCAAGGCGACGGAACGCCAGTCAGACGGCGCTTGGGGATATTGTACTTGTCCTGCAGTTCGTCACCCATGACCTCAGGGTCGAACAGGCCGAGCGGGCTCTCCAGCACCGGGCTGATCTCGGAGCCGGCCTTGAGGACATAGATGGGATTCTGCTCCATCAGATATTTCAGCCGCTCGGCCAGCGAGGATTTGCCGCCGCCGACCGGGCCCAGCAGATAGAGGATCTGCTTTCTTTCCTCCAGCCCCTGCGCCGCATGACGGAAGAAGCCGACGATGCGCTCGATTGTCTCTTCCATACCGTAGAACTCGGCGAATGCCGGATAGACCTTGACGGTGCGGTTCTGGAAGATGCGCGCGAGGCGGGAATCCTTCGCAGTGTCGATGATCTGGGGCTCGCCGATCGCCGCCAACATCCGCTCATGCGCGGTGGCGTGAGCCATCGGATCCTTGCGGCACAGGGCAAGATAGTCTTCGAGCGAGAACTCGGCTTCGCGCCGAGCCTCATAGCGGGCTGTGAAATTCTGAAACAGGTCGGCGCTCATGCGGTTCTCCCGGTGCTGTGGGTTGGTCCGCTGACCTCTCGGAGGAAGCTCCCCGCGGGAGGCGTCGTGGTTAAACTAACTCTCCACTATGAAGATATGGTTGATTTGTGACGAAAAAAGGGCCGGATTTCCGCTTTTTTTCGTCCGTCCTGCAGGTTTTACTTTACAAATAGAAAAATACATAAAAATCACTCGGATTTACGCAGAGTTCAGCAAATAGGATGAAAAAGATGCTGCAGTCTTTAAGACTACAGTCCCGTTCACTTTATTACAAAAAGCTGAGGAAAAAAAAGGGTTGGAGTAGATAAGCCGGAGGCAAGGCGTCATAACGACGCTAGACGGCGATGAGAGCCGCAGCCACTTCGCGCTCTTCCGATAGCAGCACATTATAAGTGCGGCTGGCGGCCCCCGTATCCATGCCCTCAATGGCGACATTCGCTTCGCGCGCCATGGCGCGCCACGGCGCCGGCAGGGGCAGCATCGATTTGCCGGTGCCGATCAGCAGGATCCGCACATGCAGGGCGGACAAAGCGATCAACTCCTTCAAGCTTTCGGGATCGGCTTCGGCGATGGCGTTGACCGGCCAGCCGATGGTCCGCTCCGGCAGAATCCACACCGAGCCTTCATGGCGGGTGCCGCTGATGCGGAACCCGCCATCGCCGTAAGACTGGATAAGCTGACGCCCCTTGGGAACCAGAGGGGTGACGTCCATAGTCTCAGCCCTCCTGGGGCGTCGGCCCTTCCGGCTTGACGAAATGGGCGCGGGTCGCGCCCAGCCACAGCACGATCGGGCTGGAGACCAGCACCGAGGAATAGATGCCGAACAGAATGCCGATGGTCAGGGCCAGAGCGAAATTATGCAGGGTCTCGCCGCCGAACCACAGCATCGAGGTTACCACCAGCTGGGTGCAGCCATGGGTGATAATCGTGCGGCTCATGGTGGCGGTGATGGCGTTGTTGATGATTTCCGCGACATTGGCCTTCTTGAATTTGCGGAAATTCTCTCGGATCCGGTCGAACACAACGACCGACTCATTGACCGAATAGCCGAGCACCGACAGCACGGCGGCCAGCACGGTGAGCGAGAATTCCCAGCGGAAGAAGGCGAAGAAGCCGAGGATGATCACCACATCATGCATGTTGGCGATGATCGCCGCGACGGCGAAACGCCATTCGAAGCGGGCCGCCAGATAGAGCATGATGCCGGCGCAGACCAGCGACAGGGCGATCAGCCCGTCCGAGACCAGCTCATGGCCGACCTGCGGGCCGATGAATTCGACCCGGCGCATTTCGGCGTCGGGCGCGTCGGCGCGCAGGATGGGCAGCACCGCCTCGGACAGCTGGGCCGAGGAAACGCCTTCCCTCAGCGGCAGACGGACCATGAGATCGGCCGAGGTGCCGAAATTCTGCACCTGGCTGTCGGTGTAGCCGGCCTTGACCAGCGCGCTCTGCACCTTGCCCGGATCGACGGCGGCCGGGTAATGCAGTTCCATCACCGTTCCGCCGGTGAACTCGACCGAGAGATTGAGACCGCGGGTAATCAGGAAGAACACCGCCAGCGCGAAGGTGACCGCGGAGATGACCGTGGTCGTCTTCGCGAAGCTCATGAAAGGGATGTCTTTTTTCAGACGGAAGAATTCCATTTGTTAGCTCTCCCGCCTCAGATCGCGATCTTGGTCAGCTTGCGCTGACGGCCATAGGTCAGATTGACCAGGGCGCGCGACACCAGAATGGCGCTGAACATCGAGGTCAGAATGCCGAGGCACAGCACAACGGCGAAGCCCTTGACGGGGCCCGAGCCGAAGGCGATCAGCGCGATGCCGGCGATGAAGTTGGTGACGTTGGAGTCGAGAATGGTGGCGAAGGCCCGGTCATAGCCGGCATGGATCGCCGCGTGGGGCGTATGGCCCGCTCTCAACTCCTCGCGGATGCGCTCATTGATCAGCACGTTGGCGTCGATCGCCATGCCGACGGTCAGCGCGATGGCGGCGATGCCGGGCAGGGTCAGGGTCGCCTGCATCAGGGACAGAAGGGCCACCAGCAGCAGGACATTGACGCCCAGCGCCACCACCGAGAACACGCCCACGACCCGGTAATAGATCGCCATGAAGATGGTGATGGCGACGAAGCCCCACAGGACCGAGGAAACACCCTTGGAGATGTTGTCGGCGCCGAGGGACGGGCCGATGGTGCGCTCCTCGATGATTTCCATCGGGGCGGCCAGCGAGCCGGAGCGCAGCAAAAGCGCGGTGTTGGAGGCCTCCTTGACGTCGAAGCGACCGGTGATCTGCACCTGGCCGCCTTCGATGACGCTGCGGATCACCGGGGCGGTAACGCTTTCAGCCTTGCCCTTTTCGATCAGCAGGATCGCCATGCGCTTGCCCACATTCTCGCGCGTCACATTGGCGAAGATCTTGGCGCCGCGCGTGTCGAGGCTGAGATTGACCGAGGCCTCGCCGGTGCGGCTGTCGAAACCCTGCGAAGCGTTGGAAAGATTTTCGCCGGTCAGCAACACCTGCTTCTTCAGCATCAGCGGCACCCCGTCGCGTGAAGGAACCAGCTCGTCGCCCGGCGGCACCAACCCCTTCTGGGCGGCGACGATAGAGGCGGCGTCATTATGCTCTTCGTCGACCATGCGGATTTCGAGCGACGCGGTGCGGCCGACAATTTCCTTGGCCTTGGCGGTGTCCTGCACGCCGGCCAACTCGACCACCACGCGGTCGGAGCCCTGCTGCTGGATCACCGGCTCGGACACGCCGAGTTCGTTGACGCGGTTGCGCAAGGTCAGCACATTCTGCTGCAGCGCCTGGTCCTGGAAGGTCTTCATCGCCACCGGCGACGGCGCCAGCGACAGGCGGGTCTCGTCGAGTTGGGTGATCACCATGTCGCGCATATCCTTGCGCAACTGCTCGGCGGCCTGGGCCCGGGTATCGCCATCCTTGAAATGCACCACCAGGGCCTTGCCCTCGCGGTTGACGCCGGCCAGCGGGATCTTGGCGTCGCGCAAGGCGCTGCGCACGTCGCCGACGCGACGGTCGAGCTGCTTGTCGAGCGCCTGATCCATATCGACCTGCATCAGGAAATGCACGCCGCCCCTGAGATCGAGGCCGAGGCTCATCGGCAGCGCGCCGACCGAAGCCATCCAGGCGGGCGAGGCCGGCAGCAGATTGAGCGCCACCGTGAAGCTCTCGCCCAGCGCTTCCGCCAGCGCGTCGCGCGCCTGGAGCTGGGCGGTGGTGTCGGCGAACCGCACTTTCACGCTATTGGGATCCATCGTCACGCCGCTATAGGCGATCTGCTTGTCCTTGAGCGTCTTCTCGACCTCGCTCATCACACCGGAGGAGATCTGCACCGCCGATTTGGCGGCAGCGACCTGTACCGCGGGGACCTCGCCGAACCAGTTGGGCAGCGAATAGAGCAGGCCGAGAACGATGCTCGCCAGGATGAGGATATATTTCCAGCGCGAATAGCGGTTCATGGGCGGATTACTCGGCCTTGTCGGACTTGCCGGGCTTATCCTCGGAGGCAGCGACCGGCTGAGTCTTTTCCAGCACTTCGGCCACGGCGCTGCGGGTCACCTTGATCTGCACCTTGTCGGCGATTTCGACCACCAGTTCGGTGTCGGCGGCGGCGGGCACGCTGGCGATCTTGCCATAGATGCCGCCCTGAAGCAGGACGCGGTCGCCGCGGCGCAGATTGTTCACCATCTCGCGCAGCGCCTTCACCTTCTTCTGCTGCGGGCGCAGCATCAGGAAATAGAAGACCACCATGATCAGAATGATCGGCAGGAATTGCTGCAAGGCGTCCATCGAGAAGCCGCCACCGGCTCCACCGGCCGCCCCACTGGTCTGCGCCAACGCCTCGGAAATGAACATGTCCCACAATCTCCGCGAAATAGAAGAAGCGGGACTATAGCGGGGTTGGGGGGAGATGCAAACGGTTAGCTGTGAGGCGCCGGTCACAGACTGATAACCGATTGATCACAATACTGTTGCCGGCTTCCGGTTCCGCCGAAGGCTAAGTTTTTCTCGTGCGGCACGCTGGCGAGACCGCAACCGTCACCTTCTCGCGGCCTTGGTTTAAAGCGCTGGCCTCCTCCCACGCCGACCGGTAGATTTCCTTCCGGTCAGCGTGGGAGGAACCATGATCGGCCTCGGATTACGGGCGCAAAAAGGGGGTGCGGTCGCGGTCGGCCTCAGGATCGAAGCAGGCGAGCCGCAACTGATGTTCTCCAGGATCATTCCGACCGGCGTCGAGGATGACCCGCTTTCCTTCGAACCTTACCGAACCGCCGCCGCCTTGCCGCGCGAGCAAGCGGCCGCCGCGGTGACCGAGGGACGCGAAAGGCAGGACCGTCTGGCGGCGAAGAGCTTGCGGAGCATGACGCCCGTCCCTTCCCTCGCCGCCCTGCTGGTCAATCGGGCCGGCTGGATCACTGATCTCCTCGATTACAGCCTCGCCTGGCCCGAGCATGTGCCGGTCGCCGAACTTCTCGCCGTGCGCGAAGCGCTGCGGGCCGGCTGTCGAATGGCCGGGATAGAAATTGCCGAATTGGATGAAAAATCGCTGCCCGACCAGGCCGCGGCGGCGCTCGGCCTGACCTCCGCCCAGATCGAGGAGCGTCTGAAAAACTTCGGCGCGGCGGCCGGCAAACCGTGGCGGAAAGAGCAGAAACTAGCCTGCCTCGCCGCCTGGGTCGGCGCCGTGACTTATCGGAGTTGACGGAACGTTTGACGCGGCGGTGACGTTCCTCCTCTGCCCGTCCGGGAGACAGAGGGATGAATGTCAATTACGCGGCGGAGAATTTCATTGCGGTCACCGCCATCGAAATCCTCCGGCGAGAATGTACCGAAGCGCCGCGATTGTGGTTTTCCGATAAGAGGGCCGCGGACCGAAGAGCTGGCTCCGCCCGCCACGAGCTCTTTATCGATCATATGGAGCGCAACGATCATTTCATCGATCTGGCCGGCGACCTGATCCTCTATTACAGCGATATCGTCGACCATATCTGGTTCAGCCATCTCATGCGGTCGCTGGCCTCCTGCTATGGCCTTTATTGCCACCACAAGGAACGGCTTTTCAAAGCCGACCCGGCCTGCGTCGAGGCGTTCCGGCGCAATCTGCGCGGAGACTTCAGCCGAACGCAGGAATCCTCGCTCAGCGGGGCGGACTGGTCCGAACGGATCTACACCGCCCAGGACGAGGAAGCGTTCTGGAAGGAAGCCTCGCTGACCTTCATCCGCTACTTCAAATTCGCCAAGGAGAATTACTACAATCTGATGGCGCAGTCCGGCCGGAAGGTACACCCGGTCATCGACATTCTATCAAATGCGCCTAAATGACATTCTAGTGAAAATCGGAGAGAAAAAGAGTACACTAAATATAAAAATTAGGGATGGAAAAGAAAAACCAACCAGGCACCCCATTGAAACTCACTTTTCGGCAAATGCCGGACTGAGAGGTTTGCCATGGATGGAAGCAACTACAGACCTCAGCGTGAAGAGCCGCACGACTACAAAGTCGGCAGCGGCGCAAATCGCTCGTTTATATTTCTGATCATTCTGTCGGCCTTGATAACGGGCGCGTTCTTCCTGCTCAATCGGGAAGAGGCGCTCGATATTGTCAATTGTCTGACCGGAACAAGCTGCGGTGCGGCGTCGCAGGCTCCGCCCACCACGAGCACATCCCGATGACCGCCCGCCCCCACATCGCCGAACTCGATAATGGCGGAGGAGAACCTACGCCATCGCAGGCGCCGCTCGGCCCCATTGTGCTCTGCCTGATGACAAGCAATGGCGTCGAGATGACGGAACTTCTCGCCTCGCTGATCCAGACGGAATGCGAGGCGGATTTCACCCGAGCGCGAGATGGAAGAACTGATTGAAGGGGCTCGGCAGATAATCGGCGAAAGCGTCGCCGGCGACGAAGCCTCTCTTGGCATAGAGAGCAAGCGCCGCTTCGAATTCAGGGCCGGTGCCGGTCTCGATGCTCACCATCTTCACGCGACGGCGCCGGGCTTCGTCTAGAATATGCTCCAAGACCAGAGCAGCGACGCCTTGGCGCAGGAAGTCGGGGTGGGTCCGCATGGATTTCAGCTCGGCTTGATCGGCGCCCAGCATCTTCAAAGCGCCGATGCCGGCGATTTTCTCGCCACGCCAAACGGTCCAGACGGTCACCTCCGGCACCTTCAGACCTGAGAGATCGAGGGCGAAGACGGTCCCTGGCGGCGAAGCAGCATGCATGCCGCGCAGATGCAGCGCGATCAGCGCCTGCGTCTCGGCCCCCGAAAGATCGTCCTCGCGAATCTCGAACATCAATTGCTGGGCATCTTGAACCCGTCATTGCCGAGCTTCTCGCGGGCCTTGGCCACCTCTTCCGGGGTCACCGGGGAAGCCTCGTTGCCCCAGGCATGGCGGGCATAAGTCAGGATCTTCGAGATCTGATCGTCGGCCAGAAACATGTGAAAGGCCGGCATCCCGGCCTTGCCGCGCAGGACAAGAGTGGCGGTATCGTCGGGATCGGCCTGAAGATAGCCCGAACCCTTCAAGGGCGGGATCGGGTTGGGAAGGCCCAGTCCGGTCGGCTGATGGCAGGCGGCGCATTTCTTGAGATAGAGCTGCTCGCCGCTCTCTTCGGCCTGAGCGGCCAGGGAAGCCGCCGCGAGAGCGAGAATGATGATCTGTTTCATGGCGGCTCCTTACGCCTTGACCGCGCGGTTATGCAGCTTTTCCATCTGCATCCAGGCGGATTCGAAAGCGCCGGCCTGCCAGCCATTGATATGCGACAGATGCTCGCCGGCCAGATAGATGCGCCCCGAGGGTTCGAGAAGCTTGGGATAGCCCTTGGCGCGGCCATCGGACGACCATTCGGCCCAGCCGCCCTGATTGTATTTCGCCTTGTGCCAGTACCAGGAGAAGCCCTTCTCGAAATTCGAGCGGTAAAGACCCGGGAACACCGTTTCGCCGATATCGAGGAAGCGGTCGATGCGGTCCTTGAAGGAAAGGGCGCTGGTTTCGACCGCAACATCGCCAAACACATAGGCGCCCAGCAACACGCCCTTTTCGCTCATCCAGCCGGTCGAGGGCAAAGCGATATCCCACAGGGGATAGCCGCAATTATGGTCGGACAGAACATGGCCGCCATAGATGCCGAAATCCTCTTCCCAGAAGCGGCGCTTCATCTGCAGGCCGGCCTTACCGACCGGCGCATAGGCCACCTGTTCCATGGCGTCGGTGAATTCGGCCGGGAGGTCGGTGTCCAGGCGATGCAGCACGGAGAGCGGGATCGTACAGATACAGTAGTCGGCGGTGCTGCTGCCGCGCTGACCAGTCTTGGTATCGAGCCAATTGACGGTCACCGCCTTGTCGGTCTGGCGGATCTGCTCGACCTCCTTATTGAGCTGCAGCATATGCTTGATATGCGGCTCGAAGCCGCGGGCCATCTGGTCCATGCCGCCGACCGGCTGGAACATGGTGTGCTGCATGTCGAATTCGGGGACCGATTCGAAGAACTGCCACAGGCCGGAATCCAGCACATCCTTGAAGGCGTAAGGCTCGCTCTCCTCGCCGGCATTCAGGCCGGCGGCGGGATGGATCTTCCAGCCGCGCGCCTCGGTGCCGCGATAGGAGAGATCCTGACTGCGCAGATGCCCTTCATGGATGAGGTATTCCAGGAACATCTCCTTGTCGTCGGGCTGCAACAGCCCTTCGAGCTTGCCGGTGCTGGCCGCCTTGGCCACCAGCTCCGCGGTGTAGCCGCGCGCATCGGCCTTGATCTCGGTGCGGCGGATCCGCTTGTTGGCCAGCGGACCCTTGCCTTTATGGGAATAGACGAACGACGCGTCATTGTCGTTCACCATGATCTCGAGTGGCACCTTGAAATGCTTGGCGTAATAAAGCGTCGAATAGTGATGGTAGGGAATGCGCCAGGGGCCGATATTGATATAGAGCCCCTCGTCGAACTCGCATTTCTCGGCCTCATTGCCCATCTCCTGGGCGGTAAAGCCGCGGCGCGCGGTCTGGGCGCGGCCGCCCGAGAAGGCGCGGGCTTCGAGAATGGTGATTTCATAGCCGAGCTTGGAGAGTTCGTAGGCGCAGGTCGCGCCCGCATGCCCGGCGCCCAGGATCAAGATCTTCTTGCCTTTGCCGGATCCCTTGAGTTCCGGAGGACGCTCGCGGGCGGAAGCGGTGGAAATTCCGAAGGCGTTCATCGCCGCCATGACCGCGGCGGTCCCACCGACACGGCCCAACTTTTCGAGAAAACGCCTGCGCGTCATTCCCGTCATTACCCATTGTTCCATCATCTATCCATCGATTGATTGTGGGGGCGAGCAGATTCCCTTTGAGATTATTGGAAATCGCCCTCGGAGTCCTGAACGATTTCGACCGAGCGTTTTGGCCAGCCGACCAACGGAGGATTCCCGGAGCGCGTCCCCCCAACGCGCTCCGGGAGCATCCCCCCCGGGATGCCACCGATGTCCGGAAGATCAGAAAGATGCGGTAACGCGCGAGTAGAAATACGCGCCGTTCAGCCCCCACGGTGTGGCGGCCGGATAGGTCTCCGCGCCGCGGAAGGACAGGTCCACCTGCGGCAGCTTGCTCGGCATATGGTCCAGGATGTTGTTGCCGCCGATCGACCATTTCACGTTGTCGGTGACGAAGTAGCCGATATCGAGATCGGTGATGTAAGCCGATTTGATGAAAACAGCGCCGTAGGGATTGCGGCTGCTGAAAGCCGAGCTGGCCGCATTGGTGTCGACATGGCCATACCGGGTTTCGCGCAGAGTGATGTCGAAATCCCCGATCACCCAATTCGGAGCCAGGGTGACTTTGTTGGACGGCGCGGTTTTGGTGATGGTGGTCGCAACTGCCGCCACATTCGCGTCGCTCAGCGCGCCGCCCGGATTGAGATTGCCACCGATGATCGCGGTGGCGCTGAAATTGGCGGCCAGCGTCCACTTGACCGTGCCATAGCGGCCGAAATCGGTCTTGTAATCCGAGGTGATGTCCAGTCCGCGGGAACGGGTATTCGCGCCGTTGAAGAAATAATCGGCGAAATATTTATTATTGCTGGCGATGGTCAGCCCCGAAGCGGCCAGCGACGTATTGACCGCGGCACCGGAGAAAAGACCCGTATCGAGGATGCGGCCATTCAGGATGATCTGATAGGCATCGGCGGTAATATGCCATTTCGGCAGGGGCTCGGCCACGATGCCGAAATCGACATCCTTTGATTTTTCCGGCTTCAACGGAACGGCGCCCAGCCCGCTGGCCAACCCGACCGGCACCTGCACGTAATAATTTTGTCCGCCGAGCGAATTCGGACCGACGGCGGCCTGCGAGAAATGAGACTGCGCCAGGGTCGGAGCGTGGAAACCGTCGCTGATCGTGCCGCGGATGCCCAATTGGGGAATGATGTCGTAACGGGTGGTCAGCTTCTTGTTGAAGGTGTTGCCGACGCCGGTGCTGTCATCGCGTTCGAATCGGCCGGCCAGATCGACCGTCCAGTTCGGCAGCAGTTTCTGCGACAGATCACCATACACGGCCATAACATCGCGCGACGAATTGGAAGCGTCGGCCGCCGAGAAGCCGAAATAGGATGACGGGCCGTCCTTATAGATGGACCCGAAATCGCCCGACTGAATTACATAATTGTCGTAACGATATTCGCCGCCGAAAGCCACATTCAAGGGACCGGCCAGATAGCCGGTATCGAAGCTGCGGCGAATATCCAGGTTGCCGGTTACCTGGGTATTGATTTCAGCACCGGAATGGAAAGTGGCCGGGGAATAGCCGAAATTATCGACCATCGAGGGGTTGACGGTATGCCGCACGCCAATCTCGTCATCGTCACGCCCCCATGTCACCGAGGCATCCCACGACCATTTAGACACTTCGCCCTTGACACCGGCGGTGATGGCGCCATCGACCTCGCCCAGGGTCTCCTGCGGATTGAAGCCCTGCGGCACGGGATTGGCAGCAGGGTTTATGAATTTGTAGAAATTCCCCAGGCGGTCATTCTCATAAGCTTGCGCGCCGCGCCAGGCGGCAGTGCCGAATGCATAGGCGGTAATCGCGTCGGTGATCGGCTTTTCGGCATTGAAACCGCCGGTATAGAGATCGCTCTGGCCCGTACCGAGAATAGGATTGCGGACCGGATGACCCGGATACTGGCTCGGCAAGGCGCTGCCGCTGCCGGTCGCAGCGCAATTGGCCACGGCGACAGGATTATTGGGCTCGGTACGGCAATCATAGCCGCCGCGCTCCATGATGTTCTGCCGCCTGTAATCGAGGCCGATCGTCAAATAGCCGTCGCGGCCCAGCGAGAGGGTCTGCGAAGCGTCGAGATTACCCTGGGCACCGTCGCCGCGGCTGGTGAGCCCGCCCCCAAAGGTCACGGTCGTGCCTTGGCCGCTGCCTTTCAGTATGATGTTGATCACGCCGGCCACCGCGTCGGAACCGTACTGGGCGGCGGCTCCGTCCATCAGCACTTCCACATGGTCGATCATCGATATCGGAATCATGTCGAGATCGGTGGGGTTGGAACCGGTGTCCGGACTGCCGGTGTCGGCGTTCACATTGGCGGATTGATGGCGGCGCTTGCCGTTAACCAGAACCAACACTTCGCCGGGGCTCATGCCGCGCAGACGGGCCGAACGGACCATCGCAGAGGTATCGAAGTTCGTGGCGGAGGAGGAGAAGGACGGCAGAATATCCTTCAACGCGTCGAACACGTTATTTTGACCGGTGGCCGCCAGGGCGTCGGAGCCTACCACCTCGATCGGGGTCGGGCTTTCCAACGCGGTTACGCCGACATCGCGGGTGCCCGTTACGATGATGGTGTCATTGGAGTCGGCGGTGGCCGGAGCGGCCGCCGCGGCGAAGACGGCCTGCGGCAGGCCGGCGATAATCAGAGCGAGGGAGCTCACCCCCATCAAGGAACGTGCCTTCATTTTAATCTTCCTCTTTTAATGCGCTCCTGACGGCCCCCACTCACTTCAGGCGGTCCGAGCAGATTGAAAAAATCAGTGGGACCGGGCCGCGACCGCGTCGATTTCGACCAGCAGGCCGGGACCGGCCAGCGACGCCACCTGAACGGTGGTGCGGGCCGGCAGATTGGGCTGGGCGGACGTGCCGTAGAACTGGGTATAGCCGGCCTGCAGGCCGGTGAAATCCATCTTGCCGCCTTTGTCGGGATCGCCCACCAGGAACACCCGCAGCTGGACCACGTCCGACAGCTTGAGGCCGACGCGCTCCAGCGTGGCGGACAGCGATTTCAGGACGCTGACGGTCTGGGTCTCGGTATTGCCATAGGCGGCAGTGGATCCGGCGGGGGCCGAGGGATCGGCGACGGAGGCGGTGGCGCCGCTGACGAACACCAGATCGCTTCCGGCCGGCACGGTGACGGCCGCCGCGATGGGGAAATTACTTCCGGATAAGGGAGTTCTGACAATCGGTTCAGCTGCCCCTCCAGTAAACTGAACCCCAAACGCCAACACCAATGCACCGAACTTACGAAGACAAACCAAAACGACATCTCCTTCTTCGAGGATCGATTGTCGTTCTTGGACCCCTCACTGCCCCTATTTTAAGCACACTGTTTATGTGCCTTAATTTAGGTCATCGTGTCATGCGCTTGTCATGGACGTCAAGGCGTCGAACGCCTATTTTTCGATCATCCAGAAAAATGCTCTTTGAATAGGCATTTTTGCCACAGTGCGTTTCGCCAGAAACAAAAAAGCCAGGGAAACCCTGGCTTTTTTTACGGTTCACCAAGCGCGTCGGTGAGAGGTCGAAGCAACTCCGGGGAAGGCTTCCATCGTCCGACCGAGCTTTTATAGATGGGTTGGCGGACTTGGGTGGCCGACGCCGTCCGTACGGCCCGGTCAGTCTTGTGGAAAGACAGCACCGCATCGTCCCAGGGCAGGTCGCAATGATCGAGCAGGCGCCGCGCCTGCCCTTCCAGATCGTCGACCATGTCGGCATAGCGCAGATCGATCATCGCCCCTTCCGGCAAAACCTCGCGCCAGTGATCCATCAGGGACCGATAGGCGCGGTAATACCGTCCCAGTTCGGCCAGATCGTAGGCATAGGGATGATGGCCGGCGAACTTCATCGAATAGATCGACAGGCAGGTGTCGATCGGATCGCGAACGGTATGAATGATGCGGGCATGCGGCATCGACAGGGCGATCAGGCCGCAGTAGAGAAAATTGTGCAGAAACTTGTCGGTGATGCGCGCGAAGCCGGGCGCTTCGCGCCGCAGCCGCGCCTCATAGTCCCGGCCCAGCGCGTCGATCTCACTGCCCGACAAGCTCGGCACCTGATCGGGATATTTGGACGCCACGCCCGACTGGCGCACCAGGGTCTGACGGAACAGGGCCAGCTCGCCCGCCCCGTAGACCTGCGGATGGCTGGCCAGCACCTGTTCGGCCAAAGTCGAGCCGGAGCGCATCATGCCCAGGATGAAGATCGGTCCGCTGGCCTCCTTGTAGCCGCGCCGATGCGCCGAGATAAAAGACCGGGTGAAGATCGATTTGATCTTCTCGATCTGCCCGATCGTCTCTGCCTCGTCATAGTCGAAGGTGCGCCGATGCGCCGTATTGGCCAGCAACTGATGCTCGAACGCCCGGTCCTTGAGGCCAAGATCTCCGTAGGCCTTTGCCAACGCGAAGTGCAGAACGCCGAGATCCTTGTCGGAATGCTCTTCCTGCCGCGCCGCCAGACGCTCCATTTCGGCCAGATGAGGATCCCCTTCGCGATATTTGTGGGCCAGGGCATAGCCGCTATGGCGGTGGATATTGTCAGGGTCGCGACGCAGCACCGAAAGGCGCATCGCGCCAGCCTCGTCCCACCGCCCGAGATCGAACGCGATGCCGCCGAGGCAGGCCACCGCCTCGATATCGCCAGGAGCGATGACCAAGGCGCGGTGACAAGGATGTTCCGCCTGCACCACCCGCCCCATCGCCTGCAGCAGGCGGGCCTGTTCGACATAGGCCGAAGCGCTATCGGGCGCCAGCGCGATGGCCCGCAACACCGCGGGTTCGGCCACATCGAACTGATTGAGTTCGCGCAACGTCGCCGCATGCAGCTCGTGCGCCTCGGACGCGGCGGGTTCGCGCTCCAGCGCGGCGCGGCAGGCCGCCTCGGCTTCATTGTGGCGCTCCTGGTCATTCAGGACGCCCGCGAGATTGCGCAGCGTGAGCGTGACCTTGGGCTGACTGGGCGGGATCAGGCGCAGCGCCTGGCGATAATGCTCCTCCGCCTCGGTCAGGCGTTTGGTCTCGCGCAGCAGATTGCCGAAATTATTGTGGGCGTCGCCATAATCGGGCCGTAGCCGCAGAGCCTCGCGATAGCAGGCTTCCGCTTCGTCCTTCCGCCCCAGATCGAGCAGCGTCGTGCCGAGGTGATTATGCGCATCCGAATAGTCGGGCTTCACGTCGATGGCGCGGCGGTAGCTGGCCTCGGCCTCGGCGAGGCGGCCGAGCGAGCGCAAGGAAGTGCCGAGATTGGCATGGAAAGGGGCCACGTCGCCCTTCTCGGCGATGGCCCGGCCGATCAGATCAAGGGCCGCTTCATGCTGGCCCTTCTGGGTGGCGGCAACGCCGAGCAGATGCAGGCAGTCGGCATGGCGCGGCTCAGCCTCCAGCACCTGGCGATAGACCGTCTCGGCCTCGGCCAGGCGGCCGGACTGGTGCAGCCGGACGCCATTGACGAACAGATTTTGCAGGGAAGCGGAGTTCAGTTTGGACCGTCTCGAGATAGGGTTCGGACCGCACTCCGGGCTGCGATCCCACGCGCAGCCCGGAGCCGATGCGATCCGAGCATAGCCCGGATCGCTCCCCTTTGACCTAAATTATTCGTCAGGCCGGCTGCCGGCCCGACCATCAGAAGGTAACCGATACCCTCGAGTAGAAATAAGCTCCCATGATACCCCACGGCGTATAATAGGGGAGATTCGCGCTCTCTCGACCAGACGGCTGTAAGAGCAACGGCGGACGAGACGGCATTTTATCGAACACGTTATTTCCACCGAGCGTCAGCTTGATGCCGTCAGTCACATAATACCCAATGTCTACATCGGTAATATATGCAGACTTGATATAGATATTGCTGTAGGGCGTAACGGCCGATGTCGTTCCATTGGTTTCATCCGCGTGACCGTAGCGGGTCTCGCGCAACGTGACTTCGAAATCGTTCATATGCCAGGTCGGGGCCAGCGTGATCTTGTTGGCCGGCGAGGATTTCGTGACGTCGGTGCGGATTTGCGGCGTCACGAAACTGAGCGGAAGCCCCTGATCCGCGAGACCCTGGATCTGTTTGGCGGTCAGCGGGTTCTCTCGAACGATTTTGATGGCATTGAAGTTGGCGGCGAGATTCCAGCGCACCGTTCCCAATTTGCCGAAATCGGATTTGTAGTCGGCGTTGATGTCCAGACCGCGGGTCCGGGTGCCGATGCTGTTGTGGAAATAGGAGAATCCGTAGAAGTCGCCCTTGTTCGGGGCATGACCGTTGAGCACCATCGCCTGATAGACCGGACCGGTAAGATTGGGATTACCGAGAAGGATCGGCGAATCGATGATCTGGTCGGCGAGATAGATCTGGTAGGCGTCGAGCGTCACATGTAGGCGGTCGATCGGTTCGGCCACGATACCCAACGAGACGTCCTTCGACGTCTCGGGCTTGAGCGGCGTGGCGCCCAGCAGCAGAGCGCCGGGCGAGCTGGTCGCGCCCTGAACGGCGGAAAAGCCCGGCGTGATGGTGGCCAGGGAGAAGTAGGTCTGAGGCATCGTCGGCGCATGGAAGCCGTCGCTGATGGTGCCGCGCACGCCGAATTGAGGCGTGAAATCATAGCGTGTCGTCAGCTTGCCGTTTTCGGTGCTGCCGACCCCCGTCTGGTCGTTATTCTCGAACCGCCCGGCAAGATCCACCGTCCATTTCGGCAAGATCTTGGTGGAAAGATCGACATAGAAGGCCTCGACATTGCGCGTGTGGTTGGACTCGTCCTGCGGAGCCGCGCCGGCCTCCGACTGGGTGCCGCCGGCAAGATAGGTATCCGGATCGCCCGCCGTCAGCTGGTAGCCCTCCTGACGGAACTCCGCGCCGGCGGCCACGTTCAACGGGCCGGCGAAGAGCGTGTTGTCGAAGGACCGGCGAATATCGGCGTTCACGGTGGCTTGCGTGCTGTAGAAGCTGTACAACGCGCCGCCCGTATTGCTCTGCTCCAGGCCCAACCCCGGGTGGGTCGGCGAGTAGGGCGGATTGCTGAGGCCGGTATTGTAGGTGTCGCGGACGCTGAAATGGTTGGAGTCCCGGGCATAGCCGCCCGACACGTCCCAGTCCCAATGCATCACCTCGCCCTTTATGCCGGCTGTGATCTGGTAATCGACCTCGTTCAGCAACTGGCGCGGGCTGAAGCCGTCGGGCCAGGCATAGGGCGCGCGGGCATCTTCGCGGGTATTCTCATAAGCGGATGCGGTGCGGCGCCCGAATGTGCCGAATGCGTAGACGCTCACATTGTCGGCGATGCCCTTTTCGAGATTGAAGCCGAGATTTTCCAGATTGCTGAGCGGCGATCCCTCCAGCCGATTGCGGGTGGACGGGATCTCATGGCCGGTGACCGGGTTGATCGAATAATGGTTGAAGAAGGTCGTCAAATCCGCCGCCGAGCCGCTGCATCGCGGGGTGAAGGTGCGGCAATTGAGACTGCTGCGGTTCGAATAGTCCTGGTGGCGGTAATCGGCGGCGAGGTCGAGAAAGCCATCATTCCCGAGAGCGATGCCCTGATTGACGCCGGCGGTCCCCTGCGCGCCGTCGCCGCGCGTGCTGACGCCGGCGCCGGCCGTGGCGGTGGTGCCGGACGAGGAATTCTTCAAAATGATGTTGATGACGCCGGCGACTGCGTCCGAGCCGTACTGGGCGGCGGCGCCGTCCAGCAGCACCTCGACATGGTCGATCATCGAAACCGGGATCATGTCGAGATCAGCGGGGTTCGACCCGGAATCCGGACTCTGGTCGGTGCCGCCCGGCGTGACGCTGCCGGAATTATGACGGCGCTTGCCATTGATGAGGATCAGCGTCTCGCCGGGGTTCATGCCGCGCAGCCGCGCCGCGCGAATCAGTTCGGACTGATCGGGGCTCCAGCCGTTGGCCGAGAAAGACGGCAGGATGTCCTTCAAGGCGTCCAACGCATTGGTCGCCCCGGTCGATTCCAGGGCCTCGGTGCCGACCACCTGAATCGGCGCGGCGCTGTCTTGGGCCTTCACGCCCACGTCACGCGTGCCGGTGACGATGATGGTGTTTTCGACGTCGGTCCCTGCCGGAGCCGCCGCGGCCCGGGCTCCGCCCTGCCAGCCTGCGACCATCAGCGCCAGAGCGCTGACCCCCGTAAATGCCTTGCTACGTGTCCTCATGATTTCTTCCCTTATTTCTGTTCTGCACGGAACGGGCCTTTTTGATGCCCATTTTTTCATCACTTCGGAAACTGCCCACCCTGTGGGCATTTTGCAACAGCCCTCAATTCGATCACCATCGATCACAGAAAATCATCACCGGCCCATGCCGAAAAATTCGGCAGGCGGACAGCAGCGCGTGATCAATCTGGAAAATTAGAGGCGATCGCAGCAACAAAAAAACTGAAAGAGTGAAGATAAACCAACCATATCTCCCAATTTTACTTCAGTGTTTTTTAGTTCGCTTACTCGTCTTACATTGTTTTTGTTGCTGAAAGAGAGGATTAATCCCCTCTAGGTACGAGCGCAAAAGTGTGTCAAATGCGCAAGAAACACTCTGTCACGCGGCTGCAACAGGCGTCAATTCACCTCGCCACATCCTTTGTATAAATGCTGCGAACCTATGCATTTATGCCACAGTGGCGCGATCACGGGTGCGTGCTAGCTTCTTGCCATCATGACTTCAAACCCCGCGCTCCTGCCGCTTCTCACCCGGATCGCCGACGCGCTCGACCGGCTGTGTCCGCCCCCGCCCCCCTCCGCCCAATTGGACGAAGCCGACGCGTTTGTCTGGCGCGCCTCTCCGGCGGGGCTGGACCCGGTTCATAAGGTCAACAGGGTCGATGTGGTCCTATTGCAAGGAATCGCCCAGCAGCGCGACATTCTGCTCGACAATACGCGGCGTTTCGCCGAAGGGCTGCCGGCCAACAACGCCCTTTTGTGGGGCGCGCGCGGCACCGGTAAATCCTCGCTGGTCAAGGCGGTGCATGCAGAGATCAACCGCGCCGCCCCGAGCTGTCTGGCGCTGGTCGAGATCCACCGC
>Ga0213872_10000864_pt1 | contig 21926 bp, 16 predicted proteins | sample VelepicomBERX_R2_FD_160071 | JGI IMG/M metagenome (GOLD analysis project Ga0213872, IMG submission 160071) | Rhizosphere microbial communities from Vellozia epidendroides in rupestrian grasslands, the National Park of Serra do Cipo, Brazil - RX_R2 | ecosystem: Host-associated > Plants > Roots >...
TGATCTATACCGTTGATTATGAAGGCGAACAGCGCGTGAAGCGCTATCTGGAACAACTGCGCACCGGACGGCCCCTGGTTGTTCTGCAGCTTTATATTTGGGAAGTAACCCTGAACAAGGAAAACGGCACTGGCATCAACTGGAGCCAGTTTAACCTGTCCAATATTGGCCCCGGCGCCGACAAGCTTGCGCTTGCCGGTACCAGTGCCCTGACGTCACTGGCCAATACAAGCGGCAGCTTTAGCATAGGTGCCGTTACGCATGGTCGTTTAAATTCCAGCTCGGTGCTCAGCTTCCTCGCCACACAAGGTCGCGTGCAGACGATCAGTAATCCGCAATTGACCTTTATATCCGGCACCAGTGCAAGCCTGAAGGTCGGCGGCAAGCAACGCTATATCTCGCAAGTCGGGCAGTACGTAAGCGCCACCAACAACACCAGTGGCAATTCGACGACCAGCACTACAAATAGTTCAACATCGGCCGCAGGCAGTGCCGCGACAAATACCGTCAGCACAGACAGCATCGACACCGGCTTGAATGTTGATGTCAACGGCACTTATGAAAACGGCGTTGTTGTTGCAAGCCTCAACCTGGACCTGACCAATCTGGTTTCATTGGGTGAAACGGCATCAGGCGGCGGCACCATCGATCTGCCCGTTACATCGGATGAAAAAATCGACACTGTCATTCGTGTGCGCCCTGGCGACAATCTGGTTCTGGCCGGTTTGGTCAAATCGTCGGATGACCGCCAGAGACAGGGGTTACCCTTGCTGGGTGATGACCCGCTGGGTGTCTATGGCGATGATAAAATGTCCAATAATGAATTGGTCGTGATTGTGAAACCGTCGATTGTCATGTTTGCCGACAGTTCATCGACCACAGGAACGCAAAGAAAGCAGGAAGCCGCCAAGCCGTTACCCAGTGCGTTGCTGATCGATAAAGACGGCACGAAACCCATCGCCGTTCCATCAGCACCGGCGCAGGCACCCGACGCCACCACGATACCAACCGCCAGCGCCCTGAGACCCGAATTGATGGTCTCGGCCCCCAACGCAGCGCCAACTGCGCCCATGCCATTACAGCCAAGCGATGACAACACGCCGGTTGACCGCCGCATGATGCAACGTGGGTTCTCACATGCCTTTGACTCTATGCTGACACCAGAGCCGACGGCAAACGGGGCACAGCCATGAAGAAGCTAAGATTCATATGCTGCCTGTTAGCCTTGATTGCAGCGCAGGCCCCCTGGGATGTGCAGGCCCGCGACGCGGCGTTTCTGGATCCGGGCGCCAGCACGCTGAACGGCGGCAATGACAACGCCATCCGCGTTGAGCCGAAAAGCGATATTGATATTGGTGAAACCGTACCGAACGTGGCGCGCCGCAGCACCATCTTCCTTGTCAACCAGACGAACGTGCCAGTGCAGATCCAAAAAATTGCCGTCAATAGCGACAGCAACGTCAAAGCCGAAATTACCAGCGATGATTGCAGCAAGCTCGGCACGCTCGCATCGCTCAGCCGCTGCGATATCGAATTCGCCCTGACCCCCGACACATCAGGCGGCCCGTGGAGCGTTGAAGTCCTGATAACGCACAACGGCGCAGGCCGCATTACCCGCATCCATTTCAACGGCAAGACAACCGGCAACGGCGGTCAGGATAAAAAGGAAATGGGTCTGGCCGTCAGCGCCAAGGAAGTCAAACCTGTTGATTTCGGCGATGTCACCGTTGGTGAAGGCAAGGTTGTCCGCTCTACCCTGATGGTCAATGACAGCCCGGATCCGATAACGCTTTACTCCATTGACGTCATTGAAGCCGATAATGGCCTGACCCGATTGGATCAGGGCTGCGCCGTCGATATGGAACTAAAACCCGGCGAGTCCTGCCCCGTAACCATGTTGTGGGCACCCGGTGCCAATGGCCAGATTTCCACCGACCTGATTATCCGTCATAGCGGTCGCGTCGGTTTTGCGGTTATTCCCCTGCGTGGTAAAGCCCATGGCGGGCCAGAAAACACCGGACAGGATACAGGTCGTAACGGCAAATATTCATCGCGCAGCAGCGGCGGCAGCACAAGTATTGCCCCGCCCCCCAGTGCACAAGAACTTTCCAAGGCAAACCTGAATTTTCCGACCGTGTCAGCCTCGGCGCTGGGCGGTGGTGTTTCCGACACACACAAAGCGCCCGTTCGCACAGCGCCATCACCCGATGATGTCAGCAACGATATCCACCTGATCGGCACCGTGGGTGACCGCGCCGTGATCGTGAAACCGGACGGCAGTACAGCCGTTGCAAGGGTTGGCGATACGGTCGCGATGGATGACATCAAAGCCAAAGTCGTCACGATAACGCCAAAAACATTGACCCTGAGCATGAACGGCAAGAGCTTTGACTTCCAACTGGAAGCGTCACATGACCTGATCGAACGCGCTAAAAGCACGCAGGAAAGCAGCAAGACCAGCGCCGCTAATGGCGGTGGTCCGGCACCGCCGTCCGTTCCGGGCAGCGCGACACAGTTGCCGAAAGGTCAGTAATCGGGTGAGGAAGTTAGCGTCATGAGCGATATGCCGACATCACCGGAAAACGAAAACGGTCTTCAGGACGTAAACCCGAAGCACTATGAACTGGCGTTGACCGAGCAGGCCATGCGTCGTGCCGGTGGCCGTTATATGTCGCTGGAAGAAATTCTGCGCCGCAACGGTTTTGCCGCTAAGACCATCGACCGGGCCAAGCGCACCTCCAACAAAGGCGATTTGACCATGCAGGCGTTGCGCCTGTATGTTTCATCGTCCCAGCAGACCGCCATGGGGTTGTGCCTTCTGGAATTACGCGAAGGTGTTTTGAAAATCGCAGTTGGTGATCGCGTCGATGACGCAGACCTGCTGCGTATTACGACATCACTGGAACGCGCGCATTATCTGGTCAAAAACGTCGATATCGAACCCTGGGATCGCGCCGAACTCGCCCGACTGATGCGCACGCAAAGCGAAATGGCGGGCGAAAGGCTATTGCGCATTCTGGCCTCCCTGTCGCGTGACGCCGATGACGCGCTGATGATCGAAGAAGCTGTGCACAATATTCTGGCCGAAGCGCTCGAAAGCCGCACCTCGGATATTCATCTATCCCTGCAACAGGAAGATGCGCGTTGCTGGATACGCTATCGCATCGACGGCGATCTGGTTTACAAGCACCTGTTGCCCAGCCGCGTGATGGCGCCGATTGTCACCCGTATCAAAACCGACGCAAAGATGGACGCCGCCGACCGCATGCATCCGCAAGACGGGCGTCTGGCCTTCGAATGGCAGGGCCGTATGATCGACGTCCGTTGCGCCGCCCTGCCCGTGGCGCCGTCCGGCGAAAAACTGACGCTCCGACTGCTCGACCGCGATAACCTGCGCAGTTTCGATGAACTGTTCCTGCACGCCCCCGTCGTGGCCGAAAGATTGCGCAAAAACATACATGGCCACACCAAGGACGGCGGCCTGATTGTCGTCAGCGGTCCGACCGGGTCCGGTAAATCAACAACCCTGTACGGCATCATTCAGGAAATCGACCGGTCATCCCGCGCCGTCTATTCAGTCGAAGCCCCTGTCGAATATGACATGCCTCTGGTTGATCAGACATCCGTGACCGACAATTCTGCCAACACAATCGCCGATATCATACGCGCCCTGATGCGTCACGATCCTGACACCATCATCATCGGTGAAATGCGCGACAGTGACACGGTCGAAGCAGCCTTGCGCGCAACGGAATCCGGCCACATGGTTATTACCACCGTCCACGCCGTCGATGCTTTGCACACGCTTGACCGTATCGACGGCTTCTTAACCTCCGCCTATCGCACCAGCGGTCTTTACATTCTGGGTCACGCGCTGATCGCCAGCCTGTCGCAACGTCTGGTCAAAACCGTGTGTCCCGCCTGTCACAAGACAGAGACCGCTATCAATATCTTTGAAGATGCCAACCGTTGCGCGGATATGGAGATCGATCCGGACAGCACGCTGGCGCTTGTCAGTCCGCAAGGGTGCGACTTGTGCAACAACACAGGCTTTCTGGGCCGAACCCTGTTGCTGGAGGCTATGTTCCCGCCTGACGATCAGGCCAGCCGCAGACAGATAACGGAAATGATGGTGTCGAACGTGACGACCTCGGTCGTGGATGTGCCCGGCACCATTTATATTCCACGCCGCCAGTCGATTATCGACCTTATCCGCCGCAGCGCGATTGACGCAAATATGGGCGCATCACTGTTGGTTGAAGAAGCCGTGACCCGCGCGGGACGTTAACGCATGAAATTGTACCACGCCAAATATGTGCAGGGCCGGGCCGGTGCAAACGCCCAGATCGTTGAGGAAGATTTTTATATGCCCGATGTCTCGTCGGTGCGCCGTCAGTTGCGCAGCCGCGGTTATTGGCCGATCAGCATTAAAGAGCAAAAGCCGCCCATGCTGGAATGGATGGATGTCCGTTCTAAGAACTGGCAGATACAGCTTTTACGCGCCCTGCGTTTCCAAAGCGTTACCGCATCGGCAGGCACCGCCCTTTTAAACATCATTGAAGGCGAAACGGACAAAAAGCGCGCGTTGGCTTTTTTGCCAACCCGCACGGTGTTGAAAGGGGGCGGTTCGTTTTCCGAAGCACTGCGCGCCCTGCGCCTGATGGATGCCGCCACCATGGCCATCATCACGGCCGGTGAACGCGCGGGCGATTTGAAAGGTGTTATTCAACACGCCATTGAACATACCGAAGAAAAAGGCAAGAACCTGAAGGTTATTATTACAGCGCTCAGCTGGCTCTCTTTCGATATCATCAACATCATCGGCGCCATCTGGGGCGCCCAGTTCGGTTTTATCCCCTATCTACGCGATCAGGGCATTAAAACGACAGACCCGGATGCCGTGGCACGCTTTACACACGCCCTGAATATCGCCAGTTGGGTCAATGGCACGCTCTTGGCCATCGTCATGCTGGTTTGTACAGGCGCCGTCGTCTTTGGTGGCCTCTACTGGATGAACCGACACAGGAGTGACCATTTCACCTCACGCATTCTGATGAAAGTGCCGATTGTATCTGCCTACCTCCGCAATTCATCCATGCAGGATACCTGTAAGCTGATGCGACGCCTGCTGACCGGCAAAGTGCCGCTGGCTGACGCGATCGACATTTTGATCGACAGCACCTTTGAACCCGCGACGCGCAGTTATTGGGTGGATTGTAAAAAGCGCATCCTGACAGGTGTCGAGCCTGCCCGCGCGCTGGGCCGCTGGCCCTTGACCAAGGCGGAAAAAGATCAGATCGCCACCATTCAGGCCGTTGATCAGCTAGCCGAAGTCTATGGCTCTATCGCCGAAGAACGCGGCCTGATGGCCAAGGCCGACCAGCGCCGATTGACACAAACCGGCGTATTCCTGATGATGTTTTTCTTTGGCGCAACCGTCCTGACCATGATCTACTTGCTCAGCATTCAGAATCAGGGCTTCCTCGAAAACCTCAGCACGCTTAAGAATTGATCCGGGCGAACAAGATGGCAGTCGATATCAAAAATTTTATCCAACGCACGCTGCAGGCTGCCAAAGCGCCGCGCGAGCTTGATGATATTGCTGCCGCCGCACCCGCACCGGCGCCACCCATCACCGCCAGCAAAGGCGTGATCAGTAGCGTCAGCTCACTCGCCAAAGCCTTGGTTGGCACCACAGGCGCCATCGAAGAGGCCTATTTCCCGCCCGACGTTGTAGGCGGCACTTGCCCGCGCGTCGTCGGCGAAGAAGAGGAAATTGTATGGAATGCTGCCGCGGAAGCCTGTGACAGTGAACGCGTCCATGTCGTTTGGCAGTCGTTTGAGAACAGGATTTGGTATCTGGCGGTCAAGGCTTCCGACATTGCCTCACACCCGAACAGTTGGTGCCCCTTTGCCGCCGTATTACCCGGCGGCAGGGAAGCGCGCCCCGCCCCCACATGCTATACAAACTACGGCGAAGAAATGGCCACCATGATGATGGTCACGCAGGACAGCCTGCAAATTTTTCGTGGGACCAATCTGGTTGTGCGCGCAAAGGCGGAACGTACCTCGCGTGAAAACAACAACGCGCTGATTGTTGAAATGGTGCCTGACACCATAGCGGAACTGACCCCCATCCCCTGGTACTCTGTTTCATTGTTCGAAGACCGCGCACGGCGCGTTATCGCCGTCGCCGCCGTTTTGTCCTCCATTACACTGACAGGACTGGCGTTTCTGGTCTGGTTTTTCGCAAGCCTTTCGCTGGTCAGCGCCAAACGCGATTTGGCTGATACGCAACGCAATATTCAGAACAAAGTGACGGACCTGATGGCAATGGTTCAACAACTGCATGCCAGTCCTGTCCGTGACCAACTCGCGAAATTTGGGGACCTGAACGAGGGGTTGCTTGACCTGAACGGATATCTGGAAATCTATGAATTAAAGAACGGCCGTGAAAGATGGCGCGCTGTTGTACCGGGCAACGTTACCGCTGACCGTATTAATGCGATTGGCGGCAAAACCATCGACACCAAGCCGGAAGGCACCATTATCGGCAACGCCGCCGAAATTGATTACGAAGCAGGGATAGGCGCGCGATGAAGCAATATTCACCTGCCCTTATCATCAAATCCTTTTCACCCGACGTTCTGTCGCGCGTTATCATGACTTTTGATAAGGCGACCATTGCAATCGTCGCGACATGCTGGGCGGCAACCATTGTAATGGGCGCCCTTGCCCTGTTCGCGGTCAATCAATCCGTAGCCGCGCGAGATGCGGCAGATCATGCAATGGCCGTAGAGCCAGCCCTGCCGATTATGTCACGCCACCCCATGGAAGGACGCGAAGGACAGGCAGTTCTAACCCGATTCACACATCGTTATCCCGATCTCGTTGTGAACTACAAAGACGCGTTTATCATCAGTGCAACCGATGGTAGCAAATATCAGGAATGGGTTACTTCGCTGGATTATCTTGAGAGCCTGGCCCCCAAATACCAGTGGCAGATCAGCGAATTATGCATCGGCACCAAATGCGGACAAAGTGTTATGACAGCAGTCCTGAAGGGTGACCGTATTGCATTCGAAATGCCACAGTTAGAGACAAAATAACCTAACCCACTGTTTAGCGCGCTTTTTGTTCCATTAACCAATTGACATTATTGGCCACAGTTGGTTTGTTGTTAACCGTAGGATATTTAGTGATTCTATGAACATGAGTGAATCTTCATGATTTATTCATTAGAGTTCTGTAGGATCATGAAATATTTGGAAAAATAACGTGCTGGCGTTCAGTAAAGGCAGCCGGGGACCACTTTAACCTCAACGAGGAGATAGATTATGACGCAGTCTTTTAAACAGCTCACTGGACGCCAACGGCAAGATGCCGGTATCGCCTTGGGGCCCATTATCTTCATCATCGCGATCCTTGCCATTTTGGCAGCAGCCATCGCGGCAGGCAGCGGTTCGTTCAACGCATCGACCAACACGGAAGGTAACCGTACGAAGGCGTCGGGCCTGATCCAACAAGGTGAAAACCTGAAGATCGGTATGGACCGCCTGACCATGGAAAACGGCGTTGCCTGGGGTGGTTGGAATATTAATACTACAGGTACGGTAAACACGACCGACTTGTTTGCCCCGGCCGGTGGCGGTATTTCTGCGCCGTCAATCGCTTTGGCCGGTAACGCCCAGGGTGACGTGTGGTACTACCCGATGGCCAACATCAACGGCTTGGGCACCACGGCTGACAAACAGTTGGCCGTTCTTAACACGACCCAGGGTATCTGTCAGGAAATCAACAACCGCGCCAATGGCTCTGCTACGGCACCTGGCATCGATGCGGGTGGTACGATGAAGACCAACGGTGACTTGACAACCAAAATCAGCGTCAACATGACATCGGCATCGGTCCTGTACGGCAAACCGGTTGGTTGCCTCCAGAACACGAATGCCGCAGACGGCAACTACTATTTCTATCAGGTGTTGTTTATCCAGTAAGAAGGCGTATGAGTGTTTGCTTAGAAACGGCCCGGAAAACCGGGCCGTTTTTTTGTTTGTTTGCAACGCAAAAACTCTACCTGTATATCTGAATGTGCGCTTGATTTTTTAGGATACAAAAAGGCCCCCATGTCACTTTCCAATACGAAGCGGCTTTCTCTTGAAAATGGCATTGCCCTTGGTCCGATTATCTTCATCATTGCCATATTGGCGATATTAGCAGCGGTAATCTCGGCAGGCAGCACGTCATTCAATGGAAGCGCCACCACGGAAGGCAATAAAACCAAAGCAGCCGGCCTGATACAAATTGGCGATAATTTGCGCGCGGGTATGGACCGTTTAACAATGGAAAACGGTGTTGCCTGGGGCGCCTATAACATCAACGCGGGCAGCACTGTCAACACAACCGACCTGTTCGCTCCTTTAGGCGGCGGCATCACTGCCCCCTCGATCGCGCTGGCCGGTAACGCACAAGGCGACATCTGGTATTACCCCAAGGGAGCCTTTAATGGCATGGGCACAATTAATTCCGACCAGATGGCCGTTTTGAACGTAGCGCAAGGTGTATGTCAGGAAATCAACAACCGCGCGAACGGCATGAACTCTGTGCCATCTATCGATATGGCAGGCAGCTTGGCCAGCAGCAACGATCTGGGGGCTGCCATGGCGACGAACATTACGTCGGCAACCGGCCTGTATGGCAAGCCCGTTGGATGCCTGAAAAACACCAATGCCAGTGGCACCAGTTATTGGTTCTACGAAGTCATTATGGTACAATAGCCCTAACGACGGTCGAACAGTTTTTCTAGATCGGTCAATTTTAATTCGACAAAGGTCGGGCGGCCGTGATTGCACTGCCCGCTTGCGGGGCACGATTCCATCTGCCGCAACAGCGCGTTCATCTCTGCGATATTAAGTTGCCGCCCTGCCCGTACGGAATGATGGCACGCCATGGTTGAACAAATGGCATCCAGACGACTGGCAAGCCCCTGCACACTATCCATATCGGCTAATTCATCCGCCAGATCCTTGATGAGGTTACGCACCTGCCCGCCAGCCAGCAAGGATGGCACTTCGCGTACAACAATCGCACCATCGCCAAACGGCTCGATCACCAAGCCCAGTTGCTGTAAGTCAGCTTGCTTTTCCACGAGGCGGGAAGCACTGGTTTTATCAAGCTCAACCACTTCAGGGATCAGCAAAATCTGTGTTTTGACCTGATTGTTCTGCAGGGCCTGCTTCATCGCTTCATAGACGATGCGTTCATGCGCGGCATGTTGATCGACGATGATCATCCCCTCCGGCGTCTGCGCGACGATAAACATACCATGCAGCTGCGCCACCGCCGCGCCAAGCCTGCCAATGCCTGCAGAGGCAGTCGGGGCATTATCCAGAACCCGCCCTTGGTCATAGGCCGCTTCCTCTACCCGCTTCATGGGCAGGGCTTCGCTGATGGAAAAAATGTTGGACACAACTGGGGAAACGTAAGGCACACCATGGGCTATGGTCGCCGCTGGAGCCTGCGCCAAATTGCCCTGCATCATGCCAAATGCCTGTGGCGCCAGTGTCGTGCGTGTCGCCTGAACAGACACCTCTAATGCCATGCGGATCGCCGTGATGATAAACCCGCGCATACGTGGCTGATCGCGAAAACGCACTTCCGTCTTTGCCGGGTGAACATTGACGTCCACATCTTCAAACGGCAATGACAGAAACAGAACTGCCGCCGGGTGGCGCCCGCCGGGCAGTAAATCGCCATAGGCGCCACGCAACGCTGACAACAACAACCTGTCCTTCACCGGACGGCCATTGACGAACAGATACTGGCTGCGCGTCGTTGGCTTGTTAAAGGTCGGCAACCCGGCAAAGCCGGACAAAGTCATCCCCTCCCGTTCCAGCGACAAGGGTACCATATTCTGGACAATCTCCGCCCCCAAAAGGCCGCGCAGCCTTTCGGCCATCGCTTGTGACGCGTCCATGTCTGCTTGACTGACGGCGGGAAAACGTAACGGCCTTTTGTCATCTTCCTGCCAGACAAAGCTGACATGCGGGTTGGCCATGGCCAGCCTTTCAACCACTTCGTAGGCATAGTCGGCTTCCGTGCGCACAGTTTTCATGAATTTCAGGCGCGCAGGCGTTGCGTAAAACAGATCACGAACCTCGACAATCGTTCCTTTGGCCAGTGATGCAGGGCGGATGTCGGCGACCATACCGCCTTCTACATCGATTTGACTGGCCTGCCTGGCATCGCGGTCATGGCTGATAATCCGGAGGCGCGCAACGGCACCGATAGAGGGTAACGCTTCACCACGAAAACCAAAGGTATGGATATGGCTGAGGTCATCATCAGGCAGTTTCGATGTCGCATGGCGTTGTACTGCCAACCGAAGTTCATCCGGAGACATGCCACAACCATCATCCGTCACACGGATAAGCGACTGCCCGCCGTCACGCAAGGTAACTTCTATGTGTGTAGCACCGGCATCCAGCGCATTCTCGGCCAGTTCTTTAACGGCAGCGGCGGCGCGTTCGACCACCTCACCGGCGGCGATGCGGTTCACAAGTGATTCAGGTAATTGGCGTATAACAGGCATACGCCCAACCTAAAGCCGGGATGGCAAAACAGCAATAACTTGTTATTTAACGCATAGCGGTGGATAGCTGTACTTCGGTGACACGGGTGCCATCCAGTTTGGCATCCGTTAAAATGGCTTCGGATAAATCCGCGCCCTGGAAGTTGCAATCCGACAGATCCGCGCCCTTAAAACTGACATTACGCAGATTGGCCCCGGCAAAATCGGCAAATCGAAGCGTAGCCCCTTCAAAATTGGTGGGCATGGACTTGCTTTTGCCCAGAACCAGCGGCTCCAGATTGGCGCCGACAAAGGTCGCATTCGACAAATGCGTCACGTCAAATTTTGTGCCACGCAGATCGGACCTGTCAAAATTGGCATGGCGCAGATCGGATTGCCTGAAATCGGCGGCCTGAATCTGCGATTCAGAAAAGGTCACGCCATACAGGGTTGCTGCCGCAGCCGTCAACATGGTCAGGCACACACGAAAAAATCCGGAGCTGCCGCGCAGGTCGTAATTGTTCAGGTTCAGACGCGTACCCTTGGCGCCGTTGCTTTCAACCCAAAGCTGGTGATTACGCACCAGCTCATCCAGTGGCAGCGGCAGATTGGCAAGCGTGGGCCCCATTGGCGTATTGGTCAAAATACCAGCGCGGTGTTCCATCGGCACGTTACTGAGGTTAATCGATGTGCCAACGATAACCGCGCCGTTCAATGTTGCCTTGGACAAGTCGCATTCGCTCAGGTCCGCATTTTCCAGATTGGCGAAGTTGAAATTGGCATTATCCAGAACCGCGTTCTTGATTTTGGTGCTCTTCAATCGCGCTTCGCTGAAATCTGTGCCAATGGCCACGGCGCCTGAAAGCTTGGCATCGGTTAAATTGGCGCCGGACAAATTAGCGCCACCTTTGTCGCGCGCCGTTAATTGCGCATGGGCAGTTTTCAGTTCACCGCCCGCGCCCGCGCTAGCCAGCGAACCTTCGCGTAAATCCACGCCCAACATGTTGGCGCCAGCCAACACGGCACCGCGCAAACTGGCCCCACGCAGATCGGCACGTGCCAAGTTGGCGTTGCGCAAGTCCGCGCGCCGCATGTCGGTGCAGTATAGAACCGCGCGTTCCAGTTTAACCCCGCGCATCTTGGCCTCAACCAGAACGGACCCAGTGAAATCGGCATCGCTGAGATCACGATCTTCAAAGACCATCTTCGTCAGGTCATAGTTTGTCAGGCGGGCGCGAATGCCCCCCTTACGGCCCGTGATAAATTTTTCGTGCAGGTCGATAACCGCATCCAATTCGGATTGTTTCAGTCTTTTCAGGCCGTCATCAGCGGTTGTTTCTTCAGCCATTTACTGTGCTCTGTCCTAAAACATTGGTGATAATTGTACTTTGTAGTTTGTAACGAATGATTAAGAATTTGCCAAGGCACGAAAATCTTATATCCTTCTTAATTCATTGAACTTTTTTGGATTCTTCCTATGAATAACATTCTGGTTGTCTTTCTGGGCGGCGGCTTGGGGTCAGTCTTGCGACTGGGCATCAACTACGCAGTAAGCCGCACGGTGGATACTTCGCGACTTCCGTGGCACACGCTGACGGCTAATTTACTGGGCGCCCTGATTATGGGAGTGCTAGTGGAAGCGCTGGCGCTGAGGATCAATATGCCCAGCACGGCACGCTATGCGCTGGTTACCGGCTTTCTGGGCGGGCTGACAACATTCTCTGCTTTTTCGCTGGAAAACGCTTTGATGCTGGAACGCGGCGCGTGGATGGATATGGCGTTTTATATATTTATCTCGGTCGCCGGTACGCTTGCGGCAGTGCTGGCGGGATCATGGCTTGCCCGCACGGTTATCTGAAAAAACCTTTTCGTCGTACAGGGCGTCCATAACATCGTCGAAGGCGGTGCGTAGTCGCCCCAGATCGCCTTCCATTTCTATGCCGACCTCCATTTTATTAGGGCCCAACAAACCATCTTCCATTTCGCCCGCGAGTGTGGACATACGCTCTGCCCCCAGATGGGCGCAAGCCGACCGTATGGCATGTATGTGCACATATATCGCCCGCATGTCACTGGACGTTTGCAAAAGTTGTTCGACCGAGAAAAGACGGTTTTTAGTATCCTGAACAAACACCTTCACAAAATTCGTGAAACGATCGCCCATGGTCGCGCGGATTTCGATGAGCGTGTCGGGGTTCAACACACGTGGTGCGCCGCGCGCGCGCGTCGCCCTGCTTTCTGTCATCAGGTCACCGTCTATAATCCAGCGCGTCAGCATCGACGCCAGTTCAGATTTGCGCAACGGCTTGGTCAGATAGTCGTCCATGCCGGAGTCAAGGCAGCGTTGCCGGTCATCCTTCATGGCCAAGGCCGTCAGTGCGATAATCGGCAAATTTATGCCACGATCTTTTAACAAATCGCGGATCACCACCGTCGCCTGAAACCCGTCCATTGTTGGCATATGGCAATCCATAAGGACCGCGTCATATTGTTCATGCCCGGCCAGCATGTTCTGTATTTTTTGAACAGCAATAGCGCCATCCGCCGCCGTGGAAACAAAACACCCCAGTTGTTCGATCACTTCGACTGCAAATTGCATGTTCACTATATTGTCTTCGACAATCAGGATGCGCTTGTTCGCCAGAGGCTGATCGCTTGATTTTTCACGACGGGTATTCTGTGACTTCAGCCAGCGGCGCAGAATATCCTCCACCTGCTCACGCTTCAGGGGTTTGGGCAGAATGTCAATCATGCCGGACTCGTAGCATTTCATGACATTGTCCGTACTGTCATTAGCCGTAAAGGCCACAATCGGCATATCCATGCAGGCACCACGATTTTTCGCCGCCGTGATTAATCGCGCCGCCTCACATCCATTCATGATGGGCATTTCACAATCCATCACGATCATATCAAAGCTTTCATGCAGCGCTTTTTGCAAAACGGCTGAGCCCGTATCCACCAAGGTGACTTCGCAACCATAGCCGTGCAGAATGCTGGCCAGATATTCCTGTCCAACCTGACTGTCTTCGGCCACAAGTATGCGCGCCCCTGCAAAGTCCGTGCTGTAAACCGGGGATGGATGGGCTGGCATCGGCTGTGGCGATACCGCCGCCTGCGGCACGACCTGCTGCCGCTTCCAGACATCCTGAACCATGGACAGCATTTGCCCACGGTAAATGGGTTTGTTCATCACCGCCGCCACGGGGCCAGCCTGCATTTCCGCATAGCTGCGTTCCAGTGCGTTTGTCATCAGAATAAAGGCTGTCGGCACAGCACCCCACTCCGTTGCCGCAATTTGCGCCAGATCGGCGCCATTCATTTGCGGCAATTTGTCATCAACCAACGCCACCCTGTAGGGCAACCCGTCTTGAATGCTTTGCCGTATCATCATCAACGCTTCGCGCGCGGTGCCGCATGTATCGCAACTGGCATCCGCTTCGACCAATTGCCGCTGTATGAGTGCGGCGCTGGCTGGCAAGTCATCAACCACCAGCATACGCACACCCTTGAACGATATGACTTCCTGTGTCTCATCATAAGGAGCTGCCGCACGACGCAGGCGCATGGTGAACCAGAAAGACGACCCTTTATCCACCGCGCTTTCAACGCCGATTGTGCCGTTCATCATGGTAACAAGTTGTTTGCTGATCGCCAGACCAAGACCGGACCCGCCATGCAGCCGCGTTGTTGACGCATCCGCCTGAACGAATTTGTCGAAAATATTCTGCTGCATGGTAAGCGGAATGCCCGTGCCGGTATCCGTGACTGTAATTTTAAAATCATCCAACGGCAGAGATGTATCCGGCGCAGGGCCGCCGTCGACCGTGATCAGGATATAGCCCTGCTGTGTGAATTTCAGGGCGTTGCTGATCAGGTTGGACACAACCTGCCGTATACGCACCGGGTCGCCCACGACTTGCCGTGGCGTCGTGGCTTTGTAGTCCAGCAAAAGTTCCAATGCTTTTTCCTGCGCCTTAATGGCAAACAGATCCAGAATATCTTCGATCAGCAGCGACAGGTCGAGACAGATGGGATCCAGTTCCATTTTGCCGGACTCGATTTTCGCGAAATCAAGGATGTCATTGATGAGAATAAGCATGGACTCCGCCGAATGAATCACGGTCTTGGCGTAGTGCTCCTGCTTCTTATCAAGCTTGGTTTCCAGCAAAAGTTCCGTCATGCCGATGATGCCATTCATCGGCGTGCGGATTTCATGGCTGACGTTCGCCAGGAACTCGCCCTTCAGGTTATTGGCGCGGTCGGCGCTGGCGCGCGCTTCGGTTAACTCCTGCGTTTGTTGTACCAGTTTGTCCGCATATTCGGACAGTCGGCTTTCGTTTGCCGCGCGTTGGGCTGCGCTATCGGCAAGCCTGTCCAACATGTCATTATAGGCGCCGATAATATCGCCCATTTCATCCTGGCGTTGATTGATGATTTTGGCGTCACGCTCTGTACCATCGGCATGTTTTTGCATGGCATTTTGAAGCTCACGCACAGGCTTCAGAACAGTGACGGCAAGAATGGTGTAAACGACGAGCGTGACCAGCACGCTTGCGACCGCAAGGATGGTCAGAATACTGACAATCTGATCATGATAAATATGTTGTGGCCAGATAATGTGTTCAATCGACGCGGTGACGCCCATCACGATTATCAGCATGACAGGGAACAGTTGCGCCATCAATTTGATGGCCAGCCGTTTGCGACAAAGTTGCAGAAAAGACCGCATACACCCTCCTGAAACGCTACTGTTTTAGGAACCACGGCTTAAACAGACTCTAATTTTACATACGAAGGTATTAACGTCAGACTATTTTATACTGAACGTCCTCAGGGCTGTCGTCACCTGTTCGACAACCCACGGCCAATCGGATGGCTTTCTTTGACCAAAAATGCGGGCTGTTGGGTACCATGGGCTATCCGGCCTGTTACGCAACCAACGCCAGCACGCGTCATAGCGTGACAATATCCAAATCGGCTTGCCCAGTCCACCCACCAAATGCGCAGTGGATGTATCAACACTAATGACAAGGTCCAGATGTTGCACCAGGGCCGCTGTATCCGCAAAATCCCTAACCTGCGGCATCAGATCAACCATACGGTCCGCAAGGCCGTTTTCGGCAATCTCAGCCCGCAATTCACCGAATTGCAAATTAAAGATTTGCACCCCCGGCACATCAAAAAGCGGCAAAAAGTCCTTTAGCCTCATGCTGCGCCTTTGGTCCACTATATTGGCGGCCAGTTGCTCCTTACGCGGACTGCCTGCCCAAACAAGGCCGATGCGCAACCGACCGTCACGGGGTGGAATGACGTTTTCCCATTTTGAGACATCAGCCGGATCCGCGAAAAGATAGGGGATGTTGGCTGGAACCGTTTCCAATGTCGTGCCCAGCCTGTGCGGCAAGCTCATAACCGAAATATGTTCGTCAAAATCCTGCGGGTTTACGGATGTGCTAACGAAATCCAGATAAGGGCATTGCTTGAAAAGTCTCTGAAGCGGCGCTGGCATCAACGCGTGAATGGTTGCGCCCCTCTGTTTGCAAAGCTGCGCGTAGCGGATAAATTGCAGCGAGTCACCCAGCCCCTGCTCACCCCAGACCAGCAACCGCTTGCCGCGAATGTCGGAACCGTCCCATGCCTGTTTGTAGGGGACCAGGCTGACGCCGCGTTGCCCCATGCGCAGGCCCGTTTCATATAGCCGCCAGCCATCGACATAGTCGCCGTCCGCCAGTTTGATGAGCGCCATGTTCCACAACGCGTTAGGGTGCGCCGGCGCCTTGTCCAGCGCACGCTGGAAATAGTCACGCGCCACTTCATCTTGCCCCAAGCCCAGATACACAACGCCGCAATTAGTGAGGGCGTCAGAATGTTCCGGATCACGCGACAGCACCTGACCATAGACATCCAACGCGTCGTCCGTCCTGCCGATGCTCCATAATGTCGTGCCCATATTGACGAGTACGTTAAAGTCCCCGGGCTTCAGCGCCAGGGCCGCATCATAACAAGCCAACGCTTCATCAAGGCGCGCCATATCCCACAACGCAGCACCACGACCCATAAGCAATTCGGCGTTATTGGGGGCCAATTTCTCAGATTTGTCATAGCAATCCATGGCTTCCTGCACCCGCCCTGCCTTGCGTAGTGCGTTGCCGTAATCCAGCCACAAAGATGCTTTATCTTTCTCAACAAGTGACGCTTTGTGAAACCACGCCACAGAATCCTGATACCGTTCCAGATGGTAAAGACAATGCGCCATACTGATTTGCGCCGCCGTATAGTCAGGCTTCAGGCGCAAAGCTGCCTCGCTGTGCGCCAGACCACGGTCCCAGACGCGCAGATTGCGCCACGCCGACGCGATATTGTGATGCACGTCATGCCTGTTCGGCGTTTGGGCCAGCGCCTGCTGCAGATAATCCAGCCCCTGCCCGTTATCCCCTTTTTGTACACACAGCCCGCCCAGCAGGCGCAAGGTCATAGCCTGCGTGGGGTCGAGTGCCAGAACGGCGCGATAAACTTTTTCGGCCTCCTGCAACCGCCCGGCCTGATGGTGCTCGGCGCCAAGCCGCAACTGTTCGGTGATAAGCCCGTCCGTCGGCGACGCAGTCGGCTGGAAGATTCCTTTATTACGCATGCACGCTGGCGCCCCGAACTAAACAACAAGCAAGGATGGTTATGATAGACCCCCATGTTACGCTAAATGTTGCACAGTCTCTAGCACTGAAAATCATGCCGCTTTATGGGTTTATGGGATTGGGGTACCTGTTCGGCAAAGTCAGGCCGCAATCAGCGGAACCGCTCGCCGCGCTGCAGGTTTACGTCATCGCACCGTTGCTGATCCTCGCCCTGATGGCAGATATGCAGTTTCAGCAACGCTATTTGCTCCTCCCCTTTGTTGTCTATGCCATCTGCGTCATTGTCGGCTTTGCCACCCTGTGGCTAGGACGCAAGATATGGACAGACAACACTGTCAATATTTTTGCCTTTGCCTGCGGTGGAGCCAATGCCGGTTATTTCGGCCTGCCGGTTGCGCTGGCGGTTCTGTCCCCCGAAATGGTGGCTGTTTTTATGCTAACGAGCCTGGGCTTCATGTTGTTTGAATTTACCTTTGGCTATGTCTTCATCGCGCGCGGCAAGCATACCATGGCGGACAGCATCAAGAAGCTGCTTCGCCTGCCGCCGCTCTATGCCATGATTGTGGGTGTGCTGCTGAGCGTGCTCAACATCCATGTGCCCGCGTTACTACAGGACTCTGTGCGCGATATGCGCGGCTGCTATGTTGTGATCGGCGCCATGCTGATTGGCCTTGGTTTGGCGCGACTGCATAAAATTCATTTTGATCTGCAGTTAAAGCTGTTCGTGAATTTTATGAAATTCGGGCTGTGGCCGATGCTGGCGCTGGGCGTTATCGCACTGGATGTCTATTATTTCCACTGCTTCGGCGTGGAAATTCACAAAATCATCCTTTTGCTGGCGATCATGCCCATACCCGTTAATACACTTGTGTACGCTATACAGCTGGACGTTCAGCCCGATAAAGCCAGCACCATGGTGTTTGTGACCACCCTTATTGCCCTGTTTTATGTGCCGCTGGTTGTCGGGTTGTGGGGATAGCCTCAATAACGCCATGATTCTGCACGAATTTCGAATCACATAGGCCGGTTCGCATAAAGCCATAAATTTGCTAAGCAGGAACTTGGTCTCTCTGATTCACGCAGCCTGAGGTTATCTATGTATATCTTGCTTGTTGAAGATGAAGAAAAACTTCTGCAGACACTCGCGGATCATTTAAAGGAAGAGACACATGTAGTCGACACGGCCACAGACGGCACGCGTGGTTATGAACTAGCCTCGCAATTCACGTATGACCTGATTATCCTAGACATCATGTTACCGGGCATGAACGGCACGGAGCTGCTGTCCAAAATCAGGGAACGTGACACGGACGTGCCCATCCTGATGTTGACCGCCATGGATTCCGTACAGGACAAGGTGCAGAACTTCCAGGCTGGCGCCGATGATTACCTGACCAAGCCATTCTCATTTGACGAATTGATGGTGCGCGTACGCTCGCTGCTGCGCCGCCGTCAGAAGAACCAGAAAGACAGCATTCGCTTGCATGATCTTGAGATTGACCGCCTGACACACAAGGTCAAGCGCGGTGACCAGCGCATAGACCTGAGCGCCAAGGAATACGCCTTGCTGGAATATCTGGCGCTTAACCCCGGTCGCGTCCTGTCGCGCGCCATGATCATCGACCATGTCTGGGGCCAAAGCTTTGAAAACCTGACCAACATCGTCGATGTTTATATCCGCCAGCTGCGCAGCAAGCTGGACGACAACAGCCAGCAAAAACTCATTCGCACGGTGCGCGGGTCAGGCTATGTTTTCGGTGAAGAAAGCGTGCCATGAAGGTACGCGCGCTGCATGTCAAACTGCTGGTCTGGTACACGACACTCCTGCTGGTAACAGCCACAACATATGGCATTTATACCTATCTAGATTTACGCCACGCCATCTACCAACGTATTCAAAATGGCCTGAAAGAGCGTGCGACTCAAATAAGCCGCACCATCTTACCGGACACAGGTGACCAGGACCCGTTGATGCTGGCCAGCCTGCTGAATGAAATCTATGCACCCGCCAAGAACGGGCGGTTTATACGTATTCGCCGCGGCGACGGGCGTACATTGTACATATCCCCACCACCGTTTGATGAAAGCTTCCAACCAGAAGAGATTCCCACACCGCCATCGTCTCGCATCGTTATCACACAACATTTGTCCGGTAAGGGAGATGCTCATTTTTATGTTGTCGACATGCCTGTTACGGTCAACGGCGTCGCTTATATGGTTGAAGTGGGTGCGTCGACATCATCCATCGATTCAATTCTCAATAAGCTGACCCGCACGCTCATTTACGGATTACCAGTCATCTTAATGATATCCATACTGGGCGGCATGTTTTTATCGCGCCGCGCCCTAAAGCCGGTTGAAGAAGTACGCGCGGCTGCGGAAAAAATCACTTATACAAACCTGAACCAGCGTTTGCCGGTTGAGCGTACCGATGACGCGCTGGAAAGCCTGACTCTTACCCTCAACCAAATGTTGGACCGTCTGGACCATGCCTATCAGCAGGCCAGCCGCTTTACCGCCGATGCCTCGCATGAATTGCGCACGCCACTCACAATTCTGCGCAGCGAACTAGAGGCGTGGCAGCGCCCCAGCCGTGCGGCACCAACGCACAAACAGATAGGCAGCCTGCTGGAAGAGGTTGAGCGTTTATCAGGCATTGTAGAGGCGCTGTCCTCCATCGCCCGCCTTGACGCCGGCGAAGCCAAAATGGCGCATGACAAGTTTGATTTGGCCCAGATCACGCGCGCCTGTGTTGAGCAGATGTCGTTGCTGGCTGAAGACAAACACATAGCGATTAGCCTACAGGCCAGCGAGCCTGTCGCCGCGGATGGTGACGCCAACCGCATGAAGCAAGTCATCGTCAACCTGATCGACAACGCCATTAAATACACGCAGGATGGCGGGGAAATTCATATTCAGGTGGCAGCACGGCACGGGCGCGCCCTGCTGCGCGTCAAGGATAACGGCATGGGCATCGCCGCAGATGCCTTGCCGCATATTTTCGAGCGTTTCTATCGTGCCGATAAAGTGCGCACGCGTTCAACACAGGGCACGGGCCTTGGCCTCGCCATCGTTAAATCTATCTGTCAGGCCCATGCCGGTCAGGTTTATGCCGACAGCACCGAAGGTGGCGGCACGACCATGACCGTGGAGTTACCACTCGCCTGATTATCCCCGGCTCAGGCCGCGCTACCGAGGCGTGGATAATCTGTGTACCCCTCAGCCCCCTTGGCATAGAAAGTTTCCGGCTTCGGTTGATTGAGTACAGAACGCAAGCGAAACCGATCGACAAGATCAGGGTTCGCGATGAAGGGTTTGCCAAAGGCCGCCACATCCGCTTCACCCGATGACAGCAATGCCTCCGCACTCTCAAGCGTCAGGCCTTCATTGGCGACGTAAACGCCGCCGAAAATACGCTTCAATTGCGGGCCAATACGGCCATCACCCAGATGCTCACGCGCACAGATAAAGGCGATGTTGCGCTTTCTGAGTTCAGTCGCAACATAGCCGAAGGTCGCCAGCGGATCGCTGTCCCCCATCGACTGCGCATCGCCGCGTGGCGCCAGATGCATACCCACGCGCCCGGGCCCCCAGACTGCGGTGACGGCATCCGTGACCTCCAGCATCAGACGGGCGCGGTTTTCTATCGGACCGCCATAGGCGTCCGTGCGTTTGTTCGTGCTGTCCTGCAGGAACTGGTCCAGCAAGTAACCATTTGCGCCATGAATTTCAACGCCGTCAAAGCCCGCCGCCTTGGCGTTTACAGCCCCCTGACGATAGGCTTCGACAATCCCCGGAATTTCCGTCAATTCCAGCGCACGCGGCACGGGATAAGGCTCTTCGGGTCGCAGCAGGCGCACATGACCCGAGGCCGCAATCGCGCTTGGCGCCACAGGGTGTGCGCCATTCAGAAAGACGGGATGCGAAATGCGGCCCACATGCCAGAGTTGCAACAACATCCGTCCGCCCGCGCGATGCACGGCATCCGTGATGTTACGCCATCCTGCAACCTGCGCGTCCGACCAGATGCCCGGTGTGTCAGGATAGCCAACGCCCATCGGCGTGACCGATGTCGCTTCGGATATAATCAGGCCGGCCGATGCGCGTTGCGTGTAATAGGTCGCCATCAGTTCGTTAGGCACACGTCCCTCACTGGCACGGGTTCGCGTCAGCGGCGCCATGATGATGCGGTTGGGTAGTTGCAGATCACCAATTTGTATGGGGTCGAAAAGTGTGGGCATAGAAATATCCCTGAGCGGTTCCAGATATAACCAATGTGGGGCGGCAGCGATGTAAATCAAGCCCCCGTTCTGCCACTCGATACATGCCACGGATATCCGACCCCACATGCGCGGGCGAACAGCCATTATTGTGGCAATCCATATTTCAATGCCGACAATTTTGATAATTACCGCGTGACAGCAATCAATAAAATCACACTTAAAATAGGTAAATCTACGAATGTGGCAAACAAAATCCCTTGGAACGTAGCGCCCAATAGATCCGGCGAACTCTCGCTCATAGTACTGGCCCGCCCATCCCGCAATTTACCTACCCGAATATATAGCCCACCATCCGCCGAGTAAACTCTCACGATTTTCTGTTAGGTAGCGAGATCATTCGTGAGCCGGGCCTGGTTGCAATAATTCGGGAAATCTTTTGGCATAATAGGCCATTGCAAACCCAAGGATGCCAAAATCGTCGATATAGCCAAAAACAGG
>Ga0213872_10000865_pt1 | contig 21924 bp, 18 predicted proteins | sample VelepicomBERX_R2_FD_160071 | JGI IMG/M metagenome (GOLD analysis project Ga0213872, IMG submission 160071) | Rhizosphere microbial communities from Vellozia epidendroides in rupestrian grasslands, the National Park of Serra do Cipo, Brazil - RX_R2 | ecosystem: Host-associated > Plants > Roots >...
CAACTACAGCCACTTCTGGTCGGACGTGGACGGCATCCCCGGCCCCAACAACCGCCTGGACGCGCAGCCCAAACAGACCGCCAACGTCGGCCTGGACTACCGCATGAAGAATGTGCCGCTGACTCTGGGCGGTAGCCTGAACTGGACACCGTCCACCCTGATCCAGAGCAGCACGCAGCAGCTGATCTACACCAGCCGCAAGCGCTCCTTTGACGTCTACGGCCTGTACAAGTTCAACGCCCAGCACCAGCTGCGCATCTCCGCCAACAACCTGGCGGCGGAGGACGCCATCGGCGCCAACACGGTGGTGGCCAACGGCCTGACCCAGTTGGCGAACACGGTCAACCAGACTTACACTGTCTGGAGTGTGAAGTACGAAATGAAGTTCTGACCAAAAAATCAGCAGAGGACCGCCCGCATGAAACGATTTGTAGTAAGTACCTTGACTCTCTCAATGCTGGCTGCTTTGGCTGCCGCCGCGCCAAGCTCCGGCATCGACACGCAGTTCATCGACAAGGACGTGCGCGCGCAGGACGACTTCTTCCGCCACCTCAACGGCCAATGGCTGGCCACCACCCAGATTCCCGGCGACCGTGGCCGCTGGGGCACCTTCGACAAGCTGCGCGACGACACCCTCGGCCAGCTGCGCACGGTGATCGAAACCACCCAGGCTGACAAGCACCTCAAGCCCGGCAGCGACGAGCAGAAGATCGCCGACCTGTACGCCTCCTTCATGAATGAGCGCAAGCTGGACCAGCTGGGCGTGCGCCCGCTGGCCGGTGAGCTCAGCCGCATCCGCTCCGTCAAGGACAAGAAAGCCTTCCCGGCGCTGATCGCCCACCTGGAGCGCATCGGCGTCAACGTCCCTTACCGCACCTACGTCAGCGTCGATGCGCGCGAATCCAGCAAGTACGCCGTCGGCATCACCCAGGGCGGCCTGGGCTTGCCGGACCGCGACTACTACCTGAAAAAGGACGACGCCAAGCTGGCCGCCGTGCTGGCCCAGTACGAACTGCACGTGGCCAAAATCCTCGGCCTGGCGGGCGACAAGCAGGCCGCCGCCCACGCCAAGTCCATCGTCGCGCTGGAAACCGCGCTGGCCGAAGTGCAGTGGACCAAGGTCGAGAACCGCGACCCGGTCAAGCGCTACAACAAGACCCCGATCAACGAGCTGTCCAAGCTGGCGCCCGGCTACGACTGGGGCCATGCGATGGCGGCGGCCGGTGTCGCCATGAAGGTCGACTACGTCATCGTCAACCAGCCCAGCTACCTGAGCGGCTTCGACAAGGTGCTGGCCGATACCGACCTCGCCACCTGGAAGGCCTACTTTGAGTGGCAGCTGCTGCGCGAAGCCTCGCCCTACCTGTCCGAGGACTTTGCCGACGCCAGCTTCGCCTTCTACGGCAAGACCCTGACCGGCCTGGCCGAACAGCCGGCGCGCTGGAAGCGCGGCGTCGGCGTGGTGGAAAGCGTGATCGGCGAAGGCCTCGGCAAACTGTATGTGGCCAAGTACTTCCCGCCCGAGCGCAAGGCGCGCATGGAACAGCTGGTGGGCAATCTGCTGGCTTCCTACAAGACCAGTATCGACAGCCTGGACTGGATGGGCGCCGACACCAAGAAGGAAGCGCAAGCCAAGCTGGCCAAGTTCTCGCCCAAGATCGCCTATCCGAGCAAGTGGCGCGACTACAGCGCGCTGGCCATCAGCAAGGGCGACCTGATCGGCAACCTGCTGCGCGCCGAAGACTTCGACTACACCCGCAACCTGAACAAGCTGGGCAAGCCGGTCGACAAGGAAGAGTGGGGCATGACCCCGCAAACGGTGAACGCCTACTACAACGCCACCAAGAACGAGATCGTGTTCCCGGCCGCCATCCTGCAGCCGCCGTTCTTCAACGCCGACGCGGACGACGCCGTCAACTACGGTGCGATCGGCGCGGTGATCGGCCACGAGATCAGCCACGGCTTCGACGACAAGGGCAGCCAGTCCGACGGCGACGGCAACCTGCGCGACTGGTGGAGCAAGGAAGACCGTGCCAACTTCAAGGCCAAGACCGACGCCCTGGTCAAGCAGTACAGCAGCTACGCGCCCATCCCCGGCTACAACGTCAATGGCGCGCTGACCCTGGGCGAGAACATCGCCGACAACTCCGGCATCGCCATCGCCTACAAGGCCTACAAGCTGTCGCTGAACGGCCAGCCGGCGCCGGTGATCGACGGCCTGACCGGCGACCAGCGCTTCTTCATGGGCTTCGGCCAGGTCTGGCGCAGCAAGGTGCGCGACGAGCAGCAGATCGTGCTGATCAAGACCGACCCGCACGCGCCGGGCCAGTTCCGCGCCAACGGCACCCTGATCAACCAGCCGGCCTTCTACGACGCCTTCGACGTCAAGCCGGGCGACAAGATGTATGTGCCGCCGGAACAGCGCATCAACATCTGGTAAGGCGGTTTTGCTGCAAAAAGGCCACGCATTGTTCAAGCAGTCGTGGCATTTTTATTATCAATGGCATTCTGGCATGGTAGAGTCCGAAATCTGATTCGGGCGCTGTGCTACAGTCCGTGCGCTGAAGTCCCCCAAGGCTTCTGATTAATTTTTTTGCTTAAGGAATTTTCCTGTGAAACGTCATTTGTTAAGTGCTATCACCCTCAGCCTGGTCGCAGGCTGGGCCGGCGCCGCCACCTCCGGCATCGACACGCAATACATCGAACCCAGCGTGCGCGCCCAGGACGACATCTTCGTCCACCTGAACGGCAAATGGCTGGCCACCACCGAGATCCCGGCCGACAAAGCCAGCTGGGGCACCTTCGCCAAGCTGCGCGACGACATCCAGCCGCAACTGCGCGCCATCATCGAGAAGGCCGCCAGCACTCCGAATAAGGCCGCCGGCAGCGACGCCCAGCGCATTGGCGACTTCTACGCCAGCTTCATGGACGAAGCCAGGCTGGAAACCCTGGGCCTGACCCCGCTGCAAGGCGAACTGGCCAAGATCGCCGCCATCAGCGACAAGAAAGAAATCCCGGCCCTGCTGGCCCACCTGAACCAGATCGGCGTGAACGTGCCGCTGACCTTCGGCATCCACCTGGACAACAAGGACGCGACCAAATACGTGGCCGACATCCAGCAATCCGGCCTGGGCCTGCCGGACCGCGACTACTACCTGAAAAAGGACGACGCCAAGATGGCCGACGCCCTGGCCAAGTACGAGCAGCACGTCGGCAAAATGCTGACTCTGGCGGGCGATCCGCACGGCGCCGCTTCCGCGCACGACATCGTCGCGCTGGAAACCGCGCTGGCGCAAGCGCAGTGGACCAAGGTCGAACTGCGCGACCCGATCAAGGGCTACAACAAGGTCGACCTGGCCAAGCTGAACGGCGTCGCCGCCGGCTTCGACTGGAGCACCTGGCTGCAGGAAACCGGCATCGCCGGCAAGGCCACCTACGTGATCGTGGGCCAGCCCAGCTATGTGAAGTCGGTCGACCAGATCCTGGCCTCGACCCCGCTGGAAACCCTGAAAGCCTACCTGCAATGGCAGACCGTGCACGCCGCCGCGCCTTACCTGAGCAAGGCCTTCGTGGATGAAAACTTCGCCATGTACGGCACCGTGCTGAGCGGCGTGACCGAGATGCGTCCACGCTGGAAGCGCGGCGTCACCGTGACCGAAGGCGCGCTGGGCGAATCGATCGGCAAGCTGTACGTCGAACAGTACTTCCCGGCCGAGCGCAAGGCGCGCATGGAAGAGCTGGTCAAGAACCTGCTGGCCACCTACAAGACCAGCATCGACAAGCTGGACTGGATGACCCCGGTCACCAAGAAGCAGGCGCAAGCCAAGCTGGCCAAGTTCACCACCAAGATCGCCTACCCGAACAAGTGGCGCGACTACTCGCCGCTGCAAGTCAAGGCGGACGACCTGATGGGCAACGTGGTGCGTTCCAACATCTTTGACTACAACAAGGAACTGAACAAGCTGGGCAAGCCGGTCGACCACGACGAGTGGGGCATGACGCCGCAGACGGTGAACGCCTACTACAACCCGGAAATGAACGAGATCGTATTCCCGGCCGCCATCCTGCAGCCGCCGTTCTTCAACGCGGAAGCGGATGACGCCGTCAACTACGGCGCGATCGGCGCAGTCATCGGCCACGAGATCAGCCACGGCTTCGACGACCAGGGCGCCCAGTACGACGGCGACGGCAACCTGCGCGACTGGTGGAGCAAGAAGGACCACAGCGCCTTTGAAGCCAAGACCAAGATGCTGGTCAACCAGTACAGCGCCTTCAGCCCGATCCCCGGCTACCACGTCAACGGCGAGCTGACCCTGGGCGAGAACATCGCCGACAACTCCGGCGTGGCGATCGCCTACAAGGCCTACAAGCTGTCCCTGCACGGCAAGCCGGCACCGGTGATCGACGGCCTGACCGGCGACCAGCGCTTCTTCATGGGCTTCGCGCAAGTGTGGCGCTCCAAGATCCGTGAGCCGCAGCTGATCGTGCAGCTGAAGACCGACCCGCACTCGCCGGGCCAGTTCCGCGCCAACGGCACCCTGCGCAACCAGCCGGGCTTCTACGAAGCCTTCGGCGTCAAGCCGGGCGACAAGATGTACCTGGCGCCAAAAGACCGCGTCATCATCTGGTAACGCCGCCGTGCAGTAAAATACGAGGCCGCAGCAATGCGGCCTTTTTCTTTACTGACTGCTTCCGACCATGCGCCTGCGCCACCTGACCCCGCTGAGCCTGCTACTGCTGGCCGCCTGCGATTCCTACACGACCGAGCACCTCTACATGGCCGACACGCCCGCGTGCGCCAACTGGCAGGAAAGCTCCGTGTTCAAGCTGCCGCGCGGGATTACGGTGTCGACCACGCCGCCGGTGACCTTGCCCAACGGCGGCGCCGAATTCACCCTGGTCTACCTGGTGCCGAGCGGCGAGCGCGCCATGTACGTCACGCGCAGCTACCAGGTCACCGCGCCCAAGGGCCCGGTGCTGGCCAAGGCCGAACTGGTCACCTTTTACCAGCGCGCCACCAATGCTCCGGCCAATATTGTCTACTCGCTGGACAAGGTGCCCGACATGCTGGTGGCTGGCGCCTCCAGCGACGAGACCATCTACCGCGTGCGCCTGCGCGTGAAGGACAAGCTGCCCGAGCGCTTCGATCTGGTTTCGCCCGAGTTCGAGATCGCCACCCGCAAATACCCGGTGCGCACCTTTACCTACCGCTACTTCCCCGAACGCAAAGCCTTCGGCCTTTGTAGCTAAGACGAAAAAAAAACCGCCAGCACTGAGCGCGATCTTGAGCGCGTTCAGGCTGGCGGGTTTTTCAGGCAGAGCCTGAATTACTTGGTGGCCGAAGCCTCGCCCGAAGCGGCGGCGGCAGCAGCGGCTGGCGCTTCCGGTTCCTTGAACTTGGCGCCACCCTTGTTGGCCATGTAGACCACGGCGCGCGCCACTTCCACATTGTCCAGATCCGGATTGCCGCCTTTGGCCGGCATGGCGCGCAGCCCTTCCAGCGCGTGCTTCAGCACGGTGTCATAGCCCTGGGCGATACGTGGACCCCAGGCGCCGGCATCGCCGAATTTCGGTGCGCCAGCCGCGCCGGTGCCGTGGCATGCCGCGCAGGTGACGTTGTAGATCGCTTCGCCGGATTGCAGCACTTTCGGCGCACTGGCGTCTTTCAGGGTAAAGCCTTCATCGGCGACGGGACGCAGGCGGGTCGCGATTTGTTCCGCGTCCTGGCTGTTCGAGCCGCGCCCGGTGAGCTTCTCGGAGGTGACAAACTGGACCAGCAGGACAATGCCGAGGATCGTGACGGCAAAGAAGCCGATCACGGCAGCAACAAGCTGCTTGGGAGTACGGATGGCGGATTCGTGTTCGTTATGTGCGTCGCTCATGATTTCCTTATTACAAGTTTCAAAGCTGAGGGAGTCCCGAATACCACTTTGGCATGCCTAAAAGCAAACCTTGCCAAGCGGCCGATTATAGACCAAACAAGAGAGAGAATACGGCAATCCTGCCGAATCCGACACTTTTCATGGACGAAGGGACGTAAAAACTGTATCCTTCGTGTCACTTCGATCTACCCCTCCGCGGCTGTAGCTCAGTGGATAGAGTATTGGCCTCCGAAGCCAAGGGTCGTGGGTTCGATCCCCGCCAGCCGCGCCAAAAACATCCAGCTTGCCACGCGTTTTTCCTCTTGCAAAGGCGCTTGGGTCAAGTTCTCGAAACAAATCGGGTATAAACGCTCCCCGGGGATGTTTCAGATCAACTTCGTCTCACCATGCAGGCCGCCAGACCAGGGCTGGCCAGGGTGTTCCTCCACGGGACAACAGAAGTCAAATTATCCCGTTAATTCAGTCACATGCCGATGCCCAGGCTGGCATATCGCGCGATTGCGTCCCTGTTCCTTGGCTTGGTACAGCGCCTGGTCGGCCTCCCTGACCAGGCAGTGCGGCGTGTCGCCCGGCTGCGGCACCTTGCTGGCCACGCCGATGCTGACCGTGACCCGGCCGAACTGCGAGCGCTGGTGCGGCAGCATCAGCCCGGCAAAGGCTTGCTGGATTTTCGTGGCCAGCCGGCGCGCCTGCTGCGCATCGCAGTTGGGCGCGATGAAGGCGAATTCCTCGCCGCCGTAGCGCGCCGCCAGATCGCCCGCCCGCTGCACGCAGCCGGCCAGCACCCGCGCCACCTGGCGCAGGCACTCGTCGCCGTCCTGGTGGCCATAGTGGTCGTTGTACTGCTTGAACCAGTCGACGTCGATCATGGCCAGCGCCAGCGGCTTTTGCAGGCGTGCGGCGCGGCTCCATTCGCTGGCCAGCAGCGCGTCGAAATGGCGCCGGTTGGCGATGCCGGTCAGGCCGTCGGTGGTGCTCAGGGTTTCCAGCTGGCGGTTGAGTGTCTTCAGTTCGTCGGCATGCTGGTGCGCTTCCTGGTCGCGCCGCGACAGCTGTTCACCCAGGTGGTTGAAGCTGGTGGCGACATGGCGCAATTCGTCGCGCGCGGCCAGCTCGATCGGCGTCAGGAAGTCGCCATTGGCCATGCGCTCGGCGCCGTCCCTGAGCGAACGGATGGAAGACATCACGGCCATGCACGCGCCCGCCGCCAGGTACAGGAACAGCAGCAGGAAGGCCGGTCCGGCCAGCACGGCGCTGCGGAAGCGCTGCACCTCCATCTCGGCGATGCGCGCCGCCAGTAGCTCGTTCAGCAGCGGCAGCAGCACGGCCTGGGTCTGCTCATAGCCGCGGTCAATCGCGGCGGTGGTCATGCTCAGGTAGCGCGGCGCATCGGTGCCGAAGCGGGCGTCGACGATGTCGCGGCTGACGATGTCGCGCACCGCGCCGATCGCCTCGTCGAACTGGCGGGCAAAGCTGGTGATGCGTCCGGCCACTTGCGGATTGGCGTGCTGTGCCAGCCGCAGCACGGCATCGGCCTCTTCCAGCCGCACCTGCAGCACGGCCAGTTCGCCGATAAAGGCGGTGCGCGCCTGCGCATCGATGCCGTGCGCGGCCAGCACCTGGGCGCCATGCGCGCGCAGGCGGCCGACGCTGGCCAGCGCGGCGGGCAGCTTGTTGGTGGCGGCATCCATCAGGTAGTAACTGCTGGCGACCGGGTCCAGCACCAGCTGGCTGCTGTTGTTGACCTTGGCCGTGATGGCCAGCAGATTGGCGAGCAAGGCGGCATGCGTAGCGCGGCTTTGCTGCGGCGACATGCCTGCCGCGTTGCGGCGCAGATTGTCCAGCTGATCCTTGAGATAGGGCCAGCTGCTGGCCAGGCGGAGCCGGGCGCCATGCGCGGCCATCGCGTGGTCGACGTCCAGCGCGGCCTGGCTGACGGCGGCCAGGCGCGCGGCTCGCTGCGGTTCCAGCGCGGATGCGCCGCCCTGGACAGCGGCCGCCAGCCCCTCATGCTGCTGCAAGACCTGGATCAGCGCCAGCAGGGGCTGATCGACCGCCAGCCCGGCCTGTTCCCGGCGGGCGGTATCGATCGATTGCTGCAGGGTGTTGGTCAGGACAATGAAGAGATAGGCAATTGCAATCAGCCCCAGCAAACCGATCGCGGCGAACTTGTAGGCATAGCGCAGGCGCAGCATCAGGCCCACTGCCGGCGCCAGCAAGAATCGCACGAAGGAGGGATACTCGGCCGGCATGACAGCTTTCCTTAGGCTGGTGAAATCCGGGGCCTTGCCTTGCGTACCGCAATCCTCTCATTGTGTGCCGTTCAGGACAGATGTCAACCTTTATGCCGCCAGGAAGTTGCCGTGGAAGCACAGCGGGGCCGCGTATGGCAGGCGCGCGCGCCACCGGACCCTGCGCCAGATGGGCGCCGTCGAACACGGCCAGCACGGTCTGCTGGCGGCGCACGTCGTAGGCCGCGCCCAGCAGCCACTGGCCCTTGCCGGACGCCTTGGACACCGGGATATGCTCCTCCACCACCCAGCCGGCGCCGTATTCGTAGCGGTCCACCTTGCCGCTCTCGACATCGATGCGCGCCACTCCGGTCATGCCGAAGTGCACGTCGGGCTGGCTGGTGGTGACGAACAGCTGACGATAGGATAGCGCTGGCCCACATCGGCGCTCGCCACGCGGGGAAACTCGGTGTTGCGCAGCAGGACTTCCGTGCGCGCCGTGCCGCGCTCCAGGTCCAGCGTGACCAGCACCGAATCGGTGTTGGGCGCATGGGGCGTTTCGCCGCGCATGGCGCCGCTCAGGGCTTGCAGGTTGCCGTCGTCGGGCGCCAGGCAGGCGTCCAGGCGCACGCTCTGGCCCTGGTTCCAGCCATTGCCCAGGTGGAGCACCATCCCGGCCGGCATCTCGATCACCTTGCGCAGGCTGAAGTCGTTGCGGTCCACCACCACGGCGCGCATGGGGCGCTTGCCGTTCCAGCTCTGGAAGCCCAGGACGGTGGTTTCCGGTCCGCGCCGCAGATCGAAAGGCGGCACCAGGAACACCATTTAGCGCTGGGTGACCACGAAGTCGTGCACGATGGGCAGATGGGGGACGTCGATCATGCCGAACTTGCCCAGGCTGCCATTGGGGTCGATGCGCCACAGCAGCAGCTTGTTACCGCCATGGACCACGCCGAAATTCCACAGCGTGCCGTCCGGCGTGACCTTGGGATGGGCCGAGAAGGGCAGGGCCGCCAGGTCGTCGCGCCAGCTCTTGATGCCGCGCGTGGCCAGGCCCTGCGGATCGATCTCGGTGGCCGAGCCGCCTTCCCACAGCGCGTACAGCTTGCCCGCATGCGGCAGCAGGTTGGTGTTGGCGGCGTTGACGGTGTCGTTGTTGCCCACCGGGCGGCGGTCCAGGAAAGTGTTGAAGGTGGGGTAGAGGAAGCGGCCGGCGGCGCTCTCCTCCACATATTTTTGCGTCTGGACGAAGCGCGCTTCGTGGCGCACCTGGCCGCCACCGATATGCCAGGCGTGCACCATGCCGTCGCCGTCGAACCAGTGGTGATAGCGCTCGCCGCCCAGTTCAAAGCGGGCCGGGCCGTTGCGGTAGAAGGTGCCGCGGATCTCGCCGGGCCAGCGGCCTTCCATGCTGGCGGCGCCGCCCAGCTGATCGGCCACGGCGCCTTTCAGGGTAGCCAGGCGTGGCTGGCGCGGCAGATTGGCCTGCCAGGCGGACTGGGTTTCATCGGCGCGCGCCCAGGCGGGCAGGCTCAGGGCCAGGCTGCTGGCGGCGATGTTACGCAGGAAGTGGCGGCGGTCCATGGTGGGTGCTCCTTAGCGCAGGTTGATGACGGTCTGGCTGCCGCTTTCGGCCAGGTGTACGCGCGCCTGCTCGAAGCTTGGCGGGCCCATGCGGCCGGCGGCGTCGTTGCTGAAGCCGTAGGGTTCGATCGGCATGCCGACCGGGTTGGTGTCCAGCGCGCCGTTGTCGTTCTTGTCCTGGAATACGGTCACGGCATAGTCGCCGGCGGGCAGGTCGCTGATCACCAGCCGCACTTTGCCAGCCTGGGCCGCCGCCATCGCGGCGCGTGCCGGCTGCTTGAGGAAAGTGTCGGCGCGGTCATACACGGCCACCAGCACCTGGCCTTTGGCATCCTTCAGACCGGCGACCTCGACGGTCAGATCGGCGGCCTGGGCCAGGCTGCTGGCAAACAAAGCGGCAACGGCAAATGGGATCAGGTGTTTCATGGCTTGTCCTCCGTGAATGATTGCGATGGAGGCATCTTGGCTCAGCCGCACCTGGCGCGGCGATCAATGCGACGAACGGCATGCCGGCGGCGCCAGTTGCAGCAGGGCGGCGCGAAGTGAAGACAAAAAACTGAAGACAAAAAACTCCTTGACTTGGCTCCCGCCATCGACGATGATGATATTCATCGGATACGATATAAACGTATGCGAGATTAAACAGTCAACCAATCAAAGGAAACCATCATGAGCAAAATCACCAAAGTCCTGGCCACCGGCAAAACCCGCACCACCGGCGCCGACGCCGCCGTCTTCTCGGGCAACCACGAAGGCAAGCTGAACATCAACCTGACCGCCCCCGGCAACCCGGCCGCCCGTCACCACGTGTTTGAAGCCATCGAGCCGCATCCCACCGCCGAGCAACTGTTTGCCGGCGCCTGGTCGGCCTGCTACAGCGCCGCCGTGGGCATCGTCGCCAGCCAGATGAAAGTGAAACTGCCCGCCGAGACGGCCGTGGAAATCGAAGTGGACCTGGGCATGGGCGGCAACGAGTTCTTCCTGCAAGCGCGCCTGAACCTGATCGTGCCCGGCCTGGATCCGCAAGTGGCCACTGCCATCGCCCACGGCGCCGACGCCATGTGCCCCTACTCGAAAGCCACCAAGGGCAATATCGACGTCGTGCTGAACGTCATCACCGCCTAAGGTTTGGCTCAATAGATAGCGTCCTATGCAAACGCATGCGACGCTATCCCTTCAAGGAAGAAAGATGAGCAGTGAACCCAAACTGGGAGATTATCTGTGCTTTGCCATCTACTCGGCCAACCTGGCCTTCGGCAAGGCGTACAAGCCCATCCTGGAACGACTGGGGCTGACCTATACCCAGTACATCACCGTGGTCGCGCTGTGGGAATAAAATGAGCAGACCGTCGGCCAGCTGGGCGAGAAGCTGTTCCTGGAATCGAACACCCTCACGCCCATCCTGAAAAAGCTGGCCAGCCTGGGCTATGTGACGCGCCAGCGCGACCGGCTCGATGAGCGCCAGGTGCTGGTGCGCCTGACGGCCGAGGGCCTGCGCCTGCGCGAGCGTTTGGCCGACCAGTCGCTGTACGACGCCTGCGGCATGAGCGAGCCGGACTTTGCCGCCATACGCGGCCAGGTCGCGCGCCTGCGCGACAACCTGGTCCGCTCCACGCGGCCTCAGGACGCGTCGGTTTCGCCGTAGCGCAGCTCCACCATCTGGCGCTCGCCGCTGGCGGCCGGGCCGCAGCCGCACACCGCGATCACCGCGTGGCGCAGATGGTCCAGTCCCAGCATCTGCTCGATGTCGCTGTCGTTGATGGCGGCGGTGATGAAGGCCGGCAGGCCCGCTTCCGCCGCCAGCAGGTAGAAGGTCTGCGACAGGTGGCCCGCATCCAGCGACAGCGCGCGGTAAGCCTTGTGGTGGTTGCGGTACTTCCAGAAGCTGCGCTCGACGCGCGCCACCATCACCACCTGCATCGGGGCGTTGGCCAGCCAGTCTTGCTCCGCCACCATCTGCAGGGCCAGCGCGGCGGCTTCTTCACGCGTCATGGTGCGCAGCGCGCGCAGCTCGTGGTTGACGGGGTGGTAGTGGTACAGGCCGGGTTCGACGCCTTCGATACGCTGCGCCAGTACAAAGGCTTCGGTCGGATGCAGACCGCCGCCGCCGGGGCTGGTTTTCTTCAGCACTTCTGCGTGCGGGCCAACCTGGCGCACCTCCTGGGCGCCAAAGGTGCGCTGCAGGAGACGTGCGACGGTGGCGGCTGGCAGCACGGCTTGGGTGTCGTAGTTGCGGCCGGTATAGCGTTTGAAGAAGGTTTCGTCCAGGATGCCGTTGGCGACTGCAGGCAGCTTGACGGCGTTGTCGGATGAACCCAGGTCGAAAGTGTTCGGCGGCGGCGGCCCGTAGCTGTCCAGCAGTTCCTGGATGCTGAGGGCTTGCATGCCGGTTTCGGTGCGTACGTCCTGCCAGCGGTTGAAGGTGTGCGCCAACGCCGCCAGCGGACGCCAGTGTAGAGCCCGCAACGTTTCGTCGCGCTCGCGTTGGGCGCTGTATTCGGCAGCATCGCTGAGCAGCAAACCCAGCTCCAGCAGTTGCGCGATGGTCGCCGCGCCGTAGCGTTCTTCGCACTCGTCCCGATCGCGCCAGACGGTCTGGCTCAAATCGCCGAGCGCCGCGACTTGTTTGTCGTCGATATCAATTTCCTTGTCCAGATGCGGCGCCAGCGCGACCCAGCGTGTCTTGGCCGCCAGCGTGCTTTGGCCGGCAAACAGCGATGCCCAGTCGATGGCCAGTTCTTCGCGAGGTTCGATATACAGTACAGCGCAACGTCGGATCTTCATGGGGAAATCGCTTTAACAAAAGTGGTTGGCACATGGCAATAATGCGAAAGGCAGTCTAGCGTATTTCGCGTTTTTCAGGATAGTTGCTAGCGGGTAAAAATTGCTAGTCAACAAGGGAGACGTGCGGTAGCATAAGGCGATTCCTGTGGCGCCCTGTCTCCCAACACGAAGAAAAATGAAGGACCTGGATATGACCGAACAAATTTCCGTTGATATCAGCGCGGAGTAAACGGTCAGTGCTATCTGTGCGCCAACTCCTCGCCGCATCTGTCGCTTTGGCACTGGCTGCCCTGCAGGGGACAGTTGCCGCAGCACCTCAAACTGACCGCTGGCAGGCCATTGCGCCGACCGTATTCGAGCATCTGGTTCCGGCAGAGCGCGGCTTTCCCAGCCCGACGACGATGTCTGTGGTACAGGATGGTGATGGCTTCATCTGGTTTGGTACCCAGTCCGGCCTTGGCCGGTGGGATGGCTACCGGATGCGCAACTTCTTTTTCAGCGCTGACGATCCGGCTTCGCTGCCCGGCGACTTTATCCAGGTGCTGCACGTCGATCAACAGGGCCGACTCTGGATCGGCACCAGTGCCGACGGTCTGGCGATGTATGACAAGCAGACCGAGCATTTCATCCGCTTCCGGGCCGGGCCGCAGGGCCTGAGCAGCGCCACCATCGGCGCCATCGCCAGCGATGCGCGCGGCGGCATTTGGGTCGGCACGACTGCGGGCCTCGACTATATCGATACCGCACACGGCAATACGATCAGCCACTATCAGCGTGATCCCAACGGCGTGGGAGGGGCGCGTGCCAACCAGATTCGCGCCTTGCTGATCGATCGCCAGGGCGATCTTTGGATTGGCTCCAACGCGGGCCTGGCCCGGCGCGATGCCGCCACTGGCCGAATTGAAGACCTCGCTGGCGGCATGGGCGATGCCGTGTTGTCCTTGGCGGGCAATGCACGCGGTGAGATTGTGTTTGGCACTTTCAAAAGCGGCGTCGGCACCGCCAGCGTCAAACAAGGCGCGCGCCTGCTGGTGCTGGACGGCGTGGCCGATGCCGGTGCATCGATGGTGCTGTCGATTGCTGAAACCTTGTCTGGCCAATGGTGGGCCGGCACTTATGGCGGCGGTGTGATCGAATTCGATACCAGTGGTCATGGGCGTCGTATCACGCACCGTCCGGCGATCCCGACCACTCTGGGCAACGATCGTGTGGCGGCCGTGTTACGCGACCGCAGCGGGCTGGTCTGGGTGGCCAATGAGCGCGGTGTCGATGTGCATAACCCGGCCAATCGCGTGGTGCAGACCGTCCTCGACGGGGTTGGCTTGCCCGAGGTTTCTGCCTTTGCCTTCATGACTGATTCCGCCGGCCGGCTATGGGTCGGATTGGGTGATCAAGGCATCGACCTGATTGGCGCGGATGGCAAGCGCGTGGCTGGCTTGCGCCCCGATCCAGCCCATCCGGACCGTGCTTTGCCCAACCGTCTGATCCTTGCCATGGCCGAGGCCGAACCACAGGAAGCCTGGATCGCAACCTTGGTGGGGTTGTACCACACCAGCGGCCACGGCAGCCGTGTGACGCGGGTGCCGCTGCCGCAGGGTGAGGCGTTTCCGCGCATCGGCAACATCGTGCGGCAGGGGGATGTGCTGTGGCTGGGCACCCCCAACGGTTTGCTGAGATATGACACACGCGCCAACACTTTACATGCATATGGGCAGGGGAGCTCTGACACGGGCGGCCTGAGCGACAACCGTATCACCGTCTTGCTGCCCGGCCCGGATGGTGCGCTGTGGGTCGGTACGCGCAACGGCCTGAACTGCTTCGATCCGGCTACCGGCAGGGCCGAGCAAATTTTGCCTACGCCGGGTCGTCCCACCGGCTTGGCTTCAGGGTTGGTGACGAGCCTTACTTTTGATCGCCAGCGGCGGCTCTGGGTGGGCGGCCATGGTGGTGGCATCAACATTCTGGACGGGCGCGATGCAGATGGGGGGCTGCATTTCCGCCGGTTGGGGCTGGAAAGCGGGCTGCCGAGCAAGCACATCGCCGCCTTACGGAGCGATGCGGAAGGGCGGATTTGGGCGGCCACCTCGAATGGCATCGCGGTGATCGACAGTGGCACCCTGCGGGCGCGCGCGCTGGGGCGCGCCGATGGGCTGGTGTTCCAGCCTTATATCATTGGCGCAGTGGGACAAACAGCGCAGTCCGAGCTGGTATTTGGCACTTCCGGGGGATATGCCATTGTGCATCCAGAGTTGCCGCAGCCGTGGCGTTACCAGCCGCCGCTGGTCGTCAGCTCCGTGCGGCTGGACCGGGATGTGTTGGCGGCGGCGCCGCTACTGGTGCCTGGCGGCCCGGGGCTGAACATTCCAGCGGGCACCCGCAAGGTCGAGGTAGAGGTGGCCGCGTTGGACTTTTCGGCCAGCCAGCTTAACCACTATAGCTTTTTCCTGGAAGGCTATGACAAAGACTGGGTGGACGCGGATGCCAGCCATCGGGTTGCCACCTATGCGAATGTGCCGCCCGGCGACTATCGGCTGCATATTCGTGGCAGCAACCGTGAAGGAGAGTGGAGTCCGCACCAGCTGGAGATGGAGATGCACTTCCGCCCGGCTTGGTACCAGACCTGGTGGGCGCGATCGGCCGCAGGGCTGTTGGTACTAGGGCTGGGATGGTCTGTGTATCGCTGGCGCGTACGTCAACTGCGCCAGAACGAGATTGTGCTACAGCAGCAGGTGTATTCCCGCACGCGGCATCTGGAACGCCTGAATGCCATTGTCAAGTCAATCAACGAGGAACTCGATTTCGATCGCTTGTTGCGTACCATCCTGCGCGAAGCAAGCGCGATCGGCGCGGTGAGCAAATCCTATGCCCTGATTTGCGAATCCAGCGACGACCAGCTTGCGGTGCGCGCCAGTTGGCAGCAAGACGCTGAGGCGCTTGGTCATGGCATGCCGCTGGCCGAAGCGGAAGCATCGCTGATCGCCGGCGCGGAGTGTATCGCGGCTGACATTTACCTTGGTCGCCAAGGCAAAGTGCTGACGGTGCGCATACGCTTTGAGCAAAAGATCAGAGGCTATCTGGTGTTTGAGCAGGAGGTACCGTTTGCCGCAGGCGACCTGGAGCTGTTCAAAGCCTTGATGGAGCCATTCGTCTCGGCCTTTCAGAAAGCCCATGCGATCAGCGCCATCCAGCAGGCGCGGGCGGATGCGGAAGCGTCGGCCCGTACCAAGAGCGACTTTCTGGCCAATATTAGCCATGAGATTCGCACCCCAATGAACGCCATTCTCGGCTTTGCCGATCTGGGTTCGCATCTTGATCTGCCGCCTAAACCGCGCGACTACTTCAGCAAGATTGGCCGCGCTGGGCAAAGCCTGCTGAGTATCATTGATGATGTGCTGGACTTTTCCAAAATTGAATCGGGCAAGCTGCAGCTGGAAGCCGTTCCGTTCCGCCTGGCGGACGTGTTGAACCAGGTCGCCGACCTGTTTTCGTGGGGCGCTGCCGAGAAGGGCTTGGAACTGCTGGTATGGGCGGCGCCTGACGTGCCGGATCTTCTGATTGGCGATCCTTTACGTCTGAGCCAGGTATTGGTCAATCTGGTCGGCAATGCGCTGAAGTTCACCACCCAGGGCTACGTCATCCTGCATGCGCGGCTGGATGGTGATCTGCCGCCAGCGGGGCAGCCGGTGCAGCTTCGCCTTAGTGTGGAAGACTCAGGCGTCGGCATTCATCCGGAACAACAGGCGCGCCTGTTCCAGGCGTTTTCTCAAGCCGATGCCAGCACCACCCGTTTGTATGGCGGCACGGGGCTGGGTTTGGCGATCTCGCAGCAGTTGGTGCAGGCGATGGGGGGCGTCATTGACATCGACAGCCAACCCGGTAGCGGCAGCCGCTTCCATTTCAGCCTGGTATTGCGCCGACAGACTGCCAAGGGCGGCGAACGGCTGCGCGTCCCCAGCGCGGCACACGGCAAGCGGATTCTTGTGGTGGATGATTGTGCGCCGTCACGCGAGATGCTGGCATGCCTGCTGCGTAGCGAAGGCTTTGCAGTCAGTTGCGCTGCGGCTGGCCAGGCGGCGCTTGCCCTGCTTCAGACGGAGCCGGCCGATCTGATTCTCATGGACTGGAGAATGCCGGAGCTGGACGGCATTGAGGTGGCGCTGCAGATGCAGACCATGCCTGGTTTTGCTGCCTTGCCGGTGGTCTTGATGGTGACCGAGTTCACGCGCGATGCGGTTACTCGGGCTGCCGAGCGGGCCGGTGTCCATTCAACCCTGACCAAGCCGGTCAATCCGGTGCAGTTATTGGAGATCGTCTTTTCCGCGTTGAGACTGGAGGTGGTTGGGGGGCCAGCGCCCCAGCGTCCGAAGCCAGCCATGTCCGAAGCGGCCCTGCGGATTCATGGTGCGCGGGTGCTGGTGGTGGATGATAACGTTATTAACCAGCAGGTCGCGCGCGAGGTGCTGATGCGTGCGGGCGTTCAGGTTGAGCTGGCGGGTAATGGCGCCGATGCGGTCTTTCTTGTGGATCAGGGCGGTTTTGATGCCGTGCTCATGGATATCCAGATGCCAGGTATGGATGGGTATGAAGCCACAGCCCGCATCCGTGCCACGGAGAAGCACGCACAGTTGCCGATCATCGCCATGACAGCGCATGCGGGGGCTGGCTTCCGCGAGAGCAGCATGGCAATGGGGATGAATGACTATGTTACCAAGCCAATCGAAGCGGAGCGCCTGTTTGCGACCTTGGCCAACTGGGTCCAGGCCAGCCCTGACCGATCTGTGCAGGTAGTTGCGGAATCAGCGACAGCGGCACCAACCTTGTCGCTGCCAGGCATCAACATGTTGATGGCGCTGGAACGGCTGGGAGGCAACCATCAATTGTTGGCGGTGTTGCTGAAGAAGTTTGTGGAGGAATTTGCAGCCAGTCCGCAATTGCTGCTGGCGACGATGCAGAAGGGCGCGTATGAGTCCGCCGCGCTACTGGCGCATAAAGTGCGTGGCGCCGCAGGCAATCTATCCATGCCGGAGTTGCATCACGCCGCCAGCGAGCTGGAGCTGTTACTGCAGTCACCCAACCCGCATCAATTCGCCCCTTCGCTGGCAGCCTTTGCTGCGGCGCTGGAAACGGTGATCGACGGCATCCAGTCCATGGATGGTGGCACTGCGCTACGGCAATCGGCTTAGCGTAGTGCCGCTTGGCAACTGCCAGAGTTTGCCGTAGCATGGGGCCGCAGTTTGAACGTACTCTGTTACTCCACCAAAACTAAGGGCTCATAATTATGCATACTCCTGGCGAACTCACCACCGTGCTGGACAAGCTGGCTAACGATGATGGCTTCCGCGAACACCTGCTGGGCGACCCGGTCGCGGCGCTTGCCACCCTTGGCATCACGATAAGTCCTGACCAGGTTCCGGCTGTCCGCGCCCTGCCATCCAAGCAAGCCATTGCCACGGACCGCGACGCACTGCACAGCCAGCTGGTGACGACGGCCACCATGCTCCCCTTCCTGTTGTCCGGCGGCACCGTTTAATCCCTTTCCGACCCGCCCGCCGGCGGAATGCCGGCCGGGCTGTGCTAGACTCAAACTTTGTCATAGGCGCCGCACCTAGACATGCTGAGCCTGCATACCAACTCTGCGGCACTGGCCGCCCAGAACGCTTTGGTCGTGAATGGGACCAGGACGGCGCTCGCCATGACGCGGCTGTCCACCGGCCTGCGCGTCAACACGGCGATGGACGATGCGGCCGGCTTGCAGATTGCCACCCGCCTGCGCGCGCAGGCCAGCGGCCTGGCCGCCGCCAAGGGCAATATGCAGAAATCCCAATCCATCCTGCAGACCGCCGACAGTGCGCTGAATGAGGCCACCGCCATCCTGATTCGCATGAAGGACCTGGCCACCCAGGCCGCCGACGCCAGCAGTAGTGCCGCCGACCGCCAGGCCCTGCAGGACGAATTCGGCGCCCTGACCAATCAGGTCAGCACCATTACCACCGCCACCACCTTCGGCGGCGAACGTCTGCTGATGGGCGATACGGTGGCGGAGCGGGCCGCAGTGGCGGCCTCGACCGCCAGTGCCGTCGCCGCCGCAGGCAGTGCGGCCGCTGCGGCGGGCGCTGCGGCAGCGCAGCTTGGCGCGGCCCAGGCGGCCGACGCCGCCGGCTCGACCCCGGCCACGCGCGCCGCGCTGGGCGCGGCGCAGGCCAATCTGGCGGCCGCCGTGGCGCAGAACACCGTGGCGCAAGAGACTGCCGCCGCCGCCCAGGACTATGCCGGCAAGGTGGCCCAGGTCAAGGATGTGGTGGGATTGTTTTCGACCAGCGTGCAGTTCCAGATCGGCGCCGCCAGCGGCGACGCGATGACCGTCTCGCTGACGCCGCTGCTGGACGCCATGCATGCCGCCCTGCACACGGCCGCATCGAACTACGATACCTTCGGCATTCAGCACAAGGGCAACGGCACTGACCTGCTGCTGGCCAGCGGCGCCAGTGCCACGATCGACAATCTGCGCAATGCCATCGATGCGGTGGCGGCGGTGCGTTCGGCACTGGGCGCCAATGCCAACCGGCTGGACCATGCCCAGGCCAACGCGACCACGATGGCCCTCAACACGGAGCTGGCGACGGGGCGCCTGGTGGATACCGACTATGCCCAGGAAAGTGCGGACTTCATCTCGAGCCAGATGATGATGCGCGCTTCCGGCACCATGCTGCACCAGGCGGACAGCATGTCTTCATTGCTGATGGCGCTGCTACGCTGAGCGCAGCAGGCCTTGGCACATTAATCCAGCTTCCAGACGTATTCCATATTGGCCCAGGTCTCGCCGCCCGGCGGCACGAAGTGGCACTTGGTGATACTGGCCAGCGCCGCCTTGTCCAGGTTCTTGAAGCCGCTCGATTTGCTCAGCTTGGATTCCAGCACCTTGCCATCGGCGGACAGCTTCAGGCTCATCACCACCGTGCCTTTTTCCTCGTTCACCAGCGATGCTTTGGGATATTCGATCGCGCAAGGGGTCTTGGGATCTAGCTGGGCTTGCTTTTCTGCCGCCATGGCGGACAAGGACAACAGACCCAGCGCAACAAAGGCGAGACGCTTCATGGATATACCCTTTCATGGTTGGTATGGATAGTCCTAGCGGACCAGTCCATGCTACGCCTGCCCTTGGATGAAGTCGATGCGGGCCGCGTGCGTTGTTGCATCCATGCAAATGTGCGCAGGATAGCATCAAGGAAGCTTGTCATTGCCCGGTATGTGCTGGGCGCGCGCCTGCTTGCGGCGCTCCACCAGGTAGGCTCTTAGTTCATCAAAGCTGACCGCACCGTGGTGGGCGCTGTCGATCTCGTCGAAGTGCCGCACCACGAAGCCCAGCCCGGCCTTGCTGGCCTCTTCCCGGGTGAGGCGGCCGTTGGCATCCAGATCGGCCTGCTCGAAGCGCTGCTTGAGCTTCTGGAGCGCCTGCAGGCGCAGGGCCGGACCGGATGCGGCCGGTTCGCTGGACGGCGTGCGCTTGTCGGGCGGCAGGTAGGGGCCGGGCCCATGGTTGGTCTGCGCGGCGGCCGTGCCCATGGCGAGCAGGGCGGCCAGCAGGAGGGGGGATGGGTTCATGCGATGCTCCTCAATGCGTCAGGAAATTGATCAGGTCGAGCTGCTGGGCGCGGCGGGCCGTATCGTCCAGATAGATCATGTGGCCGCTGCTGTAGAACTTAACGCTCAGCAGCGGTTCCGGCCCCAGGCGGGCCAGGTCCAGCTCGGTCTGGTAGAAGGGCGTGGCCAGGTCGTGATAGCCGTTCAGGCTCAGCACTTTCAGGGCGGGATTCTGCGTCATGGCGGCGGCCAGGTCGGGGATGGTATCGGGCAGGGTCTTGCCGTCGTGGTTGAAGTTCCAGCGGCTGACGATATCGGCAAACGGCACATAGGCCGAGCGCGCCGTGTAGTGCAGCTCGCCCGACAGATAACTGGCAATGGCGCTGGTGAAGCTCTTGTTCACCACCGTCAGCGAAGGATCGCCGTCGGCGTTGAGCACGCTGCCGCTCGGCGCCGACACGCGCGCATCGTAGCGCCCCACCAGCTGGCCGGGCAGTACATTGGACTGGAACTTGTCCGGGCCGAGGTCGAAGTTCTGTAGCCAGGTCGCGGTAGGGATGCCGGTAAAGTTGACCAGCTGCGTGTTGACGGCGGCAGGCGCGGGCGTCTTGTTGGCCAGCCAGGCTGTCATCGCCGTGCGGTAGTCGCCGCTGGCAAAGGCGCGCGCCTGCTGGATATAGCCGGAGAAGTCGCTCGGCAGGGCCGGCGTGCTGCGCTGGTAATAGGCGCCGACAGCGGCATAGGTCGGCACATAGCCTTCGCAGCTGACGGTGCCGGGATCGAGCACGCCGCAGTTGCTGTTGTAGTTCATCACCGCCGATTGCAGCACGACGCCGCTCAGCTGCACCCCGGCGGTTTCCAGCAGGTTGGCCAGCACCGCCGTGCGCGGCGCACCGTACGATTCGCCGTACAGGTACTTGGGCGAGGCGCTGCGCTTGTTGACCGCGAGGTAGCGCTGCACGAAATCGCGGAAGGTCATGGCATCCTTGTCGACGCCCCAGAAGTCGGCGTTGCTGCTGGGCGCAATGGCTTGCGAATAGCCGGTGCCGACGGCGTCGACAAACACCAGGTCGGCGTTGCCGAGCAAGGTCTCCTGGTTGTCCACCAGCTGCACCGGCGCAATGCTGGCGCTGGGGATGGTGCTGACCAGGCGCCGTGGTCCAAACGAGCCAAGATGCAGCCACATGGAAGCCGAACCCGGCCCGCCGTTGTAGAAGAAAATCAGCGGCCGCTTGGCGGGATCGCTGGTGTTGGCGGTATAGGCCACGTAGAACAGCGAGGCCGCTTTGCCGCTCTGCGCATCGGTGGCGGTCAGGTGGCCGCTGATGGCGGTGTAGTTGAACTGTGCGCCATTGAGCTGGATATGGCTGGCGATCACCGCCGCGTTTTCATTCGGCGCCGTCAGCGAGCCGGTGGCGCTGCTGTCGTAGCTGTTGCTGTCGGCCAGCGCGCCGGGCGCGCTGTCGGTCGGCGGCGTGACCGGTGTGACGGGTGGCGTGACAGTGCTGGCGCTTCCACCACCACCACCGCCGCCACAGGCGCTCAGCAACAATGCGGCCACCAGGGCCGCGCATCCCCAAGTATTTTTGTTGTGTGCCACTTTCATGCTCCGATGAATAAGATGAAGCGTGCGTCCCCTCAGTATAATCTGGCCCATTATTTGTTGGCGGGGAGAACAAGGTGTGGCAGGTGCGGGTGGAGCCAAAAGGGCTGTCCTTCGAGACAGACGCCGATGCGAGCGTGCTGGAAGCGGCCGAGCTGGGCGGCGTGCGCCTGCCCAGCTCCTGCCGTAACGGCACCTGCCGCACCTGCCTGTGCCAGCTGCGCAGCGGCAGCGTGCGCTATCGCATCGAATGGCCCGG
>Ga0213872_10000866_pt1 | contig 21924 bp, 21 predicted proteins | sample VelepicomBERX_R2_FD_160071 | JGI IMG/M metagenome (GOLD analysis project Ga0213872, IMG submission 160071) | Rhizosphere microbial communities from Vellozia epidendroides in rupestrian grasslands, the National Park of Serra do Cipo, Brazil - RX_R2 | ecosystem: Host-associated > Plants > Roots >...
CGAAGGCGAAATGAAGAGGGAGACCGCCGATGACGCTCGATGAGATCCTGGGATCGCTGTTCCCCGCCGGCCATGAGGTGACGGTCGAGGACGGCATCCTGCTGGGCGGCGGCCAGATCGCCGGCATCGGCCCGATCCATGTGATCGGCATTTCCGACCGCAAGCCGCTGGGCGTCGACGACGCCGCCCGCCTCGCCGGGCGCGTCATCGACATCGCCCGCGCTGGCGACAAGCGGCCGGTCCTGCTGCTGATCGACAGCTCCAGCCAGCGCATGAGCCGGCGCGACGAGCTGCTGGGCCTCAACGACTATCTGGCCCATCTCGCCAAGACGCTGATCGTCGCCCAGATCCAGGGCCACCGGGTGGTGGCGCTGCTGTTCGGCGGCAGCGCCGCCGGCGCCTTCATCGCCACCGCCCTGGCCGCCGATACGCTGGTCGCCCTGCCCGGCGCCCACCCGGAGGTGATGGACCTGCCCTCGATGGCGCGCGTCACCAAGCTGCCGATCGAGGTGCTGCAGGAAAAGGCCAAGGCGACGCCGATCTTCGCCCCCGGCCTCGACAATCTGGCGCAAACCGGCGCCGTCTACGAGACCTGGTCGCCCGACCGGCCGCTCGACCGCCAATTGGCCGATCTGCTGGCCCGGCCGCCGGCGGCCGACCGCCGCGACGCGCTGGGCGCGGAACGCAATGGCCGGCCCAAGGCCGCCGCCATCGCGGCGCGCATCGCCGATCTGGCGCGGGCCGGTGACTAGGCCCCGCCCCGCCCTGCGCCGCCATTGGCGCCTGTGGACAGATCCCGCCGCCTGGGCGGAGATGCTGCGCGGCCGCGCCGATCTCGCCGCCGAGCCGTTCGTCGCCGGATGGGCCGAGTGCGGCCGGCCGCTGGTCGCCTGCCGCCCGCCGCGTGGCGCGCCATCGGCGATGATCGCCGCCGGTCTGGCCCTGCCGCCGCAATTCGGCAAGAAACGCCTGTCGGTCCTGCTGCCCCCCGAGGCGATCATCCAGATCGCGCCGCCGCCCTCCCTGGCCGAGGCCGCCATCGATGCCCCGGAACCCTGGCGCGACACGCTGGACATCCTGATCGCGGTCGAACCGGAGGCGGCGGTGTTCGGCGGCCTCGCCTGGCAGCACGGCACCGGCTTGCGCTATCTCGCCGACACCTCGGACGTCGATCTGTTGTTCCCCCATCGCAGCCGCGTCGAGTCCCTGATCCTGTTGGAACGGGTCGCCGCCATCGCCGACGCCGCGCCGATGCGCCTCGATGGCGAACTGATCCGCGATGACGGCGGCGCCGTGCAATGGCGGGAATTGTTCGACGGCGCTTCCGAAGTCCTGGTCAAGAGAATGGACGGCGTCGGGCCGATGGCGCGGACGGCGTTTCTGTCATGAGCGGCCAGGCTCTCGCCCTTCCGCGCGTCGAGCGCGCCGCCCTGTTCGGCGCGCTGGCGTCCGAGTGCCTGCATCTGGAAATCGACACCTATCCCAAGCCCGGCCTGGTCAGCCTGGTCGATAATGGCTCGCACCGCGACATGGACGCCGCCCTGCTGCAGGGCAGCGCCGATCTGCTGGAGCCCTATTTCGCCGAACTGGCCGCGGCCGGCGCGGCCGGCGCCGAGATGGGCCGGCTCAGGGTGATCGGCATCGAAGCCGAGCGCGCCATGCTGGCGGCGACCGGCGGGGTCAACACCTATCGCGGCGCCATCTTCGGCCTCGGCCTGCTCTGCGCCGCCGCCGGCTTTCGCGACGCTTGCGGTTCCGGCCATTCATTGGGGCGGATCGTCGCCAACCTGTGGGGCGAGGCGATCGTCTCCGGCCCGGTGCCGCTGCACAGCCATGGCGCCGTCGCCGGGCGCCGCTTCGGCGCCGGCGGCGCGCGCCAACAGGCGGCCGCCGGGTTCCCGCTGCTCTATCGGGTCGGGCTGCCGGCCTTGCGACACGGGTTCGATCTGGCTCCCGGCGACGCGGAAGCCGCCCGCGTGCAGTGCTGCCTGGCGCTGATCGCCGAACTCGACGACACCAATCTGCTGCATCGCGGCGGCGAAGCGGGCCTGGCCTATGCCCGGGCGGCGGCGGCCTCGTTCATCGGGCGCGGCGGAATAGCGGTTCCCGGCTGGCGGGAAGAGGCCGTCGCTCTGCACGCCGCCTTCGTCGAGCGCAATCTCAGCCCCGGCGGCGCGGCCGATATGCTGGCCATGACCCTGTTCCTGCATCGTCTGGGCGCGTCTTGCTGACCCTGCTATGCTCCGGCCAGGGAACGCAGCATGCCGGCATGTTCCGCCTGACCGCCGGCGTCGCGGCCGCCGAGCCGGTCTTCGCGGCGGCGGCGGCCTTGCTGGGCGCCGATCCGCGCGAGTGGGTGCCAACCGCCGATGCCGAATCGCTGAAGGGCAACCGCGCCGCCCAAATTCTCTGCACCACCCAGGCGCTGGCGGCCCACGCCGCGCTCGCCCCCCTGCTGCCCGAACGGCTGATCGTCGCCGGCTACAGCGTCGGGCAGCTCGGCGCCTGGGGCGTCGCCGGCATGCTGGAGCCGGCCGCCTTGCTGGCCCTGGCGGCGCGCCGGGCCGAGCTGATGGATCAGGCGGGCGGCGCCGGCGACGGCCTGGTCTCGGTGCGCGGCCTGTCGCGCTCGCGCGTCGAGGCCCTGGCCGAAGCGGAACGGCTGGAAATCGCCATCGTCAATCCCGGCGACGGCTATATCCTCGGCGGCCCGAACGCCGCCCTGGAACGATTCCGCCAGGCGGCGCTGGACGCCGGCGCCCAGCGCTCCACCCTGCTGGCGGTTTCGGTGGCGTCGCACACCTCGCGCCTCGCTTCGGCGGTGCCGGCGCTGCGCGAAGCGATCTGCGCCGCCGCGCCCGGCCCCTGCTGCGCCGGGCTGGTGCTGCTGGACGGGCTGGAGGGCAACGCCCTGTTCACCCGCGACCGCGCCATCGAGGCGCTGAGCCGGCAGATTGCCGAACCGGTGCGCTGGGATTCCTGCCTCGACGCCGCCTGCGAACGCGGCGCCAGCCGGTTCCTCGAACTCGGACCGGGCCGCGCCCTGGCCGATATGGCGGCGGCGACCTACCCGGCCATCCCGGCGCGCGGCCTCGAGGATTTCGCCAGCTTGGACGGCGTCGCGGAGTGGTTGCGCAGGGTCTCGTAAGATGCCGCGATCGGGGTTAAGATCGGCGGTCGTTCCCGTGTCAGGGCCCTCTGCATGCAGTCTGGCAGCGTCATCGCCGATATCGAACGGCTGAACTGGTCCCTCGCCGCCATCTCCGACGTCACCCGGGTGCTGGTGCGCGCCAAGACCGAGCACGAGGTCTTCCTGGCCGCCTGCGAAGCCGCCACCCGCAACGATTTCTTCGATCTCGCCTGGGTCGGCCTGCCGCGCCAGGACGCCAAGCGCACGGTGGTGATCGGCGCCTGCGCCGGCCGCGCCCGGGACTTCGCCAAGGATGTCGAGATCCTGTGGGCCGACGTCCCGCTCGGCCGCGGTCCGACCGGCACGGCGATCCGCACCGGCAAGCTGCAGATCTGCAACGCCGCCGATCAGGACGACAGCTTCAAGCCGTGGATCGTGCGGATGAAGCGATTCGGCCTGAGATCCAGCCTGGCCCTGCCGATCCGCCTGCCGAACGGATCGGTGATCGCCTCGATGACCGTCTATTCCCGCCATCCCGAGGCGTTCGGCGACCACGAGGCCAAGCTGTTCGCCCAGCTGGGCCAGGATATCGGCTTCGGCATAGACATGTTGCGCACCCGCGCCGCCTATCGCGACGCCCTGGCCTATTCCGAACAGCAGGACCGCCGTATCCAGATGCTGGGCGCGGCGCTGGAAAGCAGCTCCGACGGGGTGATGATCACCGACAAGGGCGGGCGGATCTTCTCGATCAATTCCGCCTTCGCGCGCATTACCGGCTATTCCGCCGATGAGGTTACCGGCCGCAGCCCGGCGATGCTGGCGGCGGCGCAGGGCGATGTGAAGCATGCCTTCGCCGGGCTCGAAGCCGGTGCCGCCCTCCCCGCCGCCTGGCGCGGCGAGGTTCTGTGCCGCCGCAAGAGCGGAGCCCCCTTTCCCGCCCTGATCAGCCTCAACGCGGTGCGCGACGAACAGGGCAGCTCCACCCACACCATCGCCACCCTGACCGACATCACCGAGCAGAAGAAGGCCGAAGAGGCGGTACGCGCCGAGAAGCTGTTCTCGGACGCCATGATGGAGAGCATGCCGGGCATCATCTATTTCTACGATCGCGACGGCCGGTTTCAGCGCTGGAACCGCAATTTCGCGCTGGTGTCGGGTTATACCGACGCCGAAATCACCGAGATGCACCCGCTCGATTTCTTCCATGCCGAAGACAAGGAGCTGCTGCGGCAGCGCATCGACGAGGTGTTCGAGCATGGCCAATCCTGGGTCGAGGCGCCGTTCCTCACCAAGAGCGGCAAGACCATCCCCTATTTCTTCACCGGCCGCCGCGTCGAGATCGGCGGCCGAGAGTTTCTGATCGGCGTCGGCATCGACATGTCGGTGGGGAACTGCGTTACCGGCGTGCCCCCGCGGCCGGTCAAGGACGAGTAAGGGATTCAATCGGCAGCGGAAACAACCCAAGGAGTGCGGCAATGGTGGTACGTGCGATCACGATCCTGTCCCTGTGCGTTCTCATGATGACTGCTTCGGGCGAATCCGCCTTTGCCGACGAAACCGCCGGACACATCACCGGCATCGGCGGCGTGTTCCTCAAGGCGAAGGATCCGAAGGCGCTGGCGGCGTGGTATCGCGACATGCTGGGACTGCCGGTGCAGGCTTGGGGCGGCGCGGCGCTGCATTACGACGCGCAAAACCATCCCCCGGCGTCGGCCTGGATGGCTTTCCCCGCCTCGACCACTCATTTCGCGCCGTCGACCGGCGACTTCATGGTCAATTACGCGGTCGACGACATGGAAGCGATCCTCAAGCGCCTGCGCGCCAAGGGCGTCGACATCCTCAAGCAGGACGACAGCGACCCGAATGGCCGCTTCGCCTGGATCCTCGATCCGGAAGGCAACAAGGTGGAGTTGTGGCAGCCGAAAAGCGCGGCTCCGTGATCCGACCTCTTCGAAGCGAATATCCCCGAGAAGTTTGCATAGTTCATCCACAACTCATATTCTGGTCAGGCTGACTAGGATATGAGTTCAGAGATGATCAAGACTTCTCACCGCCGGCCGGGCTTGCTGCCGGGTTATTGGCTGCTCCAGGATGCCAAGGCGCGTTTCAGCGAGTTGGTAAGGCGTGTCCATAGCGAAGGGCCGCAGCACGTCACCGTCCATGGGAGAGAGGAGGTGGTCGTAATTTCCGCCGCGGAATTTAGACAACTGAAGAATGTGACGACAGGACGGGCCCTGATAGAAGCGTTGCAGGCTTCGCCGCATCGGGAACTCGATTTGGAATCGGAACGCGATGCGATGCCCGTGCGTGACGTGACGCTGTGACGGGTTGGTTGCTGGACACCAATGTCCTGTCCGAATTACGGCGGCCAAGGCCTGAGGCGAAAGTCGTCGATTTCATCGCGAGCCAATCGCTTGACCTTCTATTCGTCAGCACCGTGACTTTGGCCGAGATCCGCTTCGGCATCGAAATGGTCACTGATCCGACCCGACGCCTGGATCTGAACGAATGGCTCACGCACAGGGTCCGACCAATGTTCGAAGGCCGTACTTTGCCCGTCGGCGAGGATGTCATGTTCAAATGGCGCCTATTGGTCGAAGACGGCCGAAAGGCGGGTCACACTTTTTCGCAGCCCGACCTCATCATAGCCGCGACCGGCCTGCATCACGGTCTTATCGTCGTGACGCGCGACACTGGGGACTACGCTCGGGCGCGTGTCCCCGTGTTCAATCCCTGGCTTGAAGACAGAACCTCATCGTCACGACCTAACGCCCCTGCGCCATGAAGGATTCAATCTCATCGGGCGTGCGGGGAATGCCGGTACTGAGCAATTCGCTGCCCGACGCGGTGACGAGATAATCGTCCTCGATGCGGATGCCGTAATTGGCCGCCTGCACATAGAGGCCCGGTTCGATGGTGATGATGGCGCCGGCCGGGATCGGCTTCGAATAGTCGCCGATGTCGTGGACGTTGAGCCCGACGAAATGGCCGAGGCCGTGATAGAAATCGTCGATCCGGCCGGCGGCGCGGAAGACGTCCCTGGCGATCTCGCTGAGGTCCTCGTAATAGACGCCGGCCTTGAGCTGGGCCGCCGCCGCGCTCTGCGCCTTCAGCACCAATTCGTAGAGGCTGCGCTGCTCAGGCGTGAAGCGGCCATTGGCCGGGAAAGTGCGCGTCACGTCGGTGGCATAGCCGCCGACCGCCGCCGCGGCGTCGATGAGGATCAAATCGCCATCGGCGATAGTGGCCTCGCCGCCGCGATAATGGAGCGACGCGGCGTTGCGGCCGGAGCCGACGATGCTGTCATAGGCCAGCCCCTGCCCGCCGCCGGCCAGGAATTCGGCTTCGACCAGCCCCTTCAGGCGGCGCTCGGTCCAGCCGGGACGGACCTCGCGCATCGCCGCCAGATGGCCGCGCCGCGTCGCCGCCATCGCCAGTTTGGTCTGCTCGATCTCGCGCGGTTCCTTGACCAGCCGCAGGCGCGCCATCAGGTCGGAATTGTCGACCACATGGGCGCCGGGCACACGCTGCTGGATCTTGCCGTAGAGCTCCAGCTCGGGCGGCACCGGCGCCGAGGGCGGCACGATCGGCCCGAGGAAATGCAGCGCCCGGGCGTTCGCCGTCAGTCCTTCGAGCAGATTACCCAGACTGCTGGTGCGATAGACCCGCGGGAAGCCGGTGCGCCGCTCCATCGCCGCCCCCAGCGGCAGGCGCTCGATGTCCCAGCGCTCGGTCTCCGGGTTGCGCGGCGGCAGCAGCAGGAATTCCCTGAATTTCCGGGCGGCGGGGGCCAGGACGAGAATGGCGCCCGGCTCGTCGACGATGCCGGTCAGCCAGGCGAAATTCTCGTTCTGAACGAAGGGCGCGCTGACCTCGCCCTGCTCCTCCCGCTCGGCGCCATAAACGACCGCGATGCCGTCCTTGAGTTCGGCCATGACCTTCTCGCGCCGTTCGCGGAACACCTCGGGGGGGAAGGGCGCGGTGCCGAGCGGCGCGCCATGTCCCTCCGGCGGGAAGACCTGAGCCCGCGCCATCTGGGTCGTCACCATCGTCGCCACCGATCCGGCGAACAAAGTCCTGCGGGTAATCATCGTCATTCCCCTGAGAATTGAACCACTCCAACGGCGATCGCGATGTTACAGATACTTCACCAGCTCGACCCCGCGCCAATAGGCGCTGCGGAAGATCTGCTCGCTCTCGACCACATAGTCCCACCAGGTGCGGGGTTCGGCCAGCGGCAGCTCGAGGATCGACACCGGGCGCGGCTGGGTGTCCCATTTAAGCTGGCCGGACAGGCGGTTCATCAGGCGGATGCGCTCGCGCTCGCCGATATAGGTGGCGTTGAAGCCGACCTGGGTCTGCAGGCTCTGCAGCTCGACATTGCTCATCGGCTGGCCGCCCAGCCAGTTGTCGGGCTGCGGACGAATGGCGGCGATGCGGTCGATCTCGTTGTTCTCGGACGGGATCTCGCTGAGGATCACGTCGCGCACATAGGCGCCGTCGACGGTCTGGGTGCTGTTCTTGAAGCCGTATTGATAGAGATAGAGCGCCTGTTCGGCGGTGGCGGCGGTGATCGGCTGGTATTCGATCCAGGATTTGCTGTCATGCGTGCCCAGCTTCTTGCCGGTCAACTTGAGCGCCGCCTTGTTCATGTAGACATATTCGTGGCCGTTATCGAAATTATAGGCGTTGAACACCACGCCGATTTCGGTGTCGTTCAGCGCGGCCGAGATGTCGCTGTAGAAATCGGCCGGGAAAGCCGGCACCAGCGAGCGGGCCGGCATCACGTTGTACATCTCGCGGAACACCGAGAAATTCTTCGGATCGGTCCAGGCCTTGACCCAGCTTCGGGTCATCGCGCCCAGCACGTCCATGGGAAATTCCGAGGTCGAGGGCCGGATCACCTGGCTGTTGGCCGAGACCTGCTTGTAGATCAGGTTGGCGTCCAGCCAAGTGCCGAACGGCTGGGTGGTGCGCATCGACTCTTCGAAGAAAGCGCCCATATCCACGCCCTGCAGCCATTTGGCGACATGCAGGATCTGCCCCGAGGTGCAGGTGACCATCTGCGGCCGCTTGCCGCTGCGGCGCAGCGCTTCGAGAAAGCCGGCGCCATGGGCATTGTTGCCGGCCAGACCGCCGAGCGCGATCGCCGAGCGCGTGCGCAGCCCGCCATCGGGAATGGCGCCCGCCGGCGGCACGTCGCCGAAGGTCGCGACATCCTCGGGATGCTGCTTGCCGTCGGCGGCGGCGCCGGTTTCCATCAGCACCTTGCCGTGACGCGAGGTAAAGCGGCTGATCTCCGCGACGTCGAGATAACTCATCGCCAATTTCCCCTTTTGGTGGCCGGTGGTCAGAGAGCGGGCAGGATGTCCGCCGCCTTGCGCGCATACAGATCGGCCCCGATCCGCCGCGCGGCTTGAATGGCTTCCTCGAGAAGCGCCCTGGCTTCGTCGCGGTCGGGCTGGGCTTGCGCCAGCAGGCACGCGGCCAGGACCTGCAGGACCATCGGCTCGAAGAACAACTCTCCGGTGCGCCGCACCGCCTCGACGGCGGCGCGCATTTCGGCGGCCGCCTCGGCCGCCCGGCCCTCGGCCACCAGCACCTCGGCCAGCATGGCCGAGAACAGCGGCAGCCCGATCACCCCGCCGGCATCGGCATAGCCGCCCATCATCTGGCGGATCAGCCCGGGATCGCGCGACTCCGCCCAGGCCGAGACGATGCGGAAGATGAAGGCGAAAACCGTGACGTTGGTCTTGCTGCAATGGGCCAGGCCGCGCTCGGCCAGCTCCTGCGCCGCGGCGCGGTCGCCGAAATAGTAGCGGGCATAGCAGCAATAGGCGAAAGCCTGCCCGACCGACAAGGCGTGGTGCATCGCATGGGCGTCGGCGAGCGCCCGGTCTGCCCGGGCATAGGCCTCCTCCTTCAGCCCGGCCAGGCTTTCCATGCCGGCCAGATAGAGCTCGGAGATCACCCTGATGTCGCCGCCATAGCGGAAGGCCAGCGGGCGGTGGCGATCGGCGTCATAATCCTTCAGCGCTTCGGCCAGATGGCTTCGCCCGGCGGCGAAATCGCCGCGATGCACGGCCAGCACGCCCAGCATGCGGTTCCCCAGGCTGCGATAGCCGGAATCGCCGGCGCGGTTGGCGATCTCCAGCACCTTGGCTGCCGGCCCTTGCGCCAGATCGAGGCGGCAGCTCAGCACATAGCCGCCGAAGATGCCGAACAGCACGTCATAGCGCTGGGCCGGATCGCCCACCTGCTCGACCAGACGTTGCGCCACGGCGAAGGCCTCGACGGTCTCGCGCGCCGCCGGTCCGTGGATGACGAACGAAGCCTGGCCCAGCGACAGATTGAGGTTGAACTCCCAATTGGTGCGTTCCGGCCCCTCGGCCAGCTTGGGCAGCAGGCTGATGGCGTCGGACAGATGCCGCACCGCTTCGGCATTGGCCGAGCGTTGCATCAGCCGCTGCCCGGCGCGATGGAAATAGCTGATCGCCTCCAGCCATTCCCCGGCCTCCATCAGATGATGCGCCATCACCTGCGGCGCCGCAGCGACGATGTCGGGGAACAGGTTGATCAGCGTCTCGGCCACCCTTTTGTGCAGCTTCTGGCGCTTGCCGCGCAGCAGAGTGGCATAAGCCGCGTCCTGCATCAGCGCGTGGCGGAAGGTGAAATCGGTTTCGGGGATCGGCCCCTGGCCGAGAATGATGTCGGACGAGGAAAGCTGCTGCAGCGACCCCTGCAGAATGCGCTCGGACATGTCGGAGACGGCCGAAATCATGCGATACGAGAACTCGCCGCCGATGACCGAGCCGATCTGCGCCACTTCCTTCAGCGCCGGGAAGCGGTCGAGGCGCTCCATCAGCGAATCCTGCAGGGTCTCGGGCACCGAAAGCGCATGCAGCGGCCCGGTCAGGGCGAAATCGCCGTCCTGCAGCTTCACGATCCCGGATTCCAGCACCAGCTTGGTCAGTTCCTCGATGAACAGCGGGTTGCCGTCGGCCTTGCGGATGATCATCTCCTCGACCTCGGTCGGAAGATCGCGATAGCCGGTGACGCCGCCGATCAGCGCCTTGGCCTCGTTCGGCGCGACGCGGGCGAAATGCAGCACGCTGACCCGTTCGTTGCCTTCCCACGGCGGAATGAATTCCGGGCGCGCGGTCATCACCAGCAGGCCCTTCCAATTGGGCAGCGCCTCGATGCAGCGGGTCAGCGCGTCGAGCGAGCTGGGATCGATCCAATGCACGTCCTCGAACACCAGCAGGCCCGGCTGGCCGCTCAGATTGCCGCCGATGAAGCGCACCAGCGCCTCGATGGTCTGGGCCCGCTGCCGCGCCGGCGTCAGACCCGACAGCGACATCAGCCCGGTGGTGGGGATCGACAGCAGATGCACCAGCAGCGGCAGGTCCAGCGTCTCGTGCTGGCCGGTGCGCGACAGCAGCGCCATCAGCCGGTTGACCTTGGCGGCGTCGCCGTTCTGGCTGGGCAGGTCGGCCATCAGCGAGATCTGCTCGACGAAGGGATGCAGCGGGCTGCTGACATGGCGCGGCGAACATTGCCAGCGCATTTCGGTGTGCGGCTGGTCGGCCAGTTGCTGGCGCAGCGCCTCGACCAGGCGCGACTTGCCGATGCCGGCCTCGCCGCTCAGCAGCACGGCGCGGCCGCCCTGAAGGCACCCTTCGCGCCACAGCCGGTCCAGCGCCTCGTTCTCGTCGCGCCGCCCGACCAGCGGCGCCATGTTCTGCGCCCGCACCGCGTCGAAGCGGCTGGCGCCCTTGCTTTCGGCGATCACGCGCCAGATGCGCACCGGCTCGGGGATCCCCTTCAACAGCACGTCGCCGAGATCCAGGCAGTCGAACAGGCCGCCGACGCGGCGGCGGGTCGGCTCGCCGATCAGGATCTGCTGCGGCTCGGCCAAAGCGTGGATGCGCGCCGCGATGTTCGGGGTCTGGCCGCTGGCGGCGTGCAGCTGGGCCAGGCTGCCCTGCCCGATCACGTCGCCCACCACGGCGGTGCCGGTGGTGATGCCGATGCGCACCTGCAGCGGCATGTCGTCGCGCAGCCCCTTGACCGCCTCGACGATGTCCAGCGCGGCGTGGATGGCGCGCTCGGCCGCGTCCTCCCGCGCCCGCGGATAGCCGAAATAGACCATGATGCCGTCGCCGAGATATTGCGCGACGAAACCGTCATAGGCCGCCACCACGCTAGTGCAGGCCTTCTGGTAATGGCGCAGCAGCTCGCGCAGGTCTTCGGCGTCCATCCGCGCCGCCAGTTCGGTCGAGCCGACCAGGTCGCAGAACATCACCGTCAGCAGGCGGCGCTCCGCCTCTTGAAATTCAGGCGAAGACTTGTTGTCTTTTTCCTCTTTTAGTTGCTCTATCGCCTTCAGTATCTTCTTACGGTGCCCAAGAACAATTCCCAATCCGGTAAGATCAGGCTCGGTCAGCTCAAAAAGAACATCTTTATCGATAGCGTTTTCAGAAAATAATTGAACATATTGATCTAGACCAATGTCGCGCAACCAATTCGATACGTCTTCCATCCGGTCAACCTGACTTCTTACTCGAAATTAATGAGGACAATACGCCGGGCAGCGCACGGCCTAGTTCTCGAGTTTAGAAGAGAAGATCCCGCCGTGGCAAGGAAGGCTTATGCTATTTGACCGATCCGATGTTGAACAGATCGCGCTCGCCCAATTGGGCGCTGTGCTGGCGTTCCATCTCGTGGGCGAAACGCCGCAGGGCATAGGCCTCGCTGACGAAGCCGATGACGCGGGGATCGTCGGCGGCGGCCAGCACCGGCAAGGTTTCCGCCTCGCACTCCTCGAAGCGGCCGAGGGCGGTGCGCACATCCATGTCGGGCAGCAGGAAATTGCCGCGCCCGCCGGCCAGATCGCTGGCCACCAGGCCGATGGCCGCGTCATCGAGGTCCGGATCATGAATCGCCGCGACGTCGATCGCGCCGGTGAAGCGCCCGCCCTCGTCGACGGCGCACACCATGCTGCGGCTGCCAAGCGGCACCAGCTCGCGCAATTGCAGCAGCGGCGTGCCGCGTCCGACCAGGGCGACATCCGGCCGCAGAATGCGCGCCACCGTCAGGTCGGCCAGCCAGCCGATGTCGTGGGCGCCGCGGATCTGCTTGCCGCGCTGGTGGAAGCGCCAGGTGGAGAAAGAATAGCCGAAGCGGAAGCGGGTAATGGTGCTGGCGGTCACCACCCCGGCCAGCACCGCTAGGGCGACGTTGAAATCCCCCGTCACCTCCAGCACCAGCAGCACCATGGTGACCGGCGCGCCGACGATCGAAGCCGCCACCGCCCCCATACCGACCAGGGTGAAGACGGTGTACTGTCCGGCCAGCCATGGACCGAACAGGCCGCACAGCCGCGAGATCCCGTCGCCGTATAGACAGCCGAGGAACAGCGAGGTGCTGAACAGGCCGCCGCGGAAGCCGGCGCCCAGCGACACCGCCGACGCGGCGATCTTGGCGACCAGCAGCACCAGCAGCAGGGCGATCGGCGGCGACGTGTCGAACAGCCATTGGATGACGCCGTGGCCGCTGCCCAGCACCTGGGGGAACGGCACCGCCACGGCGCTCAGCAGCAGGCCGCCGACCGCCGGGCGCATCCAATCGGGCGTGGGCAGCCGGCGAAACTTGAGTTCGAGCCAGGTGGCCGAGCGCATGGTGGCGATGCCGACGCCCGCCGCGCCGATCCCCAGCAGCACGAACAGCGGATATTGCCATTGCAGGAAGGCCATGGCCGGGGCGCTGACCAGGAAGATCGGCGCCGTGCCCACGGTACTGCGCATCACCAGCGTTCCCGCCAGCGAGGCCATCGCCACCTGGGCCAGGGCGGCCGGGCTGTAGCTGCCCAGCACCAGTTCGAAAGCGTAGAAGGCGCCGGCCAGCGGCGCATTGAAGGCGGAGGCGATGGCGGCGGCGGCGCCGGCGGCGACGAAGACGCGCAGATCGGCGCGGCGCAGGCGCAGCTTCTGGCCGGCCACCGACAGCAATCCGGAGCCGAGCTGGGTGAAGGCGGCTTCCAGCCCGAGAGCGGCGCCGACGCCGTTGGACATCACGGTGGCCATCGCCAGCCGCGCCGAATCCAGCAGCGACATGCGCCCGCCGTAAAGCGCGTTGGCCTCGACCGGGTCGACGATCTCGCGCTGGCCGAAGCGGCGCATCAGCAGCGCCATCAGCCCCAGCATCAATCCGCCGAGGGCCGGGATCACCGCGACGCGCAGCGGCGAGATGCCCGACGCGGCGCTTAGCGAGCCCTCGATGGCGACGCCGTAGATCAGCCAGTGGATCGCGCCGACCACCTCATGCAGGGTGACCACGGCGAAGCCCACCAGGGCGCCGAGCGGCGCGCACAGGGCGATCAGCACAGGTTCGTTGTCGCGCAACCCGCGGCCCACCGGACGGGTCCACAGCGACCAGAGGCGCAGGGCGTTCTCCCTGACCTGATTCATGAAATCTCCTTTGACTCCGCAGAGATATACCCCTCACCCGGTCTTGCCAGCAAGGCGACCTTAGGTGATCATTCGGCGATAATCACGACGAGATGCCGATGTCCCACTCCATGGATCGCCTGCTTCGCATCATGGCCCGACTGCGCGACCGCGACGGCGGCTGCCCATGGGACCTCGAACAGGATTTCGCCACCATCGCCCCCCATACGCTGGAAGAAGCCTACGAGGTGGTGGAAGCCATCGAAGCCGGCGACAAGCCGGCCCTGAAGGACGAACTGGGCGACCTTCTGTTCCAGATCGTATTTTACGCGCAAATGGCTGAAGAAGAAGGATCATTCGACTTCGAGGAGATCGCCGCGGCGATCTCGGACAAGATGATCCGCCGTCACCCTCATGTGTTCGGCGACACGGCCGCGACCGATGCCGGGACCCATATCAAACTGTGGGAAGAACAGAAGGCCGCCGAACGCGCCGCCAAGGACGAGGCCGGCACGCTGGATGGGGTCTCGGTGTCGCTGCCCGCCCTCACCCGCGCGGTGAAATTGCAAAAGCGCGTCGCCCGGGTGGGCTTCGACTGGCCCGGCGCCGAACAGGTTTTCGACAAACTGACCGAAGAAATCGGCGAACTGCGCGCCGAACTGGGCGAAAACCCGGATCAGGAACGAGTCGCCGACGAGATGGGTGACATTCTGTTCGTCTGCGCCAATCTGGCCCGCAAGCTGGGGGTGGATCCGGAAAGCGCGCTGCGCGGCTGCAACCGCAAATTCGAACGCCGGTTCCGCCATATCGAGCACTCGCTGGCCGGCGAAGGCCGCCGCCCCGAGGACGCCAGCCTGGAAGAAATGGAAGCGCTGTGGGTCGACGCCAAGCGGCTGGAGAAGCAGCATGGGTAAAGCCAAATATGCCGTCCTTGCCGTCGCCGCGGCGATCCTGGCCGCCTGCTATCTGCCCGACAAGTTCAAGTCCGAGGTCAGGGTCGGCAGCGACGGCGCCTATGCCATCAGCTTCTATGGCGATCTGATCTGGGCGCCGCTGTTCCGCGACATCGAGCGCGGCACCGTACCGGCCGACGAGATTCCCAAGAAGATCGAGGAGATCCGCCAGGACCTGGCGCGGGATTCAAACTTCAAATCGATCGAATCGCTGGGCCAGGGCCGCTTCCACGTCGCTTACGAGCGCGAAGGCAAGCTTCAGGGCACCGATCTGGTCACCTTCGTGCGGCGCAACGCCATCATCCTGCAACTGCACGCCACGCCGGACGGCAAGGTGGCGCTGGACGGCGCCGCCATCAAGCCGTCGGACGCCAATGAGGCCACCGCCATGGGCCTGTCGCTGCAGGGCGAGTTCCGTTTGGTCACGGATGCGCAAGTTCTTAGCCATAATGCCAATAAAGTGACCTTGTATCAGGGCTATCCCGTCTATATCTGGACGATCGAGAACGCCTTCTCGCCCGCTCCTCACCTGGTCCTGCAGCGTTCCGGCGTCTGGCCGGCAAAACCAAAGGGAAATCCATGACCGATCTTTCCAAGGCCACCATCCTCATCACCGGCGCCACCGCCGGATTCGGCGCCGCCTCGGCCCGCCGCTTCGCCAAGGACGGCGCGAAGCTGGTGCTGGCCGGCCGCCGCGTCGAGCGGCTGGAGGAACTGAAAGCCGAACTCAAGGTGCCGGTCCACACGCTGGTGCTCGACGTGCGCGACCACGCGGCGGTGCAGCAGGCGATCACCGGCCTGCCCGAGGAATTCGCCGCCATCGACGTGCTGGTCAACAATGCCGGCCTGGCCCAGGGCCTCGACCCGGCCCACAAGGCCGACATGAACGACTGGGAGACGATGGTCGACACCAACATCAAGGGCCTGATGTATGTCGCCCGCGCCGTCCTGCCGGGCATGGTGGAGAGGAAGCGCGGCCATATCATCAATCTCGGCTCGGTGGCCGGCACCTATCCCTATCCGGGCGGCTCGGTCTATGGCGGCTCGAAGGCCTTCGTCGAGCAGTTCTCGCTCAATCTCCGCAACGACCTCGGCGGCACCAATGTCCGCGTCAGCTGCATCGAGCCCGGCATGTGCGAGACCGAGTTCTCGGTGGTGCGCTTCAAGGGCGACGAAGGCAAGGCGGCGGCGGTCTATCAGGGCATGAAGCCGCTCTCGGCCGACGACATCGCCGCCCAGATCCACTGGGTCGCCAGCCTGCCCGAGCATGTCAACATCAACACGCTGGAAATCATGCCGGTGGCGCAGAGCTGGGCCGGCTTCGCGGTGCATCGGGAATAGGGCGTCGCAGGCAATAAGAAGGAAACTCACCACAGAGACGCAGAGGACACGGAGAAAAGGAAAAGCGCTTCTAATTTTCTTCTCTGTGTTCTCTGTGTCTCTGTGGTGAATAATTTATTTTTAAATTCAGGAGCGAAATGACCACCCTCGCCTCCCTCGAAACTCCGGTCCTGCTGCTGGATGAAGCGCGCATGGTGCGCAATATCGGCCGCATGCAGACCCGTATGAACGAACTTGGCGTCAGGCTTCGCCCGCACGTCAAGACCAGCAAATGCGTCGAGGTGGTCGAGCGGCAGATCGCGGCGGGGGCGGAAGGGATCACCGTTTCCACCCTGAAGGAGGCCGAGAGCTTCTTCGCCGGCGGGGTCCACGACATCCTCTATGCCGTCGCCATCGTGCCGTCGAAGTTCGATCACGCGCTGCGGCTGATCCGCCAGGGCTGCAAGCTGACCCTGATCACCGAATCGGCCGAGGCGGCGCAGCTTCTGTCGCGCCATGGCATCGAGAACGGCGTCTGCTATCCGGTGATGATCGAGATCGACACCGACGGCCATCGCTCGGGCATCAAGCCGGGCGATCCGCTGCTGATCGAGGTCGCTGCCGCGCTGCGCGAGGATCATGGGGCGGGCGCGCGGCTGGTCGGGGTGATGACCCATGCCGGCGGATCCTATGCCTTGAATACTCCGGAGGCGCTGGAGGCGATGGCGGAACAGGAGCGTTCGCGCTGCGTCGCCGCCGCCGAAGCCCTGCGGGCCGCCGGGCATGATTGTCCCGTCGTCAGCGTCGGATCGACGCCCACCGCCCTGTCGGCGCGCTCGCTGGAGGGCGTCACCGAGGTGCGGGCCGGGGTCTATATCTTCTTCGATCTGGTGATCGCCGGAATCGGCGTCTGCATGGCGGACGAGATCGCCATCTCGGTGCTGTGCAGCGTGATCGGCCATCAGCGCGACACCGGCTGGATCATCACCGATGGCGGCTGGATGGCGATGAGCCGCGATCGCGGCACCCAGAAGCAGGCCCAGGATTACGGTTACGGCATGGTGTGCGACGAGGAAGGTTTCCCGATCCCCGATCTGGTGTTCGCCGAAGCCAACCAGGAACATGGCGTGCTGCGCTGGACCGGCGCCAAGGACGTCGATCTCGCCACCCGCTTCCCGATCGGCACCCAGTTCCGCATCCTGCCCAATCACGCCTGCGCCACGGCGGCGCAACACGCCAGCTATACGGTGCTGCCCGGGTTCCAGACCTGGAAGCGCTTTGGCGGCTGGTAAAAGGGATTTTAATCCTTCAGCAAATCCCGCAACTCCGCCCAGCTCGCCTCGTCGGGCGCCATCAGCAGGCTGTTGCCCGGCTGGGGCACCGGCACATAGGGCGAGCCGTCCAGCAGAGCCGCTCTGCCCCCCGCCTCCTCGATCATCAGCACGCCGGCGGCATGGTCCCAGGGATGCAGGCGGCGATAGCAGGAAAAATCGAGCGAACCGTCCAGCAGCGACAGATATTCGTGCGCAGCGCTCCCCAACTGCCGTGCGATGAGGCCCCGCGCCGCCAGCCGCTCGTGATCGCGCCGCGCCACGCTGCCGGCCATGCCCGCCACCGGACGCGGCGCGATGCTCCGCTTCGTCCCGCCACGCCAGGTGCCGCCGCCGCGCACCGCGTGGGTCATCTGCGCCAGCAAAGGATCGTAGATCCAACCCTGTATGGTCCGCTGCCCCTGCGCCAGGGCGACGATGACGGCGAAATTCGGATTGCCGCGCACGAAATTGCCGGTGCCGTCGATCGGATCGATGATCCACACCGGCCGGTCGCTGGTCAGGCAGGCCAGGCGGCCGGGATCGAGCGAGACGCATTCCTCGCCCATCACCAGCGATCCGTCGATAAGCGGCGGCAAACGCTCGATCAGCAGGCGCTCGGCCTCACGGTCGGCCACCGTCACCAGGTCACCCGGGTTCTTTTCCTGGATGTCCGCGCCGCCAAGGTGACGGAACTTCGGCAGAATGACCTCGGCGGCAACATCCGCGATGATATTGGAGACTTTATCGGGATCGACTAGAGACATAGGGACCATAACGGGGCTACTATCGGCTGAAATTCGAGGGAAAGTGGGGGCTCACCCTTGGACGAACAGGTATTCCACGACACTCTGAAGAAAATACGCTGGTGCACCAATCGCGAGGACCTCGGCGCCGCGACGCGGACCACCTTGCAATTGCTGCTGCGCCGTCCCGGTGACCAGAAACTACTCACTTCTCTCCTCGCCCAGGTCGACGGCATCGTCAGCCGGCTGCCCGCGGGGGGCGACAAGCAGAGCGGCGCCGTGCGCCAGGCCGCGGTGCGCTGCGTCGTGCTGCTGCAATCGGCCAAGAAGGGTCGTCTCAGCCGCGCCCAGCAGGAGGACAAGGACGAGCGCAAACGGCATCGTCGGGTCCTGATCCTGGTCGCGGCGACGGCGGCCACTGCCGCTTTCTACCTGTTTCTTATACCGCAGCGCAACATCAACACGCCGGGCAAGGATGTCGCGGCGGCCATCGAGGACGCGCTGCACACCGCTCGCCTAGGCCTGACGCGCCACGACAACGTCACCGTGCGCGCCACCCACGAACACACCATCGTCACCGCCGAGCGGCTGACGCCCGACGATTGCCTGGCGGCGGCGCAGCAGGTTCAGAAGATGGGCGACCTGACCATCAACGACGTCGACGTCGGACGGCCGAACGACAGCAAGCTGTCGAAGCTCTGCCATCAGATGAACGACGCCACCCTGACGGTGACGGTCAGCGGCTACCGCAAGCGCTGAGACTCGAATCGCCCGGCATCGATCGGATCGAGCCGCACCAGCAGGTGCGCGCACTCCTCGTCGTCGGTGCGGCGCACCACGTCGCCATGGCGATAGAGCCAAGCCAAAGCGGCGCCGTCTTCCAGGCGGATGTCGTACGACACCAGCACCCGGTCGGCCGAGACGGTCTCGTCCAGGCGGTTGAGCAGCACACCGACCCCCTCGCCGGTCACCGCCGACAGGATGATTACCTTGCCGTCGCGACGGGCTTGGTTGAGAATCTCCTCGCCGCGCGGACCGTCCAGCAGGTCGATCTTGTTCCACGCCTCCAGCAATCCCCGATCGACCGCCTCGGCGACGCCGAGATCGCGCAGCACCGCCTCGACGTCGGCGCATTGGCTTTCGCTGTCGGGATGGGCGATGTCGCGCACATGGACGATCAGATCGGCCTCCAGAACCTCTTCCAGCGTGGCGCGGAAGGCGGCGACCAGCTCGTGCGGCAGGTCGGAGACGAAACCCACCGTGTCGGACAGGATCACCGGATTCCCGGACGGCAGGCGCAGCAGGCGCATGGTGGGGTCCAGCGTGGCGAAGAGCTGGTCCTTGGCCAACACGTCGGAGGCGGTCAGGCGGTTGAACAGGGTCGATTTCCCGGCATTGGTGTAGCCGACCAAGGCGACGATCGGATAGGGAACCTTCTTGCGCGCCTTGCGGTGCAGCTCGCGCGTGCGCTTGACCTCGACCAGCTCCTTCTTGAGCTTGACGATGCGCTCGCCGATCATGCGCCGGTCGGCTTCGATCTGGGTTTCGCCCGGACCGCCCAGGAATCCGAAACCGCCCCTTTGCCGTTCCAGGTGGGTCCAGGACCGCACCAGGCGGGATTTCTGATAGGTCAGCGAGGCGAGTTCGACCTGCAGCGTGCCTTCACGGGTACGGGCCCGGGCGCCGAAGATCTCGAGGATCAGGCCGGTGCGATCGATGACCTTGGCGTCGAACGCCTTTTCCAGATTGCGCTGCTGGCCGGGGGACAGATGCCCGTCGAGCACCACCAGGCCGATCTCGTTGTCCTTGACCACGCCGGCCAGGCGATCGACCGTGCCGCTGCCCAGCAATGTCGCCGGCCGCGGCCGCGACAGGGGAACGATCTCGGCGGCGACGATCTCGAGGTCGATGGCCTCGGCCAGACCGACAGCCTCCGCCAGGCGCGCCTCGGGCAACCGTCCGTGGTCGGAGCCCGTCTTTGCCGGGTGAACGACCAGCGTACGGGAAGCACCCAATTCCTTACTCGTCCGCTCCCTCGCCGGCCGACTCGAACAGAGCCACCGGGCCACCCGGCATCACCGTCGAGATGGCATGCTTGTACACCAGCTGGGTGTGGCCATCCCGGCGCAGCAGTACCGAGAAATTGTCGAAGGATGTCACGATGCCTTGTAGCTTGACGCCATTGACGAGAAACACGGTGACGGGCGTTTTATTCTTGCGGATGTAGTTCAGGAACACATCCTGCACGTTCTGGTTCTTTTCATTCGTCATTTTGGCACTCTTTTTTAAGTCGTTAGGCCGAACAGAGAACGACCGGGCTACCAAACTATCTGGTTAACATCAAACCGGCTTTCAGGGAACCGGAATTTCGTCAAGAAAGCACGCGAAAGCGCTCCAGGATTGAAAAAAATGCTCGGGTTTATGAGTACTGAACCCTTCATCCATCACTTCGTCGTGCCGCACCACCAATCCGGTCAGGCCGGAATTGGCGGCGCACTCCATATCGATCGGCGCGTCGCCGACGAACCACACATCGCGCCCCGCCTTGACGCCGATCGCCTCCAGCGCCAGCCGCACCGGTTCCGGCGAAGGCTTGTCGGCACTGGCGTCCCCGGCCCCGGAGAGATGCCGGAAATAGGATGTCCAGCCCAGGAACTCGGCCTCCTTGCGGATAAAGGGCCCGCTCTTATTGCTGATCACCCCCAACGGGATGCCGGCTTTATGCAGCCTTTCCAAAATATTGGGAGCCATCGGCAGCGGTTTCAAGTGCGCCAGATGAATGGAAGCGAAGCTGTCGTAATAGTAAGTCCGCGCTTCCTGCCAGCGATCCCCGAACAGCAAAGGAAAGGAGTCGCGCAACGACTTCGCCACCCGGGCGCGGATCTCCTCCTCGCTCCACTGTTCATGGCCCATATGGACCAGGGTGCGGTTCAGCGCGGCGCCGATGCTGGTCCAGCTATCGACCAGCGTATTGTCCCAGTCGAACAGGATGGCGGCGGGGCTGTTCATCGGAAGCTCCCATCGGCGACGCCGAGCCGGTCGAAATAGGCCTGGCGCAGCTTCACCGTGATCTCGCCGGGATGGCCGTTGCCGACGGGCTGGCCGTCAATGCTCACCACCGACAGCACATGGCTGGTGGTGCTGGTGAGAAACGCCTCCTTCGCCGCCTTGGCCTCGGCGACGGTGAAATCCCTGAGTTCGACCTTCACGCCGAGTTTTTCCGCCGCCGCCAGCACGCCCAGGCGGGTGATGCCGTTGAGAATGGCGTTGCCCGCCGCATGGGTGACGAGAACGCCATCCTTGGTGACGATCCAGGAATTGGTCGACGACCCTTCGTGCACCACCTGGTCGTCGCCCACCAGCCAGGCTTCGTAGGCGCCCTTGTCGCGCGCCTCCTGCTTGGCCAGCACGTTGGGCAGCAGCGAGATCGATTTGATGTCGCGGCGTTCCCAGCGGATGTCGCGCACCGTCACCACGCCGATCCCCTGCTCCAGCGCGGCGGCGCTCGGGCCCTTGATGCGCCGCGCGGTGACGACGATCGAGGGCTCGACGCCGGCCGGGAACGGATGATCGCGGCGGGCCACGCCGCGGGTGATCTGGATATAGACGATGCCCGAGGCGATGCGGTTCTGCCGCACGGTTTCGCGCAGCACATGGGACAAGGCGCGGCGGCTCATCGGCTGGTCGATGCGAAGCTCGCGCAAGGACCGCTCGAGCCGGTCGAGATGGCCTTCCTCGTCGACGAATTTGCCCTTGAGGATGGCGATCACCTCATAGACGCCGTCGGCGAACTGATAGCCGCGATCGTCGATGTGAACGCCGGCCTCGGAATGAAGGACGTATTGGCCGTTCACATAGGCAACGCGGGACATGATCAGAAATACTCCAGGCTCACCGAGAACATCTTCTCCACCTTCTTGATGGCGGAGGCCGGGGCGAACAGCACCACCCGGTCATTGACCTGCACGACGGTATTGCCGCGCGGATTGATCACCTTGCCGTCGCGCACCACGGCGC
>Ga0213872_10000867_pt1 | contig 21873 bp, 21 predicted proteins | sample VelepicomBERX_R2_FD_160071 | JGI IMG/M metagenome (GOLD analysis project Ga0213872, IMG submission 160071) | Rhizosphere microbial communities from Vellozia epidendroides in rupestrian grasslands, the National Park of Serra do Cipo, Brazil - RX_R2 | ecosystem: Host-associated > Plants > Roots >...
GCGAACGCAGTTTCCTCACGTCGGTATGCGCACGGCCAGCTTCGGTGTGGTCGAACACGTGGCCGGGGAGACAGTCGTCGAGATGTTGGATCGGGCCGACAAGGCGCTTTACGCCGCCAAGAGCAACGGCCGCAACCGCGTCATCGCGGGGTGAGCACGATCCCGGGTGCTCAATCAGCGGCGCCCTCGCAGCTTTCATCTTCTATGGTTAAGGCATGTCAACATTGCGTGGACGGCGCGTACTGGCAAACGTCGCCATCCCGGAAAACGGCCTGCACAATGTCACGCCTTACGTTCTCCCCTCAACGTGTTGTCTGGGTGCTCATCGCAATCATGTCGAGCTTGGTCAGCGCGGCAGCGCCCGAGCTGGAGGTGATCTACCCTGCACCCGAATCGCCTGCCGACGTCCGTTACAACGACCTGGTAGAAATCCTGCATGAAGCGTTGGAGCACACGGCAGCCACATATGGGCCGTATAAGGTGCACCCGGCGCATTCGGTCATGAACGAGGCGCGCGAACTGCAGACGCTGGAAGCGGGGGAGGAAATCAATATCGCCTGGAGTTCCACGTCGGATGAGAAGGAGCAACATTTGTTGCCCATTCGCATTCCCCTGCGCAAGGGGTTGCTAGGCTATCGAATCGCCTTGATTTCGAAAGACGAGCAAGCCTTGCTCGACAAGGTGCACGACGCGGACGATTTGCGTAAATTCACCATTGGGCAGGGCATAGGCTGGGGCGATGTGGCGCTCTACAATCGAAATGGATTCAAGGTACTGACAGCCAACTACGAGAATCTATTTCGCATGGCCGAAGTGCGCCGATTCGATTTGTTTCCGCGTGGCATCGGCGAGGTATTCAAGGAATACGATGAGCACGTCAAGCTTAACCCTAACCTGGTGGTTGAGCAGCACTTGTTGATTCAATATCCCTGGCCCTACTACTTCTTCTTCAATAGGAAGGATACGGCGCTGGCCGAACGCGTGGAAACGGGCCTGCGCGCAATGATGAAGGACGGGACGTTCGATGCCATTTTCCGGAAATACAACGGCGCGGACATCGAGCGGGCGAAACTTGGCAACCGGCGCATCATCCGCATCGTCAATCCCTTCCTGCCCAAGGATACGCCGCTGGCCGACAAGAGCCTGTGGTTTGATCCGACAACCGACAAATAGCGGTGTCGACCGACGTGTAGAAATGGAAATGCGGCTACCCACGGGGAGCGGGGAGCCGCATCTGCTGCGATTCAGGTACTGAACTGACTTAGATCGCCAGGTCTTCGATCTTGCCGCCAGACGCCAGGTGGGCACTCACCCAGGCCGGCTTGCGGCCGCGGCCCGACCATTCCTTGCCGTCCTTGGAGCGGTACTTGGCCTTGGCCGGGCCACGCGCGCCCTTGCCGCCCTTGCTGGCCTTGGCTTTTCCGCCAACCAGATCATCAAAATCGAAGCCGCGATCGGCCGCCAATTTCTTCAAATCGTCCACGACCTTTTGCCGTTCCGCAGCCATGCGCCGCGGTATTTCCAGCACGAGGTCCTTTTGCAGATTGACGAGCTCGGGAATGCTGAGTTTGGAAAGGTCGATTGCCATGATGGATGTCCTGAGGGATGAGACGAGCCTATAGATAATAGTAAATGCAATTTCAGAAATGCCAAGTGAATTATTTGAAACTGTGTGTGACTGACGTGCGGCCTTACATATAAGGCGCATTCTGCCTTGTTTTGCTCACGATAATTAAATTAGGCAAGGATTGCTTCAGGCCATTCCGGCTCCCTAGGGGGCCTCTGAATAAGTATTCGGGTCGCGCTGGGTCGAGTCTTAGGGCAAGACGAAGGCACAACGAGCGCCGTGTAACGGGTTACATCAGTGAGTTGTGACGCAGTATTCCCCTAAGAATCGACTCAGCCCGGAGGGTTTGCCCGGATTTTGGCCTGCTGCCGCGTTGAAAGTCGCTTATGTAGCCCGCTACACAGCGCTCCTTTCGCCTTGCATCAGGCCAAAGTCCGGGCAAACGCGATCCCGAATACTTATTCAGAGACTCCCTAGGATGAAGCGGTAATCAGTATTGCGCGGAAATCATTTACATTCGTGTAGGTCGGGCCAGTAAGCAGCAAATCTCCCAGCGCCGAAAAATAGCCGTAGCTGTCGTTGTCGTCCAGATATCGCATGGTTGGCATATTGCGTGTCACTGCGCGTGAATAGCTGTCCGGGTAGAGCAGGGCGCCCGCATTGTTCTCGCTGCCGTCAATACCATCGGTGTCTGCCGCCAGCGCATATATCCCAGCGTGGCCGCGTAGCATATCGGCCAAGGCAAGCAGGAATTCTCCATTGCGCCCGCCTCGCCCGTGGCCCCTTAGCGTGACGGTCGTTTCGCCACCGGATATCAGCACGCAGGGTGGTGCAAAAGGTTGCTTGCGCGCGGCCACCTGCAGGGCCAGCGCCCCGTGTACGAGGGCGACGTCGCGCGCCTCGCCTTCGATGCGATCCGACAGGATGTAGGCCTGAACGCCCAGCGCTGCGGCCTTGGCTGCTGCGGCCTCCAGCGCTTGTTGCGGTGTGGCAATTAGTCGCGCTTCGTGGCCTTCGAACCGCAGGTCGCCGGGCTTGGGCGTTTCGTCGATGCCGGCCTGCAGATGGGCCAGTACGACCTGCGGCAGCTGCAATCCATAGCGCGCTACTACGGCCAGCGCATCGGCGTAGCTGGTTGGGTCGGGTACGGTCGGCCCTGAGGCAATCACGGCAAGGTCATCGCCTGGTACGTCGGAGATCGCCAGCGTCACGACCTTGGCCGGCGCGCAGGCGGCAGCCAGGCGTCCGCCCTTGATGGCCGAGAGATGTTTGCGCAGGCAGTTCATCTCGTCGATGCTGGCGCCACAGGCGAGCAGCGCCTGATTCACCACCTGCTTGTCGGCCAGCGTCAAGCCAGGGGCAGGCAGGCTCGCGAGCGCCGAACCGCCACCCGAAATCAGGCAGATCACCAGGTCGTCGGCCGTCAGGCCACGCACCAGCGCCAACATGCGCTGGGCGGCACGCAGCCCATTCTCGTCAGGCACCGGGTGCCCCGCTTCGACGACCTCGATGCGCGAACACGGTTGGGCATAGCCATAGCGTGTGACGATGAGGCCAGTCAGAGGTGCCGGCCAGTGCGCTTCCAGCGCCTGCGCCATCGCGGCCGAGGCCTTGCCCGCACCGATGACGACGGTGCGGCCGCGTGGCGGTGGAGGGAGATGTGGGGGTAAGCAGTCGGCCGGCCGGGCAGAGGCCACGGCCGCATCGAACACGGAGCGGAGGAAGTCGGCGGCTTGGTCGCGCTGCACAGTCATGTTGTCTTGCGTTCGCAGGAGATGAAGGGGGATTCCGCACGTCGCGGCAGGACTTGCGATGCTGGCAGCATATGGCGCAAATTGTGCCAACATGAATATTGAGCAGATTACTGTATCTGCCTGCCGTTGCGAGCATGACGCAATGCTTGCTGCATATGATGCAGGAATCCGCTACGAATGTTACCGTTGTCTCACCGGTCGAGTCTGAATGCCGCCGTTGCATGGGCCTCGACACAAGAGATAGGCAGGAAGGGTTGCGATGAAGATGGGCAATCCCCGCTGGCTGGCCGGCGAGGGGGCAGAAATGGCGGATGCCATGCGCGCGGCGCGAGCCTGCTTCGACGAGTTCGCTCGCGAGGTGGAGTTGGAGAACTGGCGCATCATCCCATCGCACGATTCGGCCCTGATCAAGGCCTTCTTCCCCAACAAGGGCAGCCGTACGACGGGCGAGTTCCTGATCGTGGATGAGGTTTCCATCGGCCCCGACTTCGTCACCGGCATCCTCGCTTCGCCCTCGCGCATGAACCCCGCGCTGGCCGCCGGCGTCGACGTGACCGTGCCCATGGAGAACGTCTGCGACTGGATGCTGATCGTGGGCGAGAAGGGTGTAGGCGGCTTTACCATCGACGTACTCAAGCAGCGGATTCGCCCGGAGCAGATGGAAGCCTACGAAAGCATGCCGCCCGTATCCTGGTTCAAGCACCGCCGCACCATCACCGCGTTCCAGGAGCTGGCGGCCAAGCCGATCTGCGTGTCCTGCGGTGTACGTTCGCTGCTCGACCGGCCTTACCGCGAAGGCGTGTGCGGCTGTTGCGCGAATGGATTGAAACGCTGCAACTGCCCCAAGTGTGGTGTACCCCTGTTTCGTGCCGAAGGCGCCGCGCCGGAGTGCCATGCCTGTGCCAGCGGCCAGCGCCGCAAGGCGGCGGAACTGCGACCCTGGTGGCAGTTCTGGTAATACTGGCTGCTAAGCGGGCTCTGCAAAGGCCACTTTCGAGCGTCAGCGAGGCATCGCTCGTAGCGTGGTTGTTGGCGCTTTAGCGCCTTACAACCACGGCATGCCCTTTACGGGTACGGAGGTACCGCAAGGGTATCCCGTGGCTGTATGTCGCTTCGCTCCGACATCCACGTCACGAGGGGCGGGGGGAGTGGAATCAATCAGCGATAACTCGAGGATTTTCCCATGGCCTGGAGCGCACGGCTCCGCGGGGCGAAAGCTGAAGCTTCCTCAAGCGCCATTCACGAGTTGTTTCGCTAGCGTATTGTGCCGAGCTACCAACGGCACCAGGTCCAGCGTCAGCAAATGGCCATCGCGCACCACGACGCGGCCGTTGATGACCGACAGCGCTGCCTTCACGGGTGCGCACAGCGTGAGCGCTGCCACCGGGTCGTGCCAAGCGCCGGCATGATCGATGCCGCGCAGGTCGAAGGCCACCAAGTCGGCGCACTTTCCCACCTCGATGGCGCCGATATCATCCCGCCCCAACGCCGCTGCACCGCCCACCGTTGCCATCTCCAATGCTTCGCGCGCACGCAGCCCGGCAGGGTCGCCGCCCACGCGTGCCAGCAGCAGCGCCTGTCGCGCTTCCGCCAACAGGTGACCGGCGTCGCTTGACGCCGAACCATCCACCCCCAATCCCACGGGCACGCCCGCTGCCCGCATACGCTTGACCGGCGCAATGCCCGAGCCCAGCCGCATATTGGAAGAAGGACAATGCGCTACGCCCGTGTGCGTGCCCGCGAACAGGCGGATGCCATGGTCGTCCAGGCATACGCAGTGCGCGTGCCATACGCCATGGCCCAGCCATTCCAGCTCCTCGGCATATTGCGCTGGCGTGCGGCCGAAATGCGCCAGGCTGTAGGCGACATCCAGCGCCGTCTCCGCCAGGTGCGTGTGCAGCCCCACGCCATAGCTACGCGCCAGGCGCGCCGACTCGCGCATCAGGTCTTGCGATACGGAGAACGGCGAGCAGGGCGCCAGGGCGATGCGCAGCATGGCTCCTGGTGACGCATCGTGATAGGTCTCGATCAGCCGGCGCGATTCGCGCAGGACGTCGTCTTCGCGCTCGGTAAGCCGGTCTGGCGGCAGGCCACCTTTCGATTCGCCGACGGTCATGGCGCCGCGGCAGGCGTGAAAGCGCATACCTATGCCCGCTGCCGCCTCGATGGCGTCATCGAGCCGGCTGCCGTTGGGGTAGAGGTAGAGGTGGTCGCTGCTCGTCGTGCATCCCGACAGCATCAGCTCGGCCATGGCCGTCTGCGTGGAGACGCGGATCATTTCCGGCGTGATGCCGCACCAGATGGGGTAGAGCGTGCGCAGCCAGTCGAACAGCTCGCAGTCCTGCGCGGCGGGTACGGCACGCGTCAGCGACTGGAACATATGGTGGTGCGTGTTGACGAGGCCCGGGATCAGCACGTGGCCGGCAAGGTCGATGGTCTCGTCCGCATGCTGCTGCAGCTCGCTGCTCGTGCCCACCGCAGCGATACGGTTGCCGCGCACCAGCACGGCGCCATCCGCGATCTCACGGCGGGCACCGTCCATGGTGACGAGGACGCTGGCGTGACGCAGCAGCAGGGTAGCTTCCATGGGCCGTCCATTCCGGTGTGAGCGCTGATCTCCCGTTGAGCATAGATCGTCGCCCATCCCGATGCTTGGGACAGACGGGGCGTGCAAATGTTTCGGCCCCGGCAGCGAAGGCTCGATGCCGGGGCCGTGTCGCAGGTGGGTCAATACGCGATGCTGAAGCGACGGCGCTCGTGCTTCGCGTTCTCCAGCTCATCGATCATCGCCACGGCGTAGTCTTCCACCGAGATGCGGCTATTGCCTTCCGCGTCCGTCATGAACTGGTCTGTACCCAGGCGGAACACATTGGTACGCTCGCCCGGTGCAATCAGCGCGGCAGGGCTTAGCATGGTCCAGTTTAGCGACGCCTCGTCGCGCAGCAGGTTCAAGGCAGTACGGGCACCTTCGGCCGAGGCCTTGTACTGCGGCGGGAAGTTGGGTGTGTCGATCAACTGCACGCCTGGCGCGACTTCCAGGCTACCGGCACCGCCTACGACCAGGAGGCGTGGCGCCTTGGCGAGCTTGGTGGCGGCGATGATGGACTGGATGCCGCGCACGTAGTAGCCCAGCACGTCCGCATCGCGGTGGCCGCTGAAGGCGGTGATCACCGCATCAAAGCCGACCAGCTGATCGGCCAGTGCCGCGGTATTGAACACGTCTACAGCCTTCGCGGTGACGAGCGGGCTGGCGGCGACTTTCTCCGGATGCTGGACGAGCGCCGTGACCTCGTGCTGGCGTGCCACCAGCTCCTGCAGCAGCGCGCTGCCGATAAAACCCGTGGCGCCGATAAGTGCGATCTTCATAGCCTGTACTCCGTTGCGTTGATGGTTGACGGAGTGCATGGTGACAGAAGGAATTATTGCGATAAATCGCTACAATGATAATTTATTGTTTTCAAATCCTAATCAAACTATGCCGCTGCCGGGCCATGTCGATCTCAATCAACTGCTCGTGTTCTGCACGGTGGCGGAAGCCAAGGGCTTCAGCGCCGCGGCTGACAGGCTAGGTATTGCCAAGGCCAAGGTCAGTATCACCGTGCAGCGACTGGAGGCCGAGCTGGGCGCAAGCCTGTTCATCCGCACGACGCGCAAGGTCAGCCTCACGGCCGCGGGTGAGGCGCTCTATGTGGAATGCCGGCCCCTGCTCGTACAACTGCAGGCGGCGGCCGACCGGGCCGGCAGCGCGAGTACCGAGATCTCTGGCACCTTGCGCCTGACGACCTCGGTCGATCATGCCATCCAATGGTTGTCGCCCGCGCTGGCACGCTTCGCTCGCCTGCATCCGCAACTGCAGATCGACCTGCGCAGTACCGACCGCGTGGTGGATATGGTGGCCGAGGGCATCGATCTCGCCATCCGCCTGGGTTGGCTACCAGATTCGTCGCTACGTGCCATCAAGCTGGGTGAGTTTGGCCAGTTCGTGGTGGCATCGCCCCAGTACCTGCGCGAGCGCGGCACCCCGGTGAGACCCCAAGACCTGGTCGAGCACGACTGGGTGACCCTGACGCTACTGAATGCGCCCCTGACCTGGCAATTCAGGGGCCGCCACGGCAGCGTGGAGACGGTACAGATGCGTACACGCATGCGCGTCGACTCGCCCGGCACCATGCGCGCTCTGCTATGCGCGGGCGCAGGTATCTCTGCGATCGATGGCTATAGTGTGCGGGACGACCTGGCTGCAGGGCGCCTGGTACGCGTGCTGGCCGACTGGGAACTGCCGCACGGCGGCGTCTATGCCGTCTTCCCTCCGGGCCAGCATGTGCCGGCGCGCACGCGGGCATTTGTCGATTTCTATCGCGAGGTGTTGGAGCGCGGTGGCCAAGCAAGCTGATTCAATTGCCTATGGAGTAGTCGATGTCACTTTCGATGAGCCGCTTGATCCTTTATGTACACGACGTAGAGCGGCTGAAATCGTTCTATCAAGCGCATTTTGATCTGACCGTTGTGGAAGAGATCGCGCAGGAATGGGTAGTCTTGCAGGCCGGTACCGTGCAGCTTGCCCTGCATCGCATCGGCAAGCCTTACCGGGGTCTGAAGCCGCAAGGCGGATCGAACACAAAGATTGTGTTTGACGTGCCTGCAGGGCTGGAAGCGCTGCGTGACAAGTTGATCGCGGCCGGCGTAGCGATGCGCCCGCTCAAGCGCTTCGACGGCTTTGCCCAGCTCATGTGCGACGGCGAAGACCCAGAGGGGAATGTCTTCCAGCTCTCTCAGCCGGACGCTTAGGGAAGCTCAGCAAATGTCCACTTTCGAGCGTCAGCGAGGCACCGCTCGTAGCGTGGTTGTTGGCGCTTTAGCGCCTTACAACCACGGCATGCCCTTTACGGGTACGGCGGCGAGGGCGGGGGGAGTGGAATAAATTAGCGATAACTCGTTGATTTTCTAATGGCCTAAAGCGCACGGCTCCGCCGGGCGAAAGCTGAAGTTTCAGATTACCACTTCTTACAGAGCTTCCTTAGAAACGCCCGCCTGCCTTGAGCTGTTCCACCTCGCGCTGCGCCTGTTGCAGGGCCTTTTGCGGCGGCATATCGTCGTCCAGGCAATTGTCGATAGCGTGCTTCAAAATATTGCGCACGCGCAGATTCTCCAGCGTCATCAGCTTCGGGTGGGCATAGGGCAGCTGCCGGCGCACGCGCACGAAGGGTTCGTCATGCGTGTAACGGCCGTTGAAGGCCTGCTCGCTAAACGCAGCGTCGACCACGGGGAAGAAGCCGGTCGCCAGGCTAATGCGCGCCTGAGTGGCCGGTTGGTAGAGGAAGCGGACGAACTTCAGTGCCGCGCCGCGTTCTTCGCCCGTCATATGTGCCGACAAGTAGAGGTTGCCGCCACCGACGGCCACGCCATAGGCTTTGTCGCGCGGCAGCATGTCGGCCATCCAGTGTAGCCCTGCGTGCGTACGTGCCGTTTCCATGCCGCCCGATGAATAGAATACTACGGGGAAATGGCCGTCGACGAAGCCGTTGAGCGTGGCCTTCCAGCTCGTGGCACGCTCCAGCAGCTTGTGCTGCTTGAGCGTGTGCCAGAACTGCAGAGCACGGACTGCTTCTGGCGTATCGAGGGTAATGTGGCGATGGTCCGCATCGTAGAGAGAGCCGCCGGCCTCGCGCACCATGGCCTCGAACAGGTAGTCGTACCAATCGCCGCCCAGTACGAATGGCGTGGTCGACCCGTGCGCCTTCAGGCGCTCCAGTAGCGTCTCCAGGTCGGCCCAGGTTGTGGGCAGATGATTGGCGTCGACCCCTATCGCCTGCAGATGATCGAGGTTGTATAGCGCGACGGGCGTGCTACGTACGAAGGGTGGGCCGCACAGCGCGCCCGTGCTGCAATAGCTGTTGCCGACAAATTGCGGCAGCAGGTCGGCGGCGAACGCTTTGACGCCGCCTGCCTCCTGCGCGAACAGGTCATCGAACGGCGTGAGCGCACCCATTTGTTCCAGCTCGAGCGTCTCCGATACCTCGGCCACGAAAACGCCCGCGCTACGCCCTGCCTTGACTTGCCCGCCGACCTGGTTGACGACCTCGTCCCAGTCGGACATTGGGTGAAATTCGACGTGCACGCCCGGATTGGCCTCGTTGAACTCATGCACGAGGCCAAAGTAGAAACGCGACGCTTCCGAGGTGGCGCCAGACGGGATGGTAAAGCTCAGCGCTACGTCCTTGGCATGGGCTGCGAGGGACAACAGGATGAGTGCAGAGGCGAGTCGTTTCACATTGGACCCTTGTTACGACGGCGTGGCTGCCGTACGTTCATGCTCCAGTGTAGGTGCTCGCCCTACATCCTACTGATACTTCTTCATGATCGCCTCATAGCGCCCATCCGCCCGCATCTTCTTCAATGCCGCGTTGAAGGCATCGCGCAGCGTCGGGTCGCGAAAAGCGACCTTGTAGTAGGTAGGCGGGAAGATCTCGTGGTAGTCGATCGCCTGATTTACGTCTATCCCCCGCTTGCCCGCCTCGGCATTGAAGTAGCGGAAGATATTGCGGTCGGCTACCACCACGTCCACATGCCCCGAGTAGAGCAGCATGTTCTGCTTCACCTGTTGGGCGTATTCCTCATAGGCCGGATTCGCGTCGGCCATGGCACTGAACGCGCCGCCCAAGTAGCGCTTGGCGTTCTGGAACGCGGCAATGGAACGGCCGGCCAGGTCGTTGACGGAATGGATGTGGAAGGCGTTCTTGTGCAGGCTGATGGCGAAATTCTGGTACACGATATGGCTGTCCGAGAAGGCTGCCTTGATGCCGGACGCCTCGTTCACCGTGATGGCCGCATCGACCTCGCCGCGCTCGATGGCCAGCGGCACGCGGGCGAACGGCAAATAGACGGGATTGAGATGGTTGCCGGTATCGGCAAGCGCCGTCGAGACGACGTCCAGCTCCATGCCCGTGTTGCTGGTCTCCAGCACATAGGGTGGCAGCGACAGACCAACGGCGACCTTGATGTCGCGCGCGGCCACCCATAGGGGTAGGCATAGCAGTGCAATCCGCCAGATTGTTCTGATCATGCGATTCTCCGATCGCGCAGCCGCGTGCTCGACACGCCCCGATATGTCGTCAATATATAGTTGCTTTGCGACATAAACGGTATAGCTCAATGTCAGGTCTGTGGATGTAAGGAGAAGTAGAAAAAGGGGTGCAAGGCATGATGCCATTGCACCCCGGGGCCGATTGCTGGTTTGTGGATCTAGGTGATCCGACGCAGGTGCCGATTACTGGCCGATCTGCTTGCTGACCTTGTTCTCTTGCTGGTTCAGCGTCTTCTGTTCCTGCTTGGTGATATGGCCGCCGTTCTGACTAGCCATGTCACGCTCTTCCTGGCGAATCTGGTGGTCTTCCTTGTGCAGCTTGGCAGCCTGGCCCTTCGTGATTTCGCCTTCCTTGCGTTCTTCCTTGATGCGTTTGTCCTGGTTCTTCAGGCGATCGTTCACCTGGTCGCGGCGTGGGTGTTCCTTGTCCCACTTGGTTTCGTCGGCGAAGGCGTTGGCAGCCAGCGTGAGCGACAGAACAGCGGCGATTGCAGCGATGGTCTTCATGGTCGGGCTCCTGTGTTTTGGTTGACTACCACATCGTGTGGTCGTGACCATTTAACGCTGGCCGATGGGGCGTGGTGGACAGGTTGTGCTCGTGAAAGCTCACAGGGAGCGAGCGTCAACCGCAAAGGAGATGACGCGTTTACGCGCGTCCGCGCAGGGGCGATGGCGTAGCTTGGGTAGCGCGCAGCAAAACACAACGGGTTTGACGAATGTTCAACTCGGGTCTGTTGGGTTTCGCTGTGCGCTACCCAACCTACAGCTAACCGAGGCGGCGACCGGTTTCGAGGATCGCGTCGATCAGGATGTCGATGTCCTCCGCACGCGTACGGTGGTTGACGAAGGCGGCACGAATGGCGAGCTGCCCGTTCACATTCGTCGTGGACGGCACGGCGATACCCGACTCCTGCAAGGCAATCACGATATCGGTATTGAGCGCATCGAGCGGCTTGTTGGATGCCTTGAAGCGGAAGCAGGCGACATTGAGCGCTACTGGCGCCAACAGCTCCAGCTCGGGCTCCGCTGCCACGCGAGCTGCAAGCTGCTGCGCCAGATCGCAGCAGTTGGCAACGACCTGGCCCAACTTGTCCGCACCGTAGACCTGCAAGGTCATCCACACCTTGAGCGCACGGAAGCCGCGCGACAGGTCCGGCCCGAAGTCGGTCGGCCAGGGGTGGCCTGCCGCCAGACCACGCGTCTCACGCTTGAGGTAGTTCACATGGGTGGAGAAGGCGGCGGCGTGTTTCTCGCCGTCGCGCACCAGTACGCAGCCAGCGTCGTACGGCACCTGCGCCCATTTGTGGAAATCGAAGGCGATGGAGTCGGCTTCACTGATGCCATCCAGCAGCGGGCGCTGAGCGGGCGAGAGCATGGCCAGTGCGCCGAAGGCGGCATCAACGTGGAACCAGAGTCCCTCCTGCTTGCAAAGGCGTGCAAGTGCGGCGAGGTCGTCCACGGCGCCCGTGTCGACCGCGCCGGCCGTGCCGATCACCATAAAGGGCTGCAGGCCGGCCGCGCGGTCGGTGGCGATGGCTTCCGTCAGCAGGTCCAGCCGGATCTGGTGGCGCGCGTCATAGGGGATCAGGCGCAGCGCCTGGGTGCCAAGGCCGGCCATATCCATGGCGCGCAGCACACAGTTGTGCGTGGCGGGCGAGGTGTAGGCGACGAGCTTATGACCCGCCAGGCCGTCCTTGCGTACGTCGATGCCTAGCGCCTGCGTGCGGGCGACCAGCAGAGCGATCAGGTTGGCGACCGAGGTCCCGGTGACCAGCACACCCGTCGTCGTCTCCGGGAAGCCGACCATCTCGGCCGACCACTTGATGACCTGCCGCTCGACCTCAATCGGTGCGTGATCGCGCCCACCCAGATTGCCGTTGAGCGTGGCGGCCAGCATCTCGGCCAATACGCCTACCGGATTGCCGCCGCCCTGTACCCAACCCAGGAAGCGCGGGTGGATATTGCCGGCAATATGGGGGGCGACGAGGCGCTGGAAGGCGTCGTAGGTGTCGTTGAGGCTGCCCGCTTCATGCGGTAGCGAGGGCGCTTTCAGCTCCGCTCGTTTGTCGACCGGCATGGGCTGCCACACGGGGCGCTCGCGGATGCCGGCCATGAAGTCGACCATATCGTCGAACATGCGGTGGCCGATGGCACGGAACGCTTCCCAGTCGGCGGGGTCCAGGTTGTCCTCGCTGGGGACGAAATCGGCGGGGGAGGGTGCGCTCATGGCAAATCGGTCGGGGACGGCGAATGCGCGCAGTCTAACGGCGCGGGGCTAGGGAGCCTCTGATTAAGTACCCGGGATCGCGTTTGCCCGGATTTTGGCCTGACGCAAGGCGAAAGGAGTGCAGTGTAACGGGTTACATAAGCGACTTTCAACGCTGCAGCAGGCCAAAATCCGGGCAAACCCTCCGGGCTGGGTCGATTCTTGGGGCAATACTTCGTCACAACTCACTGACATAACCCGTTATGCGGCGCTCGTTGCGACATCGTCTTGCCCCAAGACTCGGCCCAGCGCGACCCGGGTTCTTAATCAGAGGCTCCCTACGCCAAGGCGAGTTGCATTGGGGCCCACACGCCGATGGCGGTAGCGGCGCTAGCCAGCACAACAGAGCTGGCCTTGCCTAGACGGCCTTCCAACAGGGCGCCGACGGCCCATAGCGCGCCGCCCAGCGCCAACGTCGAGAGCGCCGCGCGCGGCCAGCCCAGGTCGTCCGCTACCCATAGGAACACGGCCCAGGCGGCCAGGATGACGGTGAACAGGCCTGCAGCCAACCAGCCGGCAGACTTGCTATGCGGTGGGTCGTAGTGCGTGACTTTGTCGAGTGTGAATGACTCGCGCGGAAAGCGCGCTTCCAGCTCGGCCGGGCGCCAGCCCGGCGGCTTGAACAGGATGCGGAACTTGTCCAGCCAGCTACGCGCGTGCCATACGTCGTGGAACAGGCTGGCATAGGTATGCGCCACGGCCCAGCCTGGGTTCCAGCTGTCGAGTTGCACCCGCGTGCCGTAGACGCAGGGTTCCTTCTCTTCGGCGAAGGTGCCGAACATGCGGTCCCAGATCACCAGCATGCCGCCGTAGTTGCGGTCGATATACTGGTCGTTCACGGCGTGATGCACGCGGTGGTTCGAGGGAGAAGAGAACACGCGGTCGAACCAGCCCAGCTTGCCCACGTGCTCGGTATGAATCCAGAACTGGTAGAGCAGCACGACGAGGCCCGCAATGGCGAACTCCTCAGGCGGTACGCCGACAATGGCCATGGGGGCGTAGAACACCCAACCCAACAATGCCACCGTACTTTCCTGGCGCAAGGCCGTGGAGAAGTTGAATTCCTGACTCTGGTGGTGCACCACGTGCGCGGCCCAGAAAATGGCCGACTCGTGCCCCATGCGGTGTAGCCAGTAGTCGCAGAAGTCGAACAGCACGATGGCGATCAGCCAGCCGTACCAGCTGTCCCAGAAGGCCGCGCGCGGGTAGAGCGCAACCAGCTCGTACAGGCCGGCGTAGAGGCCGATCTGGAAGAACTGCGTGCACACAGCCACCATTTGGCTCAAGAGGCCCTGATTGAGGCTGCTGAGCGCATCGTTCAGGCGGTAGGTATTGCGCTGCTTGTAGTAACCGTAGGCGAATTCGCCGGCGATAAGCAGGGCGAAGACGGGAATGGCAAAGACGATGATCTGGTACATGGCGGGCTGCTATTGGTATTCGGCGCGATTCTAATTGCGCAGCGCAACATTATACCGGTTTTGTACCTGATGTGATGCAAGCCATTGACGAGAAAGGGCCTGTCTCTCCTGTCAATGACTACCGTCAAGAAATGACCAGGGCCATGGAGAAGCCGTCATAGCCCTTGCTGCCTACCGTCTGGATGGCCGTGGCGGAAAGGCGCGGGTGCTTGGCCATCATATCGATAAAGCTGCGCACGCCGATCACATTGGCATCCTCGCTCGCCGGGTCGGCCACGGCACCGTTGCGCACGACGTTGTCGCCGATGATGAGCGTGCCGAGGCGGGCCAGTTGCAGCGACCATTCCAGGTAGCGCGGATTATTCGGCTTGTCGGCATCGATAAAGATCAGGTCGAAGGGCGCAGCACCGTCCGCGATCAGCAGGGGCAGCGTCTCGGCCGCCTTGCCCACGCGAATCTCCACGCGGCTCGATAGTCCCGCGTTCGCGATATTGGCGGCCGCCACCTCAGCGCGGGCGGGGTCGGCTTCCAGCGTGACGACGCTTCCTCCTTCACCGACGGCGCGCGCCAGCCAGATGGTGCTGTAGCCGGCCAGCGTACCGATCTCCAGAATGCGCTTGGCGCCTTGCAATTGCGCCAGCAGCTGCAACAGCTTGCCCTGGTTCGGCGCCACATTGTGGGCCGGTAGTCCCGCCATCTCGCTTGCCGCGAGCGCAGCGTCCAGTGCCGGGTCGCTGGGTACCAGGGCATCACAGAAATAGTCGTCGACAGTGGTCCAGGTAGCTTGATTCATGGGATTCCTCGGGGGATGAGTCGGAAATGGTGCTGTCGCAGGGCAGACAGCACACGATAAGGGAAGTTCAGGCCAATTCGGTGCCCGACATCTTGTGTTCGCGCCACTGCGGCCCTAACTTACTGCTACGTCGATGTCCGCAGGAGCCTAGGGAGTCTCTGATTAAGTATCCGGGTCGCGCTGGGCCGAGTCTTGGGGCAGGACTAGGCACAACGAGCGCGGCTTAACGGGTTAAGTAAGTGAGTTGTAACGACGTCATGCCCCAAGAATCGACCCAGCCCGGAGGGTTTGCCCGGATTTTGGCCTGCTGCCGCGTTGAAAGTCGCTTATGTAACCTGTTACACCGCGCTCCTTTCGCCTTGCATCAGGCCAAAATCCGGGCAAACGCGATCCCGGGTACTTAATCAGAGGCTCCCTACCTTGTCCAACGAGCAAGAAGCGAATTCATGTAAGCCAATGCCGCCACAGTTCACTGCGGAATGGCTCTCGGGTCGTCAGTCTGAAGCACAGGCGGCGGGGGATAATGTCCGCGCAACGACCATCGCAAGCTTGATCGATAGCTGGAACGCATCCTTCGCCAAACCGTCCGAACCGGCGCCATCGGCCATGGCAGCAGGCTGGAAGCGCTGGAAGAATATACTGCTGATGCTGTTCTTCTGGGCGCTGATGATCGAAGGTGCGCGGTTGGCGCTGTTCTACGGCGTGGACCAGCGCGCAGTTGCGGCGGGACTCTTGCTAGCCGCGTTGGCGTCCCACGCCTTCGCCTTTGTCGTTGGCATCGTTACCGTCGTGCCCGTGGTTGGGCCGCTGCTCGTCAAGGTGCTGTCCATCCCCATTATCTGGCTGCTCAACTCGATCGGCTACCTGGTGTCCATCGTCGCTATCAAGCGCGGTTATTCCAAGGATGTGATGACCTACCGGGGGATGACGATGGCGCTGATTACGGGGATCGTGCTGGGCTACATCATAGGTAAGTTGATCTAGCGGGCTGCGCTCAGTTGTCCTGGCCAGGCTCGGACTGTCCAGGCAGCACTTCGGTAAATAGCTCGGCCGGCGAGCAGTCGAACAGATTCAGCAGGGCGTCCAGCACGTCCTTGCTGAGCGAGTCGCCGGAATTGTCGATGATGCGCAGGAGCTGGCGGTGCGAGATGTCGCAGCCCATCGCGATCAGGGCGCGATGCAGGCTGGCGGCGTTGCGAAAGCCCTTTTCGGCCATCTTGACGCGAACATTGAGCGCGATGCGGCGCGCGCCGTACTTGTGCGGTGCGGGGTTCTGCATGGAGTCGTCCCTCACGACGACGCCGAGTCCAGGAATATATCTATTGTAGCGAAGTGGCCTCCAAACGTCATTTCCGGCCCCCTTGTGTCAAAAAGCGACATCAGATGACGATTTTTTCGTTTGACCACTTGCAAACGGCAAAACGCATCGGCATACTGCACAGCAACTGCCCACCGATGGGCACCCGTTCAACCGTTTAACCAAGGAGATTCTTGTGTACTTCATTCATTCAACCCTAACAGCATCGAGCGGCCGCGCAGCGTCCGTCCATGCTGGCGTGTTCGGCGCCCGCGCCGGCTACGCCGGGTTGTTTGGCATGAGCGCACAAGGTCTCGATGTCAAAGCCAGCGCACAAGCAGGCTATGGCAGCCAGTTTGGCGCAACCGATATGCAAGCATGCCTGGCAATGGCCATCCCAGCCGGCAAGCAACAGAGCAATCAGAATCAATCCGTCACCGCTCTGCCGAGCGAACGGCAGCAGTACCGGAAGCATCCGGCGTTTTACCGAAAGTCGCGTAGGAAAAGTACTAGCGACTAAGCGTTGAACGCCACAGGCCCAAAGCCCGGATGCTCCGAAAGGACTCCGGGCTTTTTGTTTGCCCCTTGCCCTTGGAGTGCGCAGTCATTGTCGGCCCTTGGCTGACCCGTAGTAGAGCCCTCGCATGGCGAGGCCCGTTGCCGGCCCTGACCGGACAGACGACGGAAACGATCTTTGCAGTAGCCGTAGCAGGCCGGGTGGGCGCGCCTCACCGTTTCCGCCCGGCCAGTAGCGGCGTGCAGCACGTGAGGTGTTGCATGCCCGGATGGAGCTGGGCAAGTGCCGGCAACTTGCCCAGCGGACCACCGCAGTTCGACTAGTAGCCGAATCCAGTAGCGCTCGTCCTCGGTGGGAAGTGAGGCCCCTGTTCGGCCCGAAAAAGAAGGAAACGTGTTTCAAACGACCCAGGAGTTGGACATGGAAAAGCTGAAAGCATGGTTCGCAGCCATGGCGAGTATCGGTGCGCCGGCAGCCGATGTAATCGATCAGGACGATGAGGCCTGGAGCGCGCAGCGCCAGCGCATCATGAACGATGCCAACGCACGGCTGTCCGAAATCCGCGACCGCTATCCGCTGGAAATGGGGAGCCGTCGCTTTGGTTAATACCTGTCAACGCCGAGCCACGTGGCTCGGCCCGAATTCAAACGCAAGGCACAAGATAAGCGTGCCGATCGCCGGGATGTCCGCCGGCGACCACCCTGTTCTGCACTATCCGCGATAGTGATAGGTGGGGCAGGGTGGGCGAGTAGGGCAGCCAAGCCTGCCGGTTGCCAGAAATGCAATCGGCACAATGAATGCCACGGTCTGGCTGGCTGTGGAAGAGGGAGGCGCGACTGGCCCTTGTCTCCGTAGGAGCCTGGGCGAAATGGGGTCGAGGTCAGTGGCGGTAGGTGGGGACCGTCAGCTTTTATATGTCCAATTACGGCATTGTCAGCATGGCGTTTAGACGGCAGACTGCCACTCCCCTGATATTGCTTATAAAGGCTGTCCGATGCGCCTGTCCGAACTCTACGTCCACCCGCTCAAATCCTGCCGCGGCAACGCGCTGAATGAAGCACGCGTCGAGGTCATGGGCCTACAGCACGATCGGCGCTGGATGGTGGCCGATGGTGATCGCTTCTTCACCGGACGGGAGTTCCCGCGCATGGTGTTGATCGAGACGACGCCGGATGCAGATGGCATCACGTTCAACGCGCCCGGCATGGCGCCCTTGCGCGTGGAGCGGCGCGAGATGCGCGAATCTGTGCCGACGACCGTGTGGCGCAGTTCGTTCAATGCGCTGGCGGGCAGTGATGAGGCGGATTTCTGGTTTTCCGACTACCTGGGCGCCAATTGCCGCCTGCTGCATATCGGTGAAGATACGGAGCGCCGCACCAATATGGGGCCGGCCACGCCCGTCGGGTTTGCCGATGGCTATCCGGTCTTGCTGATCGGTACGGCATCACTGGCGGCCTTGAACAGCCGCCTCGATACGCCCGTGACCATGCGTAATTTCCGCACCAATCTCGTCGTGGAGACGAGTGAACCCTTTATCGAGGACAGCTGGCGCCACGTCCGCGTGGGTGATATCGAATTGGAATTCGTGAAAACCTGTGCCCGCTGCATTTTCACCACCGTCGACCCGACCACGGCCATGCTGCACGCAGCGGAACAGCCGCTGGCGACCTTGAATCAGTTCCGCCGTACGGATGAGGGCACGATGTTCGGGGTGAACCTGATCACCCGCAACACGGGCGTGCTGCGAATTGGCGATGCGGTAACGGTTCTAGATTAACCCTGACACATGATGACGCGATTGCGCCCGCCGCGCTTCGCGTCGTACAGCGCTTCATCCGCTGCCTTGATCAGGCCCTCGCCTGTAAGAATATCGGGGAAGGCGGCGATGCCGCTGGAGAAGCTGGTGTTGAACCAGGTTTCGTTGAAGGGGTGATTGATCTGTCCGAAATCGCGGCGGATGCGGTCCAGCACCGTGTGCGCCTGCTCTGCATTTGTGTTGGGCAGGCCTACGAGGAATTCTTCGCCGCCGTAGCGGCCCACGATATCCGTCTTGCGCAAGCGGCGCCGTAGCAGCCAGGCCAGGCTGCGGATGACCTGGTCGCCCACCGGATGGCCGTAGCTGTCGTTTACCCGCTTGAAGTGATCAATGTCAATCATCGCCACGGCAATCTCGCCGCGGTCACCCAAGGCCTGCGACACGACCGTGTCCAGCTTCTGCTTGGTGCTCGTGTGGTTGAGCAGCCCCGTGAGGCTGTCGTGGAACATGGAGCGGCGCAACAGGCGATAGCGCTCGATCTTGCTCTGCACCACGGCGTTCAGGATGACGGGGTTGAAGGGCTTGGTCAGGAAGTGATCGCCGCCCAGGCGCAATGCTTCCACCTGCAGGGCGACATCCGTCTCTCCCGATAGGTAGACGATGGGCACGGACAGGAATTCCGCATGCTGGCGGATGACGCGCGCCGCTTCCACGCCCGTACAGCCGGGCATGTACATATCCATCAGGATCAGGTCGGGCTGGTAGCGCTTGAGCGCGTCCAGCGCATCGCCCGGGTGGCTGATCGCGAGGCTTTCCACACCGTTTTCGTCCAGCGCGCGTTGGATCAGTTTGATGGCGGTGATCGAATCCTCCACCACCAGCACACGGAACGGTGCTTCTTCCTCGCTGTCGTTCAGCTCCAGGAGCTTGGCAACGATGGCAGGAAGCGCAGTGCCGCGCGGGAAGCAGAAGTCGCAACCGGCTACGAGCGCGGACTGCATGCCGTGGAAGTCGGCAGAAATCGACAGACCCACCATATTGCTGGCGGCAAAGCGTGCGCGCAGGGCCTTGATGCGTTCGGTCCATTCGCCGGCCGGCACGCCGGCGATGTCGATGACCAAGCTGGTCGGCTCGTCGCCATCGGGCGGCAGGGTAGCCCAAGCGTAATGGTTGACCTGGATGCCGAAGTAGCCCAGCTGCGTGATCAACTCCTGCCAGGGCGCCATCTGCTCGGCCACGAACCAGATGCGACGGCCGCTGCTGAGATCGGCCGCTGCCGGCGTCTCGACGGCGGCACGCCTTTCCTCAATAGGGCGGCTGGCGGCGTCCAAGTACGCGGTGATGCGCGAGGACAGCGATGCCACACGACTGTCCAGCTCGGCCATCGCAGCGGGCGAAATGGGGTGCGTATCGTCGTCGCCGAACAGGGCGAGCGCCTGCTGCTCAAGGTCCCGCGACAGCTGGTTGAGGCCGGACAACCCCTTGCCATGCAGGAATTCCGCGAAGCTCGACAGGGTGATGGCGAACTCGACGAACTGCTCGAAGCTGGGCGTAGCACGATAGGCGCGCCACGTCGCGGCGAACGATTCGCATTTCTTCAGGAGTTCGGCTGGGGGGCAGGACATGTCATTTCAGGTTCGTTTTTGCTCAGTCTAACATGTCCTGCGCGCCTTGCAGGGGAACGCACTACACGGCAAAAATTACTTCGCGTAATTAGCAAACTAGACACCGCGCAGCAGTTCATTGATGCCCACCTTGCTGCGCGTTTTGGCGTCGACCTTCTTCACGATTACGGCGCAGTACAGGCTGTACTTGCCGTCGTTGGATGGTAGGTTGCCGCTCACCACCACGGCGCCGGCCGGCACGCGGCCATAGCTGACCTCGCCCGTTTCGCGGTCGTAGATGCGTGTGGATTGGCCGATGTACACGCCCATCGAAATGACGGCGCCTTCCTCCACGATCACGCCTTCCACAATCTCGGAGCGCGCGCCGATAAAGCAATTGTCTTCGATGATCGTGGGCGAGGCCTGCAGGGGTTCCAGCACGCCGCCGATACCCACGCCGCCCGATAGGTGCACATTCTTGCCAATCTGGGCGCAGGAGCCAACGGTGGCCCAGGTGTCGACCATGGTGCCCTCGTCCACATAGGCGCCGATGTTCACGTAAGAGGGCATCAGCACGGCGTTCTTGGCGATATAGCTGCCGCGGCGCGCCATGGCGGGTGGCACCACACGAAAGCCGGCGCTGCGGAAAGCGGCCTCGTCCCAGTTGGCGAACTTGCTGTCGACCTTGTCGAAGAAGCGCGTCTCGCCGCCATCCATCACCACATTGTCCTTGGCGCGGAAAGACAGCAGCACGGCCTTCTTGATCCACTCGTTCACCACCCACTGGCCGTCCAGCTTCTTCGCCACGCGCAATTCGCCCTTGTCCAGGCCGGCGATCACGGATTCGACGGCATCGCGCACTTCCGGCTTGATGGACTGTGGCGTGATATCGGCGCGGACTTCGAAAGCGGCTTCGATGATGGATTGGGCGGCGTGCAGGGACATGTCAGGAATCCTAGATAGGGTGAGTATTGTCTTTAGCGGGCAAATTCGGCGATACGGCGTGCACCTTCCACGCAGTCATCAAGGTTCGCGACCAGGGCCAGCCGGACGCGACCGGCGCCGGGATTCACGCCGTGCGCCGTACGGGCCAGATAGCTGCCCGGCAGTACGGTGACGTGGCAGCGTTCATAGAGTTCGCGCGCGAAGGCAGTATCGTCACCATCATAGCGCGCCGGCACTTCTGCCCACAGGTAGAAGGCGGCGTCCGGCATCTGCGCCTTGAGCGGCGCGGCCAACAGCGGCACGACGGCCTCGAACTTGGCGCGGTAGGCGGCGCGGTTCGCTTCCACATGCGCTTCGTCGCGCCATGCGGCCACGCTGGCCGCCTGGAGCATCGTCGACATGGCCGAGCCGTGGTAGGTACGGTAGAGCAGGAACTTGGCGAGTATCTCAGCGTCGCCCGCGACGAAGCCCGAGCGCATGCCGGGCGCATTGGAGCGCTTGGAAAGGCTGGAAAACACGACCAGCCGCTCGTAGTCGTGGCCCAGCAGGCTTGCCGCCTGCAGTGCACCCAAGGGAGGGCTGTCGAACCAGATTTCCGAATAGCACTCGTCGCTGGCGATGATGAAGTTGTGGCGTTCGGCCAGCGCGAACAGCGTGCGCCAGCCATCCAGGCCCATCACGGCGCCCGTGGGGTTGCCCGGCGAGCAGACGAATACGACTTGCGTGCGCTGCCAGATTTCTTGGGGCACGCTGGCCCAATCGGCCAGGAGGTTCGTTTCCGGCAGGCAGTTGACGTAATAGGGCTCGGCGCCGGCCAGGAGCGCTGCGCCTTCATATATCTGGTAGAAGGGGTTGGGCGATACGACGACGGG
>Ga0213872_10000868_pt1 | contig 21870 bp, 19 predicted proteins | sample VelepicomBERX_R2_FD_160071 | JGI IMG/M metagenome (GOLD analysis project Ga0213872, IMG submission 160071) | Rhizosphere microbial communities from Vellozia epidendroides in rupestrian grasslands, the National Park of Serra do Cipo, Brazil - RX_R2 | ecosystem: Host-associated > Plants > Roots >...
CGATGTGAAAGGCACGCAGAAGACGCGCCTGCTGTCGCTGGCGGAGATGCGCACCATCCCCGCGCTGGAAGAGATGGTGGTGCTGCAGAAGGGCAGCCGCCTGTCCATCACGCCGGTCACGCCGGCGCAATGGAAGGCCATCGTCAAGCTGCTTTCTTGAGTGGCGGTTCGGTGGCGATGACGCCGCGCTGGTAGGTCCAGGCCAGCATGACCAGGGCCGCGACGATCATCGGCAGCGACAGCACTTGGCCGGAGGTGATGGGGATGCCGGCGAAGCTGGTTTCCCAGTCCGGCGTGCGGAAGTACTCGGTCACGAAACGTGCGCAGCCATACAGCAGGGTGTACATGGCGCCCACCGCCAGCTGCGGACGCGCCTTGCGCGCGTAGGGCCACAGGATCATGAACACCAGGATGCCGTCGATCAGCATCTGGTAGATCGGCGAGGGATGGCGCAGGCCTTGCAGGAACACGGGATTCGGCGAGGTGGGATAGGCCATGTCCGGCCACAGCATCGCCCACGGCAGCGAGGGATCGGACACCACGCGGCCTGGCAGTTCGGCGTTGATGAAGTTACCCAGTCGTCCGCAGGCATAGCCCAGCGGGACCATCGGCGCGATGAAGTCATACACGTCCATCAGGTTGCGTCCCGCCTTGCGCGACCACAGCCACATGGCGATCAGCACGCCGATAAAGCCGCCGTGGAAGGACATGCCGCCATGCCAGACCTGCAGGATTTCCAGCGGATTGGCGAAGAAGAAGGCAGGGCGGTAGAACAGCACCTCGCCCATGCGTCCACCGATCACCACACCGAGCACGCCGTAGAACAGCATATCGTCCAGGTCTTCGTTCTTCCAGCCCAGGCGGGCGATGTGCGGCTGCTTGATGCGCACGCGGCCCAGCGCGATGAACAGCGCAAAGGCCAGCACGTACATCAATCCGTACCAGTGGACCGCCACCGGGCCAATGTGGAGGGCTACCGGCTCGGGCATGGGGTGTATCAGCATGTCGTCGTCTTTCGTAATAAGTCCAAAAAGCCTTGCAGCACCGGCGAGCGATGGTCGCGGCGCCAGGCCAGTCCGGTCTCCACCAGCGGGGTGGGATCGGATAACGCCCGGTATTCTACCCCGGGCCGCATCAGGTTCGAGACCGATTGCGGCACCAGCGCCATGCCCATATTGGCCGAGACCAGGCTGACGATGGTTTGCATCTGGATGGCCTGCTGGCCGATCTCCGGCGTGATGCCCGCATCGCGGAACACGCCCAGCACGGCGTCGTACAGCGCGGGCGCAATCGCGCGCGGGAAGATGATCAGTGGTAGCGGCGTGCCGGCCATGAGTTTGGCCAGCGAGAGCGCGCCTTTGCGCTTGAGTGCAGGCAAGCCGGTGGGCAGGGCCAGCACCAGCGGCTCACGCAGCACGGGCAGATAGTCCAGCTCCGCGCGCGCGCGTTCGGGCAGCTGCGCGGGCGTGGGTGGAATCAGCAGGCCCGCATCGATACGGCCGTTGAGCAGTTCTTCCAGCTGCAGGTCGGAGGTGGCTTCCTGCAGATTGATCTGCACCTGCGGATAGGCGGCGCGGTAGGCGCGCAGGAATGGCGGCAGCACGCTGTAGTCGGCCGAGGAAACGAAGGCCAGCGACAGCTTGCCCATGGCGCCGGAGGCGGCGCGCTGCACCAGCTGGGGCAGTTCCTGCGCTTGCGCCAGCAGGCGGCGGGCTTCCGGCAGCAGGGCTGTACCGGCGGCGGTCAATGCCACGCCGCGGCGGTTGCGGTCAAATAGCGGGGCGCCCAGCTGGGCTTCCAGCGCCTGGATGGTTTGCGACAGCGGCGGCTGCGTCATGTGCAGGCGCAGGGCGGCTTTGCCGAAGTGGAGTTCTTCGGCCACGGTGACAAAGTAGCGGAGCTGACGCAGTTCCAGGTTCATTTGTGATATTTTATACGACTCACAGGGGCGGGAATCATATATTTGACATTGGTGCAGGGGCAAGGCAAAGTCACATGCTATAAGTCCGGACTTAACGGACCATTAATCTGCTTTGGAGAAGACCATGCCGCAATACCGTTCCCGCACCACGACCCACGGCCGCAATATGGCTGGCGCGCGCGCCCTCTGGCGTGCGACCGGCATGAAGGACGGCGATTTCGACAAGCCGATCATCGCCGTGGTCAACTCCTTCACCCAGTTCGTGCCCGGCCACGTGCACCTGAAGGATCTGGGCCAGCTGGTCGCGCGCGAGATCGAAGCGGCGGGCGGCGTGGCGAAAGAATTCAACACCATCGCGGTCGATGACGGCATCGCCATGGGCCACGGCGGCATGCTGTACTCGCTGCCGTCGCGCGACCTGATCGCCGACTCGGTCGAGTATATGGTCAACGCGCATTGCGCCGACGCCATGGTTTGCATCTCCAACTGCGACAAGATCACGCCCGGCATGCTGATGGCTGCCATGCGTCTGAACATCCCGGTGGTGTTCGTGTCCGGCGGCCCGATGGAAGCGGGCAAGGTGGTCAAGGTGGTGCAAGGTTCGCAGAAGATCATCAAGCTGGATCTGGTGGACGCCATGATCAAGGCAGGTGACAGCACCGTCAGCGATGCCGACGTGGCCGAGATCGAGCGCTCCGCCTGCCCGACCTGCGGTTCCTGCTCCGGCATGTTCACCGCGAATTCGATGAACTGCCTGACCGAGGCGCTGGGCCTGTCCCTGCCGGGTAACGGCACCATCGTTGCGACGCACTCGGACCGCAAGGAGCTGTTCCTGCGCGCGGGCCGCCTGATCGTCGATCTGGCCAAACGCTATTACGAGCAGGACGATGCATCGGTACTGCCGCGCACCATTGCCAACAAGGCGACCTTTGAAAATGCAATGGCGCTGGACGTCTCCATGGGCGGCTCCACCAACACCGTGCTGCACTTGCTGGCGGCGGCGCACGAAGCGGGCGTGGACTTTGACATGTCCGACATCGACCGCATCTCGCGCAAAGTGCCTTGCCTGTGCAAGGTGGCGCCAATGACTGACAAATTCCACATCGAAGACGTGCACCGCGCCGGTGGCATCATCTCGATCCTGGGCGAGCTGGCGCGCGCCGGCCTGTTGGATACTTCACGCCCGACCGTGCATGCGGCCACGCTGGCGGAAGCCATCGAGCGCAACGACATCAAGCGCAGCGACGATCCAGCCACGCATCAGCTGTTCCGCGCCGCGCCGGGCGGCGTGCCGACCCAGGTGGCCTTCTCGCAATCGGAACGCTACGAGGCGCTGGATCTGGACCGCAGCACCGGCTGCATCCGCGACCTCGAACACGCTTACTCGAAGGACGGCGGCCTGGCGGTCCTGTACGGTAACCTGGCGGAGAATGGCTGCATCGTGAAGACCGCCGGTGTGGATGAAAGCATCCTCAAATTCAGCGGCAAGGCACGCGTGTTCGAATCGCAGGACGCGGCGGTGGAAGGCATCCTGGGCGACACCGTGCATGAGGGCGATGTGGTCATCATCCGCTACGAAGGTCCGAAAGGCGGCCCTGGCATGCAGGAGATGCTGTATCCGACTTCGTATATCAAGTCGAAAGGCCTGGGCAAGGCCTGCGCGCTGCTGACCGATGGCCGCTTCTCGGGCGGTTCTTCCGGCCTGGTGATCGGCCACGCTTCGCCGGAAGCGGCGGAAGGCGGTGCGATCGGCCTGGTGGAAGAGGGCGATATGATCGATATCGATATCCCGAACCGCAGCATCAGCCTGCGCATCAGCGATGCCGACCTGGCCGCGCGCCGCGCCGCCATGGAAGCCAAGGGCGCGGATGCGTGGAGGCCGGTCAACCGTGACCGTTATGTGTCGCAGGCGCTGCAGGCCTACGCCGCGCTGACCACTTCGGCCGACCGCGGCGCAGTACGCGACCTGTCACAGCTCAAACGTTAATCCGTTACTTCAAACGCGGCCGGATCGAGTTCGCTCAGCGTGACGATCTTGTTGTCGCGCTCCGGCCGCAGCGACTGCTGCTCCAGCCGCGCGCGCAGCTGGGCCAGATAGTCGGCGCGGCAGCGGCGCAGCACATAGTCGCGGAAGTTATCCTGTTCCAGTTCACGCCAGGTCCGTTCGCGGCCTGCGCAGGAACGCGCTTTGGCCTGCTCCCGCAAGGCCCCCGACAAATCGGCATTCCCCGCCGTCAAGCGCGTATAGCCGTAGCGGTCCATATAATCCCCCGCCAGCGTTTCGATCACCTCGATTTCTTCCATCGACAGCTGCCGCTTGAACTTGTCGATATTGGCGGCGATCGGCGGGAAGCAGTTGGACGACCACAGTGAGGACAGCTGGGCGATCTGCCTGGCTTCCTGCGAAGCGCCGACGTCCAGCATCTCCGGCAGGAACTCGATGTCGAGGAAGCGGCACACGCTTTCCAGCGTGGCTTGTTGCTGGGACAGGAAGTCTTCATAGCGGATAGTCAGTACTCGGTTGGGATAGCGCGCCATCACGCGGTCTGCGGCGCGGTGGGCGGTCACCCAGGTTTCGGCATTCAGCCAGGAGTCGAAGTCGTGAATGATGGCGCGGTTCATGGACGCCACCTGCGCGCGCGGATCGCGCACCACATTGATGAACAACATATCGGGCAGCAGCTGCATCAGCTCATCAGCGTAGTGCACGCTGTCGAGCGACTTGTCCATCACCACGCGGGCCTGCTGCTGTTCGCCGGCGCGCAGCAGCAGTTCCCACATCACCCGATGCACGCTGCGCGGCTGGTGACGGATGGCTTCGAAAATCTCCACCGGATCAAAGGTCATCTGCGGCCATTTGACCATGCTGACAGCCTGCAGGCCGCAGACATCGGTCACCAGGCGGAAGTAGTTGCGGTCGTCGCGCAGGTCGCCGTACATCGGCAGCAGCGGCATGAAGTCGACGATGTGCAGCGGATAGGGCGAGTAGAAGTCCTCCGACATATTCAGGCGCAGGCGCAGCGCGTGGCTGCCGCAGCGGCGCAGGGGAATCATCATCACGGGACGGGGACGGGCGGAAGCGGACATGGCGATCTCCAACGTAATCAAGCTGCAAAGGGGGCGAAGTAAGCGCTGAAGCGCTCGATGAAGCGGGGTAGTTCGGTGGCGGGCAGGCGGTTGATGCCCGCCGCCGCCTTGCGGCCGCCGCCGCTGTCGAACTGCTGGCACAAGCCGCAGGCGCTGCGCGCTTCCGGCCGGGCGGAACGTACGCTGACGAGGAAGTCGCCGTCGCTGCGTTCGTTGATGACGGCGAAGGAACGTCCATCGCGCTCGGATGCCAGGCGGTTGGCCAGTACCCCGCTGATGCGGCGCGACCAGGGGGTGGCGGGCAGCAGGTAGACCGCGCTGCCGGGACGTTCGTAGTAGGGCGCCAGCCCTTGCAACTGGGCGCAGTCGCTGCGATAGCCGGAATATAGTTTCTTGTAGGTGGGCGTGACCATGAAGTCGAAGGGATCTTCATAGCCGCTCATCACGCGGTACAGCGCGGCGGGCGCCATGTGCAGGTCGCCCTCGCATTCGCCGTAGGCGTTGTAGTTGAGGGTGTGGCCCAGCTGCGCCAGCGCCGCCACGGCTTCGTCGTGCAGGCCCAGGGTGCGCGCCAGCGCGCAGGCGGGATGCTCCAGGTTGTCGCCGAAAGCGGCGGCGATGGCCCAGCGGCGGTAGCGTCCCTGCAGCGCGCGGTCCACCAGGATGCTGGTGCAGACGTCGGGCGCGCCGTCGCAGTGCAGTTCCAGGCAGGGATGGTGGACGGCGCAGTCGGCTGAATGATGGTCGTACCAGGTCACGCTGGCGCCGGAGGCCAGCAGGCGTTGCAGCTCGCCGGCGTTGGCGTCCAGCGAAATGTCCAGCACCAGCACGTTGGCGCCGGGAGCGTCCGGCACGCGGCTGAGCAGCTCGATATCGCGCTTGACGCCGGTGATCAGGATGCGGTGCTGCGGCTGGTGCAGGCGTAACTGATGCAAGGCGCAGATGCCGTCGGCATCGCCGTTGAAGACGTCGTAGTCCATGGTGGTTTTTAAAGGAAGCGGGGTGCGAGGTGCTGGCAAAGGCGGGTGGTGGCCTGCTCCAGGGAGAGCTGGTCGGTATCGAGTGCCAGTGCCGGTTCGAGCGGCACTTCGTACGGCGCGGAGACGCCGGTGAATTCCGGGATCAGTCCTGCACGAGCCTTGACGTACAGGCCCTTGGGGTCGCGCTCCTCGCAGACTTCGCGCGGGGTGCTGACATACACTTCCATGAAGTTGTCGGCGCCGATGATCTGGCGTGCCTGTTCGCGGTCGGCGCGCAGCGGCGAGATGAAGGCGCAGATCACGATCAGGCCCGCATCGTTCATCAGCTTGGCCACTTCGGCGCTGCGGCGGATGTTTTCCTGACGGTCGCGCTGGGTGAAGCCCAGGTCGCGGTTCAGGTGGTGGCGCAGGTTGTCGCCATCCAGCACGAAGGCGATGCGGCCGTCAGCGATCAGGCGCTGCTCGACGGCGCAAGCCAGGGTGGATTTGCCCGCACCACTCAGGCCGGTCAGCCAGATGGTGGCGGCGCGCTGGCCCAGCTGGCGGCAGCGCTGTTCCGGCGCTACCTGGCCGGCATGCCAGAACACCTGCGGCAGCGCCTTGTCCAATTTTTCGATCTTGCCCATTGCATTCTCCTCGTCGCGCATGGCATCAGAACTCTTCCCAGTCGCCGGCGACTACTGGCTGCTGGTTGCGCACACCGCTTTTGCGAACAGGAGCGGGCTGGGAATGCGACAAGCGCGGTGCGGCAGGCGCCTTGGCCAGCGCTGGACGGATCGGCGTGACGCTGGCCGACTGCAGGGCCGGACGTGCGCTGGCGCGCTGGCTGGTCTCGATGCGGAAGATGCTGACCACGTCATTCAGGCTGTTGACCTGGTCCTGCATGGCTTGCGCGGCGGCGGCGGCTTCTTCCACCAGGGCGGCGTTCTGCTGGGTGACGTCGTCCATCTGCGTGACGGCGGTGTTGATTTGCTCGATGCCGGACGACTGCTCCTGGCTGGCCTGCATGATCTCGGCCATGATGTCGGTCACGCGTTTGACGCTGTCCACCACTTCATGCATGGTGGCGCCGGCTTGTTCCACCAGCTTGTTCCCGGTCTGCACCTTGTCGACCGAATCGCCGATCAGTTCCTTGATTTCCTTGGCGGCGGCCGCGCTGCGCTGCGCCAGGTTGCGTACCTCGGTGGCGACGACGGCAAAGCCGCGGCCTTGTTCACCTGCACGGGCGGCTTCCACCGCTGCGTTCAGGGCCAGGATATTGGTCTGGAAGGCGATACCGTCGATGACGGCGATGATGTCGACGATCTTGCGTGCCGAGTTGTCGATGGCGGCCATGGTATCGACCACCTGCGCCACCACCGCGCCACCTTTGGCCGCCACGCTGGAGGCGGATTCGGCGAGGCCGTTGGCCTGGCGGGCGGCGTCGGTATTCAGGCGCACGGTGCTGGTCAGTTCCTCCATCGATGATGCGGTTTCTTCCAGCGTGCTGGCTTGCTGCTCGGTGCGCGAGGACAGATCCAGATTACCGGAGGCGATCTGGGTGGCCGCGCTGGCAATAGTCTCGGTGCTGGCGTGGACCTGGCTGACGATGCGGGTCAGGCCATCGCGCATAGACTGCATGGCGAACAGCAGGCTGCTCTTGTCGCCGGCGGCGGGATGAATCGACACGGCCAGGTTGCCAGCGGCGATTTCACCGGCGATCTTCACTGCCTGTTCCGGCTCGCAGCCCAGCTGGCGCAGCACGCTGCGGGTGATCAGCAGGGCGGCGACGATGCTGGTTAGCACCGCCAGGGTGCCGGCTGCCAGCATCAGCTTGCGGGCGTCATCGTAGGCCGATTCGGCGTTGGCGACGGCTTCGATGTTCTGGTCTTCCTCCAGCTTGATCAGCTGGCGGATCAATTCCCACCACTTCTTCTGCACGGGGCGGAAGTCGAAGCGCAGCAGCTTGTAGGCCTCGTCCTGCTGTTGCGACAGGGCCAGGGAGGCGGCGCGCTGGATGAAGGGACCGGCCTGCTCGCCCTGCTTGCGGATCTGTTCCAGCAGCGACTTTTCTTCTGGCGCGGTAATTGCCAGGTTGCTGAACATGCCGTTCAGTTTGTCCATGGCAGTGGCGTATTTCTTCTCCTGATCGGCGATCCGTTTGATTTCGATCTGGATTTCTTTCTCGTCCTTGAGCAGGATCAGGTTACGCAAGGCCAGCGCGCGTTCGGTCACGGTCAGGTCCATGGTCTGGGCCAGCCGGGTTTCTACGTCATTGACCTTGGTGATTTCATTCATGCGCTCCTGGATCTGGCGCATGCTGGACAGCGCCATGCCAATCACCACCAATAACAGCACAGAGACCAGGCCAAAGCCGATACCGAGCCGTTTGGCGACGGTCATGTTTCGCAAGTTCATCATTTCCTCCGAACCGATTGCATATCCACATGCGGAAATCGCATATGGCTTGCATTGATATTAGGAGGTCGGGATGCCACCAAAAGTCTCACAAAATCACTTTCGGCTTAGCAACAACAGTGAAACTAGATGTTGACGTTGGCGGTAGGAAAGACTAGTGGGGTTAGTTCCACAGGGAAACGAACCGGCGGCGCGGCGCCGGTCGCTTGCATTCTGTGAGTGACGAAAAAAATACGCCCCGCGCGTTTATTTTTCGAAGTTCTTTTTGACGCGCTCTTTGCGGCGGCGCTCGTCTTCGTTATGGGCCTTGCGCTTGTCCAGGCCAAGCATGGGTTCCAGGAATTCAAAGTAGACGAAGGCGAACACCATCAGGCCCACGATCCACCACCAGGACAGCTCGGCAAAGCGCCAGATTTCAAAATAACGTAGCGCGCACAAGGCGGCGATTACAAGTATCATCAGCATGGTTTTGCTCCTCTCGCTCCCCTATCTTACAAAGAAAACACCTTGTTGGGGAGCAATATTCTGGCATAGGTCAACGTCGTTCGCTAAATATACGTTATGACCTTGTGGCCGATCATGAATTTGCTTAAATAGGTTTAGAATAGGCCGGTGCAACTTTTGTACGATGACAACGGAGAACACAATGAAACGCACTTTGATGATGGTTGGTATGGTGATGGCTTCGGCGATGGCCTCGCAGGCTGCGATGGCGGATGCCGGTCTGGATCTGGCGAAGTCGAAAAACTGCCTGGCATGCCACGCGGTCGCTAGCAAGCTGGTCGGTCCTGCGTACAAGGACGTGGCCGCCAAATACGCCGGCCAGAAGGACGCTGAAGGCAAGCTGGTGGCCAAGGTCATGAAAGGCGGCAGCGGCGTCTGGGGCCAGGTTCCAATGCCAGCCAACCCACAAGTGTCGGAAGCGGAAGCGCACACCCTGGTGAAATGGGTACTGTCGCAGAAATGATGCGGCGCTGAGCGCACAAGAAGAGACCCCGGCTTGCCGGGGTTTTTTTATGCGCCATCGCAGCTTGGTCAATACGGGGCGCCGTGGCGTGGGCGAGACTGTGGAATGACAAACGCCACGCCACCAGCCCGCTATGATCTGCCATGGAAAACCGCATTGACGCATGCATTCCGCGCGTTCATGGGTTTCTTTTTTCCCGATCTCTGTGCTCAGATCGACTGGGTGAAGCGGCCGCGCTTCCGCGACAAGGAGTTGGCTGGGATCGGTATCAATGATGCCACGCAAGGCCTGGTGGCGGATGAACTGGTCGAGGTGTACCTGCGCAATGGCCGCTTGCAATGGGTGCTGATTCACGTTGAAGTGCAGGCGCAGCGGGATGCTTCGCTTGCACTGCGGGTACTCGACTACAACTACCGCATCTTCAAGCAATATGAGCAGCCGGTGGCCAGCCTGGTGCTGCTGGCCGACGACGATCCGGGTTGGCATCCGAAGGCTTTCCATAGTGAAGTGCTGGGTACGGTTATGGGTATTTCCTTCGCAACGGCCAAGCTGCTCGACTATGCTGATCGCGGCCCAGCGTTGCTGGCCTCGCATAATCCGTTTGCGCTGATCACACTTGCGCATCTGCGTACGCAGCAGGCCTGCCATGATCCCGACAGGCTCTACACGGCCAAGTGGCAGATCACCAAGCTACTGTACCAGCATGGTTGGAGCAAGCAGCGGATAATTATGCTGTTCAAAGTGATCAACTGGATGATGGCCTTGCCTCGCTCGCATGAGCAGCAGTACTGGCGGGCGGTTTTTCGGCTGGAAAGGAGGCGCAAAATGGAATGGATCAGTCCGTTGGAGCAATCTTTCATCGACAAAGGGTGGGAGCGAGGCCTGAAAAAAGGCCTGGAAAAAGGCCGGCAAGAGGGGCGGCAAGAGGGGCGGCAAGAGGGGCGGCAAGAGGGGCTGGAGCAAGGCCGCATGGAAGGGGCTGCTGCGCTTTTGGGGCATCAGCTCACTCGGCGTTTTGGGCCGTTGCCAAAGACCGCTCGCAACAAGTTGGCCAAGGCTAGTGTCGCACAATTGAGTGTCTGGAGCGATGTATTACCAGGGGCGCAATCGTTGAAGCAGGTCTTTGGACAGAAACCTCCGTCACCGCAGGATTGAGTCGCGCTAGGCCCTTAACGCGTCGACCAGCTCGCGCGCGTATCCTGGCAGGTCGGCGTAATGGCGCACGCAGATCAGCAGTTTGCGCACAGCCCAGGGATCGGTCAGCTGGACGTGGCGCAGCGACAGGCTGTCGCGGTTGTGCAGGACCGTCGATTCCGGCAGCACCGCCAGACCCGCGCCAGCGGCGGCCATGCGGCAGACGGCGTCCAGGCTGCGCAGGCGCACGCGGTAGGTCAGCTGGCGGCCCATGCGCGCGGCGTGGCCGGCGATGTACTTGTGCAGGGCGCTGTCACCGGCCAAGCCAATGAAGTCGAACTCCAGCGCATCGGCAAACGCCATGCTGCGCTTGCGCTGCAGACGCGCGGCCAAGGGATGACCGCTGGCCATCACCAGCACCAGGCGATCGTCGCGGAAGGGGAAGGTCTCCAGCGTGGAATGGTCGACCGAATCGGCCACCACGCCCAGATCGGCCAGACCATCGGTGATGGCTTGCACGATGTCGTAGCTGAGACGTTCTTCCAGATCGATGTTCACCTGCGGATGGGCGGCCATGAAACCGGCCAGCGCCTCGGGCAGGAACTCCGCCAGGGCCGAGGTATTGCACAGCACCCGCACATGGCCTTTCAGTCCGGAGGCGTATTCGCCCATGTCGGCGCGCAGGCGCTCCATCTGGCGCGTGATGACGCGGGCGTGGTGCAGCAGGGTGCGCCCGGCGTCTGTGGCCTCTACGCCGCGCCTTCCGCGCTCCAGCAGCGGCACGCCGAGCGCTTCTTCCATGCCGCGAATGCGCGCGCTGGCGGAGGGCAGGGCCAGGTGGCTTTGCGCGGCGCCAGCGGTGATGCTGCCGCTTTCGGCCACGTGCAGGAACAGGCGCAGATCGGTAAGGTCGAATCGCATGAGAGCTTGTGACTACGGATTTAACGAAGGCTGACTGAGTATATTACAGATTTTGCATGCGCTTCCGTCATGGCACACTGGCTCGCATGGAAAATCTGATCTACATCATTTTTGTGTTTGCCCTTGCTGGCATTGTGAAAGGCGTCACAGGCCTGGGCTTGCCGACTTTGTCGATGGCCTTGCTCACCCTGGTGATGTCGCCCATGCAGGCGGCGGGGCTGCTGATTGTGCCTTCGTTGTTAACGAATGGTTGGCAGCTTCTGGCCGGCGGTCCGGTGTATCCCTTGTGGGAGCGATTACGGCCGATGATGCTGGGGATCTGCCTCGGCACCCTGGCAGGCGGCCTGCTGCTGCGCCACAGCGGCATGGCGACGGCGACACTGGGGCTGGCGCTGGTGGCCTATGCGCTGATGAATATCTGTTCCGTGCAATGGAAGGTGGCGGAGCACGACGAGCACTGGCTGTCGCCGCTGACGGGCGCCATGACGGGTGTGCTGTGTTCCGCCACCGGCGTGTTCGTGCTGCCTGCCGTACCGTATCTGCAGGCGATCGGCTTGCGCAAGGATCAGCTGGTGCAGGCGATGGGGATGGCGTTCACGGTATCGACCATGGCGCTGGCGGTGTCGCTGGCCGCGCAGGATGCCTGGCAGCCGGAGTTGGCGGGGATGTCCTTCGTGGCCCAGCTGCCCGCGCTGGCGGGCATGTGGGCGGGGCAGCGGATCCGGCGGCGCATGGATCCGCTGCTGTTCAGGAAATGCCTGCTGGCGGTGTTTCTGCTGACAGGCGTCTACCTGACCATCAAGAGTTTTACTTGATGACTTCGACCTTGGTCTTCTTGCCGCCGGTGTAGGTGAACAGGGTCAGCGCGCCATCCTTGATGTCGCCCTTGGCGTCAAACGAATCCAGCCCCATCACGCCTTTGTGCTGCACCTTGCCCAGGTAGGGCAGGTACTTGGCTGGCTCCGACGACTTGGCGGCAGCCATGGCGTCGGCCATGGTCATCACCGCGTCGTACACGTACGGTGCGTACAGCTGCACGTCCTGGTTGAACTTCTTCTTGTAGCGCGCGGTGAAGTCGTCCAGGTTCTTTTGCTCGTCCGCAGTCACGCCGCCCGCTTCGGCGCAGTAGACCACGCCGTCGGCGGCCGCATCGCCGGCCAGCTTGGGCAGGGATTCGGTGCAGGTGCCGTCGCCGCTCATGAATTTGGCCTTGATGCCCAGTGCCTTCATCTGGCGCAGCAGCGGACCGCCCACCGAGTCCATGCCGCCGAAGAACACCACGTCCGGGTTCTTGGCCTTGATGGTGGTGAGGATGGCGTTGAAGTCGGTCGCCTTGTCGGTGGTGAATTCCTTGGCCACGATCTGCGCGCCGTTCTTCTTCACGCCCTTGACGAATTCATCGGCCACGCCCTGGCCATACGCGGTGCGGTCATCCACGACGGCGACCTTTTTCAGATTCAGCTTGTGGACTGCGTAGCCGCCCAGCGTGCTGCCCAGCTTGGCGTCGCTGGCCACCACGCGGAAGGTGGTGTTAAAGCCCTGCATGGTGTACTTGGGCTGGGTCGTTGCCGGCGAGATTTGAGGAATGCCCGCATCGAAATAAATCTTGGAAGCTGGAATCGAAGTGCCCGAATTCAGGTGGCCGATCACGCCGTTGACCTTGGCATCCACCAGCTTCTGCGCCACGGCCGTGCCCTGCTTGGGATCGGCGCCGTCGTCTTCAAACTGCAGCACGAATTTGACGGGCTTGCCGTTGATCTTGAATGGCATCGCGTTCAGCTCATCGACCGCCATGCGCGCGCCGTTTTCCATGTCCTTGCCCAAGTGGGCTTGCGAGCCGGAGGTCGGGGACACGTGGCCGATCTTGATCACTTCTTGCGCGCCGGCGCTGCCGGCAAATGCCATCGCAATGGCAAGCGGAACCAACTTCGATTTAAACAGCATAAACTTTCTCCAGAAAGACTGCGGCCGTGGGAAATTTGTTACGAACGCAAAAGGTACAACAATTTATCCGTTACGCAAAGGGCATGCGCCGGATTTATGTCGAACTGCGTGTGTCGATGTGCGGAGGGGAGGGCGATCCGTGCACCAGAATGTGGCACGGATCGTGAGTGGGGATTTACTTCTTCTGCGCTTGCAGATGCGCCAGCTCTTGCGTGACAGCGCGGGTGACGATTTTCTCCAGCGTGTCGTGCAGGCCGATGCGGATTTCATTGGTCAGGCTATGCAGTGCCTCGGTCAGCACTTCTGCCATGCTGTCCTTGATACGCTGCTCCAGCACGAAGTCGACGCGCCCTTGCAGCTGGTGCAGCACGCGTTCGGCCAGGTGATTTTCCAGCACGGCCCATTCCGCCGCGTTCCAGCCGTTGATGGCTTCCGCTTCCAGGTGGGCGGCATGCTCGGCGCGCTTGGCGGCGGCAGGGTTGCGTGCGGGCGCGTGCGCGACGGGCTGCTGCTCGTCGGCCAGCGGTTCGCCATTCAGGACTTCCGTCAATACAGGGATACTTGCGTCAAAACTTGCTTGGCTCATGATTTGCCTGCGACAAAGTGGGTGGGTGGGTAGTCTTGCTGCTTGTATGCGACGTAGCGCTTGCGGCCGGCAGCCGCATCTTCTTCGTTTGAAGAAATCACTTCTATCATGCGCTCAAATTGGCCGACATTGTTTGGCGCACGACGAGACAAGTTCACTAACAAATCCGTGTGTGGTAAATCCGCCTCATCGTTGTCGATGAGAATGATCGGCGTGCTTGCTGCGAGTGCATCGCTTGCATGCACGTGCGGCAGAAAATCTACTGAGGAAAATTCCCACAACGCTGCGTCAAGTTCTGCCAGTTGCGTGGCATCGTCGGTCAACATGACGATTTTATTTTTCGCGGCGAGCGCTTTGCGGACCAGGCGGCAGGCGTAGGCGATCTTGTCGGGGACGTTGGTGTGGAAATCGATGCGGGTCATAAATTAAAACTGCGCTTTAAAACTGAAAACCGGGAGGAGCGTTCACAGCTGGTGGACGCTGATTGCGATCAGCCTCATCTTGCGCAGCCTTGGCGGCGGCGCGCGCCAGCGCTTCTGGGCTCGGTTCGGGCGGCGGTGCGGCAGGCGACGGTGCAGGGTTCTGGTAATTGGCTGGAAGAAGTTTTTCAGCAGGGTAACCAGCATCGCTCAGCAACACGTTCCAGCTGCCTTCTTCGAAGCCGACATTCTTTGCGCGGCCTACTACCAGCAAGGGCAGCTGGCCTGCGCTGCCGGCCTTCTTCAGCACGGCGACATCTTCCGGCGAGTTGACAGTCTTCTCGCGGAAAGGAATGCCGCGCATGATGAGCAGCTGACGGCCTGCGTTGCAGCCATCGCACTGGCCGGTGGTGTATAGCGTGACGGGCCGATTGCGCGCGGCGTCGGCCAGCTCCGGTGGCAGCTCGGGATTACCGCTGCCGGTGTCGAAGGACTTGACCTCCACCTTGCGCTTGGCGGCGGGCGGCGGTGGCTGATCGCTGTAATGTGTCACGCCTTTTTCGTCCACCCATTTGTAGACTTGCGCATGCACTGCGCTGGCGCTCAGCAGCAGCGCCGCAATCGACACCGACCACACTGCTTTCATCATCGTTCTCCGTTCAGATTACGCAGCCATGCCGCTGTGGCGCAGCAGGGCGTCGATGCTGGGCTCGCGGCCACGGAAGGCGGTGAACGATTCCAGCGCCGGACGCGAACCGCCCACCGACAGGATCTCCTGCAGATAGCGCTTGCCGGTTTCGCTGACAGCAGCGGCGCCCAGTGCCTGCGCTTCTTCAAAAGCGGCATAGGCATCGGCCGACAGCACCTCGGCCCACTTGTAGCTATAGTAGCCTGCCGCGTAGCCGCCCGAGAAGATGTGGCCAAACGAATTCTGGAAACGGTTGAACGGCGGCGGCGTGACTACGGCAAAGCGTGCGCGCACGCCGTCGATCATCTGCTGCACGGTCTGCGTGCCCTTTGGATCGAAGTCGTAGTGCAGGTGCATGTCCAGCAGCGAGAACTCGACCTGGCGCAGGGTCTGCATGCCGGACTGGTAGTTTTTCGCGGCCAGCATCTTGTCGTACAGGGCGCGCGGCAGCGGCTCGCCAGTGCTGACGTGGGCGGTCATGTGCGACAGCACTTCCCACTCCCAGCAGAAGTTTTCCATGAACTGTGACGGCAGCTCGACCGCATCCCACTCCACGCCGGAGATGCCGGATACCGCCAGCTCGTCGACCTGGGTCAGCATGTGGTGCAGGCCGTGGCCGAATTCGTGGAACAGGGTGGTCACTTCATCGTGTGTGAACAGCGATGGCTGCACTTTGCCATCGACCACCGCAGGCTCGGTGAAGTTGCAGGTCAGGTAGGCCACCGGCGTTTGCAGCGCGCCGTCGTGGTGCACGCGGCGGCCGCGCGCATCGTCCATCCAGGCGCCGCCGCTCTTGCCGGCGCGCGCGTACAGGTCCAGGTAGAACTGGCCAATCAGCTTGCCGTCACGTTCGATACGGTAGAAGCGCACGTCCTTGTGCCAGGTGGTGGCCAGGTCTTCCTTGATCTCGACCGTGAACAGGTTCTGGATCAGGCGGAACAGGCCATCCACTACTTTGTGCTCGGGGAAGTACTGCTTCACTTCCTGCGCGGAGAAGGCGTAGCGGCGCTCCTGCAGTTTCTCCGATGCGTAAGGTACGTCCCAGGCTTTCAGGTCGTCGATGCCCAGTTCATCCTTGGCGAAAGCCTTCAGCTCGGCCAGGTCTTTTTCCGCGAAGGGGCGGGCGCGCTTGGCCAGGTCTTCCAGGAAGCTGATGACCTGCTCGGGCGACTGCGCCATCTTCGGCACCAGCGAGACTTCGGCAAAGTTCTTGTAGCCCAGTAGCTGGGCTTCTTCATTGCGCAGCTGGAGCAGGGTGACGATGTTCTGGGTGTTGTCCCACTTGGCCATATCGCTGAACATGGTGCCTTGTTCAGAAGCCTTGGTGGCGTTGGCGCGGTAGATGGTCTCGCGCAGTTCGCGCTTGTCGGCGAATTGCAGTACCGGGTAGTAGGACGGGAAGTGCAGCGAGAATTCCCAGCCTTGCTTGCCTTCGCGCTCGGCGGCGGCGCGGGCGGCGTGTTTGACGTCGTCCGGCAGGCCGGCCAGGTCAGCTTCTTCCGTCACCAGCAGCTTGTAGTCGTTGGTCGCGTCGAGCACGTTTTCCGAGAAGCGCGTCGAGGTGGCGGCGTGCTGCTCCTGGATCTCGGCAAAGCGCGGCTTCTGCGCTTCCGGCAGCTCGGCGCCGCCCATGCGGAAGTCGCGCACGGCGTTCTCGATGATGCGCTGGCGTGCCGGCGCCAGGGTGGCAAATTCGGCCGACGCGCGCAGCGCCTTGTATTTGCTGAACAGCGCTTCGCTCTGGCCCACGGCGGTCCAGAACTCGGTCACTTTCGGCTGGTTGTCGTTGTAGGCGGCACGCAGCTCAGGCGTGTCGACCACATTGTTGAGGTGATTGACGATGCCCCAGGCGCGGCCCAGGAACTCGGTGGCGTTTTCCAGCGGGGCGACAAAGTTATCCCAGCTGACTTGCTCCTGCGGTGCTTCCAGCTGTTCGACCAGGGTGCGGCACTTGGCCAGCAGGGTGTCGATGGCCGGGGTGACGTGTTCAGGCTTGATCAGGTCAAAGCGCGGCAGGCCGCTAAAGTCCAGCAGGGGATTCGTTTGTGCGTCGGTCATCGTCAATTCCTATTAAGTTATACGCGCTCAGCCGCTTCCACGGTGTTCATCAACAGCATGGTGATGGTCATCGGACCCACGCCGCCTGGAACAGGGGTGATGTGCGATGCCACTTCCTTGATGTTGGCGAAGTCCACGTCGCCGCACAGCTTGCCTTCGTCGTCGCGGTTGATGCCGACGTCGATCACGATCGCGCCTGGCTTCACCTGATCAGCGGTCAAGGTGTTGCGGCGGCCGGTGGCGGCCACCACGATGTCGGCCTGGCGGGTATACACGCCCAGGTCCGGCGTCGCACTATGGCAGATGGTGACGGTGGCGTTGGCTTGCAAGAGCAGCAGGGCCATTGGCTTGCCCACGGTGTTGGAGCGGCCGATTACCACGGCGTGCTTGCCGCGCAGGTCGATGCCGGTCGATTCGATCAGCTTCATGCAGCCGTACGGGGTGCATGGGCGGAAGCCTTCCAGGCCGGTCATCAGTTCGCCAGCGCTCAGCACGGAATAGCCGTCCACATCCTTCTTAGTGGAGATGGCTTCGATCACCTTGTGCGGGTTAATGTGCTTGGGCAGCGGCATTTGCACCAGGATGCCGTGGATCTTCGGATCGTTGTTCAGTTCCTCGATGCGCGCCAGCAGGGCCGCTTCGCTCAGGTCGGCCGGGTACTGGTCCTTGAGCGAGTAGAAGCCGGCGTCTTCGCAGGCCTTGACCTTGTTGCGCACATAAACGTGGCTGGCAGGATCGTCGCCGACGATGATCACAGCCAGGCCGGGCTGTTTGCCCTGGGCGGTCAGGGTGGCGGCGCGGGCAGCGATTTCGCCGCGCAGTTTTTTGGAAAGGGCAACGCCGTCGATCAGTTGAGCAGTCATGGTAATGGCGGGTGGGAGGGAAAACCGCCATTATATCCGGCCCGGAAAGCGCTCAGGTTGGCATGGTGCGGCGCGGCAGCCGGATCGTCTGGATAAAGTCGCCATTGGAGCCGTTGTGCACGATCAGCTGGCCTTGCATGTCGACAATCAACTGGCGCGCTACCACCATGGCGGGCTGGTTCTCGTCCGGCAACTCGGGCGGGGTCGGGACCACGATGTCGATCTGGATGTTGTTGCCGCTGGCGTAGCCGTGCAGGCCGATGTGATCGTTCACCTGGCTTACCTGGAAGGCGATTTGCAGCAGGGCGGCGATGGCGGCTTGCAGCGTTTCAACCGGCCCCACCAGCGCCAGGCTGAGGTCGATTTCCGACATGGTCAGATGGCGCTGCAGCACGCTGGCCGAGGGCGCAAAGGTCGCCATGGTCAGTTGCATGAAGTCGCGCAGGGGCACCATCTGCAGCAGCTGGGGCAATTTGTCGCGCGCCTGGGCCATTTGCAGCATGTCGTCCACCAGTTTGCCCAGGCTGAGCAGGCTGCGTTCCAGGATGTTGCCGGTGGTGCCGCCCAGGGTGAGTTCGCGCGCCCGCAGTGCGGCCACGGCCAGCGTCGCCGTGCCCAACTGGTTGTGCAATTCATTGGCGATGGCGGCCAGGCGCATGTCCTCCGCCTGGTCGCGGACGGTGGCGGTGGTGCTGTCACGCTGGTAGCTGAACTCGGCCACGGCGCTGGAAACGGCATTATCCAGGCAGCGGTTCAGCATGCGGTATTCGCCCACGCCAAAGCTCATGCTCTGCTGCAGCGCCAGTTCGACGATGGCGTTGCAGACGTCGCCGTAGCAGTGCACCACGTCGTTGAGGCTGAGGTTGAGGCTCTCCATGGACTTGCCCTGGGCGGCCGCGCCGGTGCCGACCGCAAAGTGGGAGGGGAAGCCGATGGCGCTGCCGGAAATGTCCTGGCTGCTGTCCTTGCCTTGCTCGTGTTCCATTTTGAGTGCTTCGGCCAGTTGGTCCAGGAACAGGCCAACGCCCTCGTCGCTACGGTCGTCCTGGGTAGCCTGGGAACGGGCGATGCGCAATTGGCTGCAGCGCTTGAGCAGCCAGTCGCGGTTGGTGTTGATAAATTCATACAGCATGGCGGCCTCCTTATCCTCATCCCCAATAGGCTAATGCGCTGTCATGATGGGTTTTTGATGCATATCAAAGTGGCCATTTACCACGATATGAAATGAATTTCCGTAATTTGAAAAACGGCGGATTCGCTGGTAGAATTCTTCACACTTCGGGAAAGTCTTAGTACATCATCAAGTAGTTCAATCGATAGGAGACCAGATTCATGTCAGCTCAACTCGACCAGGTAACGGCGCTCGCAGCCAACGATCCTGACACGCAGGAAACCCAAGAATGGCTGGACGCACTGGAAGCAGTGCTGCAGCAGGAAGGTCCGGAACGTGCACATTACCTGATGGAGCGACTGGTCGATCTGGCCCGCCGCCGCGGCGCGCAGATTCCTTTCTCCGCCAATACCGCCTACGTCAACACCATCCCCGCCCACCTCGAAGCCCATTGCCCTGGCAATCTGGAATACGAAGAGCGCCTGCGCTCGTGGATGCGCTGGAACGCCATGGCCATGGTCGTACGCGCCAACCGCGCCGACGGCGACCTGGGCGGCCACCTGTCCTCGTTCGCTTCGCTGGCGAACATGCTGGGCATCGGCTTCAACCACTTCTGGAAAGCCCCAAGCGACACCCACGGCGGCGACCTGCTGTACATCCAGGGCCACTCCTCGCCGGGCGTCTACGCGCGCGCTTTCCTGGAAGGCCGCCTGACCGAAGAACAGCTGATCAACTTCCGTAAAGAAGTCGACGGCAAAGGCCTGTCGTCCTACCCGCACCCGAAACTGATGCCGGGCTTCTGGCAGTTCCCGACCGTGTCGATGGGCCTGGGCCCGCTGATGGCGATCTATCAGGCGCGCTTCCTGAAGTACCTGCACGCACGCGGCATCGCCGATACCACCGACCGTAAGGTCTGGGCCTTCTGCGGCGACGGCGAGATGGACGAACCGGAATCGATGGGCGCGATCGGCATGGCCGCACGCGAACGCCTGGACAACCTGGTCATCGTGGTCAACTGCAACCTGCAGCGCCTGGACGGCCCTGTGCGCGGCAACGGCAAGATCATTCAAGAGCTGGAAGCGGACTTCCGCGGCGCCGGCTGGAACGTCGTCAAAGTCATCTGGGGCCCGGGCTGGGACGCTCTGCTGGCCAAGGACACCGACGGCATACTGCAGAAGGTGATGATGGAAACCGTCGACGGCGAATACCAGAACTACAAGGCCAAGGACGGCGCCTACGTGCGCAAGCACTTCTTCGGCAAGCATCCCAAGCTGCTGGAGATGGTCGCCAACATGAGCGACGACGACATCTGGCGCCTGACCCGTGGCGGCCACGATCCGCACAAGATCTACGCCGCCTTTAAAGTGGCGCAGGAAAGCGTGGGCAAGCCGACCGTCCTGCTGGTGAAGACCGTCAAGGGCTTCGGCATGGGCAAGCACGGCGAAGCACGCAACACCGCGCACCAGACCAAGAAGCTGACCGACGAAGCTGTGCGCGAAATGCGCGACCGCTACGGCATCCCGATCCCGGACGACAAGCTGCCGGAGATCCCGTTCTACAAGCCAGCCGACGACGCGCCGGAAATCAAGTACCTGCACGAGCGCCGCGCCGCGCTGGGCGGCTACCTGCCTGCGCGCCGCCAGAAGGCCGACGAAACCCTGGTGGTTCCGCCACTGGCCAACTTCCAGAACGTGCTGGAAGCGACCCCGGAAGGCCGTGAAATCTCGACCACCCAGGCCTTCGTGCGTATCATCACCGCGCTGCTGAAAGATCCGAGCCTGGGCCAGCGTATCGTGCCGATCCTGGTCGACGAATCGCGTACCTTCGGTATGGAAGGCCTGTTCCGTCAGATCGGTATCTTCAACCAGCAAGGCCAGTTGTACGAGCCGGTCGACAAAGACCAGGTGATGTACTACCGCGAAGACAAGGCCGGCCAGATCCTGCAAGAGGGTATCAATGAAGCCGGTGGCATGAGCTCGTGGATCGCTGCGGCGACCTCGTACTCGACCAACAACCGCGTGATGATCCCGTTCTTCACCTACTATTCGATGTTCGGCATGCAGCGTATCGGCGACCTGGCATGGGCAGCAGGCGACATGCGCGCTCGCGGCTTCATGATGGGCGGCACCGCTGGCCGTACCACCCTGAACGGCGAAGGCCTGCAGCACGAAGATGGCCACAGCCACCTGTTCGCTGCCGCGATTCCGAACTGCGTACCGTACGACCCGACCTTCTCGCATGAGCTGGCAGTGATCATCCAGGACGGCCTGCGCCGCATGGTGACCAACCAGGAAGATGTGTTCTATTACATCACCATCATGAACGAGAACTATGCCCACCCAGGCCTGAAGGCTGGCCAGGAAGAGGGCATCCTGAAGGGCATGTACCTGCTGCAAGAGGGCGACAAGAAGGCCAAGCAGCGCGTGCAGCTGATCGGCTCGGGCACCATCCTGCGTGAATCGATCTTCGCCGCTGAACTGCTGCAGAACGACTGGGGCATCGCCGCCGACATCTGGTCCGCACCGTCGCTGACCCTGGTGGCGCGCGAAGGCCAGGACGCCGAGCGCTGGAACTTGGTCAACCCGACCAAGGAACAACGCGTACCGTACGTGACCCAGCTGCTGAAGGACACTCAGGGTCCGATCGTGGCAACCACCGACTACATGCGCCTGTTCGCAGAACAGATCCGCGCCTACATGCCCAAAGACCGCACCTATCGCGTTCTGGGCACCGACGGTTTCGGCCGTTCGGACAGCCGCGCCAAGCTGCGCGAATTCTTCGAAGTGAACCGTTA
>Ga0213872_10000869_pt1 | contig 21864 bp, 19 predicted proteins | sample VelepicomBERX_R2_FD_160071 | JGI IMG/M metagenome (GOLD analysis project Ga0213872, IMG submission 160071) | Rhizosphere microbial communities from Vellozia epidendroides in rupestrian grasslands, the National Park of Serra do Cipo, Brazil - RX_R2 | ecosystem: Host-associated > Plants > Roots >...
GCCAGCGTGCGGGCATGGGCGGCGATGTCGCCGACCAGGCCTTCGCCGACCCGCAGGCGGGTTTCGTGCACCGCGGTCTTCAACAGACCTTCGGTGGCGAACAGTTCCAGCACCTCGCCGGCGCGCATGACATAGCAGGAGCAGACCTCCGCCACCATGTCGGCGGCGATCAGCTTGACCACCTTGTCGAGCCGTTCCTGGGCGGTCCCGCCCGCCGCCATGACGTCACGCAGCCGACCCAGCAGTCGTCGCGAGACGGTGCTGCCGGCCGCGGCCTGCATCAGGCCAGCGCCTCTGCTGGGAGTCTTTCGGCGAGCGCCTTGACGGCCTGGTCGATCAGATCGGCGATGATCTCGGCGGTCGGCTGTTCCGAGGTGACCATGCCGACGCTCTGGCCCGCCATCAGCGAACCGGCCTCGACGTCGCCCTCGATCACGCCCTTGCGGAGTGCTCCGACCCAGAAATGCTCGATCTCCAGCTGCGCCGCCTTCTGGTCCAGCTCGCCCTTGCGGAAGCGCTCGATGACCTCGTGCTGGAACAAGGTGAAGCGGCGCGAGGCGTCATTGTTGATGGCGCGCACCGGGATCACCGGGAAGCTGGGGTCGACCTGCACCGACGGCATGGCGTCGCGGGCGCTGGCCCGGATGAAGGCCTTCTTGAAATTGGGGTGCGCGATCGATTCGGTGGCGCAGACGAAGCGGGTGCCGAGCTGCACGCCCGAGGCGCCCATTTCCAGATAGGACAGGATCGCCTCGCCGCGGCCGATGCCGCCGGCGACGAACACGGGCACGTCGCGAATCTCGGGCAGGATCTCCTGCGCCAGCACGCTGGTTGCCACCGGGCCGATATGGCCGCCGGCCTCGGCGCCCTCGATGATCAGCGCGTCGGCGCCCAGGCGCACCAGCTTGCGGCCGAACGCCGGGGTCGGGGCGAAGCACAAAAGCTTGGCGCCGCCTTCCTTGACCTTGGCGATCGACGGCGCGGTCGGCAGGCCGCCGGCCAGGACGACATAACCGACCTTGTGCGTGATGCAGACATCGATCAGCTCGGACAGCTGGGGATGCATGGTGATCAGATTGACGCCGAACGGCTTCTTGGTCAGCGCCTGGGTGCCCTCGATTTCCTTGGCCAGCAGGTCAGGCGACATCGAGCCGCAGGCGATCACGCCGAAACCGCCGGCATTGGAAATCGCCGCCACCAGGTTCCGTTCGGACACCCAGGACATGGCGCCGCCCAGAATGGCGGTCTCGGTGCCGAGGAACTCGCGTCCCCGGGCCCATAGCTGCTCGAAATGCGTCTTGGCTGCCATCATTTGCTTCTCACTGGGCATCGAGGCCATAGGCGCTGTGCAGGGCGCGGACGGCCAATTCGGTATAATCCTCGCCCAACAGGACGCTGACCTTGATCTCGGAGGTCGAGATCACCTGGATGTTGATGCCCTTTTCGGCCAGGGTGCTGAACATCTTCTGCGCGACGCCGGCATGGCTGCGCATGCCCATGCCGATCACCGAGACCTTGACGACGTTGTTGTCGGTCATCAGGCGCTCATAGCCCAGCTCGCCCTTCTTCTCGTTCAGGAGAGCGATGGCGCGGTCGAAATCGGCGCGGCTGACGGTGAAGGTCAGATCGGTGAAACGGCCGTCCTCGGACACGTTCTGCACGATCATGTCGACATTGACGTTGGCGTCGGCGAGCGGGCCGAACACCGAGGCGGCGATACCCGGACGATCCGGCACCTTGATCACGGTGATCTTGGCTTCGTCGCGCGAATAGGCAATGCCGCTGACCAGTTCTTTTTCCACGATCTCATCCTCATCACAAACCAGAGTGCCGGGCTTCTCCTCGAAGCTGGACAGAACCTGGACACGAACCCTGTGCTTCATCGCCATCTCGACCGAGCGGGTCTGCAGCACCTTGGCGCCGACCGAAGCCAGTTCGAGCATTTCCTCATAGCTGATCTTATCGAGCTTGCGCGCCTTGGCAACGATTCGCGGATCGGTGGTGTAGACCCCGTCCACGTCGGTGTAGATGTCGCAGCGCTCGGCGTTCAAAGCCGCGGCCAAAGCCACAGCACTCGTGTCTGACCCGCCGCGCCCCAGGGTGGTGATGCGATTCTCCGGGCCGATGCCCTGGAAACCGGCGACAACCGCGATCTGGCCGCCTTCCATCGCCTCGAGCAGCTCCTCGGTATCGATGCGCTCGATGCGGGCCTTGCCGTGGGCGTCGTCGGTGCGGATCGGCACCTGCCAGCCGGTCCAGGAGCGCGCCCGCAGGCCCAGCTCGCGCAGCGCGATGGCGAGGAGGCCGATGGTCACCTGCTCGCCGGTCGAGACCACCACGTCATATTCGCGCGCATCATGCAGCGGCGCGATCTGGCGGCAATAATCGACCAGCTGGTTAGTGACGCCCGACATGGCCGACACGACGACGGCGACCTGGTTGCCAGCCTCGAACTCTTGCTTGACGCGGCGCGCGACATTCTTGATGCGGTCACAGTCGCCAACCGACGTGCCGCCGAATTTCATCACTATACGGGCCATGGAGGGGGGTCCCTGAACGTAAATCGACTTAAAGCCGGATTGCTCCCCGGCAAAAGGGGCGGGTATACATACTCTAACAGTAAACAAGGACGCAACATGCCGCGCACCGCACAAGCCCATGCCACAGTCACCACCGCGTCCGCGGAGGAGGTCGCCCGCTTCCAGGCGATCGCCGACGCCTGGTGGGACAGCACGGGCAAGTTCAAGCCGCTGCACCAGATCAACCGGCCGCGCCTCGAAGCCCTGACCGAGCATCTGGCCGCCCATTTCGGCCGCGACCGCACGGCCGACCGGCCCTTCGAGGGGCTGACCCTGATCGACATCGGCTGCGGCGGCGGATTGCTGTGCGAGCCCTTGGCCCGCCTCGGCTTCAAGGTCACCGGCATCGACGCCGGCGAGAAGAACATCCAGGTGGCGAAACATCATGCCGAGCAGATGGGCGTGGTGATCGACTACCGCGCCGCCACGCCGGAACAAGTCGAAGGCCAGTTCGACGTGGTGCTGTCGATGGAAGTGATCGAGCACGTCACCGACGTCGACATGTTCCTGGCCGCCTGCTCGTCCCTGCTGAAGCCGGGCGGAGCCTTCTGCGGCGCCACCTTGAACCGCACCGGCAAATCCTTCGCGCTGGCCATCGTCGGCGCCGAATATGTGCTGCGCTGGCTGCCGCGCGGCACCCATGACTGGAAGAAATTCGTCAAGCCGTCCGAATTCACCGCGGCCCTCAGAAAGGCCGGGATCGTCGTGAAGGCGCTGGAAGGCGTCTCCTACGATCCCTGGCGCGATCTGTGGAACCGGGTGCCGTCGATCGACGTCAATTACTTCCTGTTCGGCGTCAAGGGCTGACCAAAAGGGGCGTTACCACCCGGTCGAGCTCTTCGGCGCTCCAGCCATCCTCGGTCTGGTTGGCCCAGCCGTCATAGCGCAGCACGCCGTCGCGATCGATCACGAAACTGACCGGCAGGCGCCACATCCGGCCATAGCCGCCGGCATAGGCGCTGCCGAGCACCCCGACCGGAAAATGCAGCGTGGCCGCGACCCGCCGCACCTCGTCGAGCCGGTTCGGCCCGTCGAGCGAGAAGGCCAGCACCTCCAGCCCCTGCCCTTCATGCCGCGCCGCATAGTCGGACAACAGCGGCAATTCGACGCGGCACGGCACACACCAAGTCGCCCAGAAGGTCAGGATGACGATTTTGCCTTTCAGCGAATCGCTGGCGATCTCCTCGCCCGACAGGGTGTGCAGGACCAGCGGCGGCGCCACCTTGCCGACCACGAGGTCGTTGGCGGAAGCAGCTCCCGCCAACGTGAGCATCAGGGCGATGAAAAGTCTTTTCATGATCAGAACGAGTAGCTGACGCCGGCATTGGCCGTCCAGCGCGGGAACAACTGATAGCCGATCAGATCGCTATAGAGCGGAACCTGGACGAAGCCATAGACCTGCAGCCCCGTATCGAGCCGCACCGTCAGGCCCGGGCTGACATAGACCACGTCGCCGGCGGTGTCCTGGATGTCGGCCAGCACGCCCTGGTCCGGCGCCTTGTGGGTGTAGTTGATCTGCAGCTGGGGCGTCCAAACCGGGTCCGCCTCATAGCGCAGCCCGGCGCTGATGGTCAGCTGGTTGCCGGGGCGGTAATTGGCGTTGACCTGGTCCAGCATCTCCAGCGCCGCCACCTGGAAGCGGCCATTGATGAAGGCGTCGAAATCCTGGCTGACCGGCTGGTAGTAATAGGCGCCGAGGATCAGATCCGTGCTGCCGGTGCCCGGCTGCAGGCTGGAATCGACGGTCTGGTTGTTGGCGGCGTTGGGGCCGGAGGAGAAATAGACCGGGCTGCGCCCGACCTGGGCGCCGGTCAGGACATTCTGGCCGCCGAACCGCCCCGTCGGCAGCTTCACGCCGAGCTGGACGCCGAGATTGTCGGTCGGCAGGAAGCCCTGATAGCTGGCGATCAGGCGAACGTCGCCCAGCGCGTCGAACGAGGACCCGCTGAGATTGGACGGGCCGATCTGGTCCGTTGTCGCGGCGCCATAGGTGCTATGGCTGCGGCTGACATAGGGAACCTGGACGGCGACGTTCCACTCGACGCTGGGGCTGTAGGCGACGCCCAAAGTCAGATAGCGGTTGGTGGTGTCGCGCTCGACCTCCTGATTGCCGCCCCGATCATTGAGCGCGGCGACCTCGGGCGTCGACACGGAATGGGTTCCGTAGCGAAGCTGGCTCTGGTCGATATAGCTATATTGCAGATCGACGCGCCAGCCGGGACCGGACGAATAGCCGGTCGCGGCGTCGGGACTGAGCGAGCAGCCGCAGGTGGCGCAGGCCTGGGCAATGGCGGGAAGGGCCGCGCCGATCGCGGCGGCGGCGGATATGAAACGACGAGTCATTGCGGACTCTCCGGCAAATTTGGCGATGGAATCGGATTGCAGCGGGCAAAAGCCCGCCAGGGTCACGCCAAAGCGGGCGGTGCGCGAGGATGGGCCTCGGTCACCCTGCCGGGCGGCAGGGGCGCCAGATCGGCACTCACCGTAAAGAGCGGAACGTCCTGATAGGTTGCGGGCTGCGGCAACGCGACCGGGCCCGGCATGGTGGCGCCGCCATGCAGCATGGGGAGGCAGAAGGCGCAAAGATGGCCCCAGCCACCCTTGGGCGTGACCGGCTTTCCGTCCTCGCCCAGCGTGATCATGCCGTGCGAGGTGCAGATGACCGCCGTCGCTCCCCCCGCCGTCGGCATGCCGCTTTGCGCGGAGCCGGCCAGCAGGTTGAACGTCAACAGCACAAGGGCGAACCAGCCGCCCCAGCCTCGATGCCGACGATGTAATCTACCTACCATGGGCGGCACTATGTCGCGTCACGGGAGGCCGGGTCAATTCCCAACCGGGCTTTCAGGCGCTCTGGGCGTATTTCTGCCTGAGCAGCTTTTTGTCGACCTTGCCGACGCTGGTCCGCTCGATCGCCTCGACCGGCAGCACCCGTTCCGGCACCGCATATTTCGAGATCTCGCCGGTGGCGACGAAGGCCTGCAGATGGGAGCGGATCGAGTCTGGATCGATCGCCTGGCCCGGCTTGGCCACCACCAGCGCCAGCGGACGCTCGCCCCAATGCGGGTCGGGCGCCGCGATCACCGCCGCCTCGGCGACGGCGGGATGGCGCGAGATCAGGCTTTCCAGGCCCAGCGAGCAGATCCACTCGCCGCCGGTCTTGATCACGTCCTTGATGCGGTCGCCGATGCGTAAGTAGCCGCGCTCATCCAGGCTGCCGATATCGTTGGTATGCAGATAGCCGCCCGCCCATAGCCGCTCGCTGGCCTCGGGATCTTTGAGATAGCCGGCGGTCAGCCAAGGGGCGCGCACCACCACCTCGCCCTTGCTGACCCCGTCCTGGGGCAGCGGCTCCATATCCTCGTCGACGATCCGGAGATCGACCAGCGGCACCGGCTGGCCGGCACAGATGCGCAGATCGATCTCGGTGTCGGGGTCGCCGCTCATATCCGCGTCGATTTGGGCGACCGTCAGCATCGGGCAGGTTTCCGACATGCCGTAGCCGGCGGATATCTTGATACCGCGCGCGATCGCCGCTGCCGCCAGCCCGCGCGGCAGGGCCGAACCGCCGATTACCATGGTCAGGCCCGACAGGTCCATCTTCGCCGCCTCTGGGCAGGCCAGCAGCATTTGCAGAATGGTCGGAACGCAATGGGTGAAAGTCACCTTTTCGCGCTCGATCAGTTGAGCGAAAATTTCCGGCGCGTAGCGGCCAGGATAAACCTGCTGCAGACCCAGCATCGTCGCCGCATAGGGCACGCCCCAGGCATGGACATGGAACATCGGCGTCATCGGCATATAGACCGAATCGCGATGCACCCGCCCCTCGTCCGAGCTGCGGCCGAGGGTGGCTCCGTTCGCCAGGGTATGCAGGACCAGTTGGCGGTGGCTGAAGAACACGCCCTTGGGCAGCCCGGTGGTGCCGGTGGTGTAGAACAAGGTGGCCCGGGTGTTCTCGTCGAAGGTCTCGAACGGAAAATCGGGCGAAGCCGCCGCCAGCCCCGCCTCGTATTCGGCGTCGAAGCCGGGCGGCAGGGACGCCGGCTGGTCGGTCAGCAACACCACCTTTTCGACATGAGGCAGATGCGCGCGCAGCTTCTCGACCAGCGGCAGGAAGTCGGCATGGGCCAGCAGCACCCGCGCCTCGGCATGGTTGACCGTATAGGCGATCTGTTCGGGCGACAGCCGGACATTCACCGTCATCAGGGTCGCACCCATCATCGGGATGGCGAAATAGCTCTCGAGATAGCGATGGCTGTCCCAATCCATCACCGCCACCACGTCGCCATGCTCGACGCCGAGCTCGGCCAGGAAGCCGGCCAGGCGCCCGATGCGGTCGCGCAGCGTGCGGTAGTCGTAGCGCACCAGGTCGCGATAGACGATTTCGCGATGCGGCGCGGTGGCCAGCGGGGTGAGCAGCAATTGCCCAATCAGAAGCGGGTAATCATGTGCAGCCATGGCGATTCCTTCATTTATTGGGCGCGCAATGCATCCACCACCGGACGCCGGGCCGCGCGCAGGGCCGGAAACAACCCGCCGATCAGGCCGATCACCGCCGCCCAGGCGATGCCCAGTCCGACCAGCGGCCAGGTCACGTCGAGGCGGAACACGACCTGGGTGAAATTGCCGGACAGGGAATTGACCGCGTCGCCATTGAAGAACAGCCAGGCGAGGAAGGCGCCGATGCCCGCCCCGACCAGCGACAACAGCAAGGCCTCGACGAACACCGAGACCAGGATCGGCAGCGCACCGAAGCCGATGGCGCGCAGGGTGGCGATCTCGACCGTGCGGGCACTGACCGCCGAATACATGGTGTTGAGCGCGCCGAACAGCGCGCCCACCGCCATGATGCCGCCGACCACATAGCCGATGAATTTCAGCAGGGTGCCGAGCTGTTTCGACAGCCGGGCGTAATAGTCCGGCTCGGACAGCACCTCGACGGCGAGGCGCGGATCGGCGGTCAGCGCCGATTTGAAGCCCTCGAACGCCTCGGGGGATTGCAGCATCACCGTGACGCTCTGGAACAGATTGCGGCGATAGGCGGCCAGCACGGTATCGATGTCGCCCATCACCTCGGAGCCATGGCTGTCCGCGGTGTCGAACACGCCGACCACGGTCCAGTCATTGTCGCGGAAGGCGATCTTGCTGCCCAGATCCAGCCCCTTGAACTGGCCTTGCGCGGCGCGGCCCACGATCAGCTCGCGCAAGCCGGGCTGGAACATTCTTCCCGCGATCAGTTTCATTTCCGGGCGAAGCTCCAGCGCCTGCGGGCCGATACCGCGCAAAGTGACGTTGGCATCGGTGCCCGAGGCCTTGAGCGGCAGGGTGACGACGGCGACCATCTCGGCCGATTGAATGGCGTGGCCGCCTTCGTCGGTCTTGACGCCGGGACCGTCCGCGATCGCCACGGTCTGGTCGCGCGACAGGGTGCTGGCCAGTTCCGACTGCGAGCCGCCGCGCAGCACCACCGCGCGGTCGGGCCGGCCGGAATGGCTCATGGTGTCGAGAAAGCCCTGGGCCATGGCCAGGACCGAGATCAGCACCCCGACCACCCCGGCGATGCCGATGACGATGACCAGGGAGGAGCCCATCCGGCGCGGGATCGCGGCCAGATTGAGGACGGTGATGGCAAGCGTTCCCTTGAACATGGTCACCTCCCCGCCAGGCTGTCGACGATCGACAGGCGGCGCACCTTGGCCGCCGGCCAGGCGCCGATCACCAGGGCCAGCAGCACTGCCAGCCCGATGCCTAAGGCCACCACCTGCGGCGGCAGGCTGGCGACGCCGATCACCGACTTCATCGAGGGGAACATGAAGGTGGCGGCGGCCAGCCCGACGATGGCGGCTGAGACGCACAGCAGCACCGCCTCGCCGAACACCAGCGCCAGCACCTTCCTGTCCGAGAAACCGAGCGTCTTCAGCACGGCGAATTCGGGAATGCGCTCGCGGATCGACTGCATCATGGTGTTGCCGGTCAGGAACAGCAGGGCGAAGAACACCGCGCCGATGATGGCGCTGACCATGAAATTGATGTCGCCGAACTGGCGCAGGAAGGACTGGGTATTTTCCTTCTCGTTCTGCGTCTTGGTCTCGTCCGAGGAATTGGCGAACAAGGCGTCGATCGCCGCCGCCACCTGGGTCGCCTTCGACACGTCCGACAGATGGACGATGTACCAGCCGATGCTGCCTTTGCTGAAAGCGCGGCCTTCGTCGAAATATTTGTAATTGAAGTAGAAAGACGCCGCCTGATTGGCGTCGCCCGGCCAATCGAAGATGCCGACGATGTCGAAATCCCAATCGTAGCTGCCATCCTTATGGGTCCAGATCTGCGATTTCAGCGGGACCTTGTCGCCGATCTTCCAGCCATATTTCTTGGCCAGCTCGGAACCGATGATGGCGCCGGTGCGGGTATTGATCAGCGCCTGAAGCTGTTCGGGGGCGATCACCAGTTCGGGATAGAGCGAGAAGAAGCTTTCCGCGTCGACCGGATAGGAGAAGATGAAATTCTTCGCCTCCTGGTAATAGCCGCCGAACCAATTGGCGAACGAGACCTTGTCCACCCCCGGCACCGTCTGGATCTGCGCCATGTGGGCCTGCGGCAAGGGCTCGGTGAAGCTGACCTTGCTCTGCACATAGAGCCGGTCGAGCCGGGCGGCGGCGACGCTGTGGCCGAAGGCGGCATTGACGCCCTGCAGCAGGCCAAACAGCAGGAAGGCCACGGTGATCGACGCCAAGGTCAGCCAGGTCCGCGTGCGCCTGCGCCACAACCCCGACCAGAGAAGCGGGAAATACTTCATTGGATCAGCATCCCCTTGTCGACATGCACCTGGCGGCCGGCATAATCGGCGGCCTTCTGGTCGTGGGTGACCATGATGATCGTCTTGCCCTGCTTCTTGTTGAGGCTTTGCAGCAAAGAGAGGATTTCGTCGGCGGTGTGGCGGTCGAGGTCGCCGGTCGGCTCGTCGCAGATCAAGAGATCGGGATCGGCGACCAAGGCGCGGGCGATGGCGACGCGCTGCTGCTGGCCGCCCGACAATTCGCTGGGGCGATGCTTGCCGCGGTCGCTGAGGCCCACGATTTCGAGGGCGGTGGCGACATGGGCCTTGCGTTCGGACCCCGACAGATGGGTCAGCAGCAAGGGCAGCTCGACATTGCGCTCGGCGGTCAGGCCCGGCATCAGATTGTAGAACTGGAAGATGAAGCCGACATGGCGCGAACGCCAGCGGGCCAAGGCGGCGCTGGACAGGCTGTCGATGCGTTCGCCCTGCACGGTGATGGCGCCGCTGTCCGCGTGGTCGAGCCCGCCCATCAGATTGAGCACCGTGGTCTTGCCCGATCCCGACGGCCCCATGATAGCGAGGAATTCGCCCTGCTCCACGTCGAGATCCAGCCCCGACAGCACTTCGACGGTTTCCTTGCCCCGGCGATAGGTTTTCACCACTTTTTGCAGACTGACCGCATGCGTCATGACGAAAATCCCCAGGCTATGGTTAGTGTTAGTTGTTGTCGCGCTTGACCTTGGTACCCTCTGTCAATTTCGTGAGATCGCCGGTGGCGACGGTTTCGCCCAAGGCGAGGCCGCTCAGCACGGTCTGATCGTTGCCGCTTTTGGCGCCGAGCTTGACCGCCCGGCGCTCGACATGGTCGCCCTTGACCACGAACACGGCCGCATTGTCTCCGTTCCCCATCACTGCGCCGGCCGGCACCAAGAGCCCCACCGGGGTCGCTGCCTGAGGCTTGCCCTCGGCTCCTTGCGGCGCCAGGAAAGCGACCCGGGCGCCCATCTCGGGCAGGATGCGCGCATCCCGCTGGCGGAAGCCGACCCGTACCTTGACCGTCGCCTTCGAGCGGTCGGCGGTCGGGATGATGGCGATGACATAGGCGGCGATCGGCTGGTCGGGATAGGCGTTGAGGCGAACCTGGGCGTCCTGGTTGGGGCGCACCCGGTCGATGAAGCTTTCGCCGACATCGACCTCGACCTCCAGGCTGTCCATGTCGACCAGGGTGCCGATGCCGGTGCGGGTGAAGCCTCCGCCCGCCGAAATGGGCGAGACCATCTCGCCGGGCTGGGCTGCCTTGACGGTGACGATGCCGTCGAAGGGCGCCCTCACCACCGTGTCTTCCTGATTGCGCTCGGCCACCGCCAGCGATGCCCTGGCCACCTCCAGCGCCTTGTCGGCCACTGCGACGGCCTCGCGATCGGCGTTGAACTTGGCGCGCTCCTCGTCGAGGTTGGAGTCCGGCACCCAGCCCTTGCCGTTGAGATCCTGCTGACGGCGATAGATCGGGGTTTCGTCGGCCAGCGCCGTACGCGCCGCGGCGAGATTGGCTTCGGCCTGGTGAAGCCCCGCCTCGGCCTGGATCAAAGCGGCGTGGATGTTGCTGTCGTCGAGCCTCGCCATGATCTGGCCATTGGCGACGCGCTGGCCCTCCTCGATCAGGATTTCGACCACCCGCGCGGTGATCTTGGCGGCGACGGTAGCCTGGCGGCGCGCCACCACATAGCCCGAGGCGTCGAGCAGCGAGGCCGAATGCCCGGCTTCGGGGGCGCGGGCGACAGCAAAGCCGACCACCACCGAATCGGCGGGACGTAAGCCATAGAACGCCCCGGCACCGGCCGCGGCCAGCACGATGATTCCCGCCACCGGCCAGAGCAGGCGCGAGCGCGGCGTTTTCCGCGCGGCGTCGCGGTCCAGCTTGAGCTTGTCGAGAAGGTGGCTTTTGTCGCTCATCCGTCCTGCTCCGCCTCGGTATAGCGGCGGATCACCGCCGCCAGGTCGGGCGCCGAAATCGGCTTGGTCAGCAGATCGTCGAGGCCGGCGGCCATGTAGTTCGGGCGGTTCTCGGCGATGGCGTCGGCGGTCAGCCCGACCACCGGAATCTGCCCCCTGGGCGCCGGCAGGGTGCGGATCGCCCGCGTCGCCTCGATGCCGTCCATCTCGGGCATGTGCATGTCCATGATGACCAGGTCGAACTCCTGGCGGCTGACCTCGCGCACCGCCTGGCGGCCATCCAGCGCGAACACCACGTCATGGCCGATCCGGCGCAGCATGCCGCCGATCACCAGCCGGTTCACCTCGTCGTCGTCGGCCAGCAGCAGGCGCCGTTTCACCACCGGCGGGGCCTTGGCCGCCGCCTCGGCCTGGCGCGGGTCGGTGGCGATCGCCCGCCCGTCATTCTCGGGGAAAGGCACGTCGAGCCAGAAGGTCGAGCCCATGCCCGCCACGCTCTTCACCCCGACCGAACCGCCCAGCGCCTCGGCGATGCGCCTCGATATGGCAAGGCCCAGCCCGGTGCCGCCATGGCGCCGGGTGGTCGAAGCGTCGCCCTGGAAGAAGGGCTGGAACAGATGCGAGCGGGTCTCCTCGTTTATGCCGGGCCCGGAATCGCTGACCGAGATCTTCAGGCGCCGGGTCGCCCCCTCGCCCGAGGTTTCCACCGCCACCTCGATGCCGCCCATCGCAGTGAATTTGACGGCGTTGGACAGGAAATTATTGAGGATCTGGCGCAGCCGGTCGGGGTCGCCCAGCCCGATCAGCGGCCGCGACAAGCCCGAGACGGTCAGGCCGATGCCCTTGCCGGTGGCGACCACCAGCTGGATCTGGTGCAGATCGTCGACCACCGCCTTGAGGTCGAAGGCGACCGTCTCGACCGAGATCTCTCCGGCGCCGATCTTCGAGAAGTCGAGAATGTCGTTGAGCAGACCCAGCAGGGTGCGCGCGCTGCGCTCCAGCAGGCGGACCTGTTCCTTGGACTCGGACGGCAGGGCGGAATCGCGCAGCATTTCGACCATGCCGAGGATGCCCGAGAAGGGCGTGCGCAATTCATGGCTCATGGTCGCCAGAAAGCGCGACTTCGCCTCATCGGCGGCCTGGGCCGTTTCCTTCTCGGCCGCCAGTTCGCGCGAGAGGGTGGATAATTTCTGATAGGAATAGCGCAGCGCAGAAACGCGGTGGCGGCTTTGCAGAATATAGACGACGCCGCCGGCGATCAGGGTGAGGATCAAGGCGCCGGTGACGAAAACCAGCCAGAAGGTCATGGTGGCCCGCTGGCGCATCGCCTGCAGGTCGGGAACCGGGGTGAAATAGACCAGCCGCAGCCCGGAATCGCCGATCGGCCGCGCCGTCATCAGCGACGGGGTGGGATCCTGCAGCAGATGCACCAGCGAGACGGTGGCCAGCGAGCGGTCGGCGCGGATGTCGATCACCGACAAGGCGGGCTGGCGATAGCGATCCTGCAGGAAATCCGTGCCGAGGCCGGCCGCGGCCGAGTCCGGCAAATAATGCCACAGCGCCGCTTCGACGGTGGAGGACACCGCCACGCCATATTCGTCGACCAGGAAAGCGGCGTTGCGGCTGGTCAGATGGAACAGATTGCGCATGTTGCGCTTGACCACCACGCCGCCGACGAACTGGCCGTCGCGGGTGACCGCGCTGGAATAATAGACGCCGGGAATTCCCGACGCCGTGCCGAAGGCGAATTGCCGCCCGCGCCCGCCATTCTGGATCGCGGTGTAATATTGCCGCCCCTTGAGGTCGGTACCCACCACGCTCTTGTCGGACTGGTAATTGCTGGCGGCGACGCACATCCCGTTGGCGTCGAGCAGATAGAGAATGTCGACCTCGAACTGGTCGGCCAGCTGGCGCAGCCTTTCATTGGCCTCGGCCAGGGCCGCCCCGCGCGCTGGAGAATCCAGCCGCCCGACCAGCGGCGCGCGCAGCACCAGATCGCCGGACAAGGCTTCGGGAATGCTGGCCAGGCGGCGCACTTCGTCCTGCATGTTGCGGGCGAGATTGGTGGCGATCTGGTCCGAGCTGTCGCGGGTCCGCAGCACGAAATTGTCGATATCGCTCGCGGTCAGCCAATGCACCACCGAGCCGGCGAGGAAGTACCAGCCCAGCAGCACGGCCAGCAGGCAGCCCAGGCCGAGGACGGCGGACAAGCGCCGGAACCGCGGTTGGGTATCCTGCTGAGACTTCTCGCCGCTGGCGGCCGCCGTCGCCATCTAGGGGTTACTCCTTGCGCAGCTCGGTCATGACGGCGATGGCGGCGTCGAATTCGCTTTGGATGGCGGGACCGAGGGCGGCCAGCTCCGCGGGGTCCTTGGGCGGAAACCGCTCGATCCCGTCGCATAATTCGGCCAGCCGCAGCAAGCCCAAGCTGCGGGCACTGCTCTTCGCGGTATGGGCGACGCGCGCCAATTCATCCGAACGCCCCTCGGCGGCGGCGGCCAGCATGGCGTCCCGCCGCGCGGGCGCAACGGACAACAAGGTTGCGGCGATCTCCAACCCCGCGCCGCCGGTCTCTTCGTCTAGGAGATCGTACAAGGCGCGGTCGAACAGTTTCTTGCTCCGCCAGTCGGCGGTTTCGTTTCCCATATGCGTGCATCCCCCGACACGACGCGTTTGTTGCAAATCTTGCTGGGTTTTTCGCGCGGTCTCAAGCCCGCTCGTGTAAGGACGAGCGGGAACGGGTTCGTTATCTCGCCCCGAAGACGGTGTTGCCGAACAGCGCCTTATGTTCGTGCGGCGGGGCGCGCCAATATTGCGGCGGCGCTTCGACCTCGGCACCAAGAGCAGCGGCGGCGTGCCAGCCCCAGCGCGGATCGTAGAGCATTGCCCGGGCCAAAGCGACGAAATCGGCCTTCCCGTCGGCGATGATGTCCTCGGCCTGTTGCGGGTCGGTGATCAGCCCGACCGAAACGACCGGCAGCCCGGTCTCGGTCTTGATCTTCTCGGCGAAGGGCACCTGATAGCTCGGCCCGACCGGAATCTTCTGGGCCGGCGAGACGCCGCCCGACGAGACGTCGATCCAGTCCACGCCGCGCTTCTTCAGTTCCTGGGCAAAAGCGACGGTCTGCTCGGGATCCCAGCCGCCCTCGACCCAGTCGGTGGCCGAGACCTTGACCCCGACCGGCTTGTCGGCGGGAAAGGCGGCGCGCACCGCGTCATAAACCTCAAGCGGAAAGCGCATGCGGTTTTCCAGTGAACCGCCATAACGGTCGGTGCGTTGATTGGCGATCGGCGACAGGAACTGGTGCAACAGATAGCCATGGGCGCCATGCAGTTCGATGGCGTCGAAGCCCAGCCGGTCGGCCCGCCTGGCCGAGGCGACGAAGGCATCGCGGACCCGCTTCAGTCCCGCCTCGTCGAGCGCCTGGGGCGGCACCTCGCCCTCCTTCTGGGGCACGGCCGAGGGAGCGAAGGTGGTCCAGCCGCCTTCGGAGAGCGGGATCTGCTGCCCGCCTTTCCACGGCACATGGCTCGACGATTTGCGTCCGGCATGGCCGAGCTGGATGGTCAGCTTGGCGCCGGAATATTTGCGCATCATCTCGACCACCGGCTTCAACGCCGCTTCGGTCGTGTCGTCCCACAAACCGAGGCAACCCGGCGTGATGCGACCTTCCGGTTCGACGCCGGTCGCTTCGAGCACCACCATCGAGGCACCCGACAGGGCCATGGCGCCGAGATGGATCATGTGCCAGTCGGTGGCCCGGCCATCCTCGGCCGAATATTGGCACATGGGCGAGACCAGGATGCGGTTGGAGAGAGTGAGACCCCTCAGCGTGTAGGGGGAGAACAGTTTGCTCACGACGAGGTCTCCTTGCGGCAGATGATTGGGAACGCAACAGCGAGGCCAGGGTAGAAGAAGCAGTGGACCAGAAAAACCGGCCCGAGTTCACATCACTCAGGACAAATCAGTCCGCTATCTTCTTCGGAAACAGCCGCTGCCCCATGAAATCGACGAAGGCCTTGACCTTGGGCGACGGATTTCGCCCCGACGGCCATAGGATGCGAAAGAAGCCCTGATTATAGAGGTGGGGCTCCAGCACGATCCGCAAGGCGCCGGCATTGGTCTGGCGGCGCACGGTGAAATCCGGCACGCAGATCAGCCCGACACCCTGCTCGGCCAGCGAGATCAGCGGCTCCAACGTGCTGGCCACCGCCGTCACCGGCAAGTCGATCTCCTCGCCGTCCGGACGGGGAATGAACGGCCATTTCTCCAGCTTGCCGGTCGTGGGAAAGCGGTGATGCAGGCAGGCATGGTTGCGCAGATCCTCGGGCGTTTCGGGCACGCCGCGCTCGGCGAAATAGGCCGGCGAGCCGATCACCTTGTGCGCGAACGCGCCGAGATTGCGCATCATCAGGCGGGAATCGGAGATGTCGCCGGTGCGGATCACCACGTCGAAGCCTTCCTCGATCACGTCGACCATGCGGTCGGAGAAATCGAGATCGAGTTCGACCTCGGGATAGGCCCGCACGAATTCGCCAATCGGCGGCATAAGCAGCATGCCGACCAAAGGCAGGCTGACCCTGAGACGGCCTCGCGGCGCCGAACTGGCCAGCGACAATTCCATCTCGGCGGCTTCGATCTCGCCGAAGATGCGCTGGCAGCGGTCGAGGAAGAGCAGTCCCTCGGGGGTCAGGGTGATGCTGCGGGTGGAACGGTGGAACAGGCGAACACCCAGCCTTTCTTCGAGCCGGGCGATCGATTTGCCGATGGCGGAGGAGGAAACCCCAAGCTGACGGCCCGCCGCGGTGAAGCTGCGAGTTTCCGCCGCCTGGACGAATGCGTTCAACGACCCCAGCCTGTCCATTCGCCCTCCATGCGGACAAGGATGTCCGTAATGAAGGGCGACTTTAGATCATTCAGACGGCTTCGGCCAACTCACGATAGGGCTCGAAGTCGGTGTAGCCGCGATGATCGCCACCCCAGAAAGTGTCGCGGTCATATTGGGTCAGCGGCAGGTTGCGGCGGATGCGCTCGGGCAGGTCCGGGTTCGACGAGAAATAGCGGCCGAACGCCACCAGATCGGCGTCGCCATGGGCGACGATCTCCTCGGCACCCTCGGGGGTGAACCCGCCGGCGGCGATGATGCCGCCCTTGAACAGCTTGCGGATCTGCGCCGCCGCCACCGGAGCCTTGCCCTCGACCGGCGCCTCGGCGCCGACGATGCGCGGCTCGATGACATGCAGGTAAGCGAGGTCGAATTTGTTCATCTGCTCGGCGACATAACCAAACAGGGCTTCGGGATCGCTATCCGACATGGAAGCCCAGGTTCCGCTCGGCCCGATGCGGACGCCGACGCGCCCCCTGCCCCACACTTCCGTCACCGCCTGGGTGACTTCCAGCAGCAGACGGGCGCGGTTGGGAATCGAGCCGCCATAGGCGTCGGTGCGCTTGTTGACGCCATCCTGCAGGAACTGGTCCAGCAGATAGCCGTTGGCGCCATGGATCTCGACGCCGTCGAAACCGGCCGCCTTGGCGCGGATGGCGCCCTGGCGGAATTCGTCGACGATGCCGGGGATCTCTTCGATCGAAAGCGCGCGGGCCGGCGACACCGGCACCCAGCCGTCCTGAGTGACGACGACCTGCTCGAAGGGCACCTCGGACGATGTCACCGGAGCGGCGCCGCCGGTCACGTCGACATGGCTCTGACGACCGACATGCCACAGCTGCAGGACCATCTTGCCGCCCTCGGCATGGACGGCATCGGTCACCTTGCGCCAGCCGGCGACCTGCGCGTCGGAATAGATGCCGGGAGCGCCCAGATAACCGCGGCCGGTGACCGAAACATGGGTCGCCTCGGCGATCTGCAGACCGCCCTTCGAGGCGCGCTGGCCGTAATAGGTGGCCATCAGCTCGCCGGGCACGTCGCCCGGCTGTTCGGAGCGCAGGCGGGTCAGCGGAGCCTGCACGATACGATGGGACAGATCGATGGCGCCCAACGCCAGAGGAGCAAACAGATGAGTGTGAGACATGATCGAACTCCAATGTCCGGAAGGAACGTGGCGTAAACCTACGCCGATGGAGTGGTCGGAAAAATAAGCCGTAATTCACAACACTGCGGACATTTAATTCCGCAATTAGGCTCGAAAAGCGAAAAGGCCGCGGGACGAACCCGCGGCCTTTATCGATCTATCGGAGATGGTGGGCGCTACAGGGATTGAACCTGTGACCCCATCCGTGTGAAGGATGTGCTCTCCCGCTGAGCTAAGCGCCCATTCCGATAGGAGGGCGGTGTTATAAAAGCGTGGATCAGGGCTGTCAAGCGCGCATCTTGGAAAGCCGGCATCGGCCGCCTATCTCTTGCCCATGATCGCCTATTCCCTTCTCGACCTCTCCCCCATCCCGCAAGGCTCGACGCCGTCCCTGGCCCTGGCCAACACGCTGGATCTGGCCCAGCACGCAGAACGCTGGGGCTATACCCGCTATTGGCTGGCCGAACACCACAACATGCCGGGCATCGCCAGCGCCGCAACCTCGGTCGTGATCGGCCATGTGGCGCAGGGCACCAAGACCATCCGCGTCGGCGCCGGCGGCATCATGCTGCCCAACCACGCGCCGCTGGTGATCGCCGAACAGTTCGGCACCCTGGACGCCCTGTTTCCCGGCCGCATCGATCTCGGCCTGGGCCGGGCGCCGGGTTCCGACCAGATCACCGCCCGCGCCCTGCGCCGCCATCTCAATGAAAGCGTCGACGACTTCCCGCGCAACGTCGTCGAACTGCTGGCCTATTTCGAGCCGTCCGAGCCCAACCAGCCGGTTCGCGCCGTGCCGGGCGACGGGTCGCGCGTGCCGGTGTGGATCTTGGGCTCCAGCCTGTTCGGCGCGCAGCTGGCGGCGATGCTGGGGCTGCCCTATGCCTTCGCCTCGCATTTCGCCCCGGACGCCCTGATCGAGGCGATCCATGTCTATCGCACCCGCTTCAAGCCGTCGGAGCATCTCGACAAGCCGCATGTGATGGCGGGGTTCAACATTTTCGCCGCCCCGACCGACGAGGAGGCCGCCTATCTGTTCACCTCGCAGCAGCAGGGCTTCGCCAATCTGCGCCGCGGCCGGCCCGGCCCGCTGCCGCCCCCCGTCGAGGACCTTTCCGCTGTGCTTTCGCCGGTCGAGATCGCCATGGTCGACAATGCGCTGACCTATCGCGCGGTCGGGTCGCCCGACACGGTAAAGAAGAAATTCGCCGAGTTCGTCGCTGAGACCGGTGTGGACGAAGTGATGATCACCGGCAATATGCATGACCATCATAAGAGGTTGCGTTCGTTCGAGATCGCCGCCGACATCGCCGGCGCGCATCTCAAAGCCGCCGCCGAATAAGGGAGTATCCAATGTCCAAGGAAAAGATCCATAAGACCGACGCCGAATGGCGCGCCCAGCTGACGCCCGAGCAATATCGCGTCGCCCGCCAGAAAGGCACCGAACGCCCCTTTACCGGCGAGTATGAGCAGACTTGGGCTGCAGGCAAATATCGCTGTATCGGCTGCGGCCAGGAATTGTTCGAGGCCGACACCAAGTTCGACGCCGGCTGCGGCTGGCCCAGCTTCTACGAGCCGGCGAATTCGGAGGCGATCGACGAGCATGTCGATCTCACCCACGGCATGCGCCGGGTCGAAGTGGTCTGTTCGGCTTGCGAATCCCATCTCGGCCACGTCTTCCCCGACGGACCGCAGCCGACCGGCCTGCGCTATTGCATCAATTCGGCGTCGCTGAAGTTTGAACCGAAATAACCCGCAATAAACTTTGACTGGCCCGATTCGGGGCCTTATGGCAGTTTGCCGCGCATGACGAATAACAGCATTGCCGCCATTCTGTTGGCCGCCGGCCAGGGGACGCGGATGAAGTCCGCGAAGCCCAAGGTCATGCACGCATTGGCCGGACGGCCGATGGTCCTCCACCTCCTCGACATGGTCCGCTCGCTCGACGTCGCGCAAAGCGTCGTCGTGACCGGCCCCGGCATGGATGAGATCACGTCCGCCGTTGCCCCGGTTCCGACCGTGTTGCAGCAGGAGCGCCAGGGAACCGCCCACGCGGTGGCCCAGGCCCGGCCGCTGCTCAAGGATTTCAAGGGCACCGTGCTGGTGCTCTATGGCGACACCCCGCTGATCACCCCCGCCACCATCCAGGCCATGCTGGACCGCCGAGCCCAGGCGCCGCATCCGGCCGTCGTGGTGCTCGGCTTCCGTCCCAAGCATGGCGGCGAATATGGCCGCCTGGTATTCGGCGCCAACGGCCTGCAGGCGATCGTCGAATATAAGGACGCGACCCCCGAACAGCGCGCCATCCCGCTGTGCAATTCCGGCGTCATGGCGATCGACGGCAAGTATCTGTTCAGCCTGATCGACCGCATCGGCAACGACAACGCCAAGGGCGAATATTACCTGACCGACATCGTCAAGCTGGCGGTGGCGCAGGGCCTGACCTGCTCTTACGTCGAGGCCGAAGAGGAAGAGCTGCTGGGCGTCAATTCGCGCGCCGAACTGGCCGAGGCCGAGGCGCTGGTGCAGCGCCGCCTGCGCGCCAAGGCCATGGCCGGCGGCGTCACCCTGACCGACCCCGACAGCGTCACCCTGAACTGGGACACCGAGCTCGGCCAGGACGTCACCATCGGCCCCAACGTCGTGTTCGCCGCCGGCGTCAAGGTGGCGAGCGACGTCGAGATCCGCGCCTTCTGCCATCTGGAAGGAGTGACCATCGCCTCGGGCGCGCAGATCGGCCCGTTTGCCCGCCTGCGCCCCGGCGCCGATATCGGCGAGAACGCCCATATCGGCAATTTCGTCGAGATCAAGAAGGCCAGCATCGAGGCTGGCGCCAAGGTCAACCACCTGACCTATATCGGCGATGCGCGGGTCGGCGCCGGCGCCAATGTCGGCGCGGGCACCATCACCTGCAATTATGACGGCTTCGACAAGCACCATACCGACATCGGGGCCGGCGCCTTCGTCGGCTCCAACAGTGCCCTGGTCGCCCCGGTCAAGATCGGCGACGGCGCCATCGTCGGGGCAGGTTCGGTGATCACCAAGGACGTCGCCCCGAACGCCCTGGCCGTCGCGCGCAACCACCAGATGGAATTGCCGGACTGGGCCGAGCATTTCCGCACCCAGATGAAGCAGTCGAAGAAGGGGTAGGAGCATGTGCGGCATCGTCGGCATCATCGGCCGCGACGAGGCGGCCCCGCGCCTGCTCGACGGCTTGAAGCGACTGGAATATCGCGGCTACGATTCGGCCGGCATTGCCTGCCTGGAGGGCGGCGCCATCGTGCGCCGCCGCGCCCAGGGCAAGCTGGGCAATCTGGACACTCTGCTGTCGAAGGAGCCGCTGACCGGCCCGATCGGCATCGGGCACACCCGCTGGGCCACCCATGGCGTGCCCAACGAGGTCAACGCCCATCCGCACGCCACCAAGCTGGCGGCGGTGGTGCATAACGGCATCATCGAGAACTTCCTCGAACTGCGCACCGAATTGACCGCCGCCGGACATCATTTCGAGACCGAAACGGATAGCGAGGCGATCGTTCAGCTGGTCAGCCACTATCTGGCGCAGGGTGATGCTCCGGAGGCGGCGACCGCCAAGACCCTGGCCCGCCTCGAAGGCGCCTTCGCCCTGGCTTTCCTGTTTGCCGGCCGCGACGACATCCTGATCGCCGCGCGCAAGGGCAGTCCGCTGGCGATCGGCTATGGCGACGGCGAGATGTATATCGGCTCGGATGCCCTCGCTCTCGCCCCATTGACCCGCCGCATCACCTATCTGCAGGATGGCGATTGGGCGGTGCTGACCGCCGACGGCGTCCGCATCTTCGACGCCGCCAATCAGCCGGCCCAGCGCGAGATCCGCCAGACCGCCCAGTCGGGCGCGCTGATCGGCAAGGACGGCCATCGCCATTACATGCACAAGGAGATCCACGAGCAGCCGCAGGTGATCGGCGACACGCTGAACACCATGCTGAACCCGGCCGAGGGCACCCTGACCCTGCCGGAGCTGCCGTTCGATCTGAAGGATGTTTCGGCCATCACCATCATCGCCTGCGGCACCTCCTATTATGCCGGGCTGGTGGCGAAATATTGGATCGAGACCCTGGCGCGGGTGCCCGTCGAAGTCGACGTCGCCTCGGAATTCCGCTACCGCGCCCCGCCGATGAAGGAAGGCGGGCTGGCCCTGTTCATTTCGCAATCCGGCGAGACGGCGGACACGCTGGCGGCTTTGCGCTATTGCAAGGAGCAGCGCCAGCGCCTGGTCGCCCTGGTCAATGTGCCGGAAAGCACCATCGCCCGCGAAGCCGACGTGGCGCTGCAGACCTTCGCCGGCCCCGAGATCGGCGTCGCCTCGACCAAGGCCTTCACCACCCAGCTGACCGTGCTGGCCTGCCTGGCCATCGCGGTGGCGCGCGCCGGCGGCAAGCTGGACGCCTCCTGCGAAAAGCGCCTGTGCCAGGCCTTGTCCGAAGTGCCGGCCCGCGCCGCCGAGATCCTGACCCACGACGCCCAGTTCCAGGCCATCGCCGAGGA
>Ga0213872_10000870_pt1 | contig 21851 bp, 16 predicted proteins | sample VelepicomBERX_R2_FD_160071 | JGI IMG/M metagenome (GOLD analysis project Ga0213872, IMG submission 160071) | Rhizosphere microbial communities from Vellozia epidendroides in rupestrian grasslands, the National Park of Serra do Cipo, Brazil - RX_R2 | ecosystem: Host-associated > Plants > Roots >...
GGCGAAGAGTTTCTCGGTTGGCCAGCGGGTAATCTCCTTTTCAAATTCGACTAGATAATCGCGTGCCATTCTCAGGTAATGGTAACGCTCGAGCGCAACAGTCCGGCAGGCCAGAGACGAAATTCGACCGATATCTTCGACTGCAGCCTTGTAGTCCTCCAAAGTGGCACAAACAATGCCTACCTCTGGGATTATTATTTCAGGGCACGCCCCATTGTTACTGGCAATTACCGGTGTCCCGGACATCAATGCTTCGGCGACGACCAGGCCAAATGTCTCATTGGCCTGGGTTGGAAAGAGCAGGCATTTGGCGTCGGAGAACAGTTCAGCTTTCCGCTGGCCCGATACATGCCCCACGTAGAGTATGCCTTCACTCTTAAACATTTGTATATAGGGTTCCGCCGACTCGCCTGCAGGTGGCGCACCAGCCACCACAAGCTTGATTCCACATTGCCGGACCAGCGTCCGCGCGATTTCAAATCCCTTCAGATCAAGATCCGCAAGATTGGCCACGACGAAGAGAAAATAGTCATTCTTTGTCTCCGAAAAGATGAACTCACTGGGATCGATGCCGTTTGTGACGTATCGGCTGCGGCCATAGGATCGAGCATGGGCTTTTGAAACAAAGATCCAATTGTCGCGAATATAGGGCAACCTCCAGTCGTTCGTGCATCGAGGAGAGTGAAAAGTTCGCACCCAGGGGATACCGCGCGTCTCCTGCGAATCCAGGGTGCAGGAGTCCTGCAAACACATCACGTCAACATCGTACTGGCGCTCGTACACAAGTTCGATTCCAGCAGGTAGCGGCTCCGAGGCCCCAAGCTCCAATTTGTAGATCACTTGATGGCCGAGCTCAGCGAAACCTTTCGCCAGGCAATCGGCCACCCGATCGCTTGCCATCGCGCCGGTTCGTGCCGGATAGCAATGGCCGGCTGCCATCAGTATTTTCATATGGTAGAGAATATTAGTCTCTCTCTTCGATGACCGGGTAGGGCGCGAGCCTTCGCCCCTACCGCATCTCGTTAGTCTGAGGCGCAGACTCGCTAGGTAAATTCGCCAGGTAAATATAGAAACGAGTATCGTTTTACAACATCATCATGCTTTTCGACGCCCTTGAGGTAGTTGGCGATAACATCCGCCGCGTAGTGCCTACTCGAGAGATAGCGTTCTGTGCGTTCTTTCCAATCGGCCAAACTCCCGGGAGAGTCGCAATTAGTAAGGTAGTCCGACACGATTTTATCCCAATCGTGCATATGCCGGATGTACGACTTGGAAAAAAACTTCTGCACGCGCGGGTCATTGTCCAGATGGTGTCGAGTTTGTTTGTAGCCTTTCTCCATGGCTCGATGGAGGTAGTCTTTGCTCTTTGCGCGGGTAGTTGCATCGACGCGATAGATCTCTTCGAGGCACCACAACGAACTCCCCTCGATTTGCTTTGGCCGGCCCGGATTCGCGCAGAGAAAGGACTCGTCGACTACCGCCGCACGAAAGGCGGGATGCGGCCAGAATGAGTCTTCGTCTTCGTCGGGAATCCGCAGGTTGTCATGGTCCATAGCGAAAAGTTTGACTGTCCACTCTCCGGCGTTGAAACAACTCTTGAGTCCGAGATTTCTGGCTACAAAAGATTCGCCAAAAGAATAGGCGCCCAAGGCGAGGATAGTTCCCCAGAGCATCCCGAGATCGGCAATTGTTGAGGCATGAAATCTATCGGCGCGAATCCTATTCGCTGGATTTGCAAACGCCGCGCAAAGGTATTGTGAGTGGTCTCGATAGTCGACATTCGGCGCGATGAAAACGCCCAAGACCTCGTCCAGAAGAGAATCAGCAAACTGTCGGGCCTCGTGGCGCGTATAACTCGTTCGACCTAGGCCTTTTATAAAGTACTCCGCCGGACCGGCGGGCGAAAGGTAAGTCGCCAGTGTATTGAGTCGGTACGAACTGGTCTGGGCTAGAATTCCCTGGCAAGGCAGGACGTGCGTGAGAAAGCGGCCGGTCAGACCCACTTCTCCGGGCAGGTGTGCAAGTTCGTCGCCGTATTGGAGATCGAAGGAGGAGACGCATTGTCCCATATGGTCGCGCATATTTTCGTACGCGTCGCCAAACACATCTGGATCAGTGAAGTAATCGAGAAGATGGATATCCTCTCCGTTCAAAGGAACGGTTCTGTACGTGGCCAACGAGAGTAATTTGGAAACTGGCGCCGGACATCCATGGGCGCAACGGTAAATGGTGGACAGTATTGTGGTTTGATGGGCTTCCCACCGCAGGCTTGCGGTCGAAGCGCCTCCCTGCAACCGATGGGAGGGCGGCAGGGGTTCACCAGTGCTGTAGGTAAACGACGCGGTCAGCGGAAACGTCGCCCGGAGTCCGGTCCGCTTGATCTCAAATTCCATCGGGCTGCCCGGGGGTTTAACGGCGCAAGCGGCTGTCTCGATGGGACGCTCGATCATGGAGTTAATTTCAGCGGATGTACGCTCGGACACCCAATAGACACGAGAGGATGCCGTCAGTCCCTGTAGGATCCCTTTTTCATAGTCGGGTAGAAGTCTAGTATAATGCTGTGCCTCAAGTTCGCTGTCGTCACCGAGCGGACTTGTCACTCCGGAAGATATGTTTAATCGTTTAAGTATGCGATCTACGATTTCGCCCGGAGTGAACAGATACCTTGCGATAGAGACCTTGCAGGGTTCACGCGAAACGGCAATGAAATCGGCGAGTGCGTCCGGAGTGGTTATCCGCCCCTCGATTGCTCGATGAATTCTCTCGAGGCGATTTAGGTTACCGTGGAATTGGGTAACGAAAGCGTGAAAGTCTGTCGATGTGTAACCTTCCCGCAGGACGCCATCAATCATCCGATTCCGCTTTAGTGAGAAAATTCCAAATTTTGTAAAAAGGAATTTAAACTCTTCTGCGTCACCCGGCATGAGGCGGAGGCATTGGTTTGCAAGCATCAGCGTCGCAAAGAGCCTGAGTTCCCACGAGTAGCCTCCTGATGCTCCGGCAAATGCTAAAAGCTTCGTTGCGAACTCGCGATCATACGCTCCGCGGGATAAAAATTCGGCGGCAAGAGCAACTGCCCTGGGGTCTCCGGCGAAATGCCTATCGAGGACGCAATGCAACTTTGCGGGCAGTCGCGGCGTCGAGGTTTCTAATTGGGTTTCCATATTTGGAATCGATTAGTGACGATGACTATATTTCCTCTAGAATGCTTTGATGCAAAGCTTCGAATCGAATTTCCGATACGGATTCGGCGTGGTGTCACTGATCTTGGTTGTTGCGGTTTTCATGGCCATCTTCGGGGTGGCGGCCAGTCAAGCAGAGGGGCCGGCTCCTGCCCTGGAACCGTACAGTCAGTCCGTTCGGCAAAATGGAATCAGTATTAATTTCGAAATAGCTCATATGGGAGTTACGGCCGAGGCGCGAAAATCGTTCCAGGAAGGTGATTCAGTATTAATCCGCTTTGCCATCGCGGACAGTGTGACGAGCGGGCCGGTCCAGGGCGTTTACCCGGTTGCCTGGTTTGACCTGCAACGGAATGACGAAATTCCCGCTGCAAATTCATGCGAAGTTAAAGTGCAAAAATTCCTCACAGGCGGGCTATTCTCTCGGGCTGCACTTGACCTGAACGACTACTACGTTCTCACTTTGAACGACGACGCGACGATTTCGGTTGTCGATCCGCTATTCGGATTTGGAACCACCAAGCTGTTGGCCCTGATCCCATTAGCGGCAAATGGTTACGACTGGGTCGCAACTCGTGACCAGACCAGAATGTTCGTCTCTATTCCCGACAAGAATCAGATAGCTGTCGTCGACACGGTGACCTGGGAGGTGACCAAATATCTCGATGCCGGTTTCAAGCCAACGCGACTGGCACTCCAACCGGACGGTGCATATCTCTGGGTAACCGGCGGTGGTGATGCTCAGTCAAGCTGCGCCGCCTTTCGAACGGGCGGCCTTGAACTTGCCGCCCGCCTGACAATCGGAAAGGGGAGCCATGCGATCACGGCGTCGAGTGACAGTAATTTCGTGTTTATCACCAACGGCGAAGATAACTCGCTTTCAGTCATCGATACTCGCGAACTAAAGTCGGTCACGGATCTCCAGGTCGGGCGAGGACCGGCAGCGATTGCGTATTCGGGGCTAGCTAACTCCGTTTACGTTTCTCTGACCGATACCGGCGCAGTTGCGGCGATTGACGCCAAGAGACTCAACGTGACCAAGACGATCGCAGCGGACCCAGGGGTTGCTGAAATCGGGTGTGCACCCGGCGGCCGGTATGTCTTTGTGCTCAACCGCAAAAATGATCTGGTTCAAGTCATTGACTGCTCAGTGAACGAGATCGTTCAAGCCGGCCAAGTCGGAAAGGCGCCGTTTCAGATTTCGTTTACGAACGATTTCGCCTATGTGAACCATATCGGCACCGCCGATGTATCCATGATCTCCCTTGCCGCGATCGGAAAAAAGGGTAGTCCCCTTTCGGTCGTTACCTTTCCGGGTGGCCAGCAAGCATTAGGTACAACTTCGATGAACAGTCCGGCTGCGCGGGTTGTTCAAGCCTCCGGAGAAAACGCCGTGCTCGTGGCCAACGCGCCCGACAAACAGGTGTACTATTACAAGGAGGGAATGGCCGCGCCGATGGGTAGCTTCTCTAATTATGGCCGGCAAGCGTTGGCCATCCATGTGGTTGATCATAACCTTCGCGAGAGAACGTCACGGGGTGTTTACGAAACGGTCGCCAGGCTACCGGCCCCCGGGCATTACGATGTCGTATTTTTTCTCGATTCCCCGAAGCTCGTCCATTGCTTCAACTTCACCGTGGAGCCAAATCCGGCTATTGAGGCGGAACGAAACGCGGGAAGGGTCGCGGTCAATGTGCTGGGACCACAAACGCCCGCGAGGCTTGGACAAGACTTGACTTTCAAGTTCCGCATTGTGAATCAGGCGAACAGTCAGCCGGTTACTGGGTTGACCGACGTCGTGATTTCGACCTTTTTGGCGCCCGGCACCTGGCACCGGCGGGATGTCGCGAAAGAGGAGGGGGATGGGGTTTATAGCATCCAGTTCTCTCCTCCTCAGCCAGGGATATACTACGGGCACATCCAATGCAGCTCGGTCGATCTGCAATTCGGCAATCCGAATTATATAACAGTTAGAGTCTTACCGAAGGATTTGTGAGCGATGCTCAGACGACTATGAAGACAAACGTTGCAATGATGCAGTTGGCTCGGGTGACGGTATTTCTCGGCACACTGGTAATCTGCCAAACAATTTTCCAGGTCTATGCACAATCCGGTTCCGGGACCTCGACAGAAACAAGGCGAAATATCCCGGATGCCGAATTAATCGACCAGGACGGAAAGAGCGTTCACCTGTACACGGATCTCATTAAGGGACGAGTGGCCGCGTTGAGTTTCATCTTTACGACCTGTACGACGATCTGCCCTTTGATCGGGGCCGATCTTGGCCGACTGCAGACAGAACTGGGCCAGGCGCTTGGCGGGAATATTGTACTGATCTCGGTGAGTGTAGACCCTGCGACTGATACTCCGGAGAGGATGAAGGCGTGGGGCGCGCAATTCGGCGCCAAACCTGGCTGGAGCCTCCTGACTGGGGATAAACAGACAGTGGACCAACTGCTCAAGCTCGTTGGTCTGTATACTCCTGATATTCAGAGTCACTCGCCGTTTCTCGTTCTGATCAATGACAGGACCGGAGATTGGACGCGGGTGAGTGCACTTGAAACCCCGCCGGCCAAGATCGCTGAGATTCTGCAAAAAATGGCGGAGACCGCGGGTCTGCCCAAGGAGCCGCACTTGTCCGCCAAAGGCTTGGCGACGGCGGAAGCAGCTCCCCTCCAGGCTTCCTCCAAAGTAGTTTCTCCGGCGGAACGCTATTTCGGCGATGCCCTCTTGACTAACCAGGATGGGAAGCCACTGAGGCTTTACACCGATATTCTCAAGGGAAACGTCGTTATTATTAACTCATTTTATTCCACTTGTAGCAGCGTGTGCAGAGTGACGATCCCGGTGCTTAAACAATTGCAGGAGAATCTGGGGGAGCGCGTCGGCAAGGATGTAAGGCTGGTTTCGATCACCGTTGATCCCGAAAACGATACGCCTGAGATACTCAGGCAGTACGCTGCCGGCGTCGGAGCGAAGCCGGGTTGGGAGTTCTTGACCGGCGACAAACAAACAGTCGATGAAGTCCTTTACAAATTCGGCTTATACACGGAGGCGAAAGAAGATCATTCCAACGTCTTTATTGTCGGGAATGAACGCACCGGTTTATGGAAGAAGGTACTGGGGATCGCGCCACCGTACGAAATATTTCGCTCTGTGGAGAGCGTGCTCAACGACGGCAAATGAGCGACGGGTTCGCTAACGGCGAGCGGCGCGCGATTTCGCAGAGAACGCGTTATACGGATTCCTTTCGGAATCCGCGAGGAATTGCTCTCCTTCAATCGTCCTTGTCCTCGAACTCGTCCTCGCTTTGTTTGTACGGCCTCGCGTGGTGCAAGCAACGTCCCTCCGGGCCCCATTCCAAGATCCAAAACGTTTCTCGCCGCAACGTTCAAAGATCGAGGGCGAGGACGAGTTCGAGGACGAGGACGATTTGGTTGTGGCTTTGCCGCGTTAATAGAATCGCGGCTCAGTTTTTAAGCTTGGTTTTTTTCGTAGTTGCAAGTGCAGCGCAGGATGCCCAGAACCCTTCCGCCGCCGCGACTCGCGGCGGGCAAATTTATCTATCCGGGACCGGGTCTAATGGTATCCCTATCGAGACTGTGACAGGAGAGGGGAATGTCACAGTGCCGGCCGCGATTTTAAGATGTGTAAACTGCCACGGAAGGGACGGCCGAGGAAAACCTGAGGGCGGCATTTACCCGTCGGACATCCGGTGGTCGGAACTGAGCAAGCCGTATGCAATGACCACAATGTCAGGTAGGGAACGACCGCCTTATAGCGATAGTCTGCTTATTCGCGCGATTACGATGGGCATCGATTCGGGTGGAAATCGGTTGAACGCGGCGATGCCGAAATACCAACTCACCCGCGAACAGGCCGATGACCTCGTTGCCTACCTGAAGGTCCTGGACAATATTCTCGACCCGGGAATCACCGAACAAACTATTAAGATAGGGGTTATTCTTCCACCGGCGGAAACCTTTGGCGGAATGCAGCGTGCGCTGCGCGAAACGCTGCTGGCAGCCTTTCAAAGGGTAAATGATGAGGGCGGCCTCTACGGTCGAAAAATACTGTGTGTGCTTAATACAGCCCCTGAATTTTCGCGTGCAGAATCATTCCAAAAATTCATACAACAAGAGCAGCCGTTCGCGCTGGTAGAAAGCTTCATTGCCGGCGATGAAGGCGCAATTAACTCCTGCCTCGAAGAGAACGGCATTCCGCTGATCGGGGCGATAAGCCTGTACTCTGGAGTTGCTGCTCCAATTAATCGATACGCTTTCTACCTATTGTCCGGCATTCCGGAGCAAAGTGAAGCGTTAGTAAGGTTTGCCGCCACCAATCAACGGACGAAGGCCGCGCGTGCTCTCGTGGTCTACGATGAACAAGAGGGCATCCAGGCGGCCATAGACCGAATCATGCAAGAGGCGGAGCGGGTCGGCTGGGAGCGCCCACAACCGGTTAATTTGAAGGAAAATAGAAGCTGGTCACCGCTCTTGGAAAATGGGAGCGTCGACACGGTGCTTTGGCTCGCCTCGGGCAAGGATCTGGATGACTTCTTCAGGGCGGCAGCCGCTAAGCAGGCATTCCCGCTGGTTCTGGCGCCGAGTGCATTTGTGGGTCCGGAAATTTATGAGGCTCCCAAACAATTTTCAGGACACCTTTTCCTCTCTTTCCCGATGCTGCCCTCAGATCAGACGAAGGAAGGTGAGATAGAATTTCTGGGGCTGGCTCGAACGGGACAGTTCTCCCAGGGTAACCTTGCTGAACGCCTTTCTGCTTTATCCGCGGCTAACTTACTCATTTATGCCCTACAAAAGGCAGGCAGGGAGGTGACACGGGAAAAGATAGTTAAAATTTTGGAAAACCTTTATCGCTTCGAGACGGGGCAGACGCCTCCGTTAACATTTGGCCCAAACCGGCGCGTGGGCGCAAACGGCGCGCACATCGTCGGGATCGACCTGGAAAAAAAGCAGCCCGTATGGCCTTCCACCTGGATCGACCTTGAGTAGCGGCTAGTATGCGGTGGATTTCAGCGCCGAAGGCGCGATATCAAAGAAGCCTAGGGCAAGCGACGGGCCGGTTTCGGCCCGTAGCGCAGCCCTAGGTAAAGGCAAAAAGAAGAGCTAGCCTGCATCGCTCACAAATCTTCAGAGATTTGTGAGCGATGCAGGCTCAGGCAACAGAATCCTCCGGCTACGCCGGACAATTCCGCTGCTTTGTCGGAAGAAGAATTTAAAAACAGTTTGTTTCGAATCATTAATTTAAAAAACAGGCTCTTAAGTAGACGCCCAGCGTCTGTTTAAGAGCTTTCTAGCCCGCAATGAGCTCGTCGATTCTCCCAGCGCATGATTTTTGCGGGCTAGGCTTCTATGATGTCGCGCCTTCGGCGCTGGAACCCGAAATACGAAGCCATAAATCGCCAAAGTCGAGAGCCTGCATCGCTCACGAATCCCTAAGGATTTCGTGAGCGCGACACGCTGAATCAGGTATCGTTATCTCACCTTAAAGAGGATGCCGGCTGATGTGCACTGTCTCTTTTATTCCCAACCCTCAAGGGTTTTTCGTGGGAATGAACCGTGACGAGTCGGTGCACCGACCGGTGGCGCTACTGCCCGAAGTGCATTTCTGTGACGGCCGGCAATCCGTCTATCCCAGCGAGCCGGCCGGCGGCACCTGGATCGGGCTCAACGACGCCGGACTCTGTTTCGCGCTGATTAACTGGTACGCCGTGCGGGTGCGAACCGTGAGCGGAACTATCAGTCGCGGTACGGTCGTCAAAGCCCTGTTGCAGGCCAGTACCCTCGATGAGTCCTATTCCGCGATGCGTCTGCTTCCACTCAATCGGGTGCCGCCGTTTCGAGTGATTGCAATCGCTCTCCGGGAACGCGCGATTGCCGAGTTCCGCTGGGATCAGGATCTCCTTTTGACCGAAAGAAAACCGTGGAACGCAAATCATTGGTTTTCGTCCGGGTTGGATGAATCCGCGGCACATTCGAAACGAGGAGAAGTCTGCCGCCAGGAATGGAAAAAACCTAATGCGGGAGATTTGCACTGGTTGCGCGAGCTACATAAATCTCATCTGCCGGAGCCCGGCGCTTTCAGTATCTGTATGCATCGCCAAGAGGCCGCAACCGTGAGTTACACGGAGATAGAGGTCGAGGAGAGTCTGGGGGTGATGCGCTATCATCCCGGGCCGTTGTGCGGTGGTTCCGCCGATTTGATCGAGCGAACTATTGCCCTAGCCTGAGGCGGCGCGGTAGGGCGAGGCTCCGCCCGAGCCGCAGCGCGTGACGTGGTACGATGTAGGTGAACCGTCTCGGTTTGCCTGATTCCGAAGAGTGCAAAGCGGGACGCTTCGCCTACTTTGCGCTTAACGCTTAAACGCGTCGCGGCACAAGACACCGTCAAAGGGCAGGGTGACGTCACGCGCCACGGCTCGGGCGGAGCCTCGCCCTACCGCCAAATCGAGACGAACAGTTAGTCGCGCAAAACTTGAAATTGTGATCGATTCAGGCTCTGGACTCGATCAATCTGGAATTATGAATCATCGCATCATCGGCACCACGTTGCCCGTGCTGGAATTACAACTTGAACCTGGTGAAAGCGTGGTGGCGGTTTCCGGAGAACTCTCGTGGATGAGCCGTTCTATCGACCTTCAGACCACTACGCAGATCGGCGGCGGCGGCCTCTTCGGCGCATTCAAGCGCATAGCCGGCGGCGGGTCTTTGTTCATGACGCAGTACACCGCTCAGCGTGAGTCCGGTCTGCTCGCCTTTGCTACGCGCGTGCCGGGTCATATTTTGCCTGTCGAGGTTCAACCCGGCCAGGCCTACATGATCCATCGCCACGGTTTTCTATGTTCGACGCCCGGAGTTGAATTGAGTGTGGGCTTTCAGCAGTCCCTGGGTGCGGGCATATTTGGCGGTGACGGCTTTTTGCTGCAAAAGCTGGAAGGCGCTTGCCAGGCTTGGATCGAGCTCGACGGAGAGGTTGTGGCTTACGATCTGGGGCCCGACGAAACGATGCGGGTCCACCCCGGTCATGTCGGCATGTTCGAGGCGAGCGTTCGCTTTCAGATCACGCGCATCCCAGGCATTCGCAACATGCTTTTTGGCGGTGACGGCATCTTCCTGGCCGCCCTGACCGGGCCGGGCCGTATCTGGCTGCAGTCGCTGCCGTTGTCGAACCTGGCGCATGCGCTCCGGCCATACCTTGGCAGCACCGGCGAAACAGCTCAGGACGTTGGCGCGGGAGCAATCATCGGTTCGGTTCTCCGAGGGCTTTCCCAAAAGTGAGGGCGATGGTCCATCAGCCAGCTCACCGACTCAAAAACGGCCTCCAAAGAGCTGTAGCGAGGCTGAAAGTCCAACCATCGTTGCGCTTTCACAATGCTACAGTTCGGGGAGTGCGCGATATGATCCCAGGTGGCCGCCGCTTCTTCTTTTGAAACGGTCTTGCGCCACGTGTCCCATGGCAAAAATCGCAAGCTGGCTTTCTGCCCAAACCATGCAGAGACGGCTTCCGCATATCCGCGGAGCGTGAGCGCTTCCTGGGCGACTACGTGAAAACTTTCCCCAATTGCGACACTGCGGTGGACCATCGCCTGCACAAAGGCTTGCGCAACATCATCCGCGTGGACGTGGTGCACCGTCTCGAGACCGAGGTTCGGCAGAATCACTTCTTCGCCACGAGCCAACCGCCCGAACACCTCCGGATTAAAATGCCCGGCCGGATTCAGTGGTTCCCAACCGGGCCCGACAATGTGCCCGGGATGTAGCATCGTTGCCGGGAACCCGGCGAGGCGGCCTTCGCGCAGCAAGTACGCTTCGATCGCAGCCTTTTTCTCGCCATAATCGCCAAATGGCCTGCGTGGGGCATCTTCGGTGGTCGGCACCTGAGCACTGGGACCGTGCACCCAGATCGTTCCGCAATGAATAAAGTGCTGTATCTGACCGCGGAGCGATTCCACTAAATGCTGAGCGCTTTCCGGGGTAAAGCAAATCAGGTCCATGACGACATCAGGCCGCAACTCGCGAATGCGCGGCCCAAAGGTACCACGACTTTCTTCATCCAGGCGATCAAGCGGTAAGCGAGTTACAAACCTCCAAGCACCATGTCTTGTGTACGGTTCGCGTTTGCTCCGGCTGACAGCGATGACCTCGTGCCCGGCGGCGATTAATCGCGGGACCAGGTATGTTCCAATATGTCCGGTACTACCGATGACGATGACGCGCATAGAGTTATCCTTTTTGGAAAGAATAGGTTGGAAGACTCGCAGCGCCAGGTCAAGGGCGCGGTATGGCGAGGCTCGGTAGGGCGAGGCTCGGTAGGGCGAGGGTCCCGACTCCGCCCCTATCACCCCTTGCTACCTCGGACTCGCAGGGGCGCCATAGTTCCGCGTCCGCGGAACGACGGCGGCCGCCCGAGCCGCGGCGCGGCGCGTTGCTCCGCTCTTTGATGACGTCACGCGCCTCGGCTCGGACGGAGCCTCGCCCTACCAGGCTCTATCGGCGAGATTGCGGAATGAATTGGATTCAGATCGTCGAATTTTCGTTCTACCTGGTAGAAACGTTCGCGCTGCCGTTTGCCATCTTGGTGTTTATTATTGAGCGCCGGAAGGAGCGGTATGTCGACGAAGAAGAGATCTATCAACGTCTGTCGGACGAGTATACAAACTTCCTTAAGCTCGTACTGGACAATGCGGACCTGCAACTGCTCCGTAAACACTCGGGCCCGGGGCAGTTGACCGAAGAACAGATGGAACGGAAGCTGGCATTGTTCGGGATTCTGGTCTCGATTTTCGAACGCGCTTACATCCTGGTGTATGAAGAGCGAATGAAAAAGCAGACGCGCCGCCTCTGGTCATCCTGGGAAGATTATATGCGCGAGTGGTGCGGTCGTGCCGATTTCCGCCAGGCGCTGCCGGACTTATTGCAAGGAGAAGACCCGGATTTCAAAGCTCATATAGAACGCATCGCGCAAACGGCAGTGGCGACGGTTCGCTCGTGAAATAAGCGCGACAACCTGAAACCGGATTCTACAATTAAACATCAACCATGCTACAACTCCTGAACCATCCTCTAGCTATACATGTAGTCACACATTTGCGAGATCGCACTACAAAACCCGCCACATTTCGGACGCTCGCTTACCAGATCAGTTTGTTGCTCGCACTCGAAGCAACCCGGGACCTCGCGATGGCAAAGTTGACCGTACAGACTCCCCTCGAGGCACATTCTGGCGACGTCCTGGCGCAACCGATAGTCCTGGTACCGATCTTGCGCGCTGGAATCGCGATGGTGCAACCGTTCACGGACCTGTTCCCGGATGTGAGCGTTGGCTATATCGGCCTTGAACGCGACGAGGAAACAGCTGTTGCCCGAAGCTACTATGCCAAACTCCCACCGTTCGGCTCAAAGAGAGTGCTTATACTCGACCCGATGCTTGCGACCGGTGGCTCGGCGGTTCAGGCCATCAAGCTTGTTAAAGCGAACAAACCGGCAGATCTGGGGCTAGTCTGTATAGTCTGCGCGCCGGAAGGCGTCCGGGCCGTTGAGGAAATTGATCCCGAAATAAATATTGTTGCAGCTGCCTTGGACCGGGAATTGAACACTCGAAAGTACATCTTGCCCGGCCTCGGCGATTTTGGAGACCGACTCTACGGGACCTAGCCCGCAAAAATCACGCGCTGGGTGAATCGACGAGCTCATTGCGGGCTAGAAAGCTCTTAAGCAGACGCGGGGCGTCTGCTTAAGAGTCTGTCTTTCAATTATCAATACGAAACAAACTGTTTTTCAAACTCTTCTCTGCAAAAAGCAGCGGAATTTGCCAGCGTAGCTGGAGATTCTGCTGCCGTAGCCTGCATCGCTCAAAAATCTCTAAAGATTTGTGAGCGATGCAGGCTGACTGATTTGTAATGTTCGAGCAAGGTCTCGGCCACCTGACTGGCGTTATATCTATATCGTTTAACAAGGTCAGGTACAGAGCACTGCTTATGAATTCAAGGAAGCCCATTTTAGTCAATCTAAGCGGCGGGTTTCTTTGATGAACGGAACGAAGCGAAGCTCGTTGCGCGACGCATGGCAGCTTGCCAAGCCCTATTGGACGTCAGAGGAAAAATGGTCGGCCTGGGGGTTCCTCCTCGCGGTGGTTGCGCTCAACCTCGGCAATGTCTACATAAGCGTACGACTAAACGAATGGAACAACGCCTTCTACAACGCTCTGCAGGCGTTTAACGGCGGCGAGTTCTTTCGCCAGATCGGTATCTTCTCCGTCTTGGCGGCTCTCTATATCGTGTTTGCCGTCTACGCGCTCTACCTTAATCAGATGCTGCAGATCCGCTGGCGACGCTGGCTGACGCAGAGATATCTCGGTGCCTGGCTCGCTGACCGGGCCTACTATCATTTGCAGCTCGGCAGTACGACCGATAACCCCGACCAGCGTATCTCGGAGGACCTCAATCAATTCACGACGTACGTTCTCACTTTATCGCTGGGCCTCCTAACATCGGTTGTCTCCCTGTTTTCCTTTCTCTTTATCCTCTGGGGCCTCTCCGGACCTGCAAGTATCCCACTCGGCAAGTGGGGGACGCTACAGATACCGGCTTATCTGGTCTGGGCGGCGTTGTTATACGCCGGAGTTGGAACTTGGCTTACGATCAAAGTTGGTCGACCGCTGGTGCCGTTAAACTTCGCCCGGCAGCGCTTTGAGGCCGATTTCCGGTTCAGTCTGGTGCGCCTGCGGGAGAACGCGGAAAGCATTGCACTTTACGGCGGCGAGAAGGTGGAGCTCGGCGTCTTCAAGGACCGCTTCCGCAGCGTGTTCGAGAACTTTCGACACATCATGAAACGGCAAAAGCGCCTTACTTGGCTAACAGCTGGGTATAGCCAAATTGCGCTCATCTTTCCCGTGGTAGTGGTCGCCCCGCGTTATTTTGCGAAACAGATTGGGCTAGGCGGCCTCATGCAAGTTGTTGGCGCCTTCAGCTCGGTACAGAGTTCGCTCTCTTTCATCATTACATCGTACACGGAAATCGCCACCTGGCAGGCGGTGACGCAGCGGCTAATCGGCTTTCAAGAACGTCTGCTGGCGGTGCATCAGTCCACCGACGTATCGGGACAGATCATAACGCGACGTGAAGACGTTGGCGTCGCGGTTGACGAGATCGATCTCGACCTGCCGGATGGCACACCACTTTTGCGCGGCGTTGCGTTCAAAACCGGGCGTGGGGCAGGGGCGCTGATCGCCGGCCCGACCGGTGCGGGAAAAAGTACACTGCTGCGGGCGATCGCGGGGATTTGGCCGTTCGGCCGGGGCAGGATCACGCTTGGCAACGGGCAGATGCTTTTCGTACCGCAACGGCCTTATCTTCCGCTTGGCACCTTGGCGAGCGCGCTGCTTTACCCCGGTGGCGACAATGGCAGTGTCCCGGCGGCGAGGCTGACGGCGGTGCTCGAGGAAGTAGGACTAGGCGGGCTCGCGCATGAGTTGGAGCTGGTTGAGAACTGGTCTCAACGCTTGTCGTTAGGCGAACAGCAGCGGCTCGCGTTCGCTCGGATTCTTCTCGTGAAGCCGGCGCTCCTATTCCTGGACGAGGCCACGTCCGCGCTCGATGAGCCATCCGAAGCAAGGCTTTACGGCCTGCTGCGCACGGCTGCGTGGCGACCTACGGTTGTGAGTGTCGGCCACAGAACGACGCTGCGCGATTTTCACGAGCAGCGGTTGGAGATAGCCGAATTTATGGCGCGTCCATCCGGGCTGAGCGCGGCCACCGCAGGCCTTAGTTATGAGCTCGTTCAAAATTTGGCGAGTCCAAGCTAGAAACTAACCTAAAAATATCGTGTTTTAAGAGGATCCTTTTAGTGAAAGAAAAATCGTTATCCAAGTCCGGCTATTATGAAATGGACGAGCGGGTTCGCCGCTCGAAAAAGGCAATACTCGCAGCAACACACCAACTGTTATCCGAAGCGGGACTCTGTGGAGTGAGCGTCGAGGCGGTGTCAGTACGCTCGGGGGTTGCAAAGACGACAATCTACAGGCACTGGCCGTCTCGATCGGAGTTGCTGCTCGATGCCTGCTCCAATTTAGGATCGAAACCAGAGGTGCCTGACACGGGAAGTTTGAAGGGTGATGTAACCACGCTGGCGATGAGCCTCGCAGCATGGTTGCAGTCCGCCCGCTGCGCTACTGTTTGGCCGTCGATCGTCGATGCCGCGGAGCGGGATACAGAACTTAAAGGTGTCCATGCGCGGCTACATTCGGAGATGACGGGCGCCTTTCGATCTGTGGTTGAACGTGGTCAACGAAAGGGTGAATTGCCGCGTACGCGGAAGTCATCGGAAATTCTTGCGGCCATCATTGGACCTCTCTTTTATCGCCGGTGGTTTTCACGCGAAGTGCTCGACGAGCGATTTGTGAGAAGCGTCGTTGAGAGCGCGGTTGGCGTGCGAAAAAAGTAGGCTAGTAGAGCGCCAGCAAAGCAGCATCGGCGTCCCGCCCGTCGTGGCTGAGACCGGGGCGTGAATACAGTGATCGGGTTCAGATCGGGCGGCAACTCGTGGCGATCAACTAATTCCCGCTATTCAATCGCGCCAGAATCGAATAGACGCCACCAATTACCGGGCGCGCTTGGAACCCAACTTGGTTGTCCGAGATGGTGTCGTACCAGTCGGTCAACGGCACCCGGGACGGGCTCGTGTTCGCGAAGCTGTAAAGTTCGTCGACAAGGTTTTGTCGGAGTAGCGGGTCGTCGGTTGACGCAGCGGTCCAGAGTTCCCAGTCCGCTTTGGTGTAGGTGTGCCGGATATCCAGCGGGATCCCGTAAGGTTGTTCCTGTTGAAGATACCAACTGGTCTCCTGCTGAAGCGTTGCCGCGGGGATCAAATCGAGCCCGAGCAGTTTATCCGGGAACGCGTTATATTTCAGACTCCAGGTGCCGGGCATGTCGTATGCCAATTTAAGGTGCAGACCGGACGCGTCTTCCGATAGCGGTACCCACTGAGTGATGAGTCCGTGCCCCTGCTGCGAGTAGTAACTCTCCTGTCCGGGTTTGCCTGCGTATCGCGCAATCTGGGACATGGCGTCGACCGCCAGAATTCCTTTCAGCGCGAGATTCGAACTGTGTGCAATGAATCCGGTAAAATCGTCAGTCTGATTTTGGAATCCAGGATCCAGCGTGTTCGGTACCAGGTAGTCCGCCCATTGTTTCAGAATTTTATAATGTTTGAGGGAAAACGCAGCGGCGTCACTCGGACTGGCCGCGTTCAGGTAAGCCGTAGCCATCAGTAACATGTTTGCCGATTCTTCGACCGGCATGTTTTCTCCGCCGCCGTCGTTGTGACCGCTGGCGTTTGGGTAATGCGCACCGAGGTCATGCACGCAGTAGAGTGCCGGCCATTTGCCGCTTTCGGTGTAGGTCAAGACCGGGTCCAGTAGCAGCTCAATCAGGTACGGGTTTGTATAGAGAAACGCCGGTATAGAGGGATAGATCACGTCTACGGTGGAAACATTGCCGCTGCTGCTGATCTCTTTAAGAAAGAGCCAGGGACGGGTGGTGTTGCCAACCAGTTCCACTCCGCCAAAAGCTTGCCGGAGCGCTAAAGCGCAAAGCCCGGCATAATGCGGGCCATTAGCCTGGGTAGCTTGATCCGAGATAGTGTTGTCAAGGTTGTTCGCCCGAAGGTACGCCGCAGAAGACGCGACGTCGTCATAGGCAAAACTCAACATGTTTTCCCAGTCCGACCAATATGATTTCCAAAGCGGCGCCACGTTTTTCCCAAGGTAGCTGACCGCTGGTTCCCGGACGTGGCCGAGCGCAAATACGATGGGAGAGCTCGGTTGGCCGCTGAGGTTATTCAGCTGGAAGTTGAATGCGAATACGGGGTACTGATTATTTATGGCTCGCGGCTGGTTCGAATCAACCGAGTTATTGAGGAAACCTTGTGAGATAGCCTCCGAGCGGACAGCGGCATCTGCACCGCTCTGCCAAGTGAAGCCGGTTTGGCTGTTGGTTGCCCACACGACCGTACCCCAGGAGGGATAGTCGGAGTTCTCGTTTAGCACCTGAGGTGCGTTCGGTGTAATCGTATGGACCCTCAGCGTACCGCCGGCATGGGTGACCTGCTTCGTGCCCCAATTGATCAACGCGTTGGAATCGCCGTAGGCCCACTCGCCCGATATGTCGAAGTACAAGCTGACGTTATGGGTATTTCCGTCATTGGTTTCCGCCTGAGCAGTCATGTACGCGAACGGCATCGACAACCGTTGCAGGTCGGTAGCGTCAACCGGCGAGAGAAAAGTCAAGTAGACGGTCACTCCGCCGCCTTGAAAGACGTACCGCGACTGGGTGGGGGTAATTTCGAGTTGCGTCTGCTGCAACTGGTGGTTGAGATTCGATACCGACGGCGCACCAAAGAAGGTGTACCCAACGCCGTCAATCCGGGCAATTCCGGTGATCGCCGTGATCCGACCGTTCCAGAAGGTGGGCCAGGTTCCGGGCGCGGTATCGCTCGCCTCCCAGGTGTTGATGTATGGTCCCCGGACGATCAAAGGAACCGCCGGCGGACGGAGCGGTGAAGCGACCGGAGCGGTCTGGTAGAGCGTTTGGATGTCTTGGACCGAAAGCGCACGTTGGTAGAGCCGGGCGTCCGTGATTCGGCCAGGCCAAAAATCGCTAGGCTGACCAAACTTGCCGCGACCGATGGCGGCGGGACCGGCAGCGTTCCAAGCGGCTGGAACAGACTGAGTCGCGACCAACACGCCGTTAACATACAGTTTGATCACCAAGTTCGTGGCATCATACACACCGGCCAAATGATACCAGGTGTTTGTGACCGGTCCGAACGGCGAGACGGCTCGCGTCGGGTTCGCTCCGGTCGAATCTGAGCTGAGCAGCGCGAACGCGAATTTGCCGGCGGCACTGCCGAGGTTCGTATCGGTTGGGCTGAGGACCTGGAGAAAGAACCCGCTAACGTTGTTCCCATCCTGACTGAGAGCGGTGGAGTAACTGTTCAATAAATCAAGCTGGACCCAAGCGGCTGCAGTAAAGCTTTGACTGGTGTTAACAACGCCGCCGCTCGTCGCTACATACTCGCTCTGGCCGTTGAACCGCAGCGCTCCAGAAATCTTTCCTACGGTCCAGACTGGCCGACCGGTGAACGAACCAGTATGCCCGTTGCCCGAGTAGTCGGCGAGGGTGCTGTCGTTAATGTCGCTGAACGGCCAGTAACCGGTCAGGCCGGTGTCGATGTCCTGCGCTGTGGCGATGTTCCGTCCAGAAACAAGGGAAAGACCGGCTAGAACGACAGTGCACAATAGGGTCCTCCTGCCTTGGAGGATAATCCCGGGGCCGGGCGAAGGCCGGCAGAGAATACGCCGCAACGGCTCTCTTTTTTGCATCGTTGGGGAACCTTGGTTAGCGCCGGGACCGGACGCGCTGAAAACCGTATCGCGATCGACAATGCGTCCGTCCATGAACGCACAGTTACCAAAAAGGGTGTTCCCGCTGAGTGCAAGCAAAATTATACCACGCACTTTTCATTAACGCCGGCGCGCGTAAAAAAGATTCCACGGAACTGTCACAACCTCAGGCAGCGCGTTTTTAATGTTCGCATTCTCATATTGGAGAAACGACAGACTAGCTGACAAACCGTCTATGAACTGAAATGCGAGCGCCAAAAAATACGGAAGGAAGCGAAGAAGGTTTGAGCAGAAGTTAGCAAAGGTGGCAAAGGTTCGGACTTCTTAGGATTATGTGGGTTAGCGCGATCATGCTCCGCTTCCGCGGTTCTGAGGCTACGATCGTTGTTTTGCCCATCGGTTCGCCAGGAGACCGTTCACGAACAGCTGGAACGGGTGGTAGAACATGATTGGGAGAAGAATCAGACTTAAATCGGCTCTCGAACCGAAGATTAGCATTGCGAGTGGAACCCCCATCGCAAGCGTCTTTTTAACGGAACAAAAATAGCAGGCAATGCCGTCATCGCGATCTAATCGCGCTAAGCGCGCGGCTAAGTAAATCAGGAACGACATAACGACAAAGAGCGCGGCCACGCAGATCAGCACTTGAACCGTCAGCAGAATCCCATATTCGTGCCAGACTTTTTCCTTCACCGAATCGCAAAAAGCGCTGTACACGAAGAAGAGAATCACGCCGTTGCTGATTCTGTTTACCCATTTCTTATTGGCGTCGACCCAGTCACGCACGAACGGGCGAAGGCCGGCTCCGCCGGCGAACGGCAAAAGGGTAAGCATAGTGATTTCCAGTAAGAGCGGCCCAAATGAACCCGCGCCGGTTCGACCGGTGGCATGCATGAGCAGACTGACCAGTAGAGGCGTCAGGATAACACCGACGATGTTGGAGAACGCCGCGCTCAGAATCGCTGCGGCTGTGTTCCCTCCGGCGACTGAGGTCAAAACGACCGAGGTGGACACAGTCGAGGGTAATACGCAGAGGTACAGAAACCCGTCTCGGATGGCCTGAGGTTCATCCGGCCAAATGCCTCTGAGAACTGTTCCCAACCCCAAGCCGACAAGCGGAAATATGACGAAGGTAAAGCTCTGGATGATCGCGTGCAGCTGCCAATTCCCGGCCCCTTTTCTTATCTTTTCGAGGGGCATGGAGAGCCCTTGAAGAAACAAAATTAATGCGACCCCAGCATTCTCGACCAGATCAGGATGTAACCATCCGTGTCGTGCTCCAGGGTTCGGATTGGCAAACGCCAGGAGAACCACGCAGAACAAGCCGAGAACAAACCCGTTTTCTTTGATCCAGGCTCCGAAAGGGAAACCTCCTTGCCCCGTTTCCGCGGGAGATCCTGGGCGATTTGTCAGTTGCTCGCTTTCCCTCGGGCTCATCGTCAGACATTTAGCCTGCATCGCTAAAAATCTCTAAAGATTTGTGAGCGATGCAGGCTAGGATAATTACCGAGCTGTCATGCATGCGATGACCTTGGAAAAAGCGGGGAGCACTCTGCGCGAAGGCGAAGTACCGACGCCGTCGGCAGGGGCCGGGCAAGTGAAAGTGCGGGTGCTTGCTTGCGCGGTTTGCCGGACCGACCTTCACGTTGTAGATGGCGAATTGCCCAATCCGAAACTGCCTTTGATTCCCGGGCATGAAATCGTTGGAGAAATTGTGGAAGTTGGCGTTCAGGCTGAGCATCTTCGTATCGGAACCCGCGTTGGAATCCCATGGCTCGGTTGGACTTGTGGCCATTGTCAATACTGCCGGACAAAACGTGAGAACCTGTGCGACGAAGCCAGGTTCACTGGATACACAATCGACGGCGGCTACGCTGAATTCGCTGTCGCTGAGGCAGCCTATTGTTTTCCCCTGTCTGAATCTTATGGCGACATAGAAGCCGCTCCCCTCATGTGCGCAGGCTTGATTGGTTACCGCTCTCTGGTCATGGCTGGTCCGGTCGAAGATGCACCGCGCCTTGGGATTTACGGCTTCGGAGGCGCGGCTCACATCGTTGCACAGGTAGCCAGACATGAGGGGCGGGAGGTCTACGCATTCACCAGACCAGGCAAGAAGAGCAGTCAAGAATTTGCGCGTTCGTTGGGCGCGGTCTGGGCCGGTGGCTCGGACGAACTTCCGCCTCAAAAGCTGGACGCCGCAATCATTTTCGCTCCTGCCGGACCACTGGTTGTAGCGGCGTTACGCGCTGTGCGAAAGGGAGGGCGGGTGGTCTGTGGCGGAATCCATATGAGTGACATTCCATCCTTCCCTTATTCATTGCTTTGGGAAGAGCGGAGCATCCATTCTGTGGCGAATCTAACCCGAGCCGATGGCCATGCCTTTTTGAGTTTGGCTCCGAAGGTACCGGTTCGAATTGAAACGGAATCATTCTGGATGTCGAACGCTAACGAAGCGTTGGATCGCTTGCGCACGGGACGGATTCGCGGAGCAGCCGTCTTGGTTCCGAATTGGTAGGGAGGTGTCAGTGCCAGTGCCGGTCAGGAACCGCGCAGACGCTTTGCGCAAGAAGGCGCGAAAGTTGTTTTCAGCGGTCGCTCGGACGACAAACTCTTCGATGTACAGCTGGGAGGCGGTGGTAACCTAGTTTTGGTTTTCATATTATGTTCAAACTTAACGATAAAATTGCTGTTGTGACCGGAGCGGGTTCTGGCATTGGCGAAATGATTGCGCACACCTTTGCCGAAGCTGGAGCTTATGTTTACGTCGCGGATAAAGGGTTTCACCATGCCGACCCGTTTGGTCCCAGAATGACCGGCTGCCAGTAAGCGCCCTATGGCACGGCACGCGAACTACACCCCGCACGGCGTTATCCCGGCAGTGCTGCTGCCCTTCGACAACGATCTCGCGATCGACGAACAGAGCTTCCGCAACCATCTGCGCGACGTGGCGTCGGTCGAAGGGCTTTCGGCGATGACCATTAACGCGCATTCGACGGAGGTCGGCTCCTGCACCTTCGACGAGCAGCGGCGCGTGCTCGAGATTGCGCAGGAGGAGATCGGCGCCAAACTGCCGCTGATCAATGGCATCTGGGCCGACGCTAGCATCGAGGCGGCGCGGCTTGCGCGTATGGCGACGCAAGACGGCGCCTCGGCGTACTTAAGCTTAGTCAAATAGATGGTAATCTCGGAGTCCAGATGTTTTCTTTGGCTCCCAACAATAACAATGGCAGCACGGCCGACTTCGTAGTG
>Ga0213872_10000871_pt1 | contig 21851 bp, 20 predicted proteins | sample VelepicomBERX_R2_FD_160071 | JGI IMG/M metagenome (GOLD analysis project Ga0213872, IMG submission 160071) | Rhizosphere microbial communities from Vellozia epidendroides in rupestrian grasslands, the National Park of Serra do Cipo, Brazil - RX_R2 | ecosystem: Host-associated > Plants > Roots >...
GCTGCGGGTCCGGACGAGGGTCTTGGCGCGCAGGCATCGGCTGTTGCTGCTGCGGCTGTGGTTGTTGTTGCGGACGGCCGCCGAAGGCCGCGTCGTCGCGGCGCGGGTCGCGGCCCGCGTTCCAGCGATCGTCGCGCTGCTGCTGCTGCTGCTGCTGCTGCGGACGCGCGAAGTTCGGGTTGTTCGCCGCCGGCTGCGGCCCCATCATCGGCTGGCCCATGCCGGCGCGCGGATTGTTGCCGCCGCGGTTCGCCGGCGCCGCGCCGACGTTGACGCGCTCGACGTAGACGTCGCTGTGGCGGTAGCTCGGCACGAAGGCCTGGCGCGGTGCAAGAGGCACCCAACCGGTGCGCGGCGGCGGGCGGCCGCGGTCGAAGCTCAGGCCGACGCTCACGCTGACGCCGACGCTCGGGCCACCGCCCCAGGCGACCAGCGCGGGCGCGTAGACCGGGTGGCGCACATAGGTGCCCGGGGCCCAGCACCAGCGGCCATGCCATTCGACCCAGCGGCCGTAGTGGAACGGCGCGAAGCCCCAGGGCGCGTCGTCGACCCAGGTCCAGCCCCACAGGCGCGTCCAGACCCAATGGCCGTAGCGGTACGGCGCCCAGTCGACGGCGACGACGGCCGGCACCCAGACCGGGCCGTAGTCGGGGCTCTGGTCCCAGGCGCCGTAGCGGTCGAGATCTTCGGCGCCGGTCATCTCGGGCGACACATAGCCCTGGGCGAAGCCCGTGCTCTCGAGGTCGCCCTCCTGGCGCGACTGGTCGTAGACGAAGGCGCCGAAGCCGTCGTTTGCGAGCGGCTGGCGCTCGGCGCGCTGGCCGCCCGCGGCCCACCAGACCTCGAGCTGCTCGCCGGCCTCGACCCAGCTCGGGCCCGAATCGCGGTAGGACTCGAAGCGCAGCCGGCCGCGCTGGGTGCGCAGCAGCGCGCCGCGGTCGAGCTGGGCGACGCGGTACAGGCCGTCGCGCTCGGGCACGGCCTGGCCCTGCTGGGTGATCACGCGCAGGTCGCCGACGTCGACGCCCGCGCGCAGGCGCACGCCGAGGTCGCCGCGCGTGAGCTCGACGCTGATCGCGCCCTCGTCGAGGCGCGGCAGGCCGAACTCGGCGCGCGAATCGACGTAGACGCTGGTCGGGCCGATGCGCAGCACGAGCCGCGAGGCGTCGTCGGTGCGCACATGGTCGCCCTGTGCGACGGTCTGGTTGCGCAGCAGCTGGACCCATTCATGCGCCTCCTCGTCGTAGACCCAGGCCGTGCCGACGACGTTGGCGACGCGCGCGACCCGCGCGGGCGGGTCGCCGGGCACGCCGGGCTCGGATTGCGGCTGGGCCTGGGCCGTGCCGGCCAGGGCGATCAGCAGGCCGAAGGCCAGCCGGCGCCAGGCGGCGCGGCTGGTGGATGCGGGTTTCGCGGCGGTCGTCATGCGGGTCTCCGGATGCCCCGATCCAACGCGGACCGCGGGCCGGCCGCCGACGCGCGCGTCGACGGCTTACAAAGCGTTTCAGTCAGGACATGGAAATCGGGCCGTCAGTCGTCTTGAACGTCGAGGCCCGGGAACAGCACCGAGGTGAAGCCGAAGCGGCCGAAGTCGCGTACGCGCATCGGGTACAGCAGGCCGTCGAGGTGGTCGCATTCATGCTGGACGACGCGCGCGTGAAAGCCCTCGGCCTCGCGCTCGATCGCGCGGCCGTCGAGGTCGAAGCCGCCGTAGCGGATGCGCGCGTGGCGCGGCACCATGCCGCGCAGGCCGGGCACCGACAGGCAGCCCTCCCAGCCCTCCTCCAGCGCCGCGTCGAGCACCTCGATGCGCGGGTTCACGAGCACGGTCTGCGGCACGGCCCCGGCCTGCGGGTAGCGCTCGTTGCGCTCGAAGCCGAAGATCACGACGCGCAGGTCGACGCCGATCTGCGGCGCCGCGAGGCCCGCGCCGCGGGCCGCGGCCATGGTCTCGAACATGTCGGCGACGAGCTCGCGCAGCTCGAGCGTGCCGAAGGCTTCGACGGGCTGGGCGACGCGCAGCAGGCGCGCGTCGCCCATCTTGAGAATTTCGCGGACAGTCATCGGGGCGGAGGAATCGGCTAATCTGCCGGCCATTATGGAGACATTGCAGCTGCCCGATTTCGTGACGGCGCTCGGCCACGGCGTCTACGCGGTCGACACCGGCTTCACGCGCGAGCATTTCGACGCCGCCTACCTGCTCGTCGAGGACGATCGCGCGGCGTTTATCGACACGGGCACGAACTTCAGCGTGCCGCGCCTGCTCGCGGCGCTCGATGCGGTAGGCCTCGAGCCGGAGGCCGTCGACTGGGTGATCCCGACCCATGTCCACCTCGACCACGCCGGCGGCGTCGGCCTGCTGATGCAGTCGCTGCCGAACGCGCGCCTGCTGTGCCACCCGCGCGGCCTGCGCCACATGATCGACCCGAAGGTGCTGTACATGAGCGCGCGCTCGGTCTACGGCGACGCCGAGATGCGGCGCGCCTACGGCCGGCTCGTGCCCGTGCCGGCCGAGCGCGGCGCGCCGAGCTTCGACGGCCAGGTGATCCGCCTCGCCGGCCGCGAGCTGCTGCTGCTCGACACGCCGGGCCACGCGCGCCACCACCATTGCATCTGGGACGCGCGCAGCCGCGGCTGGTTCAGCGGCGACACCTTCGGCCTGTCCTACCGCGAGTTCGACGGCGCGGCCGGGCCCTGGATCCTGCCGACGAGCACGCCGGTGCAGTTCGAGCCCGAGGCGCTGCAGGCGTCGATCGCGCGCCTGCTCAGCTACGCGCCCGAATCGATGTACCTCACGCATTACCACCGCGTCGGCGACGCGGCGCGGCTCGGCGCGCTGCTGCATGCGCAGATCGACCAGATGGTCGAGCTCGCGCTGATGCTGCGCGAGGTCGCGAACCGCCACGAGCGCCTCAAGGCCGGCCTGCAATGGCTCTACCTCGAGGGCCTGCACGCGCATGGCTGCGAGCTCGCGCCCGAACAGCAGCTGCGCCTGCTCGCGCTCGACATCGAGCTCAACGCCCAGGGGCTGGGCATCTGGCTCGACAAACGACCTTAGGGGTCGAGCCCGAGCTCCTGGATCTTGCGCGTGATCGTGTTGCGGCCGATGCCGAGGCGCTGCGCGGCCTCGATGCGGCGGCCGCGCGTGACGTCGAGCGCGGTCAGGATCAGGCTCGCCTCGAAACGCCGCGTGAGCGCGTCCCATACCTCGGGTTCGCCGGCCTGCAGCATGCGGCGCGCCTCGCGCGCCATCTCGGCGAGCCAGGCCTCGGCCGCGGCGCCCGCCGCACCGGCGGGCAGCGGCGGCAGCGGCGCGACCGCACCGGGCGCGTCGGCCGACGCCGCGGCGCCCGGCTCGCCGGCATGGGCCGGCGGCGCCGCGAGCATTTCCTGCGGCAGGTCCTTGGGCTCGACGAGCTGGCTCGGCGCCATCACGGTCAGCCAGTGGCAGACGTTCTCGAGCTGGCGCACGTTGCCGGGGAACTCGAAGCTCGCGAGCCGCGCGACGGCGGCGTCGGACAGGCGTTTGGGCTCGACGCCGAGCTCGGTCGCGCTGCGCTGCAGGAAATGGCGCGCGAGCATCGGGATGTCCTCGCGGCGCTCGCGCAGCGCCGGCAGGCGCAGGCGGATCACGTTGAGGCGGTGGAACAGGTCCTCGCGGAACGCGCCCTGGCGCACGCGCTCCTCGAGGTTCTGGTGCGTCGCCGCGATCACGCGCACGTTCGCGCGCAGCGGGCTGTGGCCGCCGACGCGGTAGAACTGGCCGTCCGACAGCACGCGCAGCAGGCGCGTCTGCAGGTCGAACGGCATGTCGCCGATCTCGTCGAGGAACAGCGTGCCGCCGTCGGCCTGCTCGAAGCGGCCGCGCCGAGTCGCCTGCGCGCCCGTGAACGCGCCGCGCTCGTGGCCGAACAGCTCGCTCTCGAGCAGGTCCTTGGGGATCGCCGCCGTGTTGATCGCGACGAACGGCCCGCCCGCGCGCGGGCTGTGCTTGTGCAGCGCGCGCGCGACGAGCTCCTTGCCGCTGCCCGACTCGCCGGTGATCAGGACCGTCACGTGGCTCTGGCTGAGGCGGCCGATCGCGCGGAACACGTCCTGCATCGCCGGGGCCTGGCCGAGCATCTCGGGCACCTGGGCCGCGGCCTCCTCGGCGACGTCCTCGCGCAGGCTCTCCTCCTGCGCGCGGCGGATCAGCTCGACCGCGCGCGGCAGGTCGAAGGGCTTGGGCAGGTATTCGAACGCGCCGCCCTGGAAGGCCGACACGGCGCTGTCGAGGTCCGAGTAGGCCGTCATGATGATGACGGGCAGGCCGGGCAGGCGCTCCCTGACCTTGGCGAGCAGCTCGAGGCCCGAGCCGCCCGGCATGCGGATGTCGGAGACCAGCACCTGCGGGCTGTCCTCGTCGAGCGCGGCGAGCAGTTCGGGCGCGCTCGCGAAGCTGCGCACCGGCATGCCCTCGCGGCTCAAGGCCTTCTCGAGCACGAAGCGAATGGAGTGATCGTCGTCGACAACCCAGATCGATTTCATTCAGGGGCTCCCCTTTGACGCAGCGCTGGCGCCGCCACCTTGTGAGCGGCAGGGCCGGTTCCCGCTAGGGCAAAGGCAGGGTGATTCGGAAACTGGTCCGGCCGGGCTCGCTGTCGCAGTCGATCATGCCTTGGTGTTGTTGCACGATCGACTGCGACAGCGTGAGTCCGAGGCCCGTGCCCCCATCGCGTCCCGACACGAGCGGGAAGAAGATGCGGTCGCGGATCTCGGCCGGGATACCCGGGCCGTTGTCCTCCACATGCAATTCCAATGCCAGGCGCCAGCGCTGCTTGCCGATCGTGACCTGGCGCGCGACGCGCGTGCGCAGCATGATGCGCGCGTCGCCGGCGCCGATGCGCGCGGCGCAGGCCTGGGCAGCGTTCTGGACGATGTTCAGGACGGCCTGGATCAGTTGCTCGCGGTCGCCGCGGAAGTCGGGCAGCGAGGTGTCGTAGTCGCGGTCGACGACGAGGCCGCGCGGGTGCTCGGCCTGGATCACGGCGCGCACGCGCTCGCACAGCTCGTGGACGTTGACGTCGCCGATCACGGCGGCGCGGCGGTGCGGCGCGAGCAGGCGGTCGACGAGCGACTGCAGGCGGTCGACCTCGTGGATGATGACCTGCGTGTACTCGCCGAGCTCGGGCGCGTCGAGCTCCATCGCGAGCAGCTGGGCCGCGCCGCGGATGCCGCCGAGCGGGTTCTTGATCTCGTGCGCGAGGTTGCGCGTGAGCTCCTTGGTCGCCTGGACCTGGTCGAGGTTGCGCTCCTCGCGGTCCTGGCGCGTCGCCTGGGTGTTCTCGATCAGCTCGACGAGCACCGCGGCGACGACGCCGCCGCGCTGCTCCATCTGCGAGACCAGCACATGGACCTCGAGCGGCTCATCGTGGGAGCGCCCGCCGAAGCGCAACAGCGCGTCGAGGCGGCTGCTCGAGTAGGCGTTGCGCGCGACGCCCTCGACGGTCTCGCGCAGGCGCTGCGCGTCGGCGAACCAGTCGAACAGATTGCTGCGCCGGATCGCGCGGCGCGACAGGCCCAGGGTGTTCTCGAAGGCCTCGTTCGCGAACACGCATTCGCCGTCGACGCGCACGACGGCGACCATCGTGCTCAGCCAGTCGAGCGCGGCGAATTGGGGGTCGGGGGTTTCGTCGCTGCTGGTCATGCGGGTCGGGCTCGTAATCGCACACGGCGGCCACGCCGCGGCCCCGCGCGCGGGGAGAAGAGGTTGCGCGCGAGGCGCTCAGGGCAGCTTGGCGATCTCGCGCTTGATCGCGTCGACGTCGGCCTGCTGGCGCGTGACGTTGGCCTTGAGGTCGGCGACGCGGTCGAGGTATTTCTGGTAGTTGCGCGCCTCGTCGCCGAGGCGCTGGGCCGCGCCGCTGTCGTAGTCGGACTGGGCCTGGGCGAGGCGCGCCTGGGCCTGGGCGAGTTCGTCCTGGAGCACGCGGTGACGGTCGTCGTCGCGCTGGCGCTGCTGGTTCGGGTCGACGCGGCCTTCACCGCTGCTGCCCCGGTCGGCGCCGCTGCCGGGACGCGCGGGCCGCGCCGACTGCACGATCGTGATCGGCGTGCCCTCGATCGTGCGGCAACCCTTTTCCTGCGCCTCCTTGGCGCTCAGGCCGTCGGTGTAGAGCACCGGCGGACCCGGGCAGCGGTAGACCGTTCCCTGGGCCTCGGCGGCCGCGGGCAAGAGCGCGAGCAGTCCGAGCGCCAGAGCGTAGCGTTGCATCAGCATGCCGGGATTGTGGCGCATCCGCGTGAAGGAAAAAACAAAGGGACGGCCGCAGCCGTCCCTCCGAGGTCAGCAGGCCGTGGCCTGTTGCCATGACACGCTTTACAGGGTGTAGTACATGTCGAACTCGACCGGGTGGGTCGCCATGCGGAAGCGCGTGACTTCCTGCATCTTCAGGTCGATGTAGGCGTCGATATAGGCGTCGGTGAACACGCCGCCCTTGGTCAGGAACGCGCGGTCCTTGTCGAGGTAGTCGAGCGCCTGGTCGAGGCTGTGGCAGACGGTCGGGATCTTCGCGTCTTCCTCGGGCGGCAGGTGGTACAGGTCCTTGGTCGCGGCTTCGCCCGGGTGGATCTTGTTCTCGACGCCGTCGAGACCGGCCATCAGCATGGCCGAGAAGCCCAGGTAGGGGTTGCACAGGGGATCCGGGAAGCGCGCTTCGATGCGGCGGCCCTTCGGATTCGCGACGTAGGGGATGCGGATCGAGGCCGAGCGGTTGCGCGAGCTGTAGGCGAGCTTGACCGGGGCTTCGAAGCCGGGCACGAGGCGCTTGTAGCTGTTCGTGCCGGGGTTGGTGATCGCGTTCAGCGCGCGCGCGTGCTTGATGATGCCGCCGATGTAGTACAGCGCGAAGTCGCTGAGGCCCGCGTAGCCGTCGCCGGCGAACAGGTTCTTGCCGTCCTTCCAGACCGACTGGTGCACGTGCATGCCCGAGCCGTTGTCGCCGACGATCGGCTTGGGCATGAAGGTCGCGGTCTTGCCATAGGCATGGGCGACGTTCTGGATCACGTACTTCTGCAGCTGCAGCCAGTCGGCGCGCTGGACCAGCGAGCTGAACTTCGTGCCGATTTCCATCTGGCCCGCGTTCGCGACTTCGTGGTGGTGGACTTCGACCGGGATGCCCATCTGCTCGAGGATCAGGCACATCTCCGAGCGCAGGTCCTGGCCCGAGTCGACCGGCGGGGTCGGGAAGTAGCCGCCCTTGACGGTCGGACGGTAGCCGCTGTTGCCGTGCTCGTATTCCTTGCCGGTGTTCCAGGCGGCCTCCTCGGACTCGATCTTGAAGAAGGAGCCGGACATGTCGTTGCCCCAGCGGATCGAGTCGAAGATGAAGAACTCGGGCTCGGGACCGAAGAACGCGGTGTCGCCCAGGCCGCTGCTCTTCAGGTAGGCCTCGGCGCGCTTCGCGAGCGAGCGCGGGTCGCGCTCGTAGGCCTTGCCGTCGCCGGGCTCGACCACGTCGCAGGTCAGGATCAGCGTCGGTTCTTCGAAGAAGGGGTCGATATTGGCCGTGTTCGGGTCCGGCATCAGCAGCATGTCGGAGGCTTCGATGCCCTTCCAGCCGGCGATCGACGAGCCGTCGAACGCGTGACCCGAAATGAACTTGTCTTCGTCGAAATGCGAAACCGGCACGGACACGTGCTGTTCCTTGCCACGGGTATCGGTGAAGCGGAAGTCAACGAACTTGACTTCGTTGTCCTTCACCAGGCTCATCACATCGGCGACGGTCTTGGCCATCAAAAGCTCCTAGGGGAATTGCTTGTGGAACGGTTCGAACGAATTCGGCACGCGCAGGGCAGCCTGCACAGCAGAGTGGAACTAGCACGCTTTATGCCAGGCGGCCCCAGCGGGCCCACCGCCAAGCACCCAGGCCTGGCGCCGTCCCGGTGCACGCCACGCGCCGGCACAAAGCCGCGCGATTATGCGCCCGCGCCGGGCGCCGCCGCGCAAGCCCCCAGAGCGGCTTCGACGCGCCGGGCACCAACAAGGCCCGCGCTATCGCACCATTTCGGCGCCTATCGATGCACCAAAATTGCGCACGCCCGTGCGCAGGGCATCGTAGGCGGCGACAAGGGTTGATTCAGCCCCCGGCGCGCCGACGCCGAACTTCACGCCGAGCTCGATATGGCGGCCCCATTCGGGGTGGTCGACGCTCGGCAGGCTGAAGACCTTGACGCCGGGGAAGTCGGCCTCGACGCGCTCCATCAGCGGCGTCAGGCTGGCCTCCATCGCGCCCTGGACGATCAGCGAGCGCTCGCGCGTGCCGGTCGCTGCGTGCCGCTCGGGGTGGCGGTCGAGCACCCATTCCATCATCGGGTGGGCCATGACCGGGAAGCCCGGCACGAAGTAGACCGTGCCGACCGAGAAGCCCGGAATGCGGTTGTACGGATTGGGAACGATCGCCGCGCCGGTCGGGAACTCGCCCATTTCGAAGCGGCGGCGCACGTCGGGGTCGTCCTCGCCGACGCTCTGGCCCTGCTGCGCGGCCATCTGCTGCACGCGCTCCCAGATCAGCGCGCGCGCCTCGGCGTGCAGCGCGAGCGGGCGATCGAGCGCGGCCGCGGCGGCCTGGCGCGTATGGTCGTCGGGCGTCGCGCCGATGCCGCCGCAGCTGACGACGAGGTCGCCGCTCGCGAAGGCCTCGCGCAGCAGCTGGGTGAGCGCGGCGCGGTCGTCGCCGATATAGCGGGCCCAGTCGAGCTGCATGCCGCGCGCGGCGAGCAGCTCGATGAAGCGCGCGAGGTGGCGGTCCTGGCGCTTGCCCGAGAGGATTTCGTCGCCGACGACGATCAGACCGGTCTTCATGCGGGGGGCACTTTCAAGGCAGGAGCGGCGGCGCCGGCGCGAGCGGCACCGGTTCGGCCTGGGGCGCGGCGAGGACGTCCTCGGCCACGACGATCGGAACGGCCTCGACCTCGCGCGCGCGCATCTCGGCGAGCGAGGCGAGCGCGTAATGCGCGAACCACAGCGTCGTGAACGCGAACACGACCGTGTAGAGCCAGATCGAGACCGTGATCAGCAGCGGCGCGAGCGCGATCGCGGCGATGCCGCCGAGCGCCCAGATCGCCGCCGGCGCCGTGCTCGCGTAGCCGCTGACGACGCCCATGAACAGCAGGGGCACGCGGTGCTCGCGCAGCAGCGCGCGGCGCTCGGCGACGCTCGCATGGTGGGCGAGAGCGTCGTAGGCGAACACGCGGTAGCCGAGCCAGCCCCAGATCAGCGGCGGGATCACGAGCACGAGCGGCGGGATCAGCCACAGCGGCAGGCTCAGGATCAGCAGCAGGAGCGCGAACAGGCCATGGCCGAGCGACCACGCGAGGCTGCGCCACCAGGCCGCGCCGCCGCCGAGGCGCTCGAGCGCGCGAAAGCGCCGCGCCGCGACCATGCGCACGAGCGCCGGGCTCATCAGCACGGCGACGAACAGCAGCGTCACGATCACGGCGACGGGCACCGCGAGCACGAGCAGCACGATCGGCGCGAGCGCGGCGCGGAAATCGTCGGCGCCGATGAAGTTCAGGTAGTGCAGCAGCGTGTCGATCAGCTGCCAGGCGTCGAGCGTCGCGCGCACCGCGCCGACCGCGTCGCCCCAATAGAACCAGCCGAGCGCGAACGCGAGGCCCGCGCTGAGCAGCAGCGGCGCGAGCGACAGCGCGATCACGCGCGGGTGCAGGCAGTAGGCGCTCGCGCGCCAGAACGCGTCGGCAACGCGGCCGAGGCGCGCGATCATGCGGCGCGGCCCCGGCGCGGCCGCAGCGCCGTACCAAGGCGCTTGAGGCCGAGCCACTGCTGGGCCACGAAGCCGCGGCCGTAGTCGCGGCCGCCCTCCGCGGCGAGCTGGTCACGGATGCCGGTCGCCTCGTAGCCGGCGCGGATGCACGCGGTGCCGAACAGCAGGTCCCAGAACGAGAACAGCACGCCGAAGTTGTGGCCGCCGAGCGTGCCGCGGCCGCGTGCCTCGTGGCCGAAGCCGATCGCGTGGTGCAGGCGGTGGAAGCGCGGGCTCACGACGACGCGCTCGAGCGCCGCGCCGAACCAGATCCGCGCGTTCACGTGCTGGAGGCTTTGCATCAGCTGGCTCAGCGCGACGAGGCTGATGAACTGACCCGGCGCGACGCCGATCACGCGCGCGAGCAGCGCGAGCGCGGTGCCGAGCAGCACGTCGTCGAGCAGGTGGTTGCGATCGTCGCTCCACAGCGTCATCTGGCGCTGGCTGTGGTGCAGCGAATGCAGCGCCCACCACCATTCGAAGTGGTGCTGGGCGCGGTGCAGCCAGTAGCCGGCGAGGTCGAGCACGACCAGGTAGAGCAGGAAGCTGACGAGCGGGATGTCGGTCACGCCGGGCCAGAGGGCGTCGAGCTGGAAGGTGTCGACGCCGACCAGGCGCAGCTGTCCCGACAGCCAGTCCCAGGCCGGCTCGATCGCGAAGAACATCGCGAGCTGCACGAGGCCGAGCTTGTGGATCGCGGTGTAGAGCATGTCGACGCGCACGGCGTGGCGGTCCGTCACCGGCTCGACCGGGCGCCAGCGCTCGAGCGCGCGCAGCAGCGTCGCCATGACGACGAGCTGGAGCAGGCCGACGAGCAGCCAGCCGGTCGCGTCGAACGCGTCCTCGAGCAGGCTGCCGAGGCCCAGCCACCAGGCCGCCGGCTCGATCGCGTGCTCGAACAGCAGCTGCTGGCCGAGCTGGAACCAATCGGTCAGGGTGTCGATCACGATCACGGCTTGAGTCCCTCGCGGATCACGAGAGCGTAGCGCGGATGCTCGCGCAGCGCCGCGAAGCGCATGCCGCGCTCCTTGAGCCCCTGCATCAGCGGCACGAGGTCGGCCGGCGCCCAAGGGTCGAGGCGCGACCAGATGCCGAGGTGGGCGAGCAGGATGTCGCCGGGCTTGATGGTCTTGAGCGCGCGCTCGAGCAGCTCGGCGTTGGCATAGCGGTCCGACGGCAGCTCGTCGCCGAGAAAACCGGCCGGGCTCCAGCCGACATGGCTGAAGCCGGCCGCCTGGGCGGCCGCGAGCAGCGCCGGCGAGGTATGGCCGGCCGGCGCGCGGAAGATCGGGTCGAGCGGGCGGCCCGTCATCTCCTTGAAGCGCGCGGCGACGCGGCGCAGGCTCGCGCCGTAGTCGGCCGCCGTGATCTCGTGGACGCGCGGCGGGTTCAGGCCGGCGACGGTGCGGATCTTGAAGCGCTCGCCGGGCAGGTCCTCGAGCCAGATGTCGTGGTCCCAGGTATGCGCGCCGAAGTCGTGGTCCTCGGCCGCGCGCGCCTTCCACCACGGCGCCCATTCGTCGTCGAGCGTCGTGCCGCCGTCGAGCGTCGGCTCGTTGGCGAGGAAGAAGGTGACCTTCGCGTCGAAGCGGTGGATCGCGTCGGCGACGAGCGGCGCGACGCCCATATGGCCGGTGTCGAAGCTCAGGAAGACCTTCTTTGCGTCGGCGCCCCCCGCGCTCGCCGCGTCGCCGGGCTGACGGCGCGCCCAAGCCGCGCCCGGCACCAGCACGAGGCCGGCGGCGAGACGGATCAGACCACGGCGGTTCATAGCCGAGCTCACAGACGCGGCTCGTGCTCCAGCGTCCAGACGCCGTGCGGCGAGCGGCCGACCTTGAGCTGACGCACGACGCGGTGCGTGTTCATGTCGACCTCGGTCAGCTTGCCGGCCCAGCGCGACGTGAAGACCAGCGTATGCCCGTCGGGCAGGATCTCCATGTCGTCGGGGCCGCTCGGCGCCGGGTACTGGTCGACGACGGTCAGCGACTGCAGGTCGATCTTGCTGATCGTGTTGCCCGCGCGGTTGCTCACGAGCACATGGCGGTGGTCGCCGACGGCGCGGAACGAATGCGCGCCGCGGCCCGTCTCCAGGCGCTTGATCAGGCGCGGCGCGGCGCCCGAGACGTCGTAGACCTCGACGCCGGTGCCGCCGGTCAGGCCCAGCAGCAGGGTCTTGTCGTCGGGCGTCAGGAACAGGTCGGCCGGCTCGTGGCCGACCGGGATCTTCCAGCGCGGCGCCTGCGTCGCGAGGTCGATCGCGAGCAGCTCGTCGCTGTCCTGCAGGCTCGCGTAGACGACCGTGCTCTTGCTGTCGATGTTCAGGTGGCTCGGCGTGCGCGGCGCGGGCACGCGCTTGACGAGCTGCAGCGGGTGCGCGGCGTCGCTCGGCACCCAGTGGTACAGCGACACGTAGTCGAGCCGGTTGCCCGCCGTGACGAACCACTTCATGTCGGGCGAGAAGCGCAGGTGGTAGGGATCGCTGATGCCCGGCAGCACGCGCTGGACCTCGGCCGTGCGCGGGTCGAGGAAGGTCAGCGAGTCGCCGAGCGCGTTCGCGACGACGAAGCTCTTGTTGTCGGGCGTCAGGTAGAGGTGGTGCGGCTCCTTGCCGGTCGGGATCCGCTTGATCTCGCGGAAGCTGGCCGGGTCGACGACGCTGATCGTCGCGTCGAGCGAATTGAGCACGAACAGCGGCGTGGCGGCCTGGGCTGCGGCCGCGAGCGACAGGGTCGCCAGCGGGAAGGCCAGCGCGGCGACGGCGCGCAGGCGAAGGGACAGACGCATGGATATCCTCGAGTACGACGCCCGATTTTAGGCCGGCCGCTTAAGCCTTCATTTAAGCGGCGTCATCAAGAGTCGTCGTCGCCGCTGCTGAGCAGGCCGCTCGCGAGGCCGCCGAGCAGGCCGCCCGCGGCGATGCCGCCGAGCACCGAGCCGCCCTCCTCACGGCGCCCGCCGTTCTGCGGCGCGGCCGCGAAAATGCGCGAGGCCAGGCGCGACAGCGGCAGGCTCTGCAGCCAGACCTCGCCGGGGCCCGTCATGCGCGCGAGGAACACGCCCTCGCCGCCGAACAGCGCGGTCTTGATATTGCCGACGTACTGGATGTCGAAGCTCACGCCCGGCGTGTAGGCGACGACGCAGCCGGTGTCGACGAACAGGGTCTCGCCGGGCGCGAGCTGGCGATGCTCGATCGTGCCGCCCGCGTGGATGAAGGCCATGCCGTCGCCGTCGAGGCGCTGCATCACAAAGCCGTCGCCGCCGAAGAAGCCGGTCGAGAGCTTGCGCTGGAACGCGATGCCGAGCGAGACGCCGCGCGCCGCGCACAGGAACGCGTCCTTCTGGCAGATCAGCGTGCCGCCGAGCTGGCCGAGGTTCATCGCCATGATCTTGCCCGCGTAGGGCGCGGCGAACGCGACGCGGCGCCTGGCCGCGCCGGCGTTCGTGTAGATCGTCGTGAACACCGATTCGCCGCTGATCAGGCGCTTGCCCGCGCCGAGCAGCTTGCCGAGCAGGCCGCCCTGGTTCGCCGAGCCGTCGCCGAACACGGTTTCGAGCTCGATGCCCGACTCCATGAACATCATGCTGCCGGCCTCGCCGATCGCGGCCTCGCCGGGGTCGAGCTCGACCTCGACGAACTGCATCTCGGCGCCCTTGATTTCGTAGTCGACGACGTCCATGGTCATGGGGTTGCTCCCGTCAAATGACAAACGGCGCGGATGTTAGCCGCGCCGCTCGAAGGATGCCGGAAGTCCCGTCGCGTTACTCGGTTTCGCGCTCGAGCAGCGCGCGGTTCAGGCGCAGCGCGAGCAGCGTGAAGCCGGCCCCGGACAGCAGGTACAGGCTCAGGAAGCCGAGGCCGAAGTTCGCCGACAGGCCCAGCGCGACCAGCGGCGCGAACGCGGCGCCGACGAGCCAGGCCAGGTCGGCCGTCAGCGCGGCTCCCATATAGCGGTACTTGGGCGCGAAGTTCGAGGTCACGCTGCCGGCCGACTGGCCGTAGGACAGGCCCAGCAGCGTGCAGCCGATCAGGATGAACGCGTTCTCGCCGACCGCGCCCGCGCCGCTCAGCAGCGTCGGCGCGAAGCCGCTGAACACCGCGATCAGCACGGCAAGCGTGCCGAGCGTGCGGCGCCGACCGTAGGTGTCGGCGATGCGGCCCGACACCGCGATGCCGAGCGCGATCAGCAGACCGCCGAGCAATTGCACGCCGAGGATCTGGTTGATCGGCTGGGCCGAGTACAGGCTCAGCCACGACAGCGGGAACACCGTGACGAGGTGGAACAGCGCATAGCTCGCGAGCGCCGCGAACGCGCCGATCAGCACGTTGTGGCCCTGGTCGCGCAGCAGTTCGGCGGCGGCGACCGGCTCGAGCTGCTTCTGCTCGAGCAGCTTCTCGAACTCGGGCGTCACGACCAGGCGCAGGCGCGCGAACAGCGCGACGACGTTGATCGCGAACGCGACGAAGAACGGGTAGCGCCAGCCCCAGTCGATGAAGTCGGTCTGCGACAGGCTGGTGTGCGTGAACGAGAACAGCGCGAGCGCGATCACGAAGCCGATCGGCGCGCCGAGCTGGCCGATCATCGCGTAGTGGCCGCGGCGGTTGCCCGGCGCGCTCAGCGCGAGCAGCGAGGGCAGGCCGTCCCAGGAGCCGCCGAGCGCGAGGCCCTGGCCGATGCGCAGGAGCGCGAGCAGCACGATCGAGCGCTCCTGCAGCTCGGCGTAGCCCGGGATGAACGCGATGCCGACGGTGCAGGTGCCGAGCAGGAACAGGGCCGCCGTGAGCTTGGTCGCGCGGCCCCAGCGCGCCTGGATCGCCATCGACAGGATGGTGCCGATCGGGCGCGCGATGAACGCCAATGAAAAAATGGCGAACGCGTAGAGCGTGCCGTCGAGCTTGGACGCGAAGGGGAAGAACAGGTCGGGAAACACCAGCACCGAGGCGATGCCGAAGACGAAGAAGTCGAAGTACTCGGACGCGCGGCCGATCACGACGCCGACCGAGATTTCACCGGGCGAAACGGCCAGGTCGCCGTGGTCGCCGTGCAGGCCTTCGAGGGGGAAACCGGAGGGACTGAAGCTATTGGGCATTGTTTCCATCACTTCCTGTAGAGGAGCTGGGGGGCTCCGGACACCGTGAGACAAATCGTCCAATCGCCAAGATACGACAATCAGCATACTCCGAGAGCCCCTAAAATTAATGGGTAACCCGCATACACCAATGCGGGTGTTTCCAGTCGGCTCCCAGCGCGGACAGCCACCCCGGGGGTGGCGCGTGAACGGCCTCGTGCGGTTCGCGGCTTGCGTCGAGCCTTTTTTCATCGCCAGAGCATGTCAATCCAAAAAAAGCTCGGTGCGGCGGGACTGTTGGGCCTGGTCAGCTTGCTGACCGGCTGCAACACCGTGGTGCTGAACCCCTCCGGTGACGTCGCGGCCCAGCAGGGCCACCTGATCGTCGTTTCCACGGTCCTGATGCTGCTGATCATCGTTCCGGTGATTCTGCTGACGCTGTTGTTCGCCTGGCGCTACCGCGCGTCGAACAAGGACGCCACCTACAAGCCCGACTGGGACCACTCGACCCAGCTCGAGCTGGTGATCTGGGCCGCGCCGCTGCTGATCATCATCGCGCTCGGCGCGATCACCTGGATCAGCACCCACACGCTCGACCCGTTCCGCCGCCTGACCCGCATCGGCGAAGACCGCCCGGTCGCGCGCGACGTCCAGCCGCTCGTCGTCGACGTCGTCGCGCTGGACTGGAAATGGCTGTTCATCTACCCCGAGCAGGGCATCGCGACGGTGAATGAACTCGCCGCGCCGGTCGACCGCCCGATCGAGTTCCGCATCACCGCGTCGAGCGTGATGAACTCCTTCTACATCCCGGCGCTGGCCGGCCAGATCTATGCGATGCCGTCGATGGAGACGCAGCTGCACGCGGTGATCAACGCGCCCGGCAACTACGAAGGCTTCTCGGCCAACTACAGCGGCGCGGGCTTCTCGCACATGCACTTCCGCTTCCACGGCCTGAGCCAGGGCGACTTCGACGCGTGGATCCAGCACGCGAAGGCGAGCGGTGAGTCGCTCGACCGCGCCGGCTACCTCGCGCTCGAGAAGCCGAGCCAGAACGACCCGGTGCGCTACTACGGCCAGGTCACGCCCGAGCTGTTCGGCGCGGTCGTGAACCGCTGCGTCGCGCCCGGCACGATGTGCATCAACCAGATGATGGCCCTCGACAACGCCAAGCGCCTTGGCGTCAAGGACCCGAACTGCGACCCCGTGACCGGCCTGCCGCTGAGCCCCGCGAAGCCCGAGCAAGCCGCGTCCGCGCCCCTGACGACGCGAGAACAGCAATGACCGACAACCTGATCCTGGGGCGCCTCTCGCTCGACGCGATCCCCTACCACGAGCCCATCCTGGTGGGCACCTTCTGCGCCGTCGCGCTCGGCGGCATGACGGTGCTCGGCGCCCTGACCTACTTCCGCCTCTGGGGCTACCTGTGGCGCGAGTGGTTCACGAGCATCGACCACAAGAAGATCGGCGTGATGTACATCGTCATGGGCCTGGTCATGCTGCTGCGCGGCTTCGCCGACGCGGTCATGATGCGCGCCCAGCAGGCCCTGTCCTTCGGCGACAGCACCGGCTTCCTGCCACCGCACCACTACGACCAGGTCTTCACGGCGCACGGCGTGATCATGATCTTCTTCGTCGCCATGCCGCTGGTGACGGGCTTCATGAACTACGTCGTGCCGCTGCAGATCGGCGCGCGCGACGTCGCGTTCCCCTTCCTCAACAACTTCAGCTTCTGGATGACCGCCGGCGGCGGTGCGCTCGTGATGCTGTCGCTGTTCGTCGGCGAGTTCGCGAAGACCGGCTGGCTCGCCTACCCGCCGCTGTCGGGCATCGCGTTCAGCCCTGACGTGGGGGTCGACTACTACATCTGGTCGCTGCAGATCGCCGGCGTCGGCACCTTGCTCTCGGGCGTGAACCTGATCGCGACCATCGTCAAGATGCGCGCGCCCGGCATGACGATGATGAAGATGCCGGTGTTCACGTGGACCGCGCTGTGCACCAACGTGCTGATCGTCGCCGCCTTCCCGGTGCTGACGGCCGTGCTCGTGCTGCTCTCGCTCGACCGCTACCTCGGCACGAACTTCTTCACGAACGACCTCGGCGGCAACGCCATGATGTACGTGAACATGATCTGGATCTGGGGCCACCCCGAGGTCTACATCCTCGTGCTGCCGGTGTTCGGCATCTTCTCGGAAGTCGTCTCGACCTTCTCGGGCAAGCGCCTGTTCGGCTACGCGTCGATGGTCTACGCGACGGTCGTGATCACGATCCTGTCCTACCTGGTCTGGCTGCACCACTTCTTCACGATGGGCAGCGGCGCGAGCGTGAACAGCTTCTTCGGCATCACGACGATGATCATCTCGATCCCGACCGGCGCGAAGATCTTCAACTGGCTGTTCACGATGTACCGTGGCCGCATCAAGTTCGAAGTGCCGATGCTGTGGACGGTCGGCTTCATGGTGACCTTCGTGATCGGCGGCATGACCGGCGTGCTGCTCGCCGTGCCCCCGGCCGACTTCGTGCTGCACAACAGCCTGTTCCTGATCGCGCACTTCCACAACGTGATCATCGGCGGCGTGCTGTTCGGCCTGATGGCGGGTCTCAACTTCTGGTTCCCGAAGGCCTTCGGCTTCAAGCTCGACCCGTTCTGGGGCAAGTGCTCGTTCTGGTTCTGGCAGATCGGCTTCTTCTTCGCCTTCATGCCGTTGTACGTGCTCGGCCTGATGGGCGTGACGCGCCGCCTGAGCCACTTCGACGATCCGTCGCTGCGCATCTGGTTCCTGATCGCCGCGTTCGGCGCCGCGCTGATCGCGCTGGGCATCGGCTGCCTGCTGATCCAGATCTTCGTGTCGATCCTGCGCCGCAAGGAACTCGCCGACCACACCGGCGACCCCTGGGGCGGCCGCACGCTCGAGTGGAGCACCTCGTCGCCGCCGCCGGCCTACAACTTCGCGTTCACGCCGCGCATCCACGACAACGACGCCTGGCACGACATGAAGACGGGCGGCTACCAGCGCCCCGAGAGCGGCTTCATCGACATCCACATGCCGAAGAACACGGCCGCGGGCGTCGTGCTGGCCGGCATCTCGACGCTGATGGGCTTTGCGCTGATCTGGCACATGTGGCTGATCGCCGGCGTCGCCTTCGCCGCCCTGATCCTCTCGACCATCGTCCACACCTTCAACTACAAGCGCGATTTCTACATCCCGGCCGCGGAAGTCACCCGCACCGAGGAAGCGCGCACCAAGCTGCTGGCTGCCCATGTCTGATATCCAAGCCCAATACAAGGGAGCCGACCGCTTCCTGGTCCGCGAGGACCACCACCCGGAGAACGGCACGCTGCTGGGCTTCTGGCTCTACCTGATGAGCGACTGCCTGGTGTTCGCGTGCCTGTTCGCGACCTACGGCGTGCTCGGCCGCAACTACGCCGACGGCCCGACCGGCGCGCAGATCTTCGACCTGCCGGTCGTCGCGGTGAACACCTCGCTGCTCCTGATCTCCTCGATCACCTATGGCTTCGCGATGCTCGAGATGCAGCGCGGCCGCGTCAAGGCGGTGCTCGCCTGGCTCGCGGTCACCGGCCTGTTCGGCGCGGGCTTCGTCGGCCTCGAGCTGACCGAGTTCCACCACCTGATCCTGGACGGCTACGGCCCGCAGCGCAGCGCCTTCCTGTCCTCGTTCTTCGCGCTCGTCAGCACCCACGGCCTGCACGTGAGCTTCGGCATCGTCTGGCTGATCACGCTGATGCTGCAGGTCGGCAAGTTCGGCCTGACGCCCGCGAACAAGCGCCGCCTGATGTGCCTGTCGATGTTCTGGCACTTCCTCGACGTCGTCTGGATCGGCGTCTTCACCTTCGTCTACCTGATGGGAGTCCTCTGAGATGGGACACGACCACCACGACCACGGCCATGGCGACCATGGCCACGCCGAGCACGGCGGCCACGACCACGGCACGCTGAAGAGCTACACGATGGGCTTCGTCCTGTCGGTGATCCTCACGGCGATCCCGTTCTGGCTCGTCATGACCAAGGTGTTCACGAACCCGAGCACGACGGCGATCGTGATCCTCGCGTTCGCGGCCGTGCAGATCGTCGTGCACATGGTGTACTTCCTGCACATGAACACGAAGAGCGAGAACGGCTGGACCATGCTCGCGCTGATCTTCACGATCGTGCTCGTCGTGATCACGCTGTCCGGCTCGATGTGGGTCATGTACCACCTGAACCAGAACATGCAGCCGACGCTCGAGCAGCTCAAGGCCATGCCTTGACGGCGGCAGTGTCGATGTCTGCAGAAAGAGCCGCGCCGGCCGCACGCCGCGCGGCTCTTTTTTTTGTGCTGTGGCTCGCGTTCGCGGCCTTCCTCGGCCTTGGCGGCTGGCAGCTCTACCGGCTGCGCTGGAAGCTCGACCTGATCGCGCGCGTCGACGCGCGCGTGCAAGCGCCACCGGGCGCGGCGCCGGGCCCGGCCGATTGGTCGCGCATCACGCGCGACGCCGATGAATACCGGCATGTCGCGCTGCGCGGCGAGTTCGTCGCGGGGCACGACACGCTGGTCCAGGCGAGCACCGACCTCGGCACCGGCTGGTGGGTGCTCACGCCGCTGCGCGAGGCCGACGGCAGCGTGGTGCTCGTGAACCGGGGCTTCGTTCCGGACGCCGAGCGCGATCACTACGCGGCGGCGCCCGCGGGCGCGCAGGCGGTCGCCGGCCTGCTGCGCCCGAGCGAGCCGCACGGCCGGCTGCTGCGCACGAACGACGCGGCGGCCGGGCACTGGTTTTCGCGCGACGTCGCGGCGATCGCCGCGGCACGCCGGCTCGCGCCGGCGGACCGCGTCGCGCCCTACTTCGTCGACGCCGACGGCCCGGGCCTGCGCGCGACGAGCTGGCCGGCCGGCGGACTCACGGTCGTGAGCTTCCCGAACCACCATCTGTCCTACGCGCTGACCTGGTTCGGCCTCGCGGCGCTGGCGCTGTTCGGGCTGCGCATCGTCCGGCGCGAATGCGCCGGCGGCCATGCCTAGCGCGAGCCTGCTCGGCGTCGGCGGCCCGGCCGCGCCGCGGCGCGCGGCAGGCCTCGGCAACCTCGGCCTGCTGATTCAGCTGCGCTGGTTCGCCGTGGTCGGCCAGGTCGTGACGATCGTCGTCGCGAGCCTCGCGCTGCACATCATGCTGCCGCTGCGGCCGCTCGCGGCGATCGTCGTGCTGCTGGCGGTATTCAACCTGCTGAGTCATGCGCGGCTGCGCAGCGGCTACGAGGTCGGCAATATGGAGCTGCTGCTCGCGCTGCTGACCGACGTCGCCGCGTTGACGGCCGAGCTCTATCTGTGCGGCGGCGCGACGAACCCGTTCGCTTCGCTGTTCCTGCTCCAGGTAATCCTCGGCGCCGTGCTGCTCGAGCGCTGGGCGAGCTGGCTCGTCGGCGCGCTGACCGCGGCGAGCTTCGCGAGCCTCGCGATGTTCGCCGACCCGCTCGAGCTGCCGCTCGGCGCGCCGGGGCTCGCGAACCCCTATGTGCTGGGCCTGCTGCTGTGCTTCGTGCTCAACGCGAGCCTGCTGATCGTGTTCGTCAAGCGCATCATGGGCAATCTGCACAAGCGCGACCAGCGCGTCGCAGAGCTGCGGCAGCGTGCGGCCGAGGAGGAGCACATCGTGCGCATCGGCCTGCTCGCGTCGGGCGCTGCGCACGAGCTCGGCACGCCGCTGTCGACGCTCGCCGTGATCCTCGGCGACTGGCTGCACCTGCCGCACTTCACCTCGGACGGCGAGCTGCTCGAGGAGCTCGTCGAGATGGAGGCGCAGGTGCGACGCTGCAAGGCGATCGTCAGCGGCATCCTGCTGTCGGCCGGCGGCGCGCGCGGCGAGTCGTCGCGCGCGACGACGCTGCGCGAGTTCTTCGACGGCATCGTCGCGCATTGGCGCGCGACGCGCAGCGGCGAACTCGAGTACGCGTACCGCCTCGGCGCCGACCTCGCGATCGTGTCGGACTCGACGCTGCACCAGATGGTCGACAACCTGCTCGACAACGGACTCGAGGCTTCGCCCGAAGGGGTTACGCTCGAGGTCGACCGCGACGACGCGGACCTCGTCGTGCGCGTCGTCGACCGCGGACCTGGCTTCCCGGCGCAGATGCTCGAGCAGCTCGGCAAGCCCTATCACTCGACCAAGGGCCGGCCCGGCGGCGGGCTCGGGCTCTTTCTTGTCGTGAACGTCGCGCGCACACTCGGCGGCACGGTCGCCGCGCGCAATCTGGCGCCGGGCGCCGAGGTCACGGTCCGGCTGCCGCTCGCGGCCATCAGTTTTCCCGTATTGCCGTCATGAACACGACAACCGACAAGCGCCTGCTGATCGTCGAGGACGACGCGGCGTTCGCGCGCACGCTGGCCAAGTCATTCGAGCGGCGCGGCTACGCGGTGCGCCTGGCCGCCGGCCTGCCCGACGTCCAGGCCGTGATCGCGGCCTACCGGCCGACCCACGCGGTCGTCGACCTCAAGCTCCAGGGCGAAGCCTCGGGCCTGAGCTGCGTTCAGGCGCTGCACCAGTTCGATTCAAAGATGCTGATCGTGGTCTTGACCGGTTTCGCGAGCATCGCGACGGCCGTCGAGGCGATCAAGCTAGGCGCGAGCCATTACCTGGCCAAGCCCTCGAACACCGACGACATCGAGGCGGCGTTCGAACGCTCGTCCGAAGGCACGACGGAGGTCGAGCTCACGCAGCGCACCTCGTCGATCAAGACGCTCGAGTGGGAGCATATCCACCAGACGCTGGCGGAGACCGGCTTCAACATCTCTGAAACGGCGCGTCGGCTCGGGATGCATCGCCGCACCTTGACTCGCAAGCTGGGCAAGCAGCAGGTTAAGTAGTCCGCCCTGAACAACTCGTTTTCAGCCGCGCACCAGCGTCGGCCGGTATGAGTTGGCGGCGCGGAGTCGCAACATGGCCGAGGCCGCTTGCAGCCCCCACGTGATCGCCATGGCGACCAAGCC
>Ga0213872_10000872_pt1 | contig 21848 bp, 16 predicted proteins | sample VelepicomBERX_R2_FD_160071 | JGI IMG/M metagenome (GOLD analysis project Ga0213872, IMG submission 160071) | Rhizosphere microbial communities from Vellozia epidendroides in rupestrian grasslands, the National Park of Serra do Cipo, Brazil - RX_R2 | ecosystem: Host-associated > Plants > Roots >...
AGCAGCGACCACGAAAGCTTGCCCATCCAGCGTGTATCGAGCCAGTCCGTTGGCGCCCAATAAGGCGAACGAAAGAACGAATTCTTGAACATGAAAATCGGATTGCCCGTTTTCACCCAGGCATAAAAATACGTCAGAAGTCCCAAAAAGGCTGCGACCACAGCCACAACCGCGACCATGCGCCATGTCTTGGCCGATGCTTTTTTCCAGAACGGCGTCAGCGCCAGTGCCGGAAGAAAAAACGCATCCAGAAACGCCCCGTGCATTTTAACGGCAGCCAGCGCACCCAGCAGGATGGCGAGGCTAACCAAGGCTGTGCGCGGTTCCTGTTCATCAGCGCCAGCCAGCAAACGCATGGCTGTCAGCGTCAACAGTGCCAACATGTTTTCAACGAAAAGGGAAAATGTCACGACAAGCGCCAACGGCATACTGACCAGCAATGCCGCCGCCATCAGCGCCGCCTGCGCACCATAACGGCGGTTTACAAAACCGTACAGCTGCGCCACCAATATAAAAAAAGTCAGTAGATTAAAACATTTCGCGGCCGCCTCGCCACCAACCAGCATCGCCATACCGAACAGGTAGTCAGCGCCAAGCGGCCACGGCGCAAAAGAATAGAGTGTCTGATCGAACGACCAATGGCCGCGCATCAAAATCTGGTTCGGCACCAGCAGGTGCATTACCTGCCCGTCCCACGAAACTTCTGGCAACGCACTACTGGCGGCGTAAAACAGAAACCCGCCTACAATCATGACGCCCAGAATGAAATCGGCATAGACAAAGGGGGCAGTATTGTGTGGTGTGGTCGCAAGCGGTCCTGCGCCCATCCATCCTGTCTGCAATGCGGGGGCCAGCAGAACCAACAGGGCGGGTACGATCAGCAAAACCCGGTACAACAAGGGCATATTGATATGCGCAATGCTGCCCGCCGTCAGGATAAGGATCGTCACACCGATACCGACGCACAATCCATCCAGCAGCGCAGGCTGCGTACAGCGCGTGAGGTAAAAGGTAATTTGCCCAACACTGAAGCAGCACAAAAACACCAGCAGCGCCGCCACAACCGGCAACCAGCCAAGCAGCAGCGCCAGCAGGCCAAAGCCGGTTACGCCAGCCAAGCCCCACAGGACCGGTTGTGATAATTTACCTGTACCAAGGTAATACAATCCGCAAAGCGCCACAGCGGTAAAACCGATGGTGGCCACCTGCCCCACCTGCCAGATGAGCCATAAGTTCATGCGCGCAAACGGGCCGAACACACCCACCAGCAACACAACGACCGACACGGCCAGCAAGCCGGGAACCAGCCAGCGTTCCAATTGCGTCCGCCACAAAGCCAGGTTCATTGTTATTTCCGCCGCAATAAGCCGAAGATGATTTGGAACAGGATTTTCTGCAGCCGGAATGGCAACAGACGCGTCATGATAAGAAACGGTATATCCCGCACCGCCATCATTACACCGCTGTCCCTCGACAACACACGCGCGGCCCAGAGCGCAGGCTCCGCCGCCGGAAAAACCTTGGCGCCGGCATAGCCGGTGTTCGTGACAAATCCCGTGCGCATAGCGCCAGGATAAACACGCAGCACTTTCAAGCGCGGATATTCGAATTGCAGAGATTTGGCGAAACTGTCGAGCGCGTCCTTACCCGCCTTATACAGCGCAAATCCCGGATTGTATAAAAAGCAGATATGGCTGAGCATAAAGGTCATACTGCCGTCCGGACGACACGCGGCATAGGCGTTCGCAAGCGTTATCGGCACGGCAACGTTAAAGGTGACTTCTTCGTCGATCGATGTAGCGGTCTGCTCTGCCATGGGACGGTAATGCGTCTTTATCATACACAAAACCAGCCGGTCTGGCGCAAAACCACGAATGGCGTCTGACAGCACATCAACCTGACCGGACTGCGTCAAGTCGCAACCGGTTACGGCCAGGTCTGTCTGACCGTCAAACGCATCTGTGGCAGACGAGGTTGAGTAAGCAACCTGATGACCGGCAGCCAGTGCCGCCCGCACCAGCGTACAACCAAAACCGGAACCACCACCGACGACGAATATTTTCATGTGCTAACCACTGTTGACGTCTTTGACGGGGCGGTTGGCGCCGGATGCGACACCCCTGCCCCCCATAATTTCAACCAAACGGCCCAGAAGTTTATAAGACCGCGTTGCCTTGGACATAGCCAGAAAATCACCCAGTTTCTGCCAGAAAGTGCGATGCGTGTCGCCAAAGCATGTCAGAAACGCCGCAATTAGCATGCTCTTTTTCTGCTGCCAGCTTTGGCCCGGTAAAAGGGCGCGTGGTGGGCATTGCTCGGCATAAAAAGCAGGCGGCAGGGCGCGCCCCGCGCGCGGCACACCGCCACGCTTGATCCAGCGAAACGTCTCCGGCTGCGCATCCGCCGTCACAAAACGAAAAGCGACCGCCAGCCTGTCCTGTGCTGAACGGTTGGGACCACTGCGATGCCATGCTTTGTTGGAATGCACGGAATATTCGCCTGCCTTTAACGCGATGATCTTGATTTCCTCATCCGGCGCAGGTTCAAAGGTCGAGTTATTGCCGCGCACCAGCATGTTTTGCTGCTGATACTGAACGAACATGGAAGCCGCGTCAGGTTCTTCGTTCGCAAATTCCATCGCCCCGTTTTCAATCGTCACATCGTTCAGCGCAACCCAGGCCGTGCATCCGTTTTCAGCCTGCAGGCCCCAGAAATAATCATCATAATGCCAGGGAATATACCCTTCGGTCTGTTTTTGTTTAACGAACAGCACAGAATACCAAAGGAAAAACGCATCGGTGCCCAGAAAGTCGCGCACGCCTTTTAAAATCTCTTCGCTTTGGGACAGGCGGTAAAGGGAGGGTAGCAGCAAATGCGGTTTGTGCCGCGCGAGCGAGTCAAGGGATGGCACGCGCGCCAGATAATCGCGCACTTCCGTCTCTGCCTGATAGCGCGCATCGGCACCAACCTGCCCCGCCGGAAAGCGAACGACCTTGTCCCAGTCCCGCAATATTTTGTTGCCCTGTTGCATAGGCGGCTTCCCACTTCCTATATGACGCTTGTCAAAACCGGCGATGCAGGCCTGCCGTCACGATAGCGGCTTTGCCCCAAATAACAAACTTTTTCTGACGCAGGGCTGCTTCCCTAAGCCCGACGGGCTTGGTATGGTGGGGCCTCCATCACCCGCGCCGGTATCATGACAAAACCCCGCATTCTTGTTGCCATTCTGGTTTACAATACCGCTTCGAAAATCGACCGCCTGTGCGCGGGCATACGTACCTTTTTAGAGGCACAGCACGCGGATGCAGCGCACGAGATTTGCGTTACCGTTTTCGATGACGCCTCTCGGGATGACAGCGCCAACATATTGCGTAACACGCTTCAGGGCCTATGCCCGCTCGAGACACCGGACATCAATCGCGGTTATGGCGGGTTGGTGAAACATGTGTTTGAACAGGCGCGCCTGCAACAATACGACTATCTGTGCATTTTCCCGGGCGATCTGCAGCGTAGTTTTGACGATGTGCCACGCCTGATCACCCTCTGTACGGAAAAGGATCTGGATGTTGTCGCAGGCTCCAAAGATCCGTCACGCATGCGCGGCACCATGCCGTTGAACCGTAAATACGGCAATATTCTTTTGAAATACCTGACGCGTTTGTGGGGGGAAACCATCACGGACCCGTTGGCCGGGTTCAAATGCTACAAGGTATTTCCCTGCTATAAAATCGTCTGGTTGTGCCAAAGCCGGTTTGGGTTCGACCTCGATTTCTCTTTCTGGTCGACCTATTTGCGACTGAAGAAGGGCGAGGTTCCCTGTACCGTATCTTATGAAGACCATACATCCGCCATACGGTCGACGACATGGCAGGGTTTTCGCTTTGTGATGCGGTCGCTGTTGCTGGCCTGTATCCTCAAGCCCGCTTTGCGTTGCCTGCAATACACGACAACGAAACGTTAAGCCCCGCCGCGCAGCGCATGACGCGCCGTCAGCCAGAAATACAACCCCGGCAGCGTTGTCAGGACGGAGACGATGCCAAAGCAAAGCGCCGTTGCAAACGCGACCTCTTGCGGCACATGAATGCTGGCCAACGCCGCGACCATGGCGGCTTCGCGCATCCCCCAGCCGCCGAGCGACACCGGCAAGGAAAGCGCCAGCACAACCGGCGGCACAAGGATCAATGCGTCCTGCCACGGCACATCAGCACCAAACGCGCGCGCAATCCACATAACAGCGACACAGCTTTGCACATGAATGGCAAAGCAGATGGGAAACCCACGCAGGGCAACCGCAGGCTTGCCTGCAAAACTGCTGACCGCCCCGGCCAGCCATCCCAACATTCTGGCCCATGCCTGCCCCGGCCATTGGCGCGCGCCATAACCCGCAAAGGCAATGAATATCAGGCCGCCAATCCCCGCCACAGCCAAACAGGCCAGCGTCAGCACAACATGCCTGTCCTGCACCAGATTCCACGCCCACGGCAACCCGCCGATAATCATGAGCAGCAGTGCGACCAAGGCCATCAACCTGTCAGCCAGCACGCTTTGCAGTACTGGCTGAACCGGCAAACCTTGTCGCGTCGCATACCAGGCGCGCACGGCGTCACCGCCGACAGATGCCGGAAGAAAGGCATTAAAGAAAATGCCCGCTAAATAAGTTTTCATGGCCACAGGCAAGGTGATCGACAACCCCATGCCGCGCATAATCATGCCCCAGCGTAGCCCCGCCAGCCACGGTTGCGGCAGCAAAACCGCCATCGCCACCAACATGGAGACAGGGTCCATGCGTTCCCATGGCAGGGTTGCAAACGGCATGGTGCGCAGCAGATAAGCCAGCAACCCCAGCGACAGGCCGATTTTAAAAATCAGAAAAAACTTGCCGAAAGGGCGTTTCTTTGCAGGCGGTGGTGAGGTGACATCTGTCATAACGCGGGTTCCTGAAAGCCTGAAATCTATACTGACGACACGCCCAAAATTAAACGCCCAACTTCCGCGATCGAGGGGTTTGTCATCTGGTACGCCTCAGTGGACAGCCAATAACATTTCTTCACATGCTCACCCGTCCGCACGCGATAGACATAGAACCAGTCCTCGAATGGAACCCATGGCTGCCCGTCGCGCAGGATCCATGCGCTGGACGCCGCCTGCGTTATGTGGACGCGCACACTGACACTTGCATCCTGCGCGTCTTCGATGTGCAACAGGGGTTGTTGTAACACAGTGTAACGGCGCAATTCCGTGTCAAAACGCGCTTTGTCATCGGCGCTATCAAACATCAGGGTCGTGTCGTTTGTCATTCCCTGTTCAACGCGCCGCGACAGGCCGGGAAAGAAATGCCGGAAGAAGGCGGCCGGATCTTTCTGTCGCCAGACAAAGACCTGACCGGACCGCTGTTGTTCCAGCCCATTCAGGATGTCCAGCCGTTGAACATCCAGCCCCTTAAGCAAGCGCACCATCATCGCGCGGTAGGTGCGCGTGATAAAGTTATTACCCGCCGCAGAATCCCAGTAACTATGCTGGAAATGCGCAATGCCGTTGAGGAAAACCACGCCCCTGTCGATTTTATGCCGGCGGCATTGGGCCATGAATATCTCAACCAGCGTCCAGTCATAGAAAGCAAAAACAAGGGCTGACATCGGCACGCGTCCGATGGCGCAAAGCATCGCAGCCCCGTGCGCCATACTGCGCCTGCCCCAGCGCGTTGTCAGAAGTGCCTGCAAGATAGATCCAAGCGCACGCGCCGTTGGCAACAACGACAGGCTGCCATAATGCTTGGCGAGATAGCCCCAGGCATCGCGATAAGAACGAAGTGATGATGGTTGAACGGGTGCATCGGGCGTCCATGGGTCACCCAGAAAAAAATCAACCGGCGCACGTGGCAGATCCGCACCAACATTCATAACCCCTACCAGACCAAACCGTGTGGTTGGCGGGGCATTGTCCCAGATAAATTGTCCGTTAAACCCGACGCCAGAACCATGCGCGTAGCATTGGTGGCCGACCAGCCCGCGCCCCAGCGAGAAAGACAGCCAATTCACCCACGGGTCCAACCCGTGATGTTCCAGGTCGCCGTCCGGCACGACATCCAACGCATGCAGGGGCTTCGTAACCTGTGACGCGACAATTTCGCGCATAACATCGCGTGACGCTTCGTTAAGTTGAATAACAAGGTGCATGGAATACTGACTAACCTCGGGCGTGCCGGGTCAGAAGTTAAACCATAAACATCATTGTGAACAGCCTGAAGCAGAGCGGGGCAATACATGCAAATATTGAGCCCGCAACCTGTCATTGCGCCATGATACAGGCGTCCCCTATAATGGGGGTGTTGGATTGCCGCGCTTTATCCGCATGAAAGTTTGTGCATGATTGTCGCCACGCTTGTTTTTCCTAATAGTGATACATCACGGGCCTTTTCCCCTGATGGTCTGGCGTTGGCCAGCCACGCCACGCGACACGAACGGCAGGCCAATGGTCTGGCTTATGACTTTTTCTATGAAGCCGACGCGACGCAGGTCGTCAGGCGCAAATTGCAGATGATGACGTCCGACCTGCCCTGCGACCTGTTTGTGCAGCATGCCGAACGGCGTCGCAAAAAGTTCCTGATTGCCGATATGGAGTCGACCGTCATACAGGAAGAAATGCTGGACGAGGTTGCGGGCCTGATGGGCGTACGCGCCGAGGTGGCCAGCATCACCTACAGGTCAATAAACGGTGAGATGGATTTCATCGACGCTATCAGCGCGCGCGTGGCCCTGTTTGCGGGCAGGCCGTCCAGCCTGTTGGATGAAGCCGCCAAGCGCATAACGCTCACCCCGGGTGCTGCCGATTTAATAGAAGGCATGAAGAAAAGCGGCGCGCGATGCTGGCTGGTGACCGGTGGTTTTGCCATATTTGCGGATATTGTCGCACATCGTCTGGGATTCGACCGGTTTTATGCAAACCGGCTGGCGTTCCAGAACGGCTTGATCGCGGGCACATTGCACCACCCGGTTCTGGATCGAGAAGCCAAGCGTAATTATCTGCTCGCCGGTTGTTCCGAATTGCGGATTGATCTGGCGGACGCGGCGGCGGTAGGTGACGGCGCCAACGACATTCCCATGCTGTCCACCTGCGCCGACCGCGGCGGGCTGGGCGTGGCCTATCATGCCAAACAGCGCGTGCGCGAAGAAATCACCGACCAGGTAAACCATGGCGACCTGCGCGCCCTTTTGTACGCGCAGGGCCTATAAGCCACACCGCGGTTACGACGCGATAAACCCGCCGGATTGCAACGTGAACAGTTGCGCATACAGACCGCCTTCGCGACGCACCAGTTCATCATGCGTGCCCTGTTCGACAATGCGCCCCTGATCGAACACCAAAATCCTGTCGGCATCCAAAATGGTGGATAGCCGGTGCGCGATCATAATCGCCGTACGCCCCTGCGTCAGGGCATGCAGCCCGTCCTGTATCGCGCGTTCGCTGACGGAATCAAGTGAACTGGTCGCCTCATCCAGAATAAGAATAGGCCTGTCCGCCAGCATGGCACGGGCAATCGCGATGCGCTGACGCTCACCGCCCGACAGTTTAATGCCGCGCTCACCCACCAGCGTGTCATATCCCTGCGGCAATTGTTCGATAAAACCCTGGATGTGCGCCTGGCTTGCCGCCGCGACAATTTCCGCCTGCGTGGCCTCTGGTCGGGCATAAGCGATATTGTCCGCAAGCGACCGGTGAAACAAGATGGGATCCTGCGGAACCAGCGCGATTGCGCTGCGCAGTGATTCATGCGAACCGTTCGCGATATTTTGGCCGTCCACCATGATACGCCCACCCTGTAGTGGATATAGGCATTGCAATAGGCGGATAAAGGTTGTCTTGCCGCTGCCCGAATGGCCGACCAGCGCGACACGCTCACCCGCCTTGATGGTCACAGTCAGGTTATCAAAAACCGGGCTGTCCTTGCCGGGATAGGTAAAGCTGACTTTGTCAAAAACAATCTCGCCACGGTCAATGGCAAGGGCGGGCAGCGGCGGTTCTTCGTCCGCCTCCGGCTCTTCACGCAGCAGGTGGATGATGGCGTGCAGGTCATAGGATGACGTTAAAATGTCCTTGATATGGAACCCCAGACGCTTCATGTGCGATTCCATAATGGTGTAGGCAAACGCCAAATACGCCATGTTTTCAACCGTGGCGCGGCCGTGGAACAGATACCACACACCACCCGCCAGTAGCAGCGACAACATGCCGCTGAGCAACAGGCGCTGCACAAACCCCGCCAGATTGCCGAGGTAATAAGCGCGGCGGTTGATGCCCAGCAGTTCCTGCGTCATATCCACAAACCGCGACACTTCGTATTCCGTCTGGGCATAGGCCTTGGTCGTCGCGATGCCGCTGATACTGTCAGCCAGATGGGCCACGAACGAATCCTGCGCATCGGCATAGTCACCCTGCGCGGGACCGGATATTTTGAAGATGAAATAGGCGCTGATGATAATCAGCAGCACCAGATAACCGGTCATGATGAGCGCGAGTTCCGGAAACTGCGCCGCCAGAAAAGCCATGCTGCCGCCAAGGACGATCAGCGTCGGATACAGGTCGATGATCAGCCGGTCCTCAAAAGTTTCAATCTTGCTGCGCGCGCGATTGATTTTCGAGATGATGCTGCCCGTAAACGTGTTCACAAAAAATTGTTCGGGCAGAGCATGCACATGTTCAAACGCGTCATCCATCAACGCCTGAAACGTCTTGGTTTCAAAATTGTTGTAGATGTAAAAGGTCAGCCCATACAGCAACGCCTGTACGAAATAGATACCGAGGAAAACCGTCAGGCTGGCCAGTATGACGGCATGTGTTCCCTGTTGCCGCACGGCGGACAGAAAACTGGACAATGCCGTCGGCAAGTAAGTTTCAAGTGATGACGAGCAAGCGAACAGCGCCAGCAGCAGCGCAAATTTGACGGGCTGTTGAAACCAGTAACGCGCCGCAAAGCGCAAGACGTCAAGAAACGATAAATTCTGCTTGGACATGGACCCTCACGAACCACAACCTATCCGGTTTTGGCGGCAAAGGCGAAGCGGAAATGCCTTATCCCGTGGGGAAGTTGCCTGAACGTATGGGAATGCACCCGGGGAAAGAAATGGTGGGCGATCAGAGGCTCGAACCTCTGATTTTCTGGCCTTTCCACAGGCATATAATATTGACGGCTGCACTGCAACTGACCAAACGACAGAAAATAGCTGTCTACATCCGAATTTTTCTGCTTTATCATTTACGGAAACAAGGAAACATCTGTCAATGCCACAGTGGAAAATCTTGATCATGGGGCTGCCGGGCGCAGGGAAAACAACGCTGGCGAAGGCTCTTGTCCCCCTCTTGCGCGCCGTGCATTTTAACGCTGATGATGTACGCCGTGAAATCAACACGACGCTCGGCTTCAGCGTCGCAGACAGGATCGAACAGGCGCGGCGTATGGGGTGGCTCTGTGATCAGGTTGTCAAGTCAGGCCATTACGCCATCGCCGACTTTGTGTGTCCCACGCCTGAAACGCGCGAAGCGTTTGGCGATGCCTACACGGTTTTTGTAAACACTAACAAACCGACGCCCTACCATGACACACGTACCCTTTTTGTCGTCCCGACAAAGATCGATCATGAAGTATGTGAACAGGATGCGGAGAAGCAGGCGCAAATCATCTACCAGAAAATGATTAGCGGCAAATGTGCTTTTGACTGGCAGAAGCCAACGGCATTCTTTCTGGGGAGATATCAACCTTTTCATGAAGGGCATAAGGCGCTCATCCTCGAAGGGTTAGAACGTGTCGGCCAAGTCTGTATTGGTGTGAGGGATACAGAGGGGTTGGATGAAAAGAACCCCTTTGGTTATAGCTACATTCGCGCGCGTATTGAAACGATGATGCAGGACTATATGGATAAAATCACGATCCTTAGCATGCCCAACATCACCAATATATTTTATGGCCGCGATGTCGGCTATGCCGTAGAAAGGATAGATCTGCCGGAAGCACTGCAGGCCATTTCAGCTACCAAAGCGCGTCAGCAGATGCAATCAGAAGGCATAGAATTGCCCGCGCAACACAAAGGCAAAAAACAATGAACATCATCGATGCCATATTGTTCCACGGAAGATATGATCCCGAAGCGCCTGCCATCTGTTTCCCCGGACTGGATCTTGTGTCCTATGCGCGCCTTGAAAAAAGCATCAATAATATTGCCCGTCATGGGCAAAATATAGGGTTGATGGCCGGACATATTATCGCCCTGCACATGCCGGGCAATCCATCTTTGCAGGCTTTGATGATTTTGGGTCTGATGAAATTGGGGGTCATAACGGCAACCGTCAGTTCCCTGCGCATGCCACAATCGTTCAAATTTGACGCGATCATTACGGATGAAGGGCAGGCTTTTCCCGGTCTGCAATCCATACCGGCCACAGCCCAGTGGCTGGAAGGAAATGGTGAGGCCCCCGTCCTTCGTTACGTTCCGCAAGGGAATGACGTTTGCCGCATCATCCTGACATCCGGCACGACCGGAGAACCCAAAGGCATTGCACTGACCCACAACATGATATTGGGCCGTTTGATTCGCTACTATCATATCTTTGGGGCGCAACTGCCAACGGCACAACGCATCTTTTGTGATATGACGCTCGCCACATCGATTGGCTTTACATTTTTCATTTACGCGCTGATCAAGGGCGGGACATATTTTGCGCGTGGTCTGAATGCCGAAGTAACCATGCGCGCTTTGCGCTTGCACCGGGTCGAAGCGCTGGTTGCAGCGCCCGCCGGGCTGGCGGAAATCATCAACGCCTATGACACCTATCGGTGCACACATTTGTTTAACGCCATCATATCGACGGGCAGCGCTTTATCCCGACCCCTGTTGGACAGCATTCGCGCCCATATGGGGTCTTTTATTGTAACCGGTTACGGCTCAACAGAGACCGGACAGATCGCAACCATGGCCGCCCACCATATCGACAGAGCCCACGGCGCGGCTGGTTATATTACGCCCGGTACGCAGGTGGAAATCGTTGATGAATCCGGTAATCCACAAACCCCGGGGGCAGAAGGGATTGTCCGCATACGTGGTGATTATATGGCAACCCGTTATCTGGGAGAAATACCCCAATCCGGATCGCATTTCCGTGATGGGTGGTTTTATCCGGGCGATCTTGGCCGCTTGCAGGATGATGGCCTCCTGATCCTTGAGGGGCGCAGCGAAAATGTGATGAATTTGGGTGGCGAGAAAATCAAACCGGAATTTATCGAAGGCATTCTGGCGTCCGCAGGCATTACAGCCGGAATTTACATGACCCCCAATGCCCTAGGCATTAATGAATTGCATGCGCTAGTGGAAACGAGCGAAGGCTTTGATGAAACATCATTGCGGCAAGCCTGTCTGAAGCAACTACCGGAGAGAATGATCCCGAAGCGTTTTATCGACGTCACCAGATTACCACGGAACGACATGGGCAAGATCGACAGAAAAGCATTAGAAAATTTGGTCGTCGGGAAAATCAGCGCTGCGTGAAGCGGTTTCCCACTGCATGAACTCCTGACGCATTTTCTCAAGTTTCTGATGCGCTACGGCTATGGCTTTCTTACCGAGTAATAACCGCAACGGCGCATTCCCGGATTCTATCGTATCGAGAATGATGGTTGCGGCGCGCGCCGGATCACCCGGTTGTTGTTTATCCAAATCCGTTATTTGTTTCTGGCGCAGCCAAGCGGTTTCAGCATAGTCGGCAATATTTTGTTGAGCGGTACGAAAATCCTTGCCCTGCCAGTTGGTTCTGAACGGCCCCGGCTCGACAACCATCACTTTTAAGCCCAGCTCCTGAACTTCTTGCGCCAAAGCCTCTGTAAAACCTTCAAGCGCAAATTTAGTGGCGCTATAGAAACCTGCGCCCGGGAAAGCGGCAAGACCAGCCGTCGATGAGAAAGTGATGATGCTGCCAGAGCGGCTTTGACGCATGCCCGGCAAAACGGCCTGTATCAAGCGCACAGTGCCCAGAAAATTGACATCGAACAATGTGCGAATATCTGCCTCAGGCGTTTCTTCAACAGTGCCCAGATACCCATGCCCAACACAACAAACCAGACCATCGATTTTGCCATAGGTCTTTTCTACTTCACTGACAACATCAGCGATATGTGCCGGAATCGTAACATCTACTTTTCTAATGATCGAACGCTCCGGGTAATCGGCCGCGTAGTCTTGTATGGGGGCGGTATCGATATCCGTAAGGACAGCATGATATCCTTTGTGTAAAACAGCCTTCCCAAGCTCACGACCAAAACCTGAGGCTGCACCCGTAATCAGCCAGACCGCGGACATTTATGCCGCCTGCCTGCTGTCGCGGACATAGGCCATAAAATCTTTGGCTCTGACGGGATCGATTTTCCCATCACGGTTGCTGGCCTGACAAACGACGCCACGCACACCAATGACATCAACCCCCAGACGCAATAAGGGAACAATATGCTCACGCTTCAACGAACCCGCGAGAGCCGTTCGTAGCCCCTTAGTCTTTGCGGCTGTTATAAAGGATGCCAGCACGGTTTCTGACAGCGCATCAAACAAGTTCTGACCATCTTTATAGAAAGTATCCAGCATGACCATATCCGCACCGGATTGGTGCGCAATGTCAACAATGTTGAGAGGGGAAAGACCATTGAACCGCGCATAATCCGCATAGCCCGCCGCCACAACAGTTACATCGGCTGTATGGCTTTTACAGCTTGTAACAATGGCGCGCATCAGGTCGATACCTTCCGCAATGGTCTGTGGCCCATACAGGCCCGCCTTGATGTAATGCACGCCACACGACACCAACCCGCGCGCCGCAAGCGATGCCGTCCCCGGCTTGTAGGGCAGGTCGCCCAGCGTCGCGCTTAATGTGGCACCGCCGGATCCCAAAGCACCCACGATACGTTCAATGGTCTCAACCGGCGCAGCCCCCAACGAACCCTCGCGAGGGTTTTTAATATCTATAATATCAGCGCCCGCCTCAAAGGCGAGGATGGCTTCTTCAACATCGGTCGGACTTATCAGTATTTTCATGTGTCAATACTCCCCATCAACACATACTTGAGTTCCGTATATTCCTCAATCCCATGATGGCTGCCTTCACGTCCAAGGCCGGATTGCTTAACACCCCCAAAAGGAATATAGGCCGAAGTAATGGCTCCCGTGTTAACACCCACCATACCGCTTTCAAGCGCCTCAGAAACGCGCCAGATACGCTTCATATCGCGTGTGTAGAAATAGGCAGAAAGCCCTTGATGGGTGTCATTCGCCTGTGCAATGACATCTTGCTCATCTCGAAAACGCGTGAGCGCAGCAACGGGCCCGAATGTCTCTTCTGACATCAGCAAGGCATTAAGCGGTACATCCACCAACACGGTTGGTTCAAAATAGGTTCCCCCCAAAGCTGACACTTTGCCGCCGGTAACAATTTTGGCGCCCTTGCGGACAGCATCCACAACATGTTCTTCCACTTTCCTGAGTGCCGTCTGATTGATCAGCGGCCCTTGCGTAACCCCCGGTTCAAGGCCATTGCCCAACCTGAGTTTCTGAACCTCTGGCACAAAAGATGCGACGAAATCATTGTAAATAGCTTCATGCACAAAGATGCGATTGGCCGTGATGCAGGTCTGGCCGCTATTTCTGAATTTAGAAGATATCAGACCGCGTACGGCTTCCTGAATATCGACGTCGTCGAATATGATAAAGGGCGCATTACCGCCGAGTTCCAAAAGCACTTTTTTGATTGTTGAGGAAGCCTGTTTCATCAGAAGGCGGCCAACTTCCGTTGATCCGGTAAAGGCAACGCCCCTGACAAGCGGATGTGTCGCAAGCACAGCGCCAACTGCGGCTGGCTGAGAAGTCGTAATAATGTTCAAGACGCCCGGCGGCACCCCTGCCCTTTCCGCCAAAACCGCAAGCGCCAGGGCTGACAGGGGCGTTTCTTCAGCAGGTTTGCAAACAACCGTGCAGCCCGCCGCCAACGCCGCAGATATTTTGCGCAAAACCATGCCACTCGGGAAATTCCACGGCGTTATGGCCGCAATGACACCAAGGGGTTGCCTTAAAACAAGCGCGCGCGCATCATCGCGAAAGGGCGTCAGAATTTCACCTGCAATGCGCTTGGCTTCTTCCGCAGCAAACTCTAAACCCAGTGCGCCATTGCGGATTTCCGTTTTAGATTCATCAAAGGGTTTGCCCTGTTCGCGCGTCAAAATTTCTGACAATTCATCCAGATTCTCTATGATCAGATCATACCAGCGGCGCAGGACAACGCTTCTCTCGCTCGCTAGGTATTTCTTCCAGGTGCCAAAGGCCTGATGGGCAGACTGAATAGCTTGTTCTGCATCCGCAGGCTCTCTGTCTGGAACATGGGCTAGAATCTGCCCGTCTGCAGGATTAAGTACCGGAAAGGTTCGCCCCGCGCACGCGCCCTCAGTAAGAAACCGCTCCCTGATCAGGTCAGCAACGGCCAGCTTCACACCTAAAATCCAATATTAAGCTTCACAAGGCCCGAGTGGCTCTGATAGCCATCACGGATATCGCCGTCATATTCAACGCGAACAGCAACATCATCATCCTGTTTCAAGGTTGCCGCGAGCGAAAGGCCCAATCCGTTCTGGGCAACACGCGGTGTCGCGGTGCTAAAGGCCACCCCACCCATCGTTGCAGATGTTGACACAACGCCACGCTGCAAATCATGCGACCATGTCGTCTTCATTTCCGGCACGAGCTTGCCCCAATCGGTATCCATATCCGTAGAGAACTTGGCGCCAAGCGATGTCGTGTAAGTATTGTATCCCATATGGCCGACGGCCACATTCGCTGATGTGCCGCTTTCTGTATAACCGTTGTCCACTGTACGCACGGCCTGGAAACCGGCCACCGGCGTTACGGTCATGACATCGGCATCGATATCATACCCCCCATCCAGCTTCGTCATGTATTGCATGCCAGAATACTTGGCTTTTGCCGTTTGACCAAGGAACGCAATGTCACGGCTTTGATTAAACATGTTGTAGCCAACACCCAGCATGGCATTGACGAAGAGCTCGTCATAACGATGTGTACCATAGGCCGTCAGTTGCACGTTGTTTACACCGACAGAGTTCCCCGCCAAACTGTCGAGACCGCGTGCATTACTGCGATTCCAACTCAACGCCCCGCCAAGGGTCGTCTTATCGTCTATATGGTTATCAGCGCCAAACGTGATGCCATAGTAGTTTTGATGATATCCATCAGAGGCTGAATCCGAAGCCTTGAAGGCCGTGCCACCACTAATCTGACCCCAGAACGCACCTGACTGATATTCAGATCCAGCGGCACGTCCAATCTCGCTATGTGTATTTTGGGTCAATTGGTCCTGATGCTGTGAAATAACGCCCGTCGTCTGATTGACCTGGAAGTTTGTTGACACAAGCTGCGGTGTAAGCTGCGTGGGTCCAAGCTGCTTGATGCCGCTCTGCTCCGCCGTTTGTGATTGCTGCCCTAAATTGTTCAAATCGGTCAGAACAGATGGATCAAACCCAGGGGTTGGATCACCATTGCTGTGCAGTTGTTTGATTTGGTCCAAAGCTGTGCCGACAGATGGCGCGGAACCACCGCCCGCAGCGGCACCGATTGTCCCATATTTGGGGCCAGAAAGGTCAATGATCAAATCTTCATAGCCACCACTTGCAATGGATGATACCTGCGGGGTAAATCCGGTTGCTGTCGCCGTAATGCCAGAGAAATTATAGGACCCAGAGACCTGAGCGATTGTAAATGTTTCGGTCGACGACAAGACGCCACTTAGGGGAACGATCGTGATCTGGTCGTTGGCCATCGATGCGTTGCCACTGACGACAATCTTGCCATAATTGCTTGCGTTTGTGACGCCGATCTTGAGCAAGGCCGATGACGATTGGCTGTAGTTGCCTGTTATCGTCCGCGTGGCATTGACCTGAAGTGTGCCGTTATTCGTGATTGTTCCACTGCCCGAACCCACATTAATGTTGTCACCGAGCAACTGGAAGGCGGCGTTATCGAATGTCAGATTATTGGCAACGATAGCCCCACCGGTCAGTACGCCCAAATTGCCACTGCTGCCACCGGTGATCGTCAAGTTCTGACTGGCGCTGATCGTGCCGCTGATCGTGCCGCTGTTGGAGATCGCTCCGGTAAAGGTTCCGGTGCTGCTGATAGCGTCCTGCGCGCCACTAATCGTGCCACTATTGACCAATGCGCCAATTGTGCCGGAATTAATGATGGCTTGGCTGGAACTGGTGATCGCCCCTGTATTGGAGAGCGTTGACAGGGTGCCGCTGTTGTTGATGGCCGGATACCCGGTTAAAACACCGGCGTTGGTCACTGTGCCGATCGTGCCGCCATTGTTGTAGATCGCCGCATTTTCGCCAGAAATTGTCGAAGAGGCCGCGTTGCTGATGACCATGATCTGCGAACTGGCGTTGTTTGTAATACCGTTGGAGCCGCTGATGCTGCCGGTATTGGTGATCGTGCCGATTGTGGCACCATTATTGTTGTAAATAGCCGACGAAGAGGCAATCAATGTACCCGCATTTGCAATTGTGCTGATTGTTGTTCCGCCATTGTTATTGAGGATGGCATAGGTTGCAGATCCATTGCCGATGGTGCCACCAGACTCATTATTGATAAATGATATGGTATTGTAGTTTTTGATCGGCAGGGAGATCGTCCCCGTATTCACGATGGTGCCGATGGTGGCATTGTTATAAATGCCCGTGCCCGAATACCCCGCAATCGTGCCTGCATTGCTGATCGTACCGATGGATCCGGCGCTATAATTGCTGATATAGCCCTGCATATTCCCGGAACTGGTATTGGTGATTGTGCCGATCGTGCCGTTGTTATTATTGACAGATACATGGCAACAGCCACCGGTGCCGGATATCGTGCCGCTATTGGTGATCGTACCAATGGTCGCGCTACTGCCATTATTGTAAATGCCCGTATCTATAGCTGCTATTGAACCACTATTTGAAATGGTTCCAATCGTGCCGCCATCATTATCGATCGCAATATCGCCATTGGACGAAATAAAGCCGCTATTGGTGATAAAGCCAATGCTACCATGATTAAGGTTTTTAATGGGGTCATTAGTGTTTACACCTATGGTGCCGCTGTTGGTAATGCCAGCAATAAGTGCGGTATTGGTGCCATCACCATTGCCAATGCTCGTAATAGAACCGCTGTAATTGGCGATCGATCCATTGATGGTGCCCACATTGGTAATAACACCGATCGTGCTGTTCGATTGGTTATCAACAGCGGTATTGCCGCTGCCGATAGTGCCCCCGATCACATTATTGATAACACCTATGCTGCCAGCATAATCGGCAACGTACCCTGACATGGCGCCACTATTAGTAATAGTTCCTAGTGTGGCATTGCTATCAACAACAATATTGGAAGTACTTCCCGGAGTCAGGAGGTGGCCGCTATTAACAATGGTGCCCAGTTTACTGTTATTTCCAAGTTCAACCGTGGCCCAAGACGTGGCATGGATGGTTCCACCCGAAGCGATGGACAAAAATTTTGATGACAGGTCATATCCGGCTATGGTGATCGCCCTCGAGCCTGTCGTAATGGTTCCCCCGTTTGCAATCGTCAGATTGCCAGCCTGCCATGACAAGCAGTTGCTGGTGGCGGTCGTAATGGCAGTGTCACCAGTTATGTTCGTGCAGGCTGCTGCTGGCTTGACGTCAAAGGCCGCGGCAACCGTCAGCGCCAAAAGTGATACATCCAGGCTAAGGGAGGCGCGGAATTTATAAGCCATGGAGTATCCTGTGCAGAAGGATTAAGGATTGGCGTCTGGAAGCTCAACATAGTAGAAATGTTGGCCGGATTCTGTCAAATACTTAGTAAGCTAATACTTGGTCAGTAAGACTATGCCGATTTTAAATCATTTAACCCTCTGCTTGGGTATCGTATGATGCAAACTACTACGCCATCTCCACAACCTTTGCCCAGCGAGCAGGGCCAGAGCATGAGTATTGAGCAAGCGATCTCAACAGCTTATGCGCATTGGAACGTAGGACAGATCAATCAGGCAGAGGTACTGTGCCAGAAAGTTCTGGCGGTTTGGCCGGAACAGCCGGATGTTTTGCACCTACTTGGCCTTATGTCACATAACTGCAACAATCTGGATCTGGCGATCGACTATTTACGTCGCGCCTGCCTTTCTCCGCAAACACCAGCCCTGTATCTGAGCAATCTTGCTGAAATGTGTCGGCAGAAAGGATTGTTGGAGGAAGGGGAAAAAGCGGCGCGGCGCGCTGTTACCCTCGATATGGTGTCAACAGGTGCATGGAATAATCTGGGCATCATCCTGCAGGAAATGGGGCGCTATGAAGAGGCACTGATGTGCCTTGAACGCGTCGTCAATCTGAAGCCCAATTATGCGGAGGCACACAACAATCTTGGCAATACATTCCGCCAGATGGGTGACCTTAAAAAGGCCCTGGATTGCTATAAGCGCGCAATTGTCATCAATTCTGACTATCCGGAGGCGCACAGCAACCTGTCCAATCTTTACAAGGATCTTGGTGATCGCCAGCAGGCAATCGAAGAAGCGAACCGCGCTATAGAAATCAACCCCAGCTTTTTTGATGCCTATATCAATGCGGCAGCAGCCGAGTCGGCATGGGGCCACCATGAAGCAGCCCTGCAATGGCTGAATGCGCTTCTAGGCGTTGCGCCCAATCATGCGGCGGCTATGGCCAACAAGGCACTTACCCTCATCAAACTCCGTCACCCGGAAGACGCACTGCAAACAGCACAGCAAGCCGTGTTCATGGCCCCTGAGAATGGGGGTACTCTGGATGCGCTCGCGCAAGCTTTGCAGGCTTGCGGTAACTATGAAGAAGCGTTGTCAACCTATGATAAAGCAGCTGAGGCCAAGGGTGCGACGGCTTTTCAAACCTTGAACAACAAAGGCACCATGCTTATGGAAACAGGCAAAAAGGATGAAGCCATCAGGGTGTTTCAGGAAATACTGACACTTAACCCACGATCCGCCACCGCCCTGTTTCATCTTGCAGACGCCAAAATCTTTAAGGCCGACGATCCGGATATTTCCCGCATGGAAAATCTTTTGGAAAAAGGTCACATACAGCATTATGGCGACAGGCTGTCTCTGCATTTTGCGCTCGGTAAGGCGTGGCTGGATGTTGGAAACCACGAACGCGCCTTTCATTATCTGGATGCTGGCAACCGCCTGAAGCGCGCACAAATTGCCTATGACCCTGATGCAACGCATCAATGGATGAATTCTATCGCCGATACTTTTTCTGAAACACATTTTCAGCAAAATCGTGGCGGCGGCATTTCTTCGGACAGACCCATTTTCATCATCGGCATGCCGCGTTCCGGCACTACACTAGTTGAGCAGATCATCGCCTCGCACCCCGATGCCTGGGGTGCCGGAGAATTGACCGCACTGTGCGACTCCCTAGGTACATCCGCCTTTCCGCAGTATTTCTCTCAGGCAACGCCGGAAGATTATTCAAGAATAGGCAATACCTATACGGCACTGATAGATAAACTTGCCAAACCGCACCGACGCATTGTTGACAAGATGCCAGCCAATTTTCTTTATGCTGGCGTGATCGCGCTGGCTTTACCGCAGGCGCGCATTATCCATTGCCGCCGCGATCCCGTTGATACCTGTTTATCCTGCTACACCAAGTTGTTTACGGCAGAACAGCAATTCACCTATGACCAGAAAGAATTGGGGCAATTCTATAAAGCCTATGAAAAACTGATGGCGCATTGGCGTCATGTGCTGCCTGTGGACCGTTTTCTGGAAGTCAATTATGAGGATATTGTCGCTAATCTGGAAACAGAGTCGCAGCGCCTGATTGACTTTTGCGGGTTGCCATGGGACGAGTGTTGTCTGGAGTTCCACAAATTGACACGCCCTATCAAAACGGCCAGCGCCAATCAGGTCAGAGAACCCGTCTATCAGCGCAGCGTAGGCCGGTGGAAAGCCTCCGCCCCTTATCTAAAAGACCTTCTACAGGCACTTGGGAATGCCTCTTGATGAATCCTGACACAATGAAATTGGCCCAACAATCGGAGCAGGACCTCGATATCCTTATCAAAGAAGGGCATTTTCCAGAAGCAGAAGTGGCGCTTCGTCAAACGCTGTCGCAGGGAACCGGCCCGATTGCGACATGGAAAATGCTGGCCCACGTGCTTTGGCATCAGAAAAAGTTCGAAGAGGCGCGCGACATACGCCTCATGCTGCTTAAAAATGTTCCGGGTGACCTTCCCCTTCGTTTTGATATCGCTGAATCATGCCTGATGCTTGGTGATTTTGATCGCGGGTGGCGCGAATATCGCCATCGCTATGGGCTGCCACACACAAAAAAGATTGAGCGCCGCGTTCAATTGCCGCGCTGGAATGGCCAGCGGATTGAGGGACAAACATTATTAATTCATGACGAGCAAGGGCATGGCGACACATTTCAGTTTATGCGCCTGTTACCACTTGCGAAAGAACGCAGTGGCGCAATAATTGTTTTTGAAGTCAGCCCCGAAGTTCTGCCGCTGGCGCAGCGTATGCCGGGCATTGATATCATAACGCAACCCGGCATGCTGCCCCCGCCCGGACAATATCATTGTGAGCTGATGAGCCTGCCAATGGCGCTAGGGTTGACGTTTTCCGATCTACCAGTATCGACATCGTATCTTACGCCGGACACGCTTAAGCTGGAGAAATGGCAGCAACGTCTGGCTGCTTTACCCCATCCCCTTGTCGCACTGGTCTGGGGCGGCAGGCCAACGCCTTATCCGGATCGATCCATGTCGCTTGAACAGCTGGCCCCTCTGGGTGATGCTAAGGCGACCTTTCTTTCTATCCAGAAAGGCCCGCATGCGGAACAGGCCAAAAATCCGCCAGAGGGTCTTTCAGTAATCAACCTCGATGAGGAGATTAAAGATTTTGACGATACAGCCGCTATCCTTTGCGTTGCGGACTTGCTGATTTCAATCGACAGTGCCCCCTTGCATCTTGGAGGTGCTCTCGGCAGGCCAGCTTGGGGCATGCTCATGCACGTTGCCGATTGGCGCTGGTTCCCGGATCGTGACGATAGCCCATGGTATCCCTCCCTGCGCCTATTCAGGCAGACAAAACGCAAAGTCTGGACGGATGTTGTTGAACGCGTCCGCGCGGCCCTACAGTCGCTTTAAATGCGTTGGCGCGTATCGTATCGGACTGACCATCACTGTCGTTGACCCGAAGTCTCTGCCTGATATGAGGCGTGCGCGGCAAACATCAAGGCATTACTGATAGTATATTTGAGATTTTGGTGGGGCGGAGAAAAACAGCAAGCTTGCCTTAACCTGTTACCCCGTTTGTTACCCAGAAACAGAAAAGGCGATCCTTGCAGGTCGCCTTTTTCTCGTAACCGTTTGTAAAATAATGGTGGGCGATCAGAGGCTCGAACTCTGGACCCGGTGATTAAGAGTCACCTGCTCTACCAACTGAGCTAATCGCCCGCACCACACTTTATAACCCTGCAGCCCGATAGTCACTTTCGGGACGGCAAGGGGTGGGTGAATAGCAGTTTGAATGTCCCCTGTCCAGCCCCAGATTGCTTGCGCAAAGCCGTTTTATATCAGTTATTTCCCATTCCAGGTGCGAATATTACCTAAATCAATATGCACATGGTTGTCGTCGGGGTAGTAGGCAACGCCGCCGCGCTGCATGGTTTTGGCAATCTCGCACAGCGCCGCGCCGTTCACATGCGCGATGCGAAAATCTACCGCCCAGCCATGAATATGCAGGCTTTC
>Ga0213872_10000873_pt1 | contig 21831 bp, 20 predicted proteins | sample VelepicomBERX_R2_FD_160071 | JGI IMG/M metagenome (GOLD analysis project Ga0213872, IMG submission 160071) | Rhizosphere microbial communities from Vellozia epidendroides in rupestrian grasslands, the National Park of Serra do Cipo, Brazil - RX_R2 | ecosystem: Host-associated > Plants > Roots >...
TGGCCCGCTGGCCGTGGGCGCGACCCAGATCGTCTTCGAAGGCGTGCCGACCTACCCGAACGCCGGCCGCTTCTGGGACATGGTAGCGCGCCACAAGGCCACCATCTTCTACACCGCGCCCACGGCGATCCGTTCGCTCATCAAGGCCGCCGACGCCGACGAGAAGATCCATCCCAAGCAATACGACCTGTCCACGCTGCGCATCCTCGGCTCGGTGGGCGAGCCCATCAACCCGGAAGCCTGGATGTGGTACTACAAGAACATCGGCCGCGAGCAATGCCCGATCGTCGATACCTTCTGGCAGACCGAGACCGGTGGTCACATGATCTCGCCGCTGCCGGGCGCCACCCCGCAGGTGCCGGGTTCCTGCACGCTGCCGCTGCCGGGCATCATGGCGGCCATCGTCGACGAGACCGGCAATGACATCCCCAATGGCAATGGCGGCATCCTGGTGGTCAAGCGCCCGTGGCCGTCGATGATCCGCACCATCTGGAACGACCCCGAGCGCTTCAAGAAGAGCTACTTCCCCGAAGAGCTGGGCGGCACCATCTACCTGGCCGGCGACGGCGCGGTGCGCAACAAGGACACCGGCTACTTCACCATCACCGGTCGTATCGACGACGTGTTGAACGTCTCCGGTCACCGCATGGGCACGATGGAAATCGAATCGGCCCTGGTCGCCAACAGCCTCGTGGCCGAAGCCGCCGTGGTGGGCAAGCCGGACGAAACCACCGGTGAATCGATCTGCGCCTTCGTGGTGTTGAAGCGCCCGCGTCCCACCGGCGACGAAGCCAAGCAGATCGCCAAGGAGCTGCGTGACTGGGTGGCCAAGGAAATCGGGCCGATTGCCAAGCCCAAGGAAATCCGCTTCGGCGACAACCTGCCCAAGACCCGCTCCGGCAAGATCATGCGCCGCCTCCTGCGCGTGCTGGCCAAGGGCGAGGCCATCACCCAGGACGTCTCCACGCTGGAAAACCCGGCCATCCTGGAGCAGTTGAAGGAAGCCCAATAAGCGGGCATCGGCTCGCGACAATAGCCGGCAGGGCGGGGGCGTGTGGATTCGCCCAAGCCTTGCCGGCTTTTTTCATTGCCGGTGTGAAAAATATTGAGAAAAGACTTGGCATTGCCGCAAAGCTTGCTATAATGCGTGGCTTCGCTGAACGCGAACCCGAATCCAGGAGAGGTGGATGAGTGGTTTAAGTCGCACGCCTGGAAAGCGTGTATAGGTTAATAGCCTATCGGGGGTTCGAATCCCCCCTTCTCCGCCAGTAGTTGAAAAGGCCCGCAGAAATGCGGGCCTTTTTGTTTTTGCCTGAAAATCAAGCAGTTTTCAGATAGTCTCTCGCCAGCCTGTCTTCCATCGAGACGAGAGGATGGCCAGTAGGTCGTTGAATATAGTAGCCCTGGCCAAAATCAATCCCGAGCCTACGGATGCAGTCCCATTCTTCTTCGGTCTCTATTCCTTCTGCAACCACCCGGCTGCCGGAGGCGCGTGCCAGTTCGCTGATCGCACGCAGGAATGCCTGACGCAGCACGTCTCGCTCCACGCCGCGAACAAATACGATGTCAACCTTCACGCAGGCTGGTCGTAGTTCAAGCCACATCCGCAAGGACGCATATCCCGCGCCCAGATCATCGACGGCCATAGACATGCCGTGCTTACTCAGAAATCGCGTAATTCGACGCAGCCTGCGAAAATCCGTGATCGCATGCTCTTCGGTGATCTCTATGACAACACGGTTTCCGTCGAACTTGTCACGGACCAGTTCCTGCAGAAATGCGCGCCGCAGCGTGGTTGGCTCGAGCAGCAATACGGCGCTGACATTGAGAAAAAGCTTTCCCGGCAAGCGCTGAGCGGCAAACCGCCTCCACAATAACCGCACACATTCTTGTTCCAGTTCAGACTGCAATCCCACGGTCCGGGCAGCCGAGAACAACGCCATGGGAGATTCAAGACGGGAACCCGCGGGGCCTCTTATCAAGCCTTCATAGCCGATAATCTCGCCCCTGGATGTCGCCACGATGGGCTGGAATACCGTCTGTAGCATATTGAGCCGCAAAATCTCCTCGATAAATGAGGTTTTCATAGCATGCCTTCCGGAAAAAGGTCCACCGTTGCAAGCGCTGGAGGCTTGACTCCAGCTCTTTCGGAGTAGAAGGAATAATCGGCTCCCCCACTCTGTTTCGCCTGGTACATCGCCGCGTCTGCATTGCGAATCAACATCTGGGCGTCTTCGCCATCTTCAGGAAAGACGCTGATCCCGATGCTGCAGGACAAAGCCCGGCCGTCATCAAGCCGTTCGTCACCTAGTGCACGCAAGGTCCGCTGAAGGATTGCCGCGATATCGCTGCGGGCCTTCACGCTGGTGAGCACCATGAGAAATTCGTCTCCGCCGATTCTCGCCACCATGTCCTCCCCCCTGATCTGCTGTTGCAGTTGCCGGGAGAAGCGCCTTATTGCACTATCACCGTGCTCGTGACCGTAGGTATCGTTGATGTATTTCAGCTTGTCCATGTCGATGAAGACCACCCCGACACGCGACCTGTTGCGCCTGGCAATGTGGAGTGTTTTCTCCAGATACCATTGCAGATGGCGCCTGTTGGGCAAGCCGGTCATCGCATCATGACTGGCCAGATATTCGATACGTGCTTCGGAGTGTTTGCGCTCTGTAATGTCCTCGATCATCCCGATGAAGAATTTGGGTTGCCGGTCTTCTTGGAATGCCACAGAACTTGTCACATTGACCCACACAACGCTCCCGTCTTTGCGGACGTAACGCTTCTCGCGCGTAAAGTAAGGGATCTCCCCTTGTAATAGTTTCCGGTAGGCGATCTCATCGTTTCTGAGATCATCCGGATGAGTGAGCTGGCCGACCGTCATATTCACCATCTCCTCTTTCTCATAGCCGGAAATGGTGACCAGCTTCGGATTGACCTTGCTCCACTTGCCGTCGAGCGTGATGTGAGCCAGTCCTATCGCCGCTTGGTCAAAGGTGATGCCGCAATGCAAACTTGCATCGCGTAACTCCTGTTTGGCCCTGACGCGGCCACTGATATCGCGCAACACCAGGACCAGTAGCTCTTTGCCCTGAACGCAAATTCCGGTGGACCGTATTTCTATGGGCAGGGCAAGATCTTGCGAACGCTGAAAAAAGTACTCGCTGCCATTCGGGCTCATCATTGAGAGCGTGTCCAGAGTGGGCATCTCCCCATCTTCGGTCCTGATCCGGGCGCGAATCGTATCGAAGTGCATGCCTCTGAGACGCCCCTGTCCAAGTTCCAGCATGATTTGACTGGCAGCATTGAACCGAAGTATGCGGCAGTCAGCACAATCGATGACAATGATCGCATCGGACACGAAATCCAGGCTCGCGCGGGCGATGGTAAGTTCATCTTCCACTGCATTGGTGCGTTGGGGCGCATCGACAAGTGTCAGAATGGGTGGGCAGGCAGTGGGCATGAGAATTTCCTCCGATCAAGAAAGATCGCTGTCTAGGCAGGGCATTCCCCAACGGAATCACTGCGATAAATCATGATCGCGACTTTTCTCTGACCAGTCCAAGACATGTTTAGAATTGTCGTGATAAGAAAATCGGATGACACTTCTATGCAGCTTCGCCAGTTCCGTTACCTTATTGCTGTCGCAGAGCATGGGAACTTCACCCGTGCCGCTGAAGCTTTGCATGTGTCGCAACCGGCGCTCTCGCAGCAAGTCCAGCAGATTGAAGAGCGCCTCGGTGCAGAACTGTTTGATCGCAGTGGACGCACTATCGTCCTCACCGACCTGGGGCATGCCTATCTCGCCCACGTCCGGCGAGCACTGCATGAACTGGAATGTGGTCGCCGGGCCATGGTTGATGTCCGCGACCTATCGAAAGGTCTGGTAAGGCTGGCGCTGACCCCCACGTTCATGGCCTATATCGCCGGTCCCCTAGTGACACAATTTCACGCGCGCTTTCCCGGTGTACGGGTGGTCCTGCGCGAGATGCCAATGGACACGGTGGCGGCGGCAGTGCTGGCCGACGAGGTAGACCTGGGTATTGCCTTTAGCCTCGAGCGTAGCTATGACATCGAATGCATACCGCTCTTCCTGGAAAAGCTCTGTCTGGTCGTCGCCAGTTCGCATCCATGCGCCCAAGCCCGCGTCCTGAGCGCGGCAGAGGTGGCGCAGATGGAACTCGGATTGCTTACCTCGGATTTCGTCACCCGAACTTACATTGATCACTATTTCCGGGATCAGTCCTTGGAGCCAGACATTCTGATCGAGGCCAATACGATCAATACGCTCATTGAAATCGTAAAACTCAGCAACGTCGCCACCATCTTGCCCGACGCAATCTGCGCCCAAGTTCCAGGTCTGCACAATATTGCTCTGGACCCAGCACCGACCCCGCGAGTGGCCATGCTGATGCGGCGCAAGGATCAGTACATCAGCATAGCGGCGCGGGCGTTCATGGAGATGATTGTGCAATCGGCCGGTCAGTGGAGAGAGCCTTTGCACGGCCCTTGACTCGGCTAGCCTGGGTAGAGTTGCCCATCAGATCTGGCGCATGCCACCGTCGACGAAAAGCTCGATGCCATTGACGAAGCTGGCGTCTTCCGATGCCAGGAAAACCGCGACCTTGGCCACCTCATCAGGATCGCCCACACGCCCCATCGGGATGAGTGATGCCAGGTGCTCCAGGAAGCCTTGCTGATTCGCAGGATCGGAACCCACGAGTTCAACCAGCCCCGGTGTCCTGATAGGCCCTGGACTCAAGGTATTGACGCGAATGCCCCGACCTTTCAGGTCGACGATCCAGTTACGCGCGAACGCGCGCACAGCGGCCTTGGATGCGGCATACACACTGAATGCCTCGGTCCCTCCGCTTGCCGCCGTCGAGCCGGTAAGAATCACTGACGATCCCTTGCCCAAGAGGGGCAGCGCACTTTGTACCGTAAAGAGTGTTCCCTTGACGTTACGCGAAAACGTATCGTCAAAATGCTCTTCGGTGATCTGGCCAAATGGCAACAATGCGCCGCCCCCCGCATTGGCGACCAGGATATCCAGCTTGCCATGCCGCTCACCGATGGTGCGGAACAACTCCCCTGTCTGGCTAGCATTGGCGCTATCGACGACGGCACCCTCAAGCTTTGATCCAACAGCGCTCACGGCAGCTTCAAGCTCGGCCTTTCGACGCCCGGTGATATACACCGTGGCGCCATGTTCAACAAAGCGCTTGGCGATGGCCAGACCGATGCCAGTGCTGCCACCGGTGACAACCGCGACTTTTCCTTCCAGTTTCTTTTCCATCACCTTCTTTCACGAGAGTTTTACGAGAGTATTCATACAGATAGGCAAGACGTAGCGGCAGTGTGCGGCGATGACAAGGCGAAGGGAAGGCAAGCGATTGCCATATCATTTATGCTTAATCGAGATAAGTGGATAAATGAATCGACGGAGGGGGCGGCATGAACAAGTTACTTTGGATCGAGTGTTTTGTTCGCTCGGTTGAAACCGGCAGCTTTTCCTTGGTCGCCAAGGAGATGCAGATTGGCCAGCCCAATGTCAGTCGCCATATCGCCTCTCTGGAAAAGTTGCTGGGAACGAGACTGCTGCATCGATCCACGCGTCAGATGCTCCCCACGGCAGATGGTCTGCGTTACTACGCCCAGGCTCGCCAGGCACTGGACATCATTCTGGAAGCCGACTCTGACCTGCGAGGCCAGCAGGATCCGCATGGACTGCTCAGGGTCGCCTGTCCTGAAAGTATCGGCTCGGACCTCATCATTTCTGCGTTACCCCGCTTTCTCGACAAATATCCATCCGTCGATGTCGACCTCCACCTTAGTGATGAATACGTAGATCTTGTCGCCCATGGAATCGATATCGCCATCCGCGGAGGTACGCTCAAGGACAGCGCTTTTCGCGCCAGAAGGGTAGGGACCTCCGAGCGGGTCTGTGTGGCAAGTGCCACCTACTTGCAGAAGAACGGTACTCCTCAGCAGCCCGAGGATCTGGTCCGTCATGAATGCATCATTTACACCTTGCTCGCCGGCGGGCACAAGACCTGGCCTTTCAAACAGGGCGAATTTAATGTCAGTGGACGGCTGCGCCTGAACAACCTCAATGCTGTTCGGCAAGCGGTGCTGCAGGATTTGGGCATCGCTTACCTGCCCTCTTGGATGCTGGCGGCGGAGTTTGCCTCTGGCCGGGTGCGTGCGGTGTTGACTGAACACAGTCTGGGCCCCAGCCAGGTGAACGCCCTTTATTCGGCCCGAAAGACGCTACCCAAACGGGCCAGCGCCTTCATGGACTTCCTGGCGGAGGTATTTGGCGCAGTGCCTGGTCTTGATGGGACCGCGATGTTGCATCAGGACTTTTCGCCAACCACGGTTTGTCAATGAAGACAGGCCGAAGACTGGTTGCCGCTACCAGCTTCGGGATGGGTTTCGGGCAGCATTGTCCTTTCCGTATGCCGTTCAGAACTTGTGCGTCATCCCCAGCCCCACCCCGGCCGGGCTTTGTCCCGCGCCCAGCCCGGGGATAGGATTGGCCGACAGGTTGTAGCTGGCATTTTGCTCGTTGAAGATCTTCGTGGCGGCGCCCCATACTTCTGTGCGTTTGGATAGGTTGTAGCCATAGCCCAGTGATACCTGCTGCGCGCCCGATGCGCTGCCGGGTTTGCCGATGCCGCCGATGCCGGCCGTGGCATTGCCCGAGGAACGACCCGCCCTGACATAGGACGCGCGCCACTGGCCATTGCCCACGTTATGCGTCAATGCCAGCTGCCAGGCATCGCGACGCAGGCTGGTGCTGGTGGTGGGTTCGTAGCGCAGTCGTTCCCACACGAAGCGCAGGCGCGTATTGCCATACGAGTAGGCCGCGCCGAACTTGTTGCCGGTGTCCACGGTGCCGCCGGCAAAGTAATCCTTGTGTTCCTCGTGGCCGTAGGCCAGGTAGAGCGGGCCATTCTCGTAGGTCAGCAGGGCCGAGACCAGGCTGGGGTCGCTGGTGGCGGTGCGTTCCTCGCGTGCAGCGTAGGCGATCTTGCCCACCAGGCCGCCCAGGTTGGGGGTGGCGTATTGCACCAGGTTCTTCTGGCGGCGGTCGAACGAGGCCGGTGACTGGGCATTGGCCGCCGTCGTGAAGCCATTGCCCATGATGGAATTGGAGGCAAAGATGCCGGCCGTGAACGGATCGATCGCATACACCGACACGAAACGGTAGGGCGTCTCATACTGACCCGCAAAGATCTCCCCCAGGCTGCCGCGCAGGCCGACATTGTCGTTGCGGTCGGCGAAGCTGCCGGCACCGGTGTCGACGCCGACATTCGATTCAATCTGGAAAAACGCCTGCAAGCCGCCGCCCAGGTCTTCCACACCCTTGAACCCCAGTACCGACAGGTTGTTGGAAATGCGCGCCGTGCGGCCCTGTCCGCCATTGGCACCGCCGGCCCAGACGCTCTCAGCGTCCACCTTCAGGAACCCATAGATGGTCACCGTATCGCTGTCCGCCCGGGCCGGCAGCAGCACCACCCCCAGGCCTGAGGCACACGTGGCCAGAACGGCCGCTCTCTTCAATCCCTGCATCGCTGGTCTCCTCCTTGTTATGGTTTGTTTTGATCAATCCTAATTTATATAAATTTATATGTATACGGATAATTATTTAAAAAATACTTTTGTTGTTTTTGGAATCCGGAGTGGCAGATTTGACCATAGGCTGTACAGGGGCCATGGTTGACGGAAAGGGCTGGGGAGGATGCCGGATCGGCGGGCGAAGCAGGGCAGCAGAGAGCGTGGAAGGCGGGGGGAAGGTGGGGGGAAGGTGGGGGGGAGGGGGCGAGGCAGTCCGGCTTTTACCGGCTCAGCCTCGGTGCAGCAGCGGTGCGATCATGGCGATCAGCCCTGGTGTTCCTTGATGACTTCCAGCACGTGGATGCTCAGGCGCGTGGTGTGGTTGCGCATGGCCAGGTAGGCCTTTTCGGGATCGGCCGCCAGGATCGCGGAGATGATCGCGTCATGCTCGTCATGCGACATGGTCAGGCGCTTGTCCACGCCGGTCTGGGCGGCACGGAACATCGCCAGGCGGTCGCGCAGGTTGTCGATCATGTCCGAGAGGCTCTTGTTGTGGGCGCCGGCGCAGATCAGGTGGTGGAATTTCTTGTTCAGGGCGAGATAGCCGGCATCGTCGCCATTGGCGACGCATTCCTGGCTCTCCAGGTGCACCAGTTCCAGCTGCTTTTTCTGGACGGCGCTCATGCGCTCGGCGCAGATGCGGCAGCACAGGGCTTCCAGTTCGCACATGGCTTCGAGCATGTCGGAGAGTTCCTCCACGCCGATGCTGGTGACGATGCCGCCCTTGCGGGGCTTGAGCTCGATCATGCCGCGTGCCGCCAGCTCGCGCAGCGCCTGGCGGATCGGTGTGCGCGACACCTTGAAGCGTTCCGACAGGGCGATTTCCTCCAGGGCCGAGCCCGGTGGCAGGGCGCCGCTGATGATCTCGTCGGTCAGGGTGCGGTAGATGCGAAGGGAGATGGTTTCCATTCTTGATGTTCTCGGTGTTCTTGTCTGGCCCCGCGTTGAACCGGGGCAACGGTATCCGGCCGGGCGTATTTTACATCGCCGGCCGCGTCAGGAAAATCCAGTGGCTCAGCTGGATCTCATTTAATGTATTTATATATTTAATTATCGATTCATTTGGAAAATAAAGTATACATATAAAATCCATTTCAGTAGAATCGATCGCAACAGGCAAGGACTCATTCAATTCATAAAAGGAGACAGGCACATGGCTAACAAACTGCGTCATATCGCGATTTCGGTACCCGATCCCTGGAAGACGGCCGAGTTCTACCAGCAGGCGTTCGGCTTCACCAAGGTGGGCGAGACCGACTCTTCGCTGGCGCGTGGCGTCTACCTCAGCGACGGCACCATGTCGCTGGCGCTGCTGAACTACAAGACCGACGAGGCCGCCGGCGACCGTGGTCGCGAGTATGTGGGGCTGCACCACATCGGCGTGTGGGCCGACAACATCGTCGACGCCCGGCGTGATGTCGAGCAGGCCGGTGGTCAGTACTACATGGGCGAAGTGCCGGTGAAGGGCAACATCTTCTACGAGGTCAAGTACAAGGACCCCAATGGCGTCATCTGCGACCTGACCGACCATGGCTGGGGCGGCGCCTCCAAAGATGGCGCCTCCGATGCCAGTGGCCCGGCCCTGCGTCATCCCGACCTGAAAGCCGACCGCAGCGGCCTGTAAGCCCAGCCGCTGCGCACCGAACTTGCTGAGGTGGGAGGTGTTGCCGCCGCCCTGTTGCATGCAGCAGGCGGCGGCATTTTTCATGGGCGTACCTGGTGTGGCGGTGCCGCGCCGGCGGTGACTGCAGCCAGGCAGGCCAGGAACATATCGACCTGGGCTTGCTGGGACTCCGGCGAGCGGCCCGACACATGGGGTGTCAGCAGCAGGTTGGGCAAATCGCTCATGGCCGCCGGCAGCACCGGTTCCCCTTCGAATACATCCAGGGCCGCACCGGCGATGCCGCCAGTCTGCAGGGCGCTGACCAGTGCAGCGGTATCGACGACGCTGCCACGGGCGATGTTGATCAGGAAGCCTTGCGGGCCGAGCGCCTCCAGCACTGCCGCGTCGACCAGGTGCCGCGTGGCCTGGCCGCCCGGGCAGGCCAGCACCAGGTAGTCGCTGTGCGCAGCCAATGCCAGCGCATCCGGGAAGTGCCGGTAGGGCAGTCCCGCGCGTGGCTGGCGGGTGTGATAGCCGATTTCCATGTCAAAGCCGCTGGCGCGGCGGGCGATCTTCGCGCCGATGTTGCCCAGGCCGATGAGGCCCAGCCGCTTACCGTGGATCGCCGGTCGCGCGCTACGCACGCTGTCCCACTGCCCGGCCTTGACGGCGCCGTCCAGCAGGTGCACGCCGCGCGCGATCCCCAGCAGCAGGGCCATGGCGTGGTCGGCCACGGTGGCATCGTTGGCGCCTGACGCGTGGGTGACCCAGAGCTTGCGCTGCTGTGCCGCTGGCAGGTCGATGTTCTCGTAGCCCGCACCAAAGGCGGCGACCCATTGCAGCGACGGCAAGGCCTGCATCTGCGCTGCACTGAGGCCAGTGGAGCCATTGGTCAGCACGTAGCGCACCCCGGCCAGTGCCGGGTCCTGCCAGTCCAGGCCTTGCGGCGCATGGCGCAGGGCGATGGGGGCGGCGGCGCGGCGCAATTGCGTCAGCGTACTTTCTGCCAGCGGTATCAATACCAGCAGTTCCGGTTGCTCGTTCATGTCATTGGTCTCCATTTGAATAAATGCATAGGGAAAGCCCTGTAGAAAATTTTTGCACATTTGTGTTGCAATGTATACGTATAAGACTTAATGTATTCACATAATGAATTCTATGTTCATAAATTAAAAAAAGGGAGACATTGTGGTGTGGCATGCGATAGCAACATATGAACAGTCTGGCCAGGCGCGTCCGGCGCTGGTGCTGGGTGAAGAACTCTTCGACCTGGCCGCACTGGTGCAGGCGGCACGCGGGGCGGGCCTGGCCGTTGGCGAGATGACCAGCGTGGCGGCCCTGCTGCAGTCTTGGGAAAGCCAGTCCGGACAATTGCGGGCACTGGCCGAGGCGGTACCGGGCCTGCGCAAGGCCGGTGCCATCCATCCCCTGCAGGGTGGCTATACCTTGGCGGTCCCGTTTGTGCCGGGACGGATCTTTGCCACGGCATCCAATTACTACGAACACGCCGCCGAGATGGGCACCGAGCTGGCGCCCCGCACCGAGAGTTCGCCCTACTGCTTCATGAAGGCCGAGAGCAGCGTGACCGCCACCGAGACCGACGTGGTCATGCCCGGCGGCACCGAAAAGCTGGACTGGGAAGTGGAGCTGGCCGTGGTGATCGGCCGTACCTGTAAGGACGTGCCGGTGGAACGGGCCTACGAGGTCATCGCCGGTTACACCGTCTTCAATGACATCAGTGCACGCGACCTCAATCGTCGTACCGACTATCCGTTCAAGCATGACTGGTTCCGCGGCAAGAGCTTCGATACCTTCGGGCCGATGGGGCCGTGGATCGTGCCGCGCGACTGCATCGCCGAGCCGCAGAAGCTGCGCATGCGCTTGCAGGTCAATGGCGACGTGATGCAGGATGGCACCGCCGAGGGCATGATCTTCAACATCGCCGAGCAGATCGCCTACCTGTCCTCCATCCTGACCCTCAAGCCCGGCGACCTGATCGCCACCGGCACGCCCGATGGCGTAGGCATGGGGCGGGGCGTCTATCTCAAGCCCGGTGACGAGATGGTGGCCTCGATCGAGCGCATCGGCAGCATCCGCAACAAGGTGGTGGCGTCCGGCCACTGAGCCTGATGCCTGGCGCGGGGCGGGGGGCTATCGGTGGGCCCTGCCTGCACGTATGCTGCTTCCTCCCGCAGTCTGATGGAGAACGGAATGGTCCTTTGCAACAGCATCAAGCGTTTCATGTGCTCAATGGCCACGGTGGCCACAATGGCCGCGGCGGCCTGCTGTACCCTGGCCGCATCGCCTGCGCATGCGGCCGACAAGGTCAAGTTCAACCTGGCGTGGTTGCCGCAGGGCAGTACCGGCGGCATCCTGGTGGCCATTGCCAAGGGCTTCTATGCCGAGGCCGGACTGGATGTCAGTGCCGTGCGCGGCTATGGCGGCCAGCGTACCGTCAACGAGATCGACCAGGGCCTGTTCGAGTTCGGCTATGGCGATCCGATCAGCGTCATGCTCAATCGCGTCGAAGGCGGCAAGACGGTGATGGTCGGCATCATCAACACCCAATGGCCGGCGGCCCTGTGCTATGTCGACAAGCCCGGCCGCAAGCTGCAGACCCCGGCCGACCTGAAGGGACTCTCGCTGGGCGGTGGCGCGGCTTCGCCGCTGCAGAACATCGTCCCCAGCTGGTTGCAGGCCAACCAGCTGGCACCCGACCATATCAAGCTGCTGCGCCTGGATCCATCGGTGATCAATACCTCCTTCCTGGAGGGGCGCATCGACCTGGCCGAATGCTGGGAGGGCGCCAACAAGCCCATCCTGCAGGCCCTGCTGCAAAAGGAGGGCAAGCAACTGGGCTGGATGCGCTACCGTGATTTCCATCTCGACCTCTACGGCAACGGCATCGTCACCAGCGAGAAGCTGGTGGCGCAGAACCCGGCACTGGTGCGGCGCTTCGTGCAGGCGACCTATCGGGGCTACGAATTCCAGCGCAGCCATCCCCGCGAGGCCGCCGACGCCATCGCCTCGCAGCAGAAGCTCATGGACAAGAGCATCCTGCTGCAGCAGATCACTGAAACCAATCAGATCATCGAGGACAGCAGCGCCGGCAATCGCAAGCTGGGCTGGATGCGCGCCGATCGCATGCAGGCCACGACCGATTTCGTCAGGAAGGCCTTCCGCGTGCAGGCGCCGATCAAGGCGACCGATATCTACACCAATCAATTCATCGAATAAGGAGCCGCCCCAGCGCGGCCCACCCAACAGGAGGAGACAATGGAAAAAATACGCCCGAAACGGCTGGGACATCTGGTATTGACCGTGCGCGACATCCACGCCTCGGTCAAGTTCTATACCGAGATCCTGGGCCTGGAAGTGTCGGACTGGATCAGCGACCAGATGGTGTTCCTGCGCGCCGGCACCGATCATCACGACCTGGCGCTGTCGCAGATCCCCAGGGACTCGGCCGCCATCAATGACCTGCCGCACTATGGCCGCCCCGGTATGGAGCATTTCTCCTACCTGGTCGAGGACCGCGCCGCGATGGATGATGCGGCCCGCTTCCTGCAGGACAAGGGCATCGAGATCGTGCGCGGCATCGGCAAGCATGGTCCGGGCGAGAACCTGTTCCTGGTGTTCAAGGATCCCGATGGCAACAATGTCGAGATCTATTGCGAGATGACGCAGATCACGCCCGAGTCGAATTACCAGCCCAAGGTGTGGGAACGCAATATCGATTCTTTCGACCAGTACCATTTCAAGCACTTCGTCGTGCCACCGCCGCAGGCCGTGATCGACGCCAAGTCCAGCAAGAAACCATAAAAACAATAAAAACAATAAGAAACAAAAACTGATACCACGGAGGAGACATATGAAACGCTGGCTTGAAACCATCGTTTTCTGGGGCGCGTTCGCGTTGCTCTGGGAATACGGCGTGGCTGCCCTGGGCATCCGACGCTATCTGCTGCCGCCGCTGTCGGCAGTGCTGCAGGCCGGCTGGGCCGAACGGGAAATGGTCGTCGGCGACGCCTGGGTGACCCTGTGCGAAGTCCTCATCGGCTTTGCCGCCGCGGTCCTGGGCGGGGTGGCGCTGGGCATGCTGATCCACTTCAGCGCCTTTGCCCGCCGCACGCTCTATCCCTTCATCACCGCGCTGCAAAGCATGCCCAAGATCGCCCTGGCACCGCTGATGATCGTCTGGTTCGGTTATGGATTCGCCTCCAAGATCGCGGCCACTTTCCTGTTCGCCTTCTTTCCGGTTGTCATCGCTACCCTGGGCGGGCTCTCCGGCGTGGCCGCCAACCTTGACGAACACTTCCGCGCACTGGGGGCTTCCCGCTGGGATAGCTTCTGGCGCCTGCATGTGCCGGCCGCCATGCCCAGTTTCATCGACGGCATCAAGATCTCCATGCCGCTAGCGGTGATCGGCGCCATCGTCGGTGAATTCATCGGGGCGGAGGAGGGCCTGGGCCACCTGATCACGCTGGCCACCGCCAATGCAAAGAGCGACCTCATGTTCGCGGCGATCCTGGTGATCACGGTGATGGCCACCTTGCTGTACTGGGTGGTCGAAATGGCGTCGCGCGTGGTGTGGTGGCGTGGAAAGGCGGTGTAAGGTGAAACAGATCATGACAACAGCCAATCTCAAGGTGGTCGAGCAGGGCAAGGTAGGCGAGTTAGGCGAGTTAGGCGAGGTAGGCAATATGGCCAGCGCCCCGGCACGTGATGTCATCTGCGTGCGCAATGTGCTCAAGCGCTATCCAGGCAAGAATGCCTTCAATGCACTGGAAGATGTCTCGCTCTCCATCCGCGAGCGTGAATTCGTCTCCATCCTCGGCCCCAGTGGCTGTGGCAAGAGCACCCTGCTGCGCATCGTGGCCGGGCTGGTCGAGCGCTCCGAGGGCGAGGTGCTGGTCAATGACAGGCCGGTGGCCGGGCCATCGCCCGATATCGGCGTGGTGTTCCAGACCAGTAACATGCTGCCCTGGCTGAGTGTGGAAAAGAACATGCTGCTCGGTACGCAGTTGCGCAAGCTGCCGCGCCAGCAGTCACAGGCCAGGGTGCGCGAGCTTACCCGCATGCTGGGCCTGTCCGGCTTCGAACACAGCTATCCGCACCAGCTCTCGGGTGGCATGCGGCAGCGGGCTTCGATCGGGCAGATCCTGGCGCTGGAGCCGTCCATCCTGTTGATGGATGAGCCCTTCGGTGCCCTCGATGCCCTCACGCGCGACCTGCTCAATGTCGAATTGCTGCGCATCTGGCAAGAGCGCATGCAGACCGTGATGCTGATCACGCACAGCATCCAGGAGGCGGTCTTCCTGTCGGACCGGGTGCTGGTGATGTCGCCGCGTCCGGGGCGCATCCTGCATGACATCCGCATCGACCTGCCACGCCCGCGTCTGCCCGAGAACATCAAGGGCAACCCGCGCTACGGCCAGTACATCGCCGAGATCAGCAAGATCATGGGAGTCTACTGATGGCGCCGCAGGCATTTCCCGGATTGTCGCCGGCGGCGCGCCAGCAGATGCTGGCGCTGGGGCCGGTCTGGCGCGAGGACATCAATGCTCATCGCCAGGCCGTGGTCGATATCTACTCGCCCCTGCATGCGGCCAGGGAGCAGCAGGATGTCATCGTCACGCGCGACATCGCCTATGGCGAACACGAGCGCCAGCGGCTGGATCTCTACCTGCCGCGCGGCAAGAGCGTGGGGCCGCGGCCGGTGGTGATGTTCGTGCATGGGGGGGCTTTCCTGCGCGGCAGCATGAATCCCAACCCGCACATCTACGGCAACGTGCCATCCTACTTTGCGCGGCACGGCATGGTGGGCATCAACGTCGAATACCGCCTGGCGCCGCAAGCCCCTTATCCCGCAGGGTCGGTCGACGTGGCCGCGGCCGTGGCCTGGGTAAGGGCGCATGCGCACGAGTTTGGTGGCGATGCGCAGCGGGTGATCCTGGTCGGTCACTCCGCCGGCGGCGCCCATGTCTGTTCCTATGTGGCCGATCCGGCGCTGCAGGAGATGCGCTGGCAGGGCCACGGCGTGAGCGCGCTGGTATTGATCAGCGCCCGCCTGCGCGCCGACGTGCATGCCGACAATCCCAACGCCGCTGGCGTGCGGGCCTACTGGGGCGAGGATGCGACCCAGTACGAACGGCGTTCACCGGTGAGCCATGCCGACCATATCGACATCCCGCTGATGATCGCCGTGGCCGAGCACGAGAATCCCTACCTGGATGTCTATGCCGCCGAGCTATTCTGGCGGGTCGCCCAGGCGCGGGGCAGGGCGCCACGCCTGGTACAGGTGCCGCACCATAACCACACCTCCATCGTCGCCCATCTGGGTAGCGAGGAAGACATGCTCGGACAGCAGATCCGCGATTTCATCGGGCCGCCCTGAGCGTCCATCCAACCTGATAGAAGGAAGCAAGCAAGATGAGACCATTGCTCTCAGGCGTCTTTGCGCCTGTCGTCACCCCTTTCAAGGCCGACCTCGACGTCGATGCCGAGCTGTTCGTGCGGCATTGCCGCTGGTTGCTTTCGCAGGGCGCCGGCCTGGCGATCTTCGGTACCAACAGCGAAGCCAATTCCCTGTCGCTGGAGCAGCGGCGCCAGTTACTCGATCGCCTCATCGCCGAAGGGCTGGACCCGCAGCGCATGCTGCCCGGCACCGGTTGCTGCGCCATCGACGACACCGTCGCACTGACCCGTCATGCCGTGGCTGCAGGTTGTGCCGGCGTGCTGATGCTGCCGCCGTTCTACTACAAGGGCATCTCCGACGAGGGCCTGTATCGCTACTATGCCGAGGTGATCGCCCGGGTCGATTCGCCGCGCCTGAAGCTCTACCTGTATCACATCCCCGCCTTCACCGGTGTTCCCATTTCGCTGGGCCTGATCGAGCGCCTGCGGCGCGATTTTCCCGAGACCGTGGTGGGCATCAAGGACAGCTCCGGTGACTGGGACAACCTGGCCGCGATGCTGGCGGCCTTCCCCGACATGGCGGTGTTCCCGGCCTCGGAGTCGCTGCTCTCGCGGGCACTGCCACTGGGCGCGGCCGGCTGCATCTCGGCCACGGCCAATGTCAATCCGGCGGGCATCAGGCGTCTGTATGCGCAGTGGGACCAGCCCGATGCGGCCCTGTTGCAGCAGCAGGCCGACGCAGTGCGACAGACCTTCCAGTCCTTCCCGATGATTGCCGCACTCAAGTTCGCCACCGCCTGCTACAGCGGCAATGCCAGCTGGGCCACTGTGCGGCCGCCGCTGGTTGCCCTGGGCGCCAAGCAGCAGGAGGAATTGCAGGCTGCACTGGAGCGCATCCATTTTTCCATGCCGGACATGGGGCATTGAAATGAGCCAGATCCAGCCACTGGGCAAGTATCCCAACCTGCGGCGCGGCGGCGACTACCTGTTCGTCTCCGGCATGAGTGCGCGCATGGCCGATGGCAGCGTGCCCGGCGACGCGCGCGAGCAGACCCGCATCGTCATCGACAAGATCCGCGAGGCGCTGGCCAGCGCCGGTGCCTCGCTGCAGGATTGCGTGGCCATCACCAGCTACCTGGTCGACATGCGTGACTTCGCCGCCTACAACGAGGTCTACAACGGCAGCTTTGCGGCACCCGGGCCGGCCCGGACCACGGTGGCCGTACACCAGTTGCCGCATCCCGACATGCGGGTGGAACTCACCGCCACCGCCTATCATCCTTTTTCCTGAAAGCCCGCCATGAGCGATCCGACCAGTCTCACCCAGGAAGCCCTCGACCAGCTTTTCCTGCAGGCACGCAGCCACAACGGCTGGCTGCCACGCCCGGTCAGCCAGGCGCAGTTGCAGCGACTGTATGGACTGATGAAGATGGCACCTACCAGTGCCAACTGCGCGCCGGCCCGCATCCTCTTCCTGTGCAGCGACGAGGCCAGGCAGAAGCTGCGACCCGCGCTGAGTCCCGGCAATGTCGACAAGACCATGAGCGCGCCGGTGGTGGCGGTGATCGGCTACGACACGCGCTTCTATGAATTGCTGCCGCAACTGTTCCCGCACAACCCGGGCATGCGCGATCTGTTCGCCGGCAATGCCGCCCTGGCCGAGGCCACGGCCCTGCGCAACAGCAGCCTGCAAGCGGCCTACCTGATGCTGGCCGCACGCAGCATCGGCCTGGATGTGGGGCCGATGTCGGGCTTCGATGCACAGCAGGTCAATGCCAGCTTCTTCCCCGACGGGCGTTGTCGCGTCAACCTGTTGTGCAATATCGGCTATGGCGATACGCGCCTGCTGTTCCCGCGCAGTCCGCGCCTGTCGTTCGAACAGGCCTGCAGCGTGCTGTGAGGACAGCGGACTATAAATTAAGGGAATAGCTGGCTTGGAATTATTCATTTTCGCTTATTTCCACGTCGCTCCATACTGAACTGCGCATCCATGCCGCGTCTCGCGCAAGCCCCCACACCAGGGCAGAGCGGAGCACCCGGCAACCATGAAACGCGAAGCAGACATGCCGCACATCGACACGGCAGTGTCATTGGAATCAGCAATTCGGTAATCAGGAAAACACATGACTACGAGACAGGACTGCATCACCCTCGACCAACAGGATCCCTTGGCAGCATGCCGCGACAAGTTCGCGCTGCCCGCCGGCGAGATCTACCTGGATGGCAATTCGCTGGGCGCCATGCCCCGGCACGTCGTGGCGCGCATGCAGGAAGTAATGGAAAAGGAGTGGGGCCAGGGCCTGATCCGCTCCTGGAACGATGCAGGCTGGATCGAGCTGCCCCGGCGCGTGGCTGCCAAGGTGGCGCGCCTGGTTGGCGTGGCGTCCGAGGAGCTGATGGTGGGCGACTCCACCTCCGTCAATCTCTACAAGGCCCTGGTGGCTGCGGTGCGACTGCGTCCCGGCCGCCGCGTGATCCTCAGCGAACGCGGCAACTTCCCCACCGATCTCTACATCGCCCAGAGCGTGGCCGAGATGTTCAACATGGAGATCCGCTACGTCGACTCCACCCCCGAGGCCGTGCTGGCCGGCCTGGATGACAGCGTCGCCGTGGTCATGCTCACCCACGTCAACTATCGCAGCGGCCGCATCTACCCGATGGACGAGATCACGGCGCGCGCGCACGCGGTAGGCGCACTGGCGCTGTGGGACCTGGCGCATAGCGCCGGCGCGGTGGAGGTGGCGCTGAACGACGCCAAGGCCGACATGGCCGTGGGCTGTGGCTACAAGTACCTCAATGGCGGTCCCGGTGCGCCGGCCTTCGTCTTTGTCGCCGCGCGCCATCACGAACAGATGCGCCAGCCGCTGTCGGGCTGGCACGGCCACGCCCGGCCGTTCGAATTCACGCTGGCCTACGAGGCCGCACGCGGCATCGAAAGCATGCAATGCGGCACACCGCCGCTGCTGTCGATGCTGGCGCTGGAGTCGGCGCTGCAGGTCTTCGATGGCATTGACATGGCGCTCCTGCGGGCCAAGAGCGTGGCATTGACCGAACTGTTCATCAGCCTGGTCGATGAAAAGCTGGCCGACTACGGATTCGGACTGGCCTCTCCGCGCGAGTCCAGAATCCGCGGCAGCCAGGTCTCGCTCACGCATGAGCAGGGCTATGCCATCGTCCAGGCCCTCATCGCCCGCGGCATCATCGGCGACTTCCGCATGCCCGACATCCTGCGCTTCGGCTTTACGCCCTTGTATGTGGGCTATACGGATGTCTACGACACGGTCCAGGCCATCGCCGAGATCATGCACAGCGGCGAGTGGAACCAGGAGCAATTCATCACCCGCAAAGCGGTGACCTGAAGAGCGCAGGCACATGCGCCTACGCCGCCTCGTGCGGCGTTACCCAGCTTGTCCCCAATGGCCTCGCAGAAGGCGATGGGTATCAATGCTCTCGAGATAGCAATAGATCGTCATGGGTAGAAAACCAAAATAGGGAGGAGTTGTGAGGAAACTTGAAGGTGCAGTTGCATCCGCGCTCGTGCTGGCCTGTGGCTGCACATCGGCGCTGGCCGCGGACGGAGTCACGATATCGGGCTTTGTCGATATCAACCTGGAACGTCTGTCCACGCCCAAACAGACGGTCAACCGCGTCTCCAGCGGTGGTCTCAATGCCTCGCGCCTGGTCTTCAGCGGTTCGGAAGACCTGGGTGGTGGCAGCAAGGCATTCTTTACGCACGAGATGCAGTTCAGCGCCGATACCGGCGCCGGACCGACACCGCGCCAGTCCTTCGTGGGCCTGGCCGGGGACTGGGGCGCCATCTCCATGGGGCGCCAGAATACCCCTTCCTACTGGATCGCCGGCTATGCCGACCCCAGCTGGTCGGCCGATTACAGCCTGGTGAGCAACATGCAGTTCTTCTACGCTCCCTACCGCGAAAACAATTCGCTGGCCTACAACACCCCGCGCGTTGCCGGCTTCATGGGCCGCTTCATGGTCACGGCAGGCCAGGAGGATGGCAGCAGCAATGGTCGCTATGTCAGTACCGCTCTGGAGTATCGGGAGGGTGCGCTTTTTGCGGGTGTGGTCAGCGACCTGAAGTACAACAAGAACGTGTTCGGTTCCGACATCCGCACCTCGCGCGACAACTACTTTGCCCTGACCTATCGTCTTGGCGCGTTGGAGCCGACCTTTGTCTATCACACCTACAACGGCTACTACGCCTATCCCCCCTACGTCGGTTTCCAGACCAGCGGCTGGGATGCGCAGGTGGGCGCGCGCTGGCAGATCACCGACCGGCACCGGCTCTTCGGCAGCTTCGTGCTGAAGAAGGATGACAACAACGTCGCCATCTCCGATGCCAAGGGCGCCTTGCTCGGCTATGGCTACAACCTGTCAAAGCGCACTGACCTGTACGCCAACTGGGGCCGCATCTGGATGAAGAACAACACCACTGTCACCTATCCGATGACATTCAACAGCAGCGGCTCGCCGGCGCCCAACAGCGGTATCCAGCTGGGTATGCGCCACGCCTTCTGAGCGGGCGGTACGGGCGGCCGGGGCGGCGCACTGCAGTGCGGTGCGCCGCTGCGGCAAGTTTCAAGGAGGTCAAACAATGAAAGCAGGAGTCATGAAAACAAGTCTGTTCCAACTCACTACCGTAGCTGCCCTGGTGGCCGCTGCCCTGGCCTTGCCGGCGCAGGCGCAGCAGCCGCGCAGCGGCGCGAACCTCAATGCGCCCGATGCGCCAGCCGCCGCTCCCCAGCATCCGCTGCTGCCGGGCGAGCCGCCGTATCCGGCACCGGGCAGCTGGGGCTACGACAAGGCCACTGGCAAGTTCAAGAGCCCCGACATGGCGCCCGACGCCTATGGCGCGCACCCGGTCGAAGGCAGCCTGCCTTACCTGGACCTGAACCAGTACGAGAAGAACGTCAAAGTCGAGAACTTCACGCCCTACGTTGCCGGCGCCGGTCACAGCTGGCAGGCTTCGTTCGACTGGAACGGCCGCCGCTACCTGTACGACTACGAAACCTGGATGTACAACCTGTTCGACATCACCGACCCGCATGACGTCAAGGTGGTGCAGCAGAAGAGCTTCAACACCCGCGCCGGCGAACACCAGTTCGGGCCCTTCAACGTCAAGTTCAACAAGAAGCTCAACAAGATGATCGCGGTGCAGTGCTACGAGATCACCCGCTATGGCCTCTTGTCCAACAAGTACACCAAGCCGGACGAGGTCAAGAAGGTGCGCGAGCGCCAGATGCTGCGCGGTTTCCGCATCTTCGAGGTGACCAGCCCGATGTGGACCGACTGGAAGCTGCTCTCGGAAACCTCGCTGGACCCGTACCACTCTGCCCAGCAACAGCCGCAGGAAGGTTCCGGCTGCCAGGACGTGCCGGTCTACAACGGCGACCAGTACCTGTTCGTGGCCGGCGCCCCGGACAACAGCTTCGCCAACCAGGAATACAAGAACTACCTCTATACCGGTGGCCAGCTGGCCTTCGACGTGTCCGATCCGAGCAATCCCAAGCGCCTGTCGATGTGGTGGGCCCCCGGATCCCGCCTGGGTGAGGAAGAGGAGTACAAGAAGAACCCGCGCGCCGGCAACAAGACCTCCTGGATGGGCTCGCGCATGCCGCTGTTCATTCCCAGGCCGGTCGAGCAGGGCGGCAAGTACGGCTATGCGGCCATGGGGGGATTCGGCTTCTATGTCATCGATATCTCGGACCCGAAGAACATGAAGCAGGTGGCGCACCTGGACATGCCCGTGAGCGTGACCGGAACCGAGGGCGACAACATCGATGTCTCCAAGGTGGAAGCCACCGGCATGATCTACTACAGCGGCTATCCGATGACCGAGGATTGCTACGAGCCGCTCAAGGCGATCTACACCATCGACGTGAGTGACCCGACCCATCCCAAGATCGTCAACACGCTGCCCACTCCGGTGCCGCCCAAGGAAGCCCCGTTCACCGATTTCTGCCAGCGCCGTGGCAGCTTCGGTCCCAAGCGCAGCGGTTACGCCCAGATCCAGCCCGGCACGCCCAGCCCGCGCTACATGCCTTACTCGTACTACAACGCCGGCATGCAGATGTTTGACGTGAAGGATCCGCTGAACCCGACGATTGCCGCCTACTTCGTGCCCAAGATGATCGATCCGTCGCGTCATACCAAGGACGAGCAGACCCAATCGATCC
>Ga0213872_10000874_pt1 | contig 21816 bp, 15 predicted proteins | sample VelepicomBERX_R2_FD_160071 | JGI IMG/M metagenome (GOLD analysis project Ga0213872, IMG submission 160071) | Rhizosphere microbial communities from Vellozia epidendroides in rupestrian grasslands, the National Park of Serra do Cipo, Brazil - RX_R2 | ecosystem: Host-associated > Plants > Roots >...
TTGGTCGCGGTGGTCGAAGTGGGCGACGCCGGCAAGCCGGGGTTGCTCTTTAATGAATCATTGATTTTCACAGCAATATCCTCTCTGGTAGGAGCAGGGAACTCCGGGATCTAAGTCATTAACGGCGGCGGCTAGCCAAACTTTAGCCTTGATGGCCAGTTCGGCCATTCCTCACTGCAAGACTCATTTCTCCGGGTTCAAAACGCCACTTCTACCAGGCCTCCCGCTTTTGCTATTCCTGTAATTTGTTGCCCAGAGGCAGTTTTTACTTGCACCGGCTGGCCATCGCCCGCCGTGCTCAAGGCCCGCGCTTCGGCCGAGACGCTGAAGCCGCTGCCGCTGGACACCAGCTTGACCAGCTGGCCTGGCTGGACCACCGGTTTGGTTTTCAGGGTGTCGAGGCGCAGCGGCGTGCCGGGTGGCAGGGAAACATTGCTGCTGCGGCCCACCACCTGGCCGATATCGGTGGCCACGCCGGGAGGCAACATTGCCAGATCGCCCTTCATCATGCTCAGCTGGCCTGCCTCGATGGTCTGGCCTTGCGCCAGCGGCACGGCATTGGTCACGTATTCACCCTGCACCGAAACCATGGCCTGCACATAGATGGTCCAGGTTGGAGCGGCGCAGCGCACGCCCACGGTGGTCTTGCCCCAGGCGCGCGCGCCGGGCATCAGGAAAGCTTGCGGGGCCGGGCAGGGCGCCAGGTTCATGCGCGGATCGATGGCGCCCACCGTCACCTTGACTTCGCCCGGCAGGCCGCCGGCCTGCTGCTCCAGGAACTCGCTGACGGCCTGTTTGATGACGGCGGGCTCGGTGCGCGGTGCTTGCGCATGGGCGGCCTGCGTGCTCAGCAGCAGAGTGGATAACAGGAGGGCGGTGTGACGAATGTTCATGATGAATGGTTCCCCGGAATGTTGCCATGATAGTCCGGCGGCGCCGCGACCAAGCCGCGAATAAGACGGAAAAGGCCAGCCTTATCGACCGATAGTTTTGACCGGGGCGAACGTATGATGGCTGCTATCACCACAGTTTGGTGTGCATTTTTGGGAGCCTGTCATGGTTGGTAAACTCGACGAATATTTTCGTTTCAACGAAACCGCGCTGAGCCTGCGTTCGCAGCGCCAGACCGTGCTCGCGTCGAATATCGCCAACGCCGACACGCCCAACTATAAAGCGCGCGACATCGACTTCAATAACGCCCTGCAGGGTGCGCTCGATCGCGCCAACGGCGTCAACCAGAATCCGCTGACGACCACCGCCGCCAAGCATTTCCCCGGCCCCCAGCAAGACACGGCCGGCACCACCGCCGACGGCACGCCGCTGCTGTACCGCGGCGTGGTGCAGGGCTCGGTGGACGGCAATACGGTCGACATGGACGTCGAGCGTAACCAGTTCGCCGACAACGCGGTGCGCTACGAGGCCGGCCTGACCATGATCAATGCCCAGATCAAGGCCATGATGGCGGCCATCCAGGGAGGTAACTAATCATGTCTTCGCTGTTCAGTATTTTTAATGTGTCCGGTTCGGCCATGAGCGCCCAGGCCCAGCGCCTGAACGTGGTGGCTTCCAACCTGGCCAATGCCGACAGCGCCACCAGCGCGTCGGGCGAGGCCTACCGCGCGCGCCAGGTGGTGTTCGAAGCCACGCCCAACGCCAGCGGCGGCGACGCCACCGGGGTGCGCGTCAAGCAGGTGGTGGAAGACCAGTCGCCGATGAAGCAGATGTACGACCCGAAAAATCCGCTGGCCGACGACAAGGGCTACGTGACCATGCCGAACGTGAACGTGGTGGATGAGATGGTGAACATGCTGTCGGCCTCGCGGGCCTACCAGAACAATGTGGAAACCATGAACGCGGCCAAGACGCTGCTGTTGAAAACCCTGACGATCGGCCAGTAAGCCGCGTCATTATTGAATTAAAGAGGATGCCATGAGCGTAGGCGGAGTCGGCGATACCACAGCGGCCCAGGTCAATTCGACCACGACCACCCAGACCAGCAGCACCACCGATATCGGTGCGGATCAGGATAAATTCATGACCCTGCTGGTGACCCAGCTGAAGAACCAGGATCCGCTGAATCCAATGGATAACGCGGCCATGACCAGCCAGCTGGCCCAGCTGTCGACGGTGCAGGGCATCAACCAGGTCAATTCCACCCTGCAGGCGCTGCGCGCCGACCAGGCCTCGCAGCAGTCGGTGCAGGCGACCAATCTGATCGGCAAGGGCGTGATGGTGGCGGGCAACAGCATGACGCTCAACACCAGCAAGGCCAGCGATGGCACGACCGCCGTCAGCGGCGCCGTGTACGGCTACGACCTGGCTTCGCCGGCCGACGACGTGTCGGTGCAGGTGATCGACAAGAGCGGCAGTGTGGTCAACACCATCGACCTCGGCTCGGCCAAGATCGGCAGCTACACCCAGGTATGGGACGGCAAGGACGCCAACGGCAAGCAGCTGCCGGACGGCGCCTACACCTTCAAGCTGACCTCCACCTCGGCGGGCAAGGCGCTGACCGATACCACTGCGCTCAGCCTGGCGGCCGTCACCAGCGTCTCCACCGGCAGCGGCGGCACCAAGCTCAATACTTCGTTGGGACAGTTCGTGATGTCCGACGTGAAGCAAGTGATGTAAGCAGCAAGTTTCAGAACCAGTTTCAGCTCACCTGAATAGGGGAATACCATGTTTCAACAAGGACTCAGCGGCCTGAATGGCGCGTCGAAATCGCTGGACGTGATCGGCAATAATATTTCCAACGCCAGTACGGTCGGCTTCAAAGGCTCCAACGTCGACTTTGCCGACCTGTATGCCAATACCTTGAACGGCGCCTTCGGCAACTCGGCCGGTATCGGTGTGAGCGTGGCCAAGATTGCCCAGCAGTTCACCCAGGGCGGGCTGGAAACCACCAATAATCCGCTCGACATCGCCATCAACGGCAATGGCTTCCTGCGCGAGGTGGTGAACGGCGCGATCCAGTACAGCCGCAATGGCCAGCTGCACGAAGATAAAACCAACACCATTGTCAACGCCAGCGGCGCGGTGGTGACCGGCTACCTGGCCGACAAGAAAGGCGTCATCCAGTACGGTCCGCCAGTAGCGCTGACCCTGGACAAGTCGGACCTGACGCCGGTGCAGTCCACCACCATGAACTTCAGCGGCAACCTGAGCTCGACCGAGCCGGTCGTCACCAAGGCGCCGTTCGACGCCAACGACCCGGCCACCTACAGCGCGCGTGAAGACGGCACGGTGTACGACAGCCTGGGCACGGCGCATCACATGACCACCTACTACGTGAAGACCTCGGCCAATAACTGGGACGTGTATGCTTCCGCAGACGGCAAGGAACTGGTGGCGCAAAGCGTGGCCGCCTCCATCATCAGCGACCAGCCTACCCAGGCGGCGCTGGCAGCCTATCAAGCCGCCGTAACTTCTGTGCCACCGACTGATCAGGCAACCATTGATGGCTTAGCCAACGCCTACGCCCAAGCTGCAGGCGCGGCCATGACCACGGCCATGACCAACGATGGCGCCACGGCGGCCCAGTTGGCGGCGCTGGCCGCAGTGTATGACCCCAACACCGGTGTCGGCACCCAGTCGGGCATCACACCTGACCAGATCAATGCCAAGCTGGCCGCCGCCGTGACGGTGCCGCCGGTGAAGATCGGTTCGCTAGTGTTTGACCAGACGGGTAACATCAGCGCCGCCGCAATGGCCCTGCTGCCAACGCCGCAATCGGTACCGTTTACCGCCAATCTGCCGATTTTCCCTGACACGGGTGCCACCCAACCAATGGCGATCAAGGTCACCTTCAATAACCTGAACCAGTTCGGCAGCGGCACCAATATGAATACCGGCATCGGAGACGGTTCTTCGGCCGGCGCCTGGCAAAGCTACCAGATCGATCAGAATGGCGTGATCCTGGGCCAGTACAGCAACGGCGTCTCGCGCCCCATGGGCCAGATCGCCATGTCGACCTTTGCCAGCATTGACGGCCTGACCCCGCTGGGCAACAACGCCTGGGCGGAAAGCCCGAACTCGGGTCCACCGATCATCGGCGTGCCCAACTCAGGTCCGTTCGGCAAGCTGTTCTCGGGCCAGGTGGAAAACTCCAACGTCGACTTGACCAGCGAGCTGGTCAATATGATCACGGCGCAGCGGGTCTACCAGGCCAATGCGCAGACCATCAAGACCGAGGACTCGATCCTGCAAACGCTGGTGAACCTGCGTTAACCGGTAGACTGCCATGGACCGCTTGATCTACACGGCAATGACGGGGGCGCGGCATGTGCTGGAGCAGCAGGCCACCACCTCCAACAACCTGGCCAACGTGTCGACCACGGGCTTCCGGGCCCAGCTCGACTCGTTCCGGGCCGTGCCGGTGGTGTCGGAGGGCTTGCAGACGCGCGCCTTCGTGGTCGATTCCACGGTGGGCGCCGACATGCGCTCCGGCCCGATCCAGACCACCGGCCGCGCGCTGGACGTGGCGATCCGCGACCAGGGCTGGTTTGCCGTGCAGTCGGCCGACGGTTCAGAAGCCTATACCCGCAACGGCAGCTTCAAGGTCAGCGACAACGGCCAGCTGCAGACCGCCAGCGGCCAGACCGTGCTGGGCGACGGCGGCCCGATCGCCATTCCGCCCGACAGCACGGTCAGCATCGGCAGCGACGGCACGGTCAGCGTGATCAGCACCGACTTCAAGCCCGGTCCATCGAACGTGCTGGGCCGTATCAAGATGGTCAACCCTGACCCGAAAAGCCTGGTGCGCGGCGACGACGGCCTGTTCCGCACTACCAGTGGCACGGCGGCCGATCCGGACGTCAATGTGCGCCTGGTGGATGGCGCACTGGAGGGCAGCAACGTCAATCCGGTCGACTCCATGGTCAGCATGATCAGCCTGGCAAGGCAGTTTGAAATGCAAATGAGCCTGATGAAGAACGCCGAGAATAACGCCGCAAAAGCCACCCAGATCCTCGCTTTGAGTTGACCCCGGCTCCTCCATAATGCTTGCATGGGGTGGGCGGCTTTCGCTGGCCGCCAGCCAAGCATAAGGGAGAAGCAACATGATTCGCTCACTGTGGATTGCCAAAACGGGCATGGAAGCCCAGCAGACCCAGCTGGACGTCACGTCCAACAACCTGGCCAACGTCAGCACCAACGGTTTCAAAAAATCCCGCGCCGTCTTCGAAGACCTGCTGTACCAGAACGTGCGCCAGCCCGGCGCGCAATCGTCGCAGCAGACCAACCTGCCATCGGGCCAGCAGATCGGTACCGGTGTGCGCTCGGTCGCCATTGAACGCATCCACACCCAGGGCAATCCCCAGTCGACCGGCAACGACAAGGATCTGATGATCAACGGAAATGGCTTCTTCAACGTGCTGCTGCCAGACGGCACCACGGCCTATACCCGCGACGGCTCCTTCCAGCGCGACCAGAACGGCCAGATGGTCACTTCCAGCGGCTATGTGCTGCAGCCCGCCATCACCATTCCCGTCACCGCGCAGAGCATCACCGTGGGCCGCGACGGCACCGTCTCGGTGACCTTGCCGGGCCAGGTGGCGCCGCAGCAGATCGGCAGCCTGCAGGTGAGCACCTTCATCAACCCGACCGGGCTGGAATCGAAGGGCGAGAACCTGTACGTGGAAACCGGCGCGTCCGGCACCGCGCAGGCCAACACGCCCGGCGCCAACGGTTCCGGCGTAATCCTGCAGGGTTATGTGGAAACCTCCAACGTCAACGTGGTGGAGGAGATGGTCAACATGATCCAGACCCAGCGCGCGTACGAACTCAACAGCAAGGCCATCACCACCTCGGACCAGATGCTGCAAAAGCTGACCCAGATGTAAAGGATGCTTGCCATGAAAACCGTCTTCCCCTTGATTGCCGCAGCCGCCCTGAGCGCCTGTACCGCTATTCCGACCACCATCGTGCAGCAGCCGCTGACGGCGCGCCCGCTGGCGGCCGACCACGCCGTGGCCAGCAACGGCGCCATCTACCAGGCGGCGTCCTACCGTCCCGTGTTCGAAGACCACCGCGCGCGCCATGTGGGCGACGTGCTGACGCTGCTGATCACGGAAAAGACGTCGGCGGTCAAGGCGGGCGCCAGCTCGGGCAACAAGTCCGGCAGCGTCAGCGCCAGCATTCCCAAGCCGCTGCAGTCGACCTTCGGCGCCACCGCCACCGCCAGCAGCGATAACAAATACGCCGACGGCGACAACCAGTCGGCCAGCAATACCTTCACCGGCACCATGGGCATCACCGTGGTCGAGGTGCTGGCCAACGGCAACCTGATCGTGGCGGGCGAAAAGCAGATCGCCATGAACAAGGGCACCGAGTTCATCCGCTTCTCCGGCATGGTCAACCCCGACAACATCAATGGCAATACGGTGTCGTCCACCGCCGTCGCCGATGCGCGCGTGGAGTACCGCACCAACAGCCAGATCGACCGCGCTGAGATGACCTCGATGGCCTCGCGCTTCTTCCAGAGCCTGCTGCCGTTCTGACCATCATGAAGAACTTCCTTAAACCTCTCGGCTTACTGCTGCTGGCGCTTTCGCTGGCGGCGCCGGTGCGCGCCGAGCGCCTGAAAGACCTGGTGAATATCGGCGGCGTGCGTCCCAACCAGCTGCTGGGCTACGGCCTGGTGGTGGGCCTGGACGGCAGCGGCGACCAGACCACCCAGACCCCGTTCACCGTGCAGAGTGTGATCTCGATGCTGCAGCAGCTGGGCGTCAACCTGCCTGCCACCGGCTCGCAGCTGCAGCTGAAAAACGTCGCGGCGGTGATGGTGACGGCGACCCTGCCGCCATTCTCGCAGCCGGGCCAGCTGCTGGACGTGACCGTCTCCTCGATGGGTAACGCCAAGAGCCTGCGCGGCGGCACCTTGCTGATGACGCCGCTGAAAGGCGCGGACGGCCAGGTCTACGGCATGGCGCAAGGGAATGTGCTGGTCAGCGGCGTGGGCGTGCAGCAGAGCGGCAACTCGCTGGTGGTGAACCACCTCAGCGTGGGCAAGATTTCCGGCGGCGCCACGGTGGAACGCGCCGTCGCCAGCGCGCTGGGCGAGGGCAACCAGATCAAGTTGGAACTGAACAACGCCGACTTTGCCACCGCCAGCCGCATCGTCGAAGCCATCAATGACAAATACGGCGCCGGTATTGCCTATGCGCTGGACAGCCGCGTGATCCGGGTGCAGTCGCCCAGCGGCAGCGACCAGCGCGTGACGTTTATCGCTTCGCTGGAAGAGATGCAGGTCTCGCCCGCCGAGCAGGCGGCGAAAGTCATCATGAATGCGCGCACCGGCTCGGTGGTGATGAACCGCGCCGTGACGCTGGATACCTGCGCCATCTCGCACGGCAATCTGTCGGTGTCGGTGACCTCGCAGCCGCAGGTGAGCCAGCCGAATGCGCTGGCGGGCGGCCGTACTGCGGTGACCAACAACACCCAGGTCAACATTCAGCAAGACAGCGGCAAGGTGATGCTGGTCAAGGGCGGCGCCAACCTGGCCGACGTGGTCAAGGCGCTCAACGCCATCGGCGCCACGCCGCAGGACTTGCTGGCGATTCTGCAGGCGATGAAGGCGGCCGGTTCGCTGCACGCCGAGTTGGAAATCATCTAAGGGACCAGGGCCATGGATACCCGCAACGACCTCAGCTCCAAGTTCGCGCTCGACGTCAACGGCATGGGCGCGCTGCGCCAGTCCGCCAAGTCGGGTTCGCCGGAGGCGCTGAAGGGTGCGGCCCAGCAGTTCGAAGCCATGTTCGTCAACATGATGATGAAGAGCATGCGCGACGCCACGCCGCAAGACGGCCCCATGGACAGCCAGACCACCAAGACCTTCACCACCATGCTGGACCAGCAGATGAGCCAGAACATCGCCAAGAAGGGCGTGGGCCTGGCCGACATGCTGGTCAAGCAGCTGTCCAACAAGACCGATGCGGCGGCGCTGGCGCTGGGCGGCGATACGCCCTCGGTGGACGGCAGCGTCAACGGCCTCGACAACAACGGCGCCAGTTTCGGCGGCATGCGCAGCTTGTACGATGCGCAGCGCCTGCAGCGCGCCATCGACGCGGCCGGCGGCAACGACAGCGCCGGCAGCACCGCCAGCGACGCCGCCAAGGCCGGCCAGCCAGCCCATGTGCGCAGCTTCCAGGAAAAGCTCGCGGTCCACGCGGAAGAGGCCAGCCGCGCCACCGGCATTCCCGCCAAGTTCATGCTGGGCCAGGCCGCGCTGGAGTCGGGCTGGGGCAAGCGTGTCATCAAGGGCAGCGACGGCAGCAACAGCCACAACCTGTTCGGCATCAAGGCGGGCGCCGACTGGAAGGGCAAGGTGGCCGAGGCCGTCACTACCGAATACGTCAACGGCAAGGCCCAGCGCAAGGTCGAGCGCTTCCGCGCCTATGACAGCTATGCCGACAGCTTCAAGGATTACGCCAAGCTGCTGGCCAGCAATCCCCGTTATGAAAAAGTCCTGGCCAGCGGCGGCGACGCCAGCCAGTTTGCCCAGGGCCTGCAACGCGCCGGTTACGCGACGGATCCGCATTACGCCAGCAAGCTGACGCGCATTATCAAACAGTCACTGGTCGGCTAGCGATCAAGCCATCAAGAACGCGCCCCGGACGCCGTTAACAGGGTAGGAAGAAAACATCATGTCTTTACTGAGTATCGGAAAAACTGGTTTGCTGGCGGCCCAGGTCGGGCTGTCCACCACGGGCAATAATATTGCCAATGCCAGCACGCCTGGCTATTCGCGCCAGACCGCGATCCAGTCGGACGCGGTGACCCAGTTCTTCGGCTACGGCTACCTGGGCACCGGCACCCAGGTGGTAGCGGTGCAGCGTTCCTATGACAACTTCCTGGGCGCCCAGCTGCGCAAGGCGGAAGCCACCCAGTCCGGCCTGGACACCTATACCGCCCAGATCAGCCAGATCGACAATCTGCTGGCCGATCCGACCGCCGGCCTGACGCCGGCCATGTCGGACTTCTTCAGCGGCGTGCAGGACGCCAGTTCGAATCCGTCCTCGACCGCGTCGCGCCAGGCGCTGCTGTCGAGCGCCAATTCGCTGGCGGCGCGCTTCCAGTACATGAGCTCGCGTTTTTCCGACGTGGCCACCGGCGTCAACACACAGATCACCTCGACGGTCAATCAGATCAATACCTACGCCAAGCAGATCGCCGATATCAACGGCCAGATCCAGGCGGCCGGCACCGATCCGGCGCACTTGCCGAACGACTTGCTGGACCAGCGCGACCAGATGCTGACCGAGCTGAACAAGCTGGTGCAGGTCAACGTCACCAACAATCCCAACAACTCGGTGGGCGTCACCTTCGGCAATGGCCAGCCGCTGGTGCTCGACACCCAGCAATACGTGCTGGCCACCGCGCCATCGCCCACCGATTCGACCCGGGTGCAGGTGGGCTATGCCGGCGGCACCTTCACCCAGCTGCCGGACAGCCAGTTCACCGGCGGCCAGCTGGGCGGCCTGGTCAGCTTCCGCGATGGCGCGCTGGACCAGACCCAGAATCAGCTGGGCCAGGTGGCGGCCGGGCTGGCGGTCAGCTTCAATGCCCAGCACGAGCTGGGGCAGGATATCTACGGCAATCCGGGCGGTCCCGTGTTCGGCCCCATCAATGCCTATGTGGGCGCGAACAGCCACAACAATCCGACCAGTACGGCGGTGGTGACGGCTGTGGTGAGCGACGCCAGCGCCCTGACCAGCAGCGACTACAGCGTCGACTACAGCGCCACCACGGCGTCCTACACGGTGACGCGCCTAAGTGACGGCACCAAGTTCCCGGTGACCGGCTCGCCGCAGACCATTGACGGGGTCGACTACACCTTTGCCGGCAACCCGGCGAACAACGACAACTTCCTGGTGCGCCCGACCTATAACGCGGCGGCCAGCATTTCGGTGGTGCTGACCGATCCCGGCAAGCTGGCCCTGGCCGCGCCGATTGCCACCAGCATCCCCGGCAGCAATACCGGCACCGGCAAGATCACGCCCGGCTCGGTGGACTCGACCTATCTGCAGCCGGGCAATGCGCTGGCCGCGCCCGTCACGCTGGCGTACGACAAGGCAAGCAACAGCCTGACCGGCTTCCCGCCGGGGCAGAACGTGACGGTGACGGTGAACGGCGTGCCGACCGTGTACCCGGCCGGTACGCCGAATATCCCCTACACGGACGGGGCACAGTTCAGCTTTGGCGGGATCAGCTTCAACATTGCCGGCGCACCGGCCGATACCGACCAGTTCACCGTCGGCCCCAATGTCAACGGCGTGGGCGACAGCCGCAACGGCGTGCTGCTGGGCGGCCTGCAGACCAAGAACATTCTCAACGGCGGCAACACGACCTACCAGACCAGCTATGCCCAGATGGTCAACTTCGTCGGCAACAAGGCGCGCGAAGCCCAGGTTAGCGGCAATGCCGCCGACACCTCGGTCAAGCAGGCCACCGACGCCCAGCAGTCGGTCTCGGGCGTGAACCTGGACGAGGAAGCGGCCAATCTGCTGCGCTACCAGCAAGCCTATCAGGCAGCTGGTAAAGTGATGCAGATTGCCGGCCAGTTATTCGACGTGCTCACCAGCCTGGGCAACTAAGCGGACGGCACACAAGGACATCATCATGAGCTTGCGCATCAGTACTCAAACCATCTACAACGTCGGGGTCAATCAGATTACCTCGCTGCAGACGCAGATGTCGCGCACCCAGAACCAGCTGGCCACGGGGCGCAAGATTCTGGCCGCGTCGGACGATCCGATTGCCGCTGCGCGCGCGCTGGAAGTGTCGCAGTCGAAAGACGTCAACACTCAGCAGTCCACCAACCGCGACAATGCCAAGAGCGACCTGTCGCAGGAAGAGGTGGCGCTGGCCAGCGCCACCACCTTGCTGCAGGACGTCAAGACCCTGGCGGTCAACGCCGGCAACGGCGGCATGACGCAGAAGGACCGCGAATCGCTGGCGACCGAAATGGAAGGCAAGCTGAACGACATGCTGGGCGTGGCCAACACCTCCAACGGCGAGGGCGGCTATCTGTTCTCCGGCTTCCGCGCCACCACCGTGCCGTTCACCATGACGGCCACCGGCGCGGCCTACCAGGGCGACCAGGGCCAGCGCGTGCTGCAGGTGGGGCCGACGCGCCAGCTGCCGATCAGCGACTCGGGCTTCTCCGTGTTCGAGAACAATATGACCGGCAACGGCACTTTCCAGACCGGCGCGGCGGCGGCCAACTATACGCGCGGCGGCACCGGCATCATCTCGCCCGGTTCGATCGCGGATCCGACCCAGCTGACCGGGCACAAGTACCAGCTGGATTTCCAGGTGGTGCCGTCGCCGGGGCCGGGCCAGCCGGCCACCACCACCTACACGGTGACCGACCTGACCCTGAACCAGCCGGTGCCGCCCGCGCCGGTGCCGGCCGTGCCGCAGCCCTATGTGAGCGGGCAGAACATCACGTTTGACGGGCTGCAGTTCAACGTCCAGGGCGCGCCGGCCGACCAGGACCAGTTCACCGTCGATCCCAGCGCCAAGCAGTCGGTGTTCACCACCATGCGCGACCTGATCACGGCGCTGCGCGCGCCGGGCGATGGCGCGGCGGGGCAGGCGGCGCTGAACAATGCGCTGAACCAGGTGCAGTCGAATGTCGACAACGCCACCGACAATGTGCTGTCGGTGCGCTCGGCGGTGGGTTCGCGGCTGAAGGAGCTGGACTATCTGGACAGTGCGGGCGACGACGCCAATCTGCAATTTGCCACCACCCTGTCGAATCTGCAGGATGTGGATACGGTGTCGGCGATTTCCCTGTTTTCCCAGCAGCAGACCAACCTGGATGCGGCGCAGAAGTCCTTCAAGAGCGCCACCAGCCTGTCGCTGTTCAATTACATCACCTGATGCATTAAAGGTTTCCCCTGCGGTCCCGTACCGCCTGACCCGCCAAGCGTCCGACCAGCGCCTGGCGGGTTTTTTTATGGCTGCCCCAAAGAAAAGGGCCGGTGTGTGAACCGGCCCATGCTTTATTTTGCTGCCAGGATGCCTTGACTTCGCAGGCGGCGCGCCAGGTCGTCGGTCTGGCCGGGACTGCCCACACTGCTCATGAGGCCGGCCGGCTGGCTGAATTGCTTCAGCTGGCTCGACAGCTCGGCGACCTTGCTGGACAAGCTGCTGTCCACCGCCAGGGCGCCGCCCTGGCTGCTGTCGACCGTCAGCTGGCCGCTGCCGGGAATGGCCGCGGCGGCGGGCTGGCTGTAGCTGTTGATGGCCTGGGTCAGCGCGCTGACCTGGCTGGACAGCGGTGCCTGCGCGGCCTTGGCGGCTGCCGCAGCGGCGGCGGCATCGCGCGAAGCTTGCGCATTCTGGTCGGTGAGGAACCAGACGTCCGCCATCTCGTGGCTCTTGCCGTCGGTGGTCTCATAGCTCGAGATCAGCCGGACCCAGTTGTCATTATTCTTCTCGCCCGAGGCGGTGGCGTTCAGGTTCAGCTGGGCGATGTGCAGCTCGGCCAGCGACTTCAATTCATCGGGCTGGCTGACGCCGTCGGCATTGGCATCGACCCACACGCGCAGGTCGCCGAACTGGGCATCCCTGGAGTCGATCACGCCGTCGTGGTTGGTGTCCAGATCGGACAGGGCGGCAAAGCCATCCTTGCTGGCGCCGCCGGCCACGCTTGGCGTGGCGGTGCCAAACAGCTCGCTGCCGTCGTCGATCAGGCCGTCGTGGTTGCGGTCCAGCACCAGCAAGCCGTCGCCGCCGCCGACCCAGCCGGTGCCGACCTTGCTGCCGGTGCCATACAGGTCGAACTGCACGCCCGCCGTCAGCGACAGGGTGTTGATGCCATTGCCGTTCAGGTCGAGGATCAGCGGACTGCCGGCTGGCAGGGCGGCGCTCTGGGTCGGGTCCAGGGCCGCGACCTGGTCGGTGGTAAGGGCGCACACCTGGGTCGAGGCAAAGGCCTGCAGTTCGGGAATCGTCAGGGCCTGGACTTGCGCAATGGTCAGCGCTTTCAGCTGGGCTGCCTTGAGGCCGCGGATGCCCTGGGAGCTCAGATTGGCAATCTGCACCAGCGACAGGCTGGCGATCTGGGTAGTGTTCATCGAGCCGACCTGGTTGCTGGTCAGGGCGCCTATCTCATTGACGTCGAGCCCGGCCAGCTGGTCGGAATTCAGCGCCGCCAGTGCGCGGGTCGACAAGGCCGCCATGTGCTGGGTGTCGAGCGAAGCCAGCTGCAGCGTGGTCAGGCCGGCGCCTTGCTGGGCCAGCATCGCAGCCAACTGCTGGGTACGCGCGCCGCTGATGAAGCTCTGGTCCAGGCTGCCGATCTGGTCGGAACTGAAGGCGGTGATCTGCAAGGTGGTGAAGGACGACAGGCTGCCCAGCGCGCCAAGCTGGTCGGAGGTCAGCGCCCGCACTTGCTGGGTGCTGAGGTTGGCAATGGCCTTGGTGGACAGCGAGGTCAGCTGGGCTGGCGTCATCGAGGCGATCTGCAGCGTCTTCAGGGCCTGCATCTGGGCCGAGCTGAAGGCGGTGAAGTCGGCCGGATTGAGCGCGGCGACCTGGTCGGAGGTCAGCGCCGCCACCGCGCCCAGGCTGAGGCCGCGCACCTGGCTGGTGTCCAGGCTGGCCATCTGGTCGGTGGTCAGCACCACGATCTGCTTGCTGCTCAGCGCATTGATCTGGGCCGACTTCAGCGAGGCCAGCTGGGTCAGGTTGATCGACACCAGCTGGTCGCTCGACAGCGCCATCATCTGGTTGGAATTGAAGGCGCCCAGCGTGGACAGGGCGTTCAGCTGGTCGGTGCTGAGCGCGCGCACGTCGGCCGTGATCAGGCTGTTGACCTGGCGGGTGGTGAGCGCAAACACCTGGTCGGTGGTCAGGTTGACGAACTGGTTCGAGGTCAGCGCGTTGAGCTGGGCGCTGGTCATGGCGGCGATATCGCCCACCTCGATGGACTGCAGCTGGTCGGTGCTGAGGCCGCGCAGGCTGCTGGTGGCTATCGACTGGATCTGCTGGGCGCTCAGCGCCACCAGCTGGTCGCTGGTGAGGTAGCCGATCTGGCGGCTGGTCAGCACCGCCACCTGGCTGGTCTTCAGGGTCGACAGGTGGCCGCCGTCCAGGCTTTGCAGCTGGTCGCTGGAGAGGGCGCCGATCTGCACCGAGTTGAAGGCGGCCAGGCTGGCCAGGCCGCCCAGCTGGTCGGTGCTGAGGGTGGCGATTTCGCGCGTGGTCAGGGCCGCCAGCTGCTGCGAGCTGAACCAGCCCATCTCGTCGGTGGTGAGCGCGGCGATCTGGGCCGTCTTGAGGGCCAGCAGCTGCAGCGAGCTCAGCGCGCGCAGATCGTCATAGCTGATCGCCGGGATCTGGTCGCTGGTCAGGGCGCTCAGCGCGCTGGTGTTGAGCGCGCGGAACTGCGCCGTGCTGAGGGCCTGGATCTGGTGCGTGTCGAAGGCCGGGATCTGCTTGCTGGTCAGGGCCGACATTTGCAGCGTGGTCAGCAGGGCCAGGTGGGTATCGTCCAGCGCGGCAATGCGGTCGGTCGGCAGGGCCGCCATCTGCGCCGTGTTGAGCGAGGTCAGCGCACCCAGCAGCAGGAATTGCGCCGGGCTGAGGAAGCCCATCTGCTGGGCGCTGAGGGCGGCGATTTCCTGCGGCGTCAGCGACATCAGCTGGTCGGTGGTGATGGCGCCCAGCTGGTCCGAGGTAAAGGCGCGCACCTGGTCGGTGCGCATGGCGGCCAGGTCAGCCAGCTCGATGGCGACAAACTGGTCGGTATTGAGGCCGGCAATCGCCCGGCTGGACAGGGCCTTGACCTGGGCGGCGCTGAGCGCGGCAATGCGGTCCGTGGTGAGGCTGCCCACCTGGTTGGCGCTCAGGTTGGCGGCGGCGGCCGTGCTCAGCAGACCGATCTGGTCGGTGCTGAGCGCGTTCAGCTGGTCGGTGCTCAGGGCGCCCACCTGGCTGCTGCGTAGCACGGCCAGATCGGGCACGGACAGGGCGGCGATCTGGTCGGAGGTCAGCGCGCCCACGGCGCGGCTGCTGAGGGCGACGGTTTGCGCCGTGCTCAGGTTGGCGATCTGGTCGGTGGTCAGGAAGGGCACCTGGGTGTTGCTCAGGCTGGCGATCTGGATGGTCTTCAGAGTGGTCAGCTGGCCCAGGGTGAGGGCGGCCAGCTGATTGCTGTTGAGGACGTGCAGCTGGGCCGAGTTCAGGCTGGCCAGCGAGGCCAGCACGTCGATCTGGTCGGTGCTGAATACGGCCAGCTGGCCGGGCTTGAGCGCGGCCAGCTCGGCCGTGGTCAGGGAGGCCACCTGGTCGGTGGTCAGCACGCCGATCTGGTCGGTGCTGAGGGCTTGCAGCTGGGCCGTCTTCATGGCGGCCACATCGCCCGGCTCGATGTAGGGAATCTCGTCGGTGGTCAGGGCTGCCACCGCGCGGCTGGACAGCGCCGCCACTTGCGGCGCGCTCAGGGCGATCAGCTGGTCGCTGTTGAGCACGGCCACCTGGACCGGGGTCAGGGCATTGATCTGGCGTGTGCTGAGCAGGCCGATGTCGTCGGTGGTGAGCGACATGATGCGGGTGGTCGACATCGCCGCGATCTGGGTGGTCGAGTAGTCGGCCAGGTTGCCCAGGGCGTTGATCTGGGCCGGGCTGAGCGCGGCCAGCTGGGTCACGGTAAAGGCGCCGATTTCCTGGCTGCTGAGGGCGTTCAGCTGGGAGGTCAGCAGGGCCGCCATCTGGTCGGTGGTGAGCGACTGGATCTGGCTGGTGCTGAGCGCGCGCATATCGGCCAGGTTGATGGCTTCGATCTGGTCGGTGCTCAGGCTGGCCAGGGCCGGTTCGTCCAGCGCGCGCATCTGGGCGGTGCTCAGGCCGGCGATCTGGTCGGTGGTCAGGCCGGCCATCTGGCGCGACACCAGGCCGGCGATCTGGCGCGCGCTGAGCGACTGGAAGTTGCCCAGGCTCAGGGTCGCCAGCTGGTCGGTGGTGAGCGCGCCGATCTGGGTCGAGTTCAGCGCCGCCATGCTGCTCAGGGCGGCAATCTGGTCGCTGCTCAGGTAGCCGATCTGGCGGGTGCTGAGCGCGCCCACTTCCTGGCTGGTCAGGGTGGCGAACTGGGTTGGCGTGAGCGCGCCGATCTGGTTGCTGCTCAGGGCGATCACCTGGGCGGTGCGCAGGGCCGCCAGGTCGCCCGCGCTGAGGTGGGTGATCTGGTCGGTGGTCAGGGCTGCCAGCACCGGGTTGCTCAGCGAGCGCACCTGGGCCGAGGTCAGCACGCCGATCTGGTCGGTGGTGAGGTAGATGATCTGGTTGGAGCCGAAGGCGGCAATCTGGGCCGTCTTCATGCCCGCCACCTGGGTCAGGCTGAGCGACATGATCTGGTCGCTGTTCAAGCCCATGATCTGGTTGGTGCTCAGGCCGGCGACCGAACCCAGCGCGGCGATCTGGTCGCTGCTCATGGCGTTCAGCTGGCGAGAGGTGAGCGCGCCGATTTCCGTCGAGGTCAGCGCGCCCAGCTGGTTGGTGGTCAGGGCCGCCACCTGGTTGGTGGTCAGGCCCTGCACCTGGGCTGTGTTGAGCACGGCAATGTCGGCCAGGTTGATGGCGACCACCTGGTCGGTGCTGAGGCCGGCCAGGGTGGCGGCGCTCAGGGCGCGGATCTGGCGCGTGTCGAGGGCGGCGATCTCGTCGCTGGTGAGGGCGCCGATCTGGCCGCTGGTCAGGCCGGCAATCTGGCGCGTGCTCAGCGTGGTGATGGCGGTCGGCGACAGGCTCTGCAGCTGGTTCGAGCTGAGCGCACCGATCTGGGACGAGGTCAGCGGCGCCAGGCTCGGCAGGGCGGCGATCTGGTCGGTCGACAGCACATTGATCTGGCCGGTGCTCAGCGCGGCAATGTCGGCCGTGCTGAAGCTGTTGATCTGGTCGGTGGTCAGCGCGACGATCTGGCCGGTGCTGATGGCTTGCAGCTGGCGCGTGCTGAAGGCGCGGATGGCCGTCACGCCCATGGTGGGCAGCTGGTCGGTGGTCAGGGCCTGCAGCTCGGTCACGGTCAGGGCGCGCAGCTGCTGGGTGGTCAGGGCGTTCAGCTCGTCGCTGGTGAGGGCGCGCACCTGGTCGGTGATAAACGCCGCCACTTGCGCGGTGGTCAGGCTGGCCAGGATGCCCAGGCCCAGCGAGGCGATCTGGTCGGTCGTCAGGGCAGCGATGGCGGCGGTGGAGAACGAGGCCAGCGAGGTCAGCGCGGCCAGCTGGGCACTGCTCAGCACCGATTTCTGCGCTGTGGTCAGGGCGGCGATTTCCGCCGTGGTGAAGTTGTGCAGCTGGTCGGTGCCCAGCGCGCTGACCTGGCCGGTGGTGAGGGCGGCCACCTGGCGGGTGGACAGGCTCATCACTTCCGTCAGGGTCAGGCTGGCGACCTGGCTGGTGGTCAGGGCGGCAATGGCGACCGAGCTCAGGGAGCGCAGCTGGCTGGTGCTCAGATGCGTCAGCTGGTCGGTGGTCAGGGCCGCCAGCTGGTCGGTGTTGAGCGCGCCCACCTGGCGCGTGGTCAGGGTCTGCAGGTCGATGGTGCTGAGAGTCGAGACCTGGTCGGTGCTGAGGGCGCCGATCTGGGCCGAGGTCAGCACGCCCAGGCTGGCCAGCGCATCCAGCTGGCTGCTGCTGAGCGCGGCCACCTGGGCCAGGGTCAGGCCCTGTACCTGCGAGGAGGTCAGCGCGTGCAGCTGGGCGCTCGACAGGGCGTTCAGCTGCTTGCTGCTGAAGGTGGCGATCTGGCGCGTGCCCATGGCAACCAGGTCGGCAATGCGGATGGCCGCCACCTGGTCGGTGCTGAGCGTGGTCAGCGCGGAGGTCGACAGCGCGCGGATGGCCGTGGTGCTGAGCGAGTTGATCTGGTCGGTGCTCAGGCCGACGATCTGGTCGCTGGTCAGGGCCGCCATCTGGCTGCTGGTCAGCGAGCCCAGGTCAATGGTGCTGAGGCCGCCCAGCTGGGCGCTGGTGAGCGAGGCGATCTGGCGCGTGGTAAAGCCGGCAAAGCTGGTCAGGGCCGCCATCTGGTCGCTGCTCAGCACCTGCACCTGGTCGGTGGTGAGCGAGCGCACTTCGGCCGTGGTCAGGGCGGCGATCAGGTCGGTGCTCAGGCTGGCGACCTGCGCCGTGTTGAGCACGGCCAGCTGGCTGGTCTTCAGGGCGCGGATGTCGCGCGTCTCGATGGCGTTGAGCTGGTCGCTGGACAGGGCGGCAAAGGCGCTGGTGCTGAGCGCCAGCAGCTGGCCCGAGGTCAGCGCCATCATCTGGTCGGTGCTGAGCAGGGCGGACTGGTCGCTGGTCAGGGCGCCGATCTGGCGCGAGGTCAGGCTGGTCAGGTCGGCCGAGTTCAGGCTGATCACCTGGTTGCTGTTCAAGGCCTGGATCTGGCGCGTGCTCAGCACGTTCAGATTGCGCAGGGCGTCCAGCTGGTCGGTGCTGAGGGCGGCGATTTCGTCGGTGCTCAGCGCCAGGGTTTCGGACGAGGTCAGCGCCGCCACCTGGCCGGTGCCCAGGGCCGCCAGCTGATCGCTGCTCAGCTTGCTGATCTGCAGGGTGGTCAGGGCCGCGATGTCGCGCGTTTCAATCGCCGCCACCTGGTCGGTGCTGAGGGCGCTGAAGGCGTCGGTGTTCAGGGCGCGCAGCTGCACGCTGTTGAGGGCGATGATCTGGTCGGTGTTGAGCGAACGGATCTGGTCCGAATTCAGCACGCCCATCTGGCTGCCCGCCAGGGTGGACAGGCTGCGCGTGGACAGCGAGCTCAGCTGCAAAGTGGTGAAGGCGCCGATCTGGTTGCTCGACATGCCGGCCAGGGTGGACAGCACGCCCAGCTGGTCGGTGGTCAGCACCGTGATCTGGTCGGTGGTGAGTGCGCCGATGTCGGCGCTGTTGAGCGCGGCAAACTGGCCGGTGTTCAGCGCCACCAGGTGGCCGGTGTCCAGCGCCGCCACCTGGGCGGTGCGCAGGCCGGCGATGTCGCGCGTTTCAATCTGGCCGATCTGGTCGGTGGTCAGCAGGTTCAGGCTGGCGGTGGGCAGGCTGCTCAGCTGGGCGCTCGACAGGGCGATGATCTGGTCGCTGGTCAGCACATCCAGCTGGCCAGCGCTGAGGAGGGCCAGCTGGCTGCTGCTGAGGGCCGCCACGTCGCGCGTTTCCAGCGAGCTGATCTGGGCTGTGGTCAGCGCCGTCATCTGCGCCGTGGTGAGCGGCGCGAGCGAAGTCAGGGCGCTGATCTGGTCGCTGCTGAGCACGGGAATCTGGTCGGTGCTGAGCGACTGCAGCTCGCTGCTGGTCAGGCTGGCCATCTGGTTGGTGGTCAGGGCCACCAGCTGGTCCGAGGTGAGCGCGCGGATCTGCTGGGTGCCCATCACCTTGAGGTCGCGCGTTTCAATCGCGGCGATCTGGCTGGTGGTCAGGCTGGCGATGGCCGCCGTGGCCAGGGTCGACAGCTGCATGGAATTCAGCGCGACGATCTGGTCGGTGCTCAGGGCGTCCAGTTGGAAGGCTTGCAGCGCGGCCAGCTGGCGGCTGCTCAGGCTGGCGACGTTCTGGCTACTCAGGCTGACGATCTGGTCGGTGCTCAGGGCCGCCATCTGGGCCGGATTCAACGGCACCAGGGTGCTCAGGGCGCCGATCTGGTCGGTGCTGAGGTAGGTGATCTGGTCGGTGGTGAGGAAGCCGATTTCCGTCGTCGTCAGGACATGGGCCTGGTCGGTGGTCAGGGCGGTCACTTGCGCCTGTGTCAGGCTGCCCACCTGGGCGCTGTTCAGGCCGAGGATGTCGCGCGTTTCCAGCGCCACGATCTGGTCGGTGCTGAGCGAGGACAGGCTCGCGGTCGACAGCGAATCGAGCTGGGCCGAGGTCAGGCCGGCGATCTGGTCGGTGGTCAGCTGGGCCAGCTGGCTCAGGGTCAGGGCGGCGGTCTGGCCGGTGGTCAGGGCGTTGACGGTGGCGGTGGCCAGCGCGGCCAGCACGGTGGGCGTGACCGCCGCAAAAGCGCTGGTGCTGATGGCGCGCAGCTGGGCCGTCTTGAGGGCGCCCAGCTGGTCGCTGCTGAGGCTGGAAACCTGGTTGGAGCCCCAGGCGCCCACCTGGGTGAGGGACAGCACCCGCAGGTCATCGGTGGCCAGCGCGCCCACCTGGGTGGCGCTGAGGGCGTTCAGCTGGTCGGTGCGCAAGGCCAGCATCTCGCCCGTGCTCAGCACCGGCAGCTGGTTGGTGGTCAGGGCGGCGGTCTGGGCCGTGGTCAGGGCCGCTATCTGGTTGGTGGTGATCAGCGGCAGCTGGTCGGTGGTCAGGGCGGCAATCGCGTCGCTGGTAAATGCGCGCACCATGGCGGTGGTCAGCACGCGCAGCTGGTCGGTGCTGAGGACTGCAATCTGGTCGGTATCGAAGGCTTGATAGTCGGCAGTGGTCAAAAGCAGCAGCTGATCGGTGCGCAAGGCCACGATCTGATCTGTAGTAAAGCCGACAACAATCGAAGTCATTCCATTTCTCCCGAGAGCCTCCATGATACGCCACTAATTGCCTCATGGAAACCAAAAATCACCGCTCCGGCCTATTGAATTTCGCTATGGCGCAAGACGTGGCCGAACCGGCAAACTTGCTGGCGGCCCCTTGTCGTTCCACGTGCGGGCCATCAGCCTGGCCCGTTCAATACCGTCTAAAAACAGGTTCTGCAGGGGCGTGGCCAAGTAAGGGAGAGACATGGCCAGCACCAGCATACCTACACCTAAAGTTACGGGAAAACCAATCCCGAACAAGTTCAACTGCGGCGCCGCGCGGGTCAGAATCCCCAGCGCGACGTTGGTAATCAATAGGGCGGCAACAATCGGCAGGGATAATTGCACGCCAGTACTAAATATCTTGCCGCCCCAGTCCGCCAGATGCTTGAACCCGCCGCTATAGATGGGCTGGGCCGACACCGGCAGGGTGCTGAAGCTTTCCACCAGGGCCGACAGCAGCACCAGGTGGGCGTTCACCGAGATAAATCCCAGCGTGGCCACCAGGGCCAGAAACTGGCTGATGGCCGAGGAGCGGCCCTGGGTGCCCGGATCAAAAAACGTGGCAAAGCCCAGGCCCATGGTCAGACTGCTGATTTCTCCCGCCATTTCCACCGCCGCAAACACGATCCGCATGGCAAAGCCCATGGCCAGGCCGATCAGCAGCTCCTGCAGCAGGATCAGCAGTCCCGCCAGCGACGCCGGATCCGCCGCCGGCAGGGCCGGGATGGCAGGCGCCACGATGGAGGCCAGCAGCACGCCCAGCATCAGCTTGACCGTGATCGGCACGGCGCTGTGGCCAAACATGGGCGAGGCCGCAATCAAGCCCAGAATACGCGTCAGCGGCCACAGCAGCGCCGCGATCCATGTATTCATATCGGCAGTCGACAGCGTAATCATGAATCCAAAACTCAGCCGACCAAGCCCGGAATACCGCCGAAGATCTCCCGCATATAGTCCAGCATCACGGACAACATCCACGGTCCGGCCACCACCAGGGCGACAAACACCCCCACCAGCTTGGGAATGAAGGATAAAGTCGCTTCATTGATCTGGGTGGCGGCTTGAAAAATACTCACGATCAGGCCGATGATCAGCGCCACCAGCAGCATGGGCGCGGCGATCATCAGGGTCACTTCCATGGCGTGCCGGCCCATCGTCATCACGCTTTCCGGGGTCATGGCGCGTCCTCAGTAAAAACTTTGCGACAGGGAGCCGAGCAGCAGCTGCCAGCCGTCCACCAGGACGAACAGCATCAGCTTGAACGGCAGCGAAATGACGGCAGGCGACATCATCATCATACCCA